>MTLD01003480.1_pt1 | contig 30852 bp, 41 predicted proteins | sample 1982471 | NCBI WGS metagenome assembly MTLD01 (sample SAMN05712604, study PRJNA340218) | biofilm metagenome | isolation source: sample SPM anode biofilm adapted to -50 mV | place: USA | collected 2012-02-03 | reverse complement strand
CCCCCGTCCGGTCCTGCGGCGGGCCTTCCGGGGCGGGCTCCGGGCCGCGGCCCTGCTGCTGGCCGGCCTGCCCGTGCTGGCGGCGGTCGAGGCCCTGCTGCCCCTGGCCTCCCTGGGGGCCTTCGCCGTGTTCCTCCTGCTGGCCCTGCCGCTCCTCCTCTGGCGCCGGGCCCTGCGCCTGCAGCGGGAGCTGGAGGCGGGCCCCGAATGGATGGCGGAGGGCGCCCGGGATCCCTGGGAAGGGCCCGGGGACCCGGTGGGGGCGCCCGTCCCTGCCGAGGGCGGTTGGCGTACCCTGCGGGTCGGCCCCCGCTGTCCCTCCCTGGGGCGCAGCCTGGGGGACCTCGATCTCGCGGGCCGGGCCGGGGTGGTCCTCGTGGCCTTGCTGCGGGAGGGCCACCTCCTGGAACCCAGGGCCGAGACCCGGCTGGAGGCGGGCGACCTCCTGGCCCTCAGCGGCTCGGCTGCCGCCCTCGGCGAGGCAGAGCGGCTCCTCGGCGGGTCGCAGGCCTGACCTGGACCTGCCTGGGGAACCGCTTGACAGGGGGTCAGGCCCGGGTTTAACCATATGGTTTAACTTTTAGGTTAACCCTTGCGCACCCGCCCCCCTCTCCGTCCCGACGATGCCCGCGGCGCCCTTCTCCGGGCGGCCATCGCGGAGTTCGCGGCCCGGGGTGAGGCCGGGGCGCGCACCGATGCCATCGCCCGGGCCGCCGGGGTCAACAAGGCGCTCCTGCACTACTACTTCGGCACCAAGCAGGCGCTCTACGCTGCGGCCCTGGACGCCATCCTCGCGGGGCTGAAGGAGCACTACCTGGGGATCCTGGAGGGACCGGGGACGGCGGGCCGGCGCATGCTCCGCTATGTCCTGGCCAACTTCGACCGCATGGCCGGCTCCCGCGACTACGCGCGCGTGCTGGGCCACGAGATGATGCGGGCCCGCGCCGGGGAATCCACGAGCCTTCCCCGCATGGTGCAGGCCTACTTCGGCCCGGTGAACGCCGTGGTCTGCCGGACCCTGGAGGAGGGGGTGCAGAGCGGCGAGTTCCGGGCGCTGGATCCCGGCCAGACGGCCCTGTCCCTGACCGGCGCCAACGTCTTCTACTTCCTCTCCGCCCCGGTCTTCACCGAGCTCACCGGCCGGGACCCCCGCGACCCGGAGCTGCTGGCCCTGCGGCGCATCGCCATCCTCGACTTCGCCGCGGCCGTCCTCTTCGCGGACCGGGAGGCCGGGCAGGGCCTGGCCCAGGGGGTCCTGGACGAACATGACGGCACCCACCCCGAACCCCTGAGGCCCCTCCCGTGAATCCCCGCACCCGCATCTTCGCCCTGCTCGGCGCCCTGACCCTCGGGGCCCTGGGCTACTACCTCGTCTCCACGAACCACGGGACGGACCTGGTGCTCATGGGCACCGTGGACGCCAACGTGGTGACGGTGAGCCCGGTCATCGCGGGCCGGATCGTCCGCCTGGCCGTCCAGGAGGGGCAGGATGTGAAGGCCGGCGACCTCGTGGCCGTGCTGGACAGCGCCGAGCTGGCCTCGGCCCGGGACGCCGCCTCGGCCCAGGCCCGCAGCGCCACGGGGGACACCGCAGGCGCGGTGGCCAACGCCCAGGCCGCGTTGAGCGCCTCCCGGGCGGCCCTGGCGGAAGCGGTCGCGAACCGCACCAACCAGGAGGCCCTCACCGGCCGCACCGTAGCCCTGGCAGGCACGGGCGTAGCCAGCGCCCAGGACCGGGACGCCGCGGTGGAGGCCCTGAAGGCGGCCCGGGCGCGGGAGCAGGCCGCGAAGGACCAGGTGGACGCGGCGCAGGCCGCCCTGCGGGCCGCCCGGGCCCGGACCCTCCAGGCCGCCGCCGCCCGGGCCCAGACCGCCCAGGCCGAGACCCGGGTGGGCTACACGCGGATCCTGGCGCCGGTCTCCGGCAAGGTGACGGTGCTGGCCGCGCGGGAGGGCGAGGTGGTGGGCGCCGGCGGCCCCATCGCCACGGTCACTGACCTGTCCCAGACCTGGGTCTACGCGGGCATCCCGGAGACCCAGGCGGACGCCCTGCAGGTGGGCGACCCGCTGAAGGTGCGGATGCCGAGCGGAGCCGAGGTGGAGGGACGGGTGATCGTGAAGTCGGCGGAGGGCGACTTCGCCACCCAGCGCGACGTCAGCCGGATCAAGCGCGACATCCGGACCGTCCGCCTGAAGCTGCTCATCCCCAACCCGGGCGAGCGGTACGTGCCGGGCATGACCGCGGAGGTCCTCATCCCCCGGGCGAAGCTGGTGCGCCCGTGAGCGGAGGGCGGCACCGGCAACCGGAAGCCGGCGGCCCCCCGCCGGCGGCCATCCAGGTGGAGCACATCGTGAAGCGCTTCGGGGACTTCACCGCCGTGAAGGGCGTGAGTTTCCAGGTGGCGGACGGCGAGATCTTCGGCCTGCTGGGCCCCAACGGCGCCGGGAAGAGCACGCTCATCCGCATGATGACGACCCTCATCCCCATCACCGAGGGGCGGGCCCTCATCGACGGCCACGACGTGGCGGAGGCGCCCGACGCCGCCCGGCGCTGCATGGGCGTCATCCCCCAGGCCCTCACCAGCGACATCAACCTCACGGTGGAGGAGAACCTCTCCATCTACGCCAAGCTCTACGGCGTGCCGCGCGAGGAACGCCGGCGGGCCATCGACGAGCTGCTGGAGGCCGTGGACCTCACGAAGTGGCGGAATGCGGAGACCCGCACCCTGTCGGGCGGCATGCGGCGGCGCCTGGAGATCGCCCGGGGGCTCGTGCACAGCCCGCGGATCTTCTTCCTGGACGAGCCCACCACGGGCCTGGATCCCGTGTCGCGCGTGGCGGTGTGGGAGATGCTCGGGAAGCTGAAGGCCCGGCGAGGCCTCACCATCCTCATCACCACCCACTACATGGACGAGGCGGACCGCCTCTGCGACCGCATCGCCATCGTGGACCACGGGGAGCTGGTAGCCCTGGACACCCCCGCCAACCTCAAGCGCAGCGTGCCCGGGAATAACGTCATCGAGGTCCAGTTCCAGGCGCCGCCGGAGGACCTGCACGGGCGGCTGGCGGCCCTGCCGGGCGTGACCAGCGTGCAGGATGAGGGAGCGGCCATGTTCCGCGTGCTCACCACCGACGGCTCGCGCACCACGACCGACCTGGTGGAGACGGCCGTGCGGATGGGCGTGACGATTAAGTCCCTCAGCGTGCAGAACACCACCCTGGATGATGTCTTCGTCCACTACACGGGGCGCCAGCTCAGGGACGAGGCGGTGAAGGCCCCCCTGTTCGTCATGCCGCCGCGGCCGGGGATGCAGCCATGAGCCGGATGCTCGCCATCATCGAGCGGGAGCTCCGCAAGTTCTTCCGCTCCCCCGCCCTCATGCTCGCGGCCATGGTCTTCCCCCTGGTGCAGCTGGTGATCCTCGGCAACGCCTTCGGCGGCAAGATCACCGGGGCCCGCATGGGAGTGGTGGACTACGACGGCGGACCCCAGGCCCTGCGGGTGTGGGAGGCCTTCGACGCCATCGGGGCCAACGCGAAGACGTTCCAGGCCATCCGGTATGCCAGCGACAAGCAGGCCCAGGCGGATGTCCGCAGCGGGAAGATCGATGCGGCGGTCGTGATTCCCCCGCAGTTCTCCCGCCGCGTCCTGGCCGGGGAGGACCCGCGCCTGGGCCTGGTGGTGGACAACTCCGACCAGTTCCTCAGCAGCAGCCTCGAGGCCAAGCTGCAGGAGCTGACCACCGCCCTGAACCAGCCCCGGATCCCGCCCCGCATCACCCGCGCCATCACCCTCGACCTGGTGGAGCTCTACCCCTTCATCGACTACATGAAGTACCTGCTGCCCGGCTCCATCACCCTGGCCATGTTCGTCTCCGTGATGATCGGCGGCGGCCTGCTCTACATCGACGACAAGGCCCGGGGCGTCCACGAGGGCTTCCTCGTCACCCCCATCACCAAGCTGGAGCTGGTGTTCGGCCTGGTGGCCTCGGGGGCCATCAAGGCCGTCATGGCGGGCGTCGTCATCACGGTCCTGGGCTCCCTCATCTCAGGCCTCGGCGTGATCTTCCGGCCGGCGATCCTGGCCCAGCTCCTGCTGATGATCGCGGCCACGTCCTTCGCCTTCAACGCCATGATGTTCCTGATGATGGTGCGCATCGAGGATCCGCTCGTGCCCCGGGCCATGTTCGGCATCCTCAACACGCTGCTCTTCTTCCCCAGCGGCGCCATCTACCCCATCCACGCCTTCCCGGGCTGGCTGCGGGGGGTGGCCACCGTGGATCCATTCACCTACGCGGTGCACGGCTTCAAGGCCATCCTGCTCAAGGAGGCCGGTTTCCAGGCCATCGTGCCGGACCTCCTCTTCCTCGCCGCCATCGGGGCCCTGACGCTGACCCTGGCGACCCGCCTCTTCAAGCGGACGCTCTGAGCCGTCCGGCCAGGTCCTGCAGGGTGCGGGCGGCCCCCTTGCAGCGCGGCGCGTTCCGGGCGGCGCGGGCCTCCCGGAGGTGGGCCAGGGCCGCCCGAGTCCGGGCCGCGACCTCCTCGGGACAGACGGATCCCAGCAGAGGGGCGAAGGCGGCCTCCAGGTCCGGCATCTCGGGCCAGCGTGCCCCGTCCGCGGCGAACCACGCCCGCAGGCTGGCCAGGGCGGCGGCGCGGCCGTGGCGGGCCGGGCCCTGGGGCAGGAGGTCACCCAGCAGCTCCCGGGCGTCCAGGGCCGCCCGGGCGGCGGCGCGCCCGCCGGCGTCCATGTGCAGGAAACAGAGGTCCAGGACCGCCAGGTCCGACGGCGGGATCCGCTTGGCCAGGGTGTCCCGCCGGGCGGCCCAGGCCTCCCGGACGTAGCGGATCCGGCCCTCCAGGCGCCCGGTCCGGCCCTCCACCACGCACTCGGTGACCCCCTCCAGGGCGTCCACGAGGACTTCCGCGGGGGTCGGCGCCGGGGGGGCGGCCAGCAGGGCCGCGGGCAGGAGCAGGAGGGCCATGGGGGCTCCGGACGGTCGGACAAGGGGGTACCGCGGAAAGGGGGCGACCGTTTAGGCCCGTCTTCCCCTCCGTCCCAGGGGGGGCCTTGACGCACGGCACTCCCGGGCGGGACTAGAGTGGACGGGACCCGGACCCCCCGGGCCACCCTCCGCCAAGGAACGCCCGTGACCGCCCAGCCCGAATCCACCTCCGCCCAGGCTCCCGTGGGCCTCGACGACATCACCCTCCACCTCATCGCCCTGGGCGCCGCCGTGGCCGCCAACGCCGAGCGGGCCTTCCGCGCCCACCACGCCCAGCTGACGGCCCTGGGGGCCTCCAGCGAGGACATGATCCAGGCCGTGAACATCGCCCTGCGCGTGAAGGGCGATCCCCACCAGCAGATGCTCAGCCTCGCCGAGGAGAGCCTCGTGAAGGGCGGGGGCTGCTGCGACGGCGGCTGCGCCTGCGAGGCCGCCGGCGGCCAGAAGGGCGACTGCGGCGACGACTGCGCGACCTGCTAGAAGGGCAGTTCCAGCGCCTTGCACAGGAAGCGGACCAGGGGCGCCGCGTCGGCCAGGGCCTGCGCCAGCCGGGCGGGGAAGTCCGCGGCCAGCACCTCGGCATCCGTGAAGGCCGTGGCCGCGTAGAAATCCTTGAACTTGAGGTCCTCCGCGCAGGGGTGGCCGGGATCGAAGCCCTGGGGCACCCGCACCAGGGCCTCGCCCTCGATCTCCAGGCCGGCCCGGAGCTTCTTCCAGGCCGCAGTCCGGGCGACGATGGCCTGTCGCACCTTGAAGAGGGCTTCGGGCTCGGGATGCCACAGCCCGCCGCCGGCGAGGCAGCCGCCGGGTTCCAGGTGGAGGTAGAACCCGGGGCCGTGGACCCCCCCGGCCGCCGCCGACCGGTGCCGGAAGTTCACGCCCAGGTGGGTCTTGTAGGGGCTCTTGTCCCGGCTGAAGCGCGTGTCCCGGTAGATGCGGAAGAGTGAGCCGCCCGCCGGCCGCGGGTCGGCCTCCGCGTGGCGGGTGATCGCGCCCAGGGGCTCGCCGAACGCCGCGATGAGGCGCAGCACCGGATCGCGCGCCTCCGCCTCGTAGCGGGCCTTGTTCGCCGCGAACCATTCCCGGTCGTTGTGGGCCTTGAGGTCCTTCAGGAACCGGAAGAGCCCCGGTCCCAGGGGGTTCTCCAGCGTGGAGGGTGTCGCCTTCGGTGCCACCATCGCCCCCCGGATGCGCTTCCAGGGTAGGGCGAGTGGGCCTCGACGCCATCGGGCACGGGGACCCTGGTCCCGGCCACGCCACGAGCCAGAGCGATTCCTGCGGATGCGGCCTGAATCCTTGCGGTTAGCAGTCGACTGGAAGAATTGATACGGTTCGCCCCCGCTTCTTCCACGGTTCAGCCTGAACGCTCACGCCCTCGGCTGGAGGCGAGCTAAATCATCCCTGCCTGCTTCCATCAGCTGAGGGATGCCTTGACCCAGAAATCTTTCATCCTGCTCCTCCTCATCGCATCCGCCTTGCCTGCCCTCGCCCAGAGTCCGAGGGATCTCTCACGTCGGGTGGACCTGATCGGCTCATTCCCCCAGTCCGACCTCAAGGCGTCGACTTCGGACGCTGGAATCGGGCTTTCGGCGGGCTGGACCTTCTGGCAGATGTCACCGAGCTGTCGGCTTGGAGCCTTCCTGGAGCATCGGACCTATTCCGCGCCTTCCGGGAGAGTGAACCTTTCGGATATCGGGATGGATCTGTTCACCTCCATCAAGGGCGGGTTCTACAACCGGCTGGCGGTGGGTGGGGAACGGGTCGGGTTTCCGGGAACCCCAGCCACCATCAAGCTGGTGGGGGAGTTCGGCTTGGGGTATCGGTTCAAGGCTCCGCTTGGTGTCGAGGTGTACGAGTCCCACCTCGCCGCCTCAAGCCCATCGGCCACCACCCTCAATGTGGCGGTTTCCTGGTACTTCTAGCGCTCGATGCTTCCCTGGGATGGGCCGCAGGCATGGCTTGCGCTCCATCGCAGGTTTCCACCGGCTGTAATCCGCAGACCTCGCGCACGCGTCAGGCCAAGGGTCACATCAGCCAGGGGGTTCCAGTGCCCTTCCCGAAACGCCTCCTCGGCCTTCTGGTCGCGCTGATGGTTGTCAGCCTCGGGCCAACGGCCTCCGCCAAGGGACGCGGTCCGTCCACGCCGGAAGAGCGCGCCAGGGTCCTGCACCTGACGACGGACTCAGAGGCGAATCTCCCGAGCGGGCTTTCCGATCAGGACCGGACCTGGTTCCTCGCATTCATCCAGGAGGTGCCGGACCTCACCTTCTCCGCCGGCCCCGTCGGAGCCTGGTGCGTGAAGTCGGTGAAGATGAGCCAGGCCGCTGCGGTGGTCTTCCACTTCATGCTGGCCGCGGTGGCCTTCCAGATCGAGCACCCCGACAAGGCCCAGGACGCGGAGGCCGTGGATCAGGCCGCTCTGGAGAGCTGCCTCCGGGCGTACCAGAATCTGGTGAAGGCCTCGCCGGATGCCCGCTCCACCGAACTGGATCGGGCGGCGGCCCTGCGCGACCAGGGGACTCTCGCCGCCTTCGTCAGACAGCTCAGGGCCACGAAGAAATGACCTGAGGGCAGGAGGCCTTCCTTCGGGGCGGCCCGAGAGGAATCACCAAGGCACCAAGACCGGCTTCTGCCTTTCTTGGTGCCTTGGTGTCTTGGTGGTGAATCCGTTTGGTTTCTACTTCCCGAAGCGCTTGCTGACTTCGCTCCACTTGATGTTCTCGACGAAGGCGTCGAGGTACTTCCCGCGGGCGGTGCCGTAGTCGACCATGAACGCGTGCTCCCAGCTGTCCAGGACCACCAGCAGGTCCTGCTCGATGGGCAGGCCCAGGTGGTGCTCGGCGACGAAGTAGGTGTGCAGCTTGCCGTCGCGGCGGTTGCGGGTGAGGAGGGCCCAGCCGGGGCCGCCCATGGCGGTGGCCTTCAGGTCGGCGAGGACCTTGTCCTTGCCGCCGGCGGCGTCCAGGGCGGCCTTCAGGCCGGCGCTGATCTCGCTGTCCGCGCCCAGGTTCTCGAAGTAGAGCTCGTGCAGGAAGGAGCCGTTGAAGGCCACGGCCTCGCGGCGCTTCAGCTCGCTGTACTCGTTGAAGGAGTAGTTGGGCTTGGTGTTGTCCGCCGTCGCCAGCTTCTCCTCGATCTCGTTCAGCTTGGTGATGTAGCCCTTGTAGAGGCCGAAGTGCTGGTCCAGCTGGGAGTCGCTGAGCCCCTTCAGGGCGCCGCCCTTCAGGTGGTCGTAGTTCTTCACGGGGTAGGCCATGGTCGTCTCCTTGGCCGCGCCGGGCGCGGATGAGTAGTTTACCGAAAAAGTCGGAAATCAGAAAAAAGAGGCATGCGTCCCCTATCTTCCGGCCCTCAGGCCAGCATCTCCCGCAGGAACCAGGCCTCCTTCTGGTGGACCTGCACGAAGCGGGTGAGGAGGTCCGCGGTGCCGGGGTCGCCGGCGCCGTTGGCCAGCTCGATGCCCTCGTGCATGAGGGAAATGGTGCGCTCCTCGTTGTCCAGGGCCTCCTTCAGCATGGCCTCGGGATCGAGGCGGGCGGCGGGATCGGAGACGGGGGCCTTCGTCTGCGCGGCCATCTGGGCGGGGGCGTGGAGGGGCACGCCGCCCAGCATGCGGATGCGCTCCGCCAGCTCGTCCACGGTGCCGTCGGCGGCGTTGTAGAGCTCCTCGAAGCGGAGGTGGTAGTCCCGGAAGTGGGGGCCGGTGACGGTCCAGTGGTAGCGCTTGGCGTTGAAGGACAGGACGAAGGCGGTGGCGAGTTCGGCGTTCAGGTGGTCGATGACGGTGCGGCTCATGGGTGCTCCTCAGGAAGGCCAGGCGGTCCAGGCGGCGGGCGCGGGCCAGCGGCCGGACACGACGGCGTGGTTGGAGACGAGGGCGGCGATGGTGCGGCCGTCCGGAATCAGGTAGCGGAGCGCCAGCACGGCGGGGAGGCGATCGTCGGGGCCGGCCGCCCCGCGGTCCACCGCGGGGGCGGCCAGGCTGCCGTCCGAGAGCTCCAGGCAGAGCTGGTCGGGGAAGCGCTGGAGGGCCGCCAGCCGGGCGTCCCGCACCGCCTCGGGAAAGCCGAGGAACAGGGTGGCGGCCAGGCTCCGGCCGCCGGGCTCAGGCCTGGGGGCCAGCACGGCGAAGGAGGCCCGGGCCTCGGCAAGGTCCTCCGCCGGGGCGCTTTCCAGGGTCAGGCCCTCGGCCCAGAGGGTCTCGATCACCTGGTCTTCCACGCTCTCGGCGGTCTCGGGCTGGAAGGTGATGCCCTCCGCGAGATCGAGCCGCAGGGCGGCCTGGCGCGCCAGGAAGGCCTGGCGGGCGGTGTGGCGGGCATGCTCGGTGGCGGCGTCGAAGGCCATGACCATGGGAGGCCTCACACGTGCTGGGCGATGTCGGCGGCGGGTTCGGACAGGCCCGTGGCCTTCGCGCCGGCCTGGAGCTTCTCCAGGGCCTGCTGGAAGCGGCCCGCGTGGAAGCGCTCCACCTTCGCCAGGGTCTCGAACCAGGCGGCGATCTCGGCGTAGCCCTCCGCCCGCGCCACCCGGGTGAACTCGGGGTACATATCCGTGTACTCGTAGGTCTCGCCGGCCACCGCGGACTTCAGGTTGGTGAGCGTGTCGCCCAGGGGCAGCCCCGTGGCGGGATCCCCGGCCTTCTCGGCCAGGAACATGAGGTGCTTCAGGGCGTGGCCGGTCTCGCCGTCAGCGCTGTGCTTGAAGAGGTCGGCGACCTCCTTGAGGCCCTCCTTCTCGGCCACCTGGGACATCCAGGTGTAGCGGCGGTTGGCCTGGGACTCGCCGGCGAAGGCGGCCTTGAGGTTCTCGAAGGTCTTGGACTGGGTGAAGGTCATGGGGATCTCCTGGGGCCGATGTGCCGGCGACAAGGTAGTGCGATGGCCGTGCCAGATCAACAAGTATCGTATTGATTGTATTTGTGCGTTCTTTGCGCCGCGGGATGCCCACCCGCTCCCGGCGGATCGGGAGCGGATTTCGCGGCATGTCGAGAGCCCTCAGGCCAGGGGCTTCCGGAATACCACCTGGCGCTTGGCCTCCTCGAAGCCCAGGTTCAGGTAGAAGCGGTGGGTGGCCTCCCGGGTGACGTTGGAGCGCACCCGCAGGCGGGCCAGGCCCCGTTCCCGGGCCCAGGTCTCGGCCGCCGCCACCAGATCGGCGCCAATCCCACGACTTCGATGGGCCTCGTCCACCACCAGGCCCACCAGCTCCGCCTGTTCGCCCGACTCCAGGCTGAGGCCACGGCCCACCTGGGCCCAGCCCACCACCACGCCGTCCGCCTCGGCCACGAGTACCGCCTGGCCCACTTCCGCGGCCAATCGGGCCAGGCGCTCGGCGATGGCATCTGGCGCGGCAGGGTAGCCGAGCTGGCCGGTGAGGAGGGCGAGGCGGGGGGCGTCTTCGGGGTGGGCCGGGCGGATCTGGAGGGCGTTGGGCATGGGGGCTCCGGAGCCTCCCATCTTCGCGCCGTTGGCGGCTCCCGGCGGGGGGACCGATCCTTGGAGGTGGCGGGCGGGATGGGCCCGCCCCGCCGCCGGGGAGCCCCCATGGAACTCACCCTCACGCACCAGGAAGCAGAGCTGCTGCACGATCTGCTGGATCGGGCCCTCATGGACCTGCGCCAGGAGATCCAGCACACCGACCGCAAGGCCTTCAAGGCCAACCTCAAGAACGAGGAGGCGCAGATCCGGGCCATTCTCGACCGCCTGCCCGTCGTCGCCGCGCCCCATGCCTGAGGCCGCCGCTCCGGGGCGCCTCCGCTAGGCTGGAGGCGTGACCGAGCCGTCCGATCCGTCCTCCGGCCCGACCGGGGCCGAGCCCGTCGCCGCGGCGGGGTTCGTCCTGCGTCCCGGACTTCGCGCCCTGGCCCAAGTGGCGGGATTGGCGGCCCTCTGGTGGGCCTCGGACCAGGTCATGCGCGCCCTGCACCTGCCCATCCCAGGCAGTGTGGCGGGCTTGGCCGTGCTGGTCCTGCTGCTGCGGACGGGCTGGCTGCCCCTGGCCTGGGTGGCGGAGGGCGCCGGGTGGCTGCTGGCGGAGATGCTCCTGTTCTTCATCCCCGCGGTGGTGGCCGTGGTGCAGTATCCCGCCGTGATCCTGAGGTCGGGCTGGCAGCTCCTGCTGGTAATCCTCCTGGGCACCGTGGGCGTCATGGTGGGCACGGCTCTGGTGGTGGAGCGGGTGGTGCGCCTGGAGCAGCGGCTGCGGCGGAGCGCGGAGCCATGAGGCACCTCCTGGCGGGCGTGCCCGCCCTCCTCTGCCTGCTGGCCACCCTCGGGGCCTACCTCGCGGCCAAGCGCCTCTACGCCCGCCTGGGCCGCTGGTGGAGCGCCCCGCTGGTGCTGGCACCCGCCCTCCTCATCGCCGTCGTCCTGCTGCTGCGCATCCCCTACGCCACCTACTTCGCGGACACGCGCTGGCTGCTGTGGCTCCTGGGGCCCGCCACTGTGGCCTTCGGGGTACCCATCCACGACCACCGCGCCCTCATCCGCCGCCACGCCCTGGCCCTGGCGGCCGGGGTGGGAGCCGGAGTGGGCCTGGGCCTGCTCACCAGCTGGGGCCTGGCCCGGCTCTTCCACCTGGACCAGGCCCTCTCCCGCAGCCTCCTCACCCGCTCCGTCTCCACGCCCTTCGCCCTGGCCGCGGCTCCACGCTTGGGGGGCACGCCGGATCTGGCGGCCCTCTTCGTGGTGGTCACGGGGGTGTGCGGCATGGTGCTGGGCGAGGCCGTGCTGGCCCTCCTGCCGCTGCGCTCCCGCCTGGCCCGGGGTGCCCTCTTCGGGGCGGCCGCCCATGCCGCCGGCAGCGCCAAGGCCCGGGAGATCGGCGCCGAGGAGGGCGCCGTCGCCAGCCTCACCATGATCCTCTCCGGCATCACCCTCGTCCTGCTGGCGCCGCTGCTCTCCCGCTGGCTGGGCTGAGCGCGCCTAATCCGGTCCGCCGACGGGCCGAATACAGGGGATGCGACCGCCCCTCCCGCCCCGCGCCTTCGCGGCCTTCCTCGCCGTCCAGTTCAGCCTGGGCCAGGCCCATGAACTGGCCCACCACCTGGCGGCCCGGGTCGCCTGCGGGGCCTGGGGCGTCATGACCTTCGACTTCTTCTTCCTGCCCGAGGGCGGGGCAGGGCGCCCCGCAGCCCTCTGGGCCACCTTCGCCGGCCCCGCCCTCACCTACGCCCTCATCCTGCTGGGGGGCTTCCTCCTGCGGCGGGGGCCTACCTGGTCCGGCCTGCTGCTGGTCTTCGCGAACCTTCCCCTGGGCCGGTTGGCCGGGGCCCTCGGCGGCCACGGAGATGAGCTGGTGCTGGCCCGCGCCTGGCTGGGCGGGCCCTGGGCCTGGCCCCTGGTGGCGGCCCTGGCCCTGGGGTTGGTGCTGCCGCCCCTGGTCCTGGCCTGGCGAGCCCTGGCGCGCCCCGGCGCCTTCGCCGCCCTGCTGGTCCTGCCCCTTCTCGCCGACCTGCTGCTCAAGCGGGGCCTGCTGGCGCCGCTGCTTGCACGGATGCCGGAACCCGCCGCCTTCGGCCTGCCCGCGTTCCTCATCCTCGTGGACCTGGCCATCGGGGCCGCCGCCGTCCTGCTCCTGTGGGCGCCGGCCCGCCGCAGCGCCTGATCAGCGCCCCACGCGCCGGCCCAACCACTCCCAGCAGGCCCGCTGGACGTCCCAGAAACCTTCCGCCTGGGGCACCACCAGCTGGAGCTGGAAGGGGTGGGGCCGACCTCGCCAGTCCGCGCCCAGGGGGGTGGCGTCGAGGCCCGCCTTCCGTGCCAGGACCAGGGCCCGGGGCAGATGCCAGGCGGAGCTCACCAGGCCCACGCGCTTCCAGCCGTACCGGAGCTGGAGCCGCCGGTCCGCGAGGATCTCGTCCCGGGTGTTCCAGCAGGGCTCCTCCACCACGCGGATCGCGGCGTCGGGCACGCCCAGGCCTCGCCACAGGGCGCGGGTCTCCTCGCCCAGGTTCCGGGTGGCCCCCAGGCTGTCCCGGCTCATGCCGCTGACCACCAGCACCCGGGCCTTCCCCGCGTGCCAGAGCCGGGCCGCCAGGAGGATGCGGTCGCCTGAGAAGTTCGCCTGGGGCCGTCCGAAGGGATCCTGCTGGCTGCCGCCGCCGAGGACGCACACGGCGTCGAAGGGCGCCACGGCCGCCACGTCCACGGGCGGCACCGCCGCCTCCAGCCGCGCCATGAGGGCGGTGCCCAGGTACACGTTCCCCGCCAGGGCGTAGCCCAGGGCCACCAGGAGGAAGAGCGTGGCCGGGAGCCGCTGTTTGCGGAGGAGGCAGAGGCCGCCGCTGGCCAGCAGGAACAGCCACACCAGGCCCGCGGGCATCAGGAGGAGGCCCAGGGTCTTCTGCAGGGCGAAAAGGGTCACTCGGCCTCCTCGAAGGCCTCGGCGACGATCCGCCCCACCTCCGCGAGGATGGCGTCCCGCCCGGAATCGGAGACTGTGGATCCGGTGAGGTAGGCCGCCACCAGGAGGGGCGCCCGGTGGGGCGGGCGCAGGATGGCCACGTCGTTCGCGGTGCCGCGGGCCCCGCTGCCGGTCTTGTCGCCCACCGCCCAGGTCGGGGGGAGGCCGGCCCGCAGCCTGCCACGGCCGGTGGTGCAGGCCGCCATCCAGCCCTCCAGGCGGGCGCGGGATTCCGGCTTTAGGGCAGGGCCCAGCAGCAGGGCCTGCAGGCTGCCGACCATGGCCGCGGGGGTGGTGGTGTCGCGGGGATCGCCGGGGCGGGCCTCGTTCAGGGCCGGCTCCGTGCGATCCAGGCGGGTGAGGGGATCCCCCAGGGTGCGGAGGAAGGCGGTGACGGCCGCGGGCCCGCCGAATGCCCGCAGCAGCAGGTTGGCGGCGGTGTTGTCGCTCACCTCCACGGCCGCGGCGCAGAGCTCGCCCACGGTCAGGCCGCCCTCGGCCACGTGGGCGGTGGTGACGGGGGCGTACGCCAGGAGATCGGCCTTGCCGTAGGGGAGGCGCCGGTCCAGTTGCGTCTCGCCTCGGTCCACCCGCTGCAGCACGGCGCCGGCCAGCAGCACCTTGAACGTGCTGCAGAGGGGGAAGCGCTCGCCGGCGCGGTGGGCCAGACGACGGCCCGTGCCCGTGTCCAGCACGGCCACGCCCAGGCGTCCGCCCGCGCGGGCCTCCAGAGCCGCAAGCCTGGCCTGGAAGCGGGCGGACCGGCCCGGCGCGGGCGCGGCGCCCAGGGGCAGGATCAGGAGGAGGGCGGCGGCAGCGCGGACCAGTCGGGCCATGGGGACTCCGGGCGGGGCTTCCCTTCTACCAGGGGCCCGGGAGGCCGGTCTACTCGTGGCCCGGGGTCCCTTCCACGGCCTCGTCGCCCGTTTCGGGTTCCGCTTCCCCTTCGCCCCCGCCGCTGGCCTTCTTCAGGGCCTTCTTCTGCAGCTTCTCTTCCTTCTTCTTCTGGCGGGCGAGGTCCTTCTGCCGCTTCTCGAAGTTGTAGTTGGGCTTCTTGGGCATGGCGCGTCCGATCAGATGAGAGCGCGAAGCGGGTCCGGCCCTGCCTGGATTCTACCGTCTCCCGCGCCGGATGGCCTGGACGAGGTCGTCGAGCCGCTGGAGGAACGCGCTGCGGTCCCGGGCCGTGAAAGGCGGGGGGCCGCCCCCCATCTCGCCCATGGCGCGCAGGTGGGCCATCAACTCCCTCGAGGCCAGGGCGTCACCGATGCTGTCCGGCGAGTAGACGCGGCCCTTGGCATCCAGGGCCCGGGCCCCCTTCTCCAGGCACCGGGCCGCCAGGGGGATGTCCGCCGTCACGGCGATGTCCGTGGGCCCGATCTGCTCGACGATCCAGTCGTCGGCCCCGTCGAACTGCCCCTTGGCCACCACCACCGATTCGAAGAGCGGGTTGCGCGGGACGCGCAGGGGTGCGTTGGCCACGAGCAGCACCCGCAGCCCGCAGCGCTGGGCCACGCGGAAGATCTCCTCCTTCACGGGGCAGGCGTCGGCGTCCACGAAGATGCGGATGGGGATGTCGGCGGCCGTCATGGCGTCCCCGCCGCCACCAGGGCAGCCAGGGCCCGCGCCACGGCGGTGGCCTGGGCGGGATCGGCCAGGCGCCCCTCCGCGTCGAAGCTGGCCCGGGCCAGGGTGAGGCCGAGGGCGGCCTCCGGCACCACCCGGGCCGACATCACCGCCAGGGTGTGGGCCAGCGATTCGCGGGCCCGGGCGCCGCCCTCGGGCGAGGGCGAAGCGCTCCAGGCCGCAGCCGGCGTGTCCACGCAGGCGCCGGAGGAGACCACCCACTCCAGCAGGTTCTTCAGCACGGCGGGCATGGCGTGGATGTACTCCGGCGTGCAGACCAGCAGGGCGTCCGCGGCCCGGATGCGCTCCCGCAACTCCGCCACGGGCTCCGGCGCGGGTTCCGTGTCCCGCTCCGGACTGAAGTGGGGCAGGTCGTCCAGCCGCTCCCAGGCTTCGAAGGTGTGCCCGGGCGCCAGCCGGACCGCCTCCCGCAGGAGCCGGGTGTTCAGGGAGTCGGCGCGGAGGCTGCCGGAGAGGGCGAGGATGTGCATCTGGCCGGGGCTCCTTCGGGGTGCGGACGATTCTCCGGGTTCCATTCCAGCATGGCCGGGCCCGGGGATGGTTCAGCGAGCCTCCCCCCGGGCCTCCGCGAGCAGGCGGGCCCACTCGGCCTGCCGGGCCTTGAGGGTCTCCTTCAGGACCAGCGGGCTCATCGCCTCCTCGAGGACCTCCAGGATCACGTACTCGAAGGCGGCCTCCCCCTCGCGGGCCCAGGCCGCCTGGAGGCCGCGGTCGAGGTGCCGGCCGGCGTCGAGGGCGTGCCAGAGCCCGTTGCGGGTGGTGTCGAGATCCTGGGCCGCGCCCGCCCAGGCGCGGCCGGAGGCGAGGTGCCGGACCGCATAGATGCCGGGGCGGGGCTTGCGTTCCTTGTAGGCCCGCAGCGCGGCCTTCCGGTCGAAGGGCTCAGCCATGGGGGCCCTCCGTCGCCACGGGGAAGGCCCGCGCCGCCAGGCGCAGCGCATGGTCCCGCACGTCGGCCGGCCAGGGTTCCAGGATCGCCGTGAAGGCCCGGCGATCCCCGGCGAACAGGGCGCGCAGCGCCTCCTCGTAGCCCGGTGCGTCGCCCGCCAGGGAGGACAGGAACCGGTAGGCGGCCTCCTGCGCCTCCCGGCGCCGGACGGACTCCCCGCCCGTCTGCCGGGCCTGCTCGACGAGCCGGCGCAGGGCCACGGACGCCCCGCCGGGCTGCGCCCCCAGCCACTCCCAGTGCCGGGGCAGCAGGGTGACCTCCCGGGCGATCACGCCGAGCTTCGGACGCCCCCGGCCCCGGGGCGCCGTCTCCCCCTCTGTCGGGCGGGGAGGCGCGAACCGCGCCGCCACTTCCTCCGCCGTGCCCCGCAGGTCGAGGTCGATCACCCGGCCCGTGGTGTCGTCGAAGGTCAGGAGCGGTGTGGAGGGATCCCCGTCCTGCGCCGCCTTCACGGCCAGGGCCACCTCGGACAGGGGACCCGAGGCGATCCGCCGGAGGCCCTGGAAGGCGGTGCAGGGCCGGGTTCGGTCTTCATCCATGACGGGCGCCTCCGGGGTCGCCGGAGATAATTTACCCGTATAAAATTAACGAATCAATAGCATCCGGGTGAAATTGGGCTGCCCCGGGGTTCAGTCGGCCTTGTCCAGGCACCAGGTCCCGCCGCCCCGGCAGGCGATGAAGAGGAAGAGGAACGCATAGAGCAGGGCCGGCTCGCCCTGGTTCAGGGCGGGCCAGAACCCGGTCCCGAAGGCGAACTTCCAGTGGAACTGGACGTAGGCCACGGCCATGGTGCCGCTGCACAGGAAGGCCGCCAGGCGGGTCTGCAGGCCCAGCAGGATGGCCAGCCCACCCAGCAGCTCGATGAGGCCGCCGATCCAGATCTGGGACCCCACGGCGGCGTGCATGGGCACCTGCCAGCCCGTGAGGATCTGCAGGCCGTGGAAGCCGAACAGGAAGCCCGCCACGATCCGCAGCAGGGCATAGGTGGGGTCCGAGAACCGGGCAAGGGCCTTCATCGTCGCCTCCGGAATGGCTGTGTCGACAGTTTGCACCGGCCGGCCCGGAAGGGAAGCCCGGGCTCAGCGGACCGTCGCCGGGGGCGGGCCGGGACCCTACATGTGGGTGTGGGGATGGGTTGTCGCGCCCGCCTCCAGGCCCACCACCGTCACCCAGGGGCGCACCTGCCAGTGCCGGACCAGGCCGTGGAGGACGTACGGGTCCGATGCCGCGAACCGGGAGGCCGCCGCGGCCGAGTCCCCCTGGAACAGGAACACCGCCTCGTCCACCGGATCCGCCAGGGTGCCGCCCATCATCAGGTCGCCGCGGACGTGGGCCTCCCGGGCCAGGGCCAGGTGCTCCTGGCGGTACTGCTCCCGGCGCTCCACATAGCCCGGGCCGAGTTCGTATCTCAGAAGGTAGTACATGGCACCTCCGGACCCGGGAATCCCCCTGCTGAGGGAAACATAGGCCCACAAGGCGGTTCCGCCGGAAAAGCGGGGGCGGAACATGGATTTTGGCTGGTTAAAAAACGGTAACCAGGGCGGTCGCCCGGAGGGGCGGCCCCGCAGCCAGTGTCAGCCCTTGTCCTTCCCGCCCTTGCCCGGGGTCTTCGCAGCCTTTTTCCGGCGCTCAGGCTTCCGGGCCGGGGGCTGGGCCGCCTGGTCGTAGAGGCCCTCCAGGCGGATGGCCCGGGCGGAGGTATCCGCCGCTTTGTGGATCTCCTTCAGCACCGAGGCGACCAGGTCCAGGTCCGCCGCATCCCCTTTCAGCAGTTCCTGGAAAGCCTTGGACTTCAGCGCCTCCAGCCGCTTCGAGGACCGCTTCCCCGCCGCCCAGGTGAGCAGCTTGGAAAAGAGCTCGTAGCCGAGCTTCAGTTCGGGGGTGGGGAGGGGCATGCCAGCAGGTTAGCGGAAGCGGTTCGTCAGGGCTTGTCCAGCCGGGCCCGTCCCGGGGGCCGGAACGGCGGCACCCCTGGATCAGGGATCGATGAAGGTGAGGATGACGATGCGGCCGCGGTCGAGGTAGGCCATGCCGCTGCCCTCGGGGAGCGGGTGGACCTTCAGGTGGGCCAACAGGAGGGGCAGGGCCCGGTCCCGGTCCTGGAGCACCAGTTCGAGGTCCCGGGTCTCGCCGGCGGCACCGGTGTCCGGATCGCGGGGAACCTCGTAGGGGACCGTCACCCGGCCCGCGTCCTGAGCGGCCAGGGCCCTGGCGAGGGGCGCTGCGTAGCGGGCCACGAAGGCGGCCCGGGAATGGCTGATGTCACGCACGCGAAGGGTGACGTGCAGTCCCGGGCGGCCTGCGGTCAGGGCCACAGACAGGGTGAGCAGGAACGACAGCTGGAGCAGACGAAGCATAAGGCTCCCGGGTGGGGCGCGGTGGCGATTGGGGGGACGCCGAGATCAATGCAAGGTCTGCTCCAGGGCCCCGAAAGGGCCGCCAGTCTTGCATTTGGACCCACCTGAGCGAATGGCCCGCACCCGCCCCTGTGGCAATTCGCCTCGGCGTGGGCCACCACCCGAGGCGATTGGCCCGGGCGATGCGGCCGGCTTCAGCTGCGGAACGGGGCCGGCGGGTCCGTCTCCCAGCTGCCGCCCAGGAGGGTTGTGCGCACAGGAACACCGGGGGTCTTCACGCCCCGGTGGGCCATGCAGGTGTGGACGGCCACCAGCTGGACGCCCCAGGCGGCAGGGCGGAGGTGGCTGCGGAGGGCGTCGGCGATCTGCTGGGCCATGCGCTCCTGCACCTGCAGGCGCCAGGCGTAGGCCTGCACCACGCGCACTAGCTTGCTGAGGCCCACGGTGCCGCCGGCGCCGGGGAGGTAGCCCACGGTGGCGTGGCCCTCGAAGGGGGCCAGGTGGTGCTCGCAGGTGCTCACGAAGGGGATGCGCTCCAGGATGACCGGCACGGGGGCCAGCTCCCCGGGCAGGGGCTTGAGGTCGTCGGCCGGGTCCATGCCGTAGCCCGCCAGGCGCTCACCCCAGAATTCGGCGACCCGCGCGGGCGTGTCCGCCAACTCGGGGCTGGCGGGATCCTGGCCGAGGCTTTGCAGCAGGGCACGGATGGCGGCCTCGGCGGCGGGACGGTCCAGGGTGGGGGCGGGGCGGGCGCTCATGGTGGGGCCAGTCTACGCCCGGGCGAGTCCCGTGAGATGGGGAGCCTCGGGGCCGTTTCGGCCCCAACCCTGAGCGGCTTCGCGGGATCCAAGGTGATGTAGGGAGGTTTCCATGCTTGTGGTGCGCATCGACACCGAGACCTCCGCCCGCTGGGCGCTGGCATTCTGGGTCGTGGCCACGGCGGGCCTGCTGGCCTGGCTGCTGCTGGGGTAGCCGGACGGCTGGCTCCGCCGAGCCCGCGGATGGTCGCGGCCGCGATCGGAGGGGATACTGGATGGACGGGACGGCGGGCTCCGGGCTTTCCCAGCGGCCGAGGTGGATGATGCGTCCTGGGAATGGCAGACCTTTGCAGGGCTGGCGGTGGGCGGCCCCGGCGGCGCTCCTGGCGCTGTTCCTGGGCCTGGCGCCTCTGGCCTGCGGCGGTGGGGGAGGCGGTTCCGCACCGGCCCCGGCGCCGCCCGCGGTGGTCGCCCCCACCCTCACGGGCTTCACTCCGGCCTCGGGCGTGGTCGGAGCCACCGTCACCCTCACGGGGACGGCCTTCACCGGAACGACCCGGGTGACCTTCGGCAGCGTGCCGGCGACCGCCTATTCCGTGAAGAGCGACACTCAGGTGCAGGCCACGGTACCTGCCGGGGCGCTCACGGGACCCCTCGCCCTCACCACGGCGGGCGGCACCGCCACTTCCGCCACGGCGTTCACGGTCAGCCCCTCGCCGCTGCCCACCCTCACGGCCTTCAGCCCCCTGGTGGGGCCCGTGGGGACGGCTGTGACGCTGACGGGCACGGGCTTCACCGGAGCCACCGCCGTGACCTTCGGCGGAGTGTCCGCGACGTTCACGGAGGGGAGCGATACCCAGATGACGGCCACGGTCCCTGCGGGGGCGCCCTCGGGCCCCGTGGCCGTCACCACCCCCGGGGGCCTCGCCACCAGCGCCGCCAGCTTCACGGTGACGGCCACGGCGACCCTGGACCTCAGCATCGACGGTCTCTACCTCACCCAGGGCACCCAGACCTATCCGGCCTCGGTCTCGCTCGTGGCGGAGCGCAGCGCCTGGGTGCGGGTCTTCGTGAAGGCCAACCAGACGAACACGGCCCAGCCCGCGGTGCGCGTGGTCTTCCAGGCGGGGACCACCATCCACACCCTGGACATCCCCGCCACCGCGGCCTCGGTGCCCACGGCGATCAACGAGCCGGACGCCGCCGCCTCCTGGAATGCGGCGGTGCCCGCGGCCTGGATCCAGCCGGGCCTGACGGTGCTGGCCACGGTGGACCCGGCGGGCGCCATCCCCGAGTCCGACCGGACCAATGACCGCTACCCCCTGGACGGCACGCCCCAAGCGCTCACCGTGGAGGCCCTCCGCCCCTGGAAGATCCGCCTGCTGCCGGTCACCACGGCGGATGGTTCCACGGGGGCAGTGGACGCCAGCACCGTGGCGACGTTCCTGACCCTGGCCCGCCGGGTCCACCCCGTGCCCGACGCCATTGATGCGGCCCTGGGCCCGGCCATGACCAGTTCGGCGTCCATGCTGAGCAGCGACAGCACGGCCTGGAGCACGCTGCTGGACGAGGTGACCGCCAAGTGGAACGTGGATGGCCAGCCCGCCCACTACTTCGGCGTGGTGGGCACCCGGTACGACTCGGGCATCGCGGGGCTCGGCTGGGTGAAGAAGGCCGTGGCCGTGGGCTGGGACAAGCCCGCCACCCGGGCGGAGGTGCTGGCCCACGAGGTGGGGCACAACTTCGGCCGCCTGCACGCACCCTGCGGGGGCGTGACCGACCCCGACCCCAACTACCCCGCCACCGGCGACTACGCCGGGGGCCACATCGGGGTGACGGGCTGGGACGCCACCGCCGCCTACCCGGCTCCCAAGGCCGCCGCGGCCTACACGGATGTCATGGGCTACTGCGATCCCGACTGGGTGAGCGACTACACCTACAAGGGCGTCATCCTCTACCGGAAGGTCTACCCGCTGGTGACGGATGCCGGCGCCGCGGCAGAGGGCCTGCTGGTCTGGGGCCACCTGGAGGGTGACCGGGTGGTGCTCCAGCCGGTGATTCCGGTGACGGCCCCGCCTGCGCCGCCCACGCCCGGTCCCTTCCACTGGGAGGCCCGGGATGCCGCGGGCCGGGTGCGTCTGTCGGCGGAGTTCCAGGCCCTGGACGTGGCGGACGCCCCGGGCGGGAAGCTGAGGGCCTTCAGCTTCATCGTGCCCCTGGGCACCGTGCCCACGGCTGACCTCGCGAGCCTTCGCGTGACCGAGGACGGGGTCGAGCGGGCCCGAGTCGCGCGGCCGCCGCTACGGCCCCTGCGGGTGGGCCAGCCCGAGGCGCCGGTGCAGGTCGCCGAGGAGGGGACGGGCGTGGGCCTGCTGTGGGACGCGGATCGCTATCCCCTCCTGGTCGTGCGTGATGCCACCACGGGCGAACTCCTGGGCTTCCAGCGGGGCGGCGCCGGCCGCGTGCGCACGGACCGCCGCGACTTGGAGATCCTCGCCTGCGACGGCGTGCAGGCGACCGTGCAGCGGTTCCGGCGGAGGCCCTGAGGATTCAGGCCATCAGGTCGAGGCCGGCGGGGGCCTCAGCCACGGCGGCGGTCCGGTAGGCGTTCACGGCCTGGGGGACGGCGGTCTGAGGCTGGGCCAGGACCTCGGCACCGGACCGCCCGGTGTTGAGCAGGAGGTGCGGCTGGCGGGGCACGGCGGCCGCATCGCGCATCAGGCCCGCGCCGGCATCGGGGAGCTGGAAGGCCGGCCCGGCGCCGGGAGCCACGCCCGCTCCGAAACGCAGGGCCGTCTCCAGGGCGAAGGCCAAGGTCGAACTGTCAGGCAGGGTCACCTGGGAGGCGGTGGCGGCTTCGGCTGCCGCGATCACCGGCGTGGCAGGGGTGGCCCCGGCCAGGGTGACGGCGGGGGGCGCGGGGGCGACGGCCGCGGCGGCGGTGGGCGTGTCCGCCGTGGCCGTGGTCGCGGCGGTGGCCGTGGGGGCGGTGAGGGCCGCCAGGAGGCTGTCGGTGACCCCCTGGGCCGCGGGGGTGGACGAGGCTGTTCCGGTCTGCGACAGGGGGTTCGCCGCCTGAAGGGCCTGCAGGAACAGCCCCTGGACACCCGCCTCGGCGGCCGTCCCCTGGGAGTTCCCCTGCTGGGCCCTCGGAATGACCAGGGCTGGGGTCAGGACCATCGCGGCGGTCCCGCCGAGGGCGCTGAGGCGGAGGGGATCCATGACACCCCAAGGATAGGCCGTTCCGCCCGGAATGTTTGAGATCGGATCGCAAAGTGCCCTGTGGGATCATGGGGGATTCGGGGGATGCCATGAGCGAAGCCAAGGTGACGTACGCGTCCAGCGGGGTGGACATCGGCCGCCAGGACGACGCGCTGCGCCGGATCAAGCCCCATGTGAAGGCCACGAAGACCCCCGGCGTCCGCAGCGACATCGGCCTCTTCGGCGGCCTCTTCGACGCCCGCTTCCCCGAGAAGAAGCCCATCCTTGTCAGCAGCATGGATGGCGTGGGCACCAAGACGAAGGTGGCCGGCCGGGCCGGCATCTGGGACACGGTGGGCCAGGACCTGGTGAACCACTGCATCAACGACATCCTGGTGCAGGGCGCCCGCCCCCTCTTCTTCCTGGACTACGTGGCCGCCCAGCGCCTGGAGCCGGCCACGGTGGAGGCCATCGTGAAGGGCATGGCCGAGGCCTGCAAGGCCGGGAGCTGCGCGCTCATCGGCGGCGAGATGGCCGAGATGCCGGGCGTCTACGCCGAGGGCGAGGTGGACGTGGCCGGCACCATCGTGGGCGTGGTGGACGAGGATCACCTGCTGCCCCGCCTGGACGCCATGGCGGCGGGTGACGTGCTGATCGGCCTGCCCAGTTCAGGCCTGCACACCAACGGCTACTCCCTGGCCCGCAAGGTCTGCTTCGAGCTGGCCCAGCTGGGCGTGGACGATCCCCTGCCGGGCACCGGGAAGACGGTGGCCCAGGCCCTGCTGGCCGTCCACCGCAGCTACCTCGCGCCCGTGCTGCCCCTCGTGCAGGCGGATCGCCTGGTGGCCATGGCCCACATCACCGGCGGCGGCCTCACGGACAACCTGCCCCGCGTGCTGCCGAAGCACCTGGACGCCGTCATCGACACCCGGAGCTGGGAGATCCCGGCCCTCTTCCGCTTCCTCATGGAGAAGGGCGGCCTGGGGCTCGACGACGCCCGGCAGGCCCTGAACCTCGGCGTGGGCATGGTGCTGGTGGCCAAGGCGGACCAGGCCCAGGCCGTGCTCGACGCCCTCCACGAGGCCGAGGAGCCGGCCTGGATCCTGGGCGAACTCGCCGCGGGATCCGGTGTGGTCAAATACCGCTGAAGGCCCGAACCGCGAATGGCGCGAATCGCCCTTCGGGCGCGCGAATGAGGAATCTCGAGACACGCGTTTTCATTCGCGCTCATTCGCGTCGTTCGCGGTTTCGTTTTTGGGTGGGTAGGCCACCCCGTATGCTGGTCGGAGTCCGTCTCCACCTGGGGGTCGCGTGTCCGAATCGTCCGTGAAGGCCCCGGCCCGCCTGGGGCTGTTGGATCCCCTGCGGGGCCTGCTGGCGGCCTGCGTGGCGGTGTACCACCTGGGCGTGTGGTTCGCGGTGTCGGAATCGGGGAGCGGCGCCAACATCGCCATGGCCCGGCTGGGCAACTACAGCGTGTCGGCCTTCTTCGTGCTGAGCGGCTTCCTGCTGTTCCGCACGGCGCCCTGGGAGCGGCTGCGCCGGGAGGGCCTGGGCCGCTTCTGGCTGCGGCGCTTCCTCCGGCTGGCGCCCCTGTTCTACCTGGCCTGCGCCCTGAACCTGGCCTTCCGCCTGGGCATGGGGCCGGATCCCACCTGGGTGCGCATTGTCGAGAACGTCTCGCTCCTCTTCGGACTCATCCAGCCCAACCTCGCCCTGGTGACCGGAGGCTGGTACGTGGGCCTGGTGGCCCTGCTCTACGTCGCCTACCCGGCCCTGGCCTGGCTGCGGGCAAGGCTCGGGCTCCCCTTCCTGGCGGCCCTGGCCCTGGGGCTCTGGCTCTGGAGCCTGCCCTCCACCCTGCACGGCGTCATGGCCCAGGAACCCTGGAACCGTTTCCATGCCTACGTCCTGGCCCCGAACCAGGTGTTCCTGCTCGCCTGGGGCGGCCTGCTGGGCGCCCTGCACGCGCGCACCGCCCGCCGACTGGATGTGCGCTGGGCCCTGCTGCTGGCCCTGCCGCTCCTTTGGGTGCTGGTGAAGCCCACGCCGCAGTTCTTCGACCACCTGGCGGCGCTCACGGGCTGGGGCCGCTACCGCTACCTGCTCCTCGTCACGGGACTGGTGGCCCTGGCGGCCTTCGCCCGGGACCTGGCGGCGGTCCCGGGGCCGAAGACGCTGGCCTGGCTGCTGGCGGCGCTGTCGAGCCTGGGGGACTGGAGCTACGGCCTCTACCTGCTGCACCCCTTCACGCAGCACCTGGTGGCGCCGCACCTGGGGGGGCTGCGGGGCTTCGCCCTGGCCCTGGGCCTGGCCCTCCTCGCCGCCGCCCTGGCGCACCGGTGGATCGAGGTGCCGCTGGGCAGGCTGGCCCGGGGCTGATCAGGTGCCCGGCTCGATCCGTGCGTAGAAGCTGGTGCGCCGGAGGTTCTCCTCCACCTTCAGGGGCTGCTGGAGGGGCGGGAAGGCCCGCTGCTCGCAGTCGGTGCGCTCGCAGAGGCGGCAGGTGACGCCGATGGGGACGGGAGGCTGGTCCAGGCGCACTCCGTCGGCGTAGACCAGTTCCTTCGCGTGGCCCATGTCGCAGCCCAGCCCCAGGGCCTGGGTGGCGTGCTGGCCCCGGTAGCCGCCGGTGTCCTTCTGGATGGTGCGGGCGATGCAGAAGTACTTCCGCCCGTCGGGCATGACGCTCACCTGGGTGCGCACCAGGCCCGGCGTGAGGAAGGCGGCGTGGGCGTTCCAGCGGGGGCAGGCGCCGGAGAACCGGGCGAAGCGGATGCCCGTGGCCGAGAAGCTCTTGGAGATGTTCCCGGCGATGTCGATGCGCAGGAAGTGGAAAGGCACGCCGTCGGCGCCGGGGCGGCGCAGGGTGGTGAGCCGGTGGCAGACCTGCTCGAAGCTGGCCTGGAAGCGCCGGCCGAGGATCTCGATGTCGTAGCGCTCGGCCCTCGCGGCCTGCAGGAACCGCTCGTAGGGCATGAGCACGGCCCCCGCGAAGTAGTTGGCCAGGGCCACCCTGGCCAGGGCCCGTCCGCTGGCCGTGCGCAGGAGGGGATGGTCCGTGAGGGCATCCAGGAGGCCGCTGTGGTCCAGCAGGGCCAGCTGGTGGGCCAGCTGGAAGGCGCGGCTGCGCAGGGGCAGCAGCTCCGAGAGGCTGATGAGGCGGCGCTCGGGATCGTAGCGGCGCAGCAGGCCGGGCCCGTCCGCGGCCCGGTGGACCCGGACCTTCAGGCCCCGGGCCTCCACCGCCGCCACCAGGCCCGGGTAGAGGGCGTCCGGATCCAGGTGGCCCTCGGCCCACAGGGCCTCGGCGGCCGTCTCCAGGTCCGGGAAGTGGTTCATGGCCTGCTGGATGAAGTCGTTCACCTCCTCCGAGGGCAGGCGGGTGGCCTCGGGGTCGAAGCCCTGGCCGTCGCTGAGCCGGGCGGACAGGCTCTCCAGGCCCTCCTGGGCGTGCTGGTAGGCCCGGTAGAGCTCGAAGACGCCCCGGGCCAGCTGGGGGCTGTTCTGCACCAGTTCCCGCACCTCCTGGGCCTGGAGACCCAGGGGCTCGAAGAGGGGATCCCCGAAGGCCTCCAGGAGATCGTCGGTCAGGCGCTGGTCCTGCTCCGGGGCCAGGGCCTTCAGGTCCAGGTGGAACTGCTGGGCCAGGCGGATGAGCAGGGGGGCCGTGAGGGGCCGCTTGTTCCCCTCGATGAGGTTCAGGTAGCTGGGGCTGATGCCCAGGGATTCCGCCAGCTGCACCTGGCTCAATCCCTCCTGGCGGCGGAGCAGGCGGATCTTGGCCCCCAGGCGGGCGGCGGGCTTGGCGGGCGCGGCGGCGGGCATAGACACCTCGTTTACAGAAATTGACAGAGCGTGATGAACGAATTGACTAAAATTTTCTGATTAACCCCAATCAAACCAGCGACTCATTGCTTTCATGAATTGTAGGTCAATCTTTGACATCAAGCCACCAGGAGTCGTTGCATGTTTACACCTCTTGTTCCCGCAGGCATCGAATGGCAGGGTCCCCTGGGCCCCCGCGAGGAGGGCCTCGGTCCGGAGGATGCGGCCCTCCTGAATCCCGCCGCCCTGGCCTTCGTCGCGGGTCTGGTCCGTGCCTTCCGGGATCCCCTGGACCGCCTGCTCGCCGAGCGCCGGGACCGGCAGCGCCGCTTTGACGCCGGGGAGCGCCCCCGCTTCCTGCCGGCGGACCATCCGGCCCGGTCCGGGGACTGGACAGTGGCCCCGGCTCCGGCGGACCTCCTGGACCGCCGCGTGGAGATCACCGGCCCTCCCGAGCCGAAGATGCTCGTCAATGCCCTGAACAGCGGGGCCAGGGTCGCCATGGCGGACTTCGAGGACAGCCTCTCGCCCCTGCCTGGGAACCTGCTGGAGGGCCAGGCCGCCCTGCACGCCGCCGTCCGCCGCCGGCTCTGCTTCCAGGACGCCGCCAGTGGGAAGGCCTACGCCCTGAAGGACCGCACGGCCGTCCTCATGGTGCGTCCCCGGGGCCTCCACCTGGTGGAGCGGCACCTGATGGTGGACGGTCGGCCCGTGCCTGCGGCCCTCTTCGATGCGGGCCTCTTCCTCTTCCACAACGCCAGGGAGCTGGTGGCGCGGGGCACGGGCCCCTACCTCTACCTGCCCAAGCTGGAGGACGCCGCGGAAGCCCGGTGGTGGAACGAGGTGCTCCTCCGCGCCCAGGCGGCCCTCGGCCTGCCCGCGGGCACCGTGCGGGTGACCCTGCTCATCGAGACTCTGCCCGCGGCCTTCCAGATGGAGGCGATCCTCTACGAGCTCCGCCTGCACGCCACGGGCCTGAACCTGGGCCGCTGGGACTACATCTTCAGCTTCATCAAGACCCTGCGCGAGGACCCCGAGGCCCTCCTGCCGGACCGCGCCCAGATCGCCATGACCCAGCCCTTCCTGCGGGCCTACGCCCGGCGGCTGGTGCAGGTCTGCCACCGGCGGGGCGCCCACGCCATGGGCGGCATGAGCGCCTTCATCCCCGTGAAGGCCGATCCGGCGGCCCACGCCCGGGCCCTGGCCCAGGTGCAGGCGGACAAGCAGCGGGAGGTGCAGGACGGCTGCGACGGCACCTGGGTGGCCCATCCCGGCCTGGTGGCCGGGGCCATGGCCGTGTTCGACGCCCACTTGGCCGGGCCGAACCAGCTGCACCGCGTGCCCGAGGGCGAGGTGGCCGAGGCCGACCTGCTGCGCATCCCCGAGGGCCCCCGCACCGTGGCGGGCCTGCGCCAGAACCTCCGCGTGGGCCTTCGCTACCTGGAGGCCTGGCTGCGGGGCCAGGGCTGCGTGCCGCTGGACCACCTGATGGAGGACGCCGCCACGGCGGAGATCTGCCGCATGCAGGTCTGGCAGTGGCTCCACCACGAGGCGGTCCTGGACGACGGCGAGCGGCTTTCCCCCTCGCTCTTCCACATGTGGATCCGGGAGGCCCTGGACCAGATCCGCGCCGAGGTGGGCCTGGACGCCTTCCTCGACGGCCGCTACGGCGACGCCGCCGATCTCTTCGAGACCCTCCTGCTGGATCCCGATCCGGCGCCCTTCCTCACCCTCCCGGCCTACGGCCGCCTTCTGAACCCCACGCCCCTCGAGGTGACCGCATGAACGCGCCGCTCTTCCCCGTCCCCCCCATCGACGACGATTTCCTCGCCACCCGCTGGGCCGGCATCACGCGCCCCTACGGCCCCGACCAGGTGCGCCGCCTGCGCGGCAGCGTGCGCATCGAGCACACCCTCGCCCAGCTGGGCGCCCGCAAGCTGTGGCGCCTGATCAACGGGGAGGGCTACGTGCACTCCCTGGGGGCCCTCAGCGGCGGCCAGGCGGTCCAGATGGCCAAGGCCGGCCTCAAGGCCATCTACTGTTCCGGCTGGCAGGTGGCGGCGGACGCCAACCTCTCGGGCCAGACCTACCCCGACCAGAGCCTCTACCCGGCCAACTCCGTGCCGGCCCTGGTGAAGCGCCTGAACGCGGCCCTCCTGCGGGCGGACCAGATCGACAGCGCCGAGGGCACGCCCACCCGCGACTGGATGCTGCCCATCGTGGCCGACGCCGAGGCTGGCTTCGGCGGCCCCCTCAACGCCTTCGAGCTGATGAAGGGCATGATCGAGGCCGGTGCCGCGGGCGTCCACTTCGAGGACCAGCTCTCCAGCGAGAAGAAGTGCGGCCACCTGGGCGGCAAGGTGCTCATCCCCACCGGCCACTTCATCCGCACCCTCGTGGCGGCCCGCCTGGCGGCGGACGTGCTGGACGTGCCCACCCTCGTCATCGCCCGCACGGACGCCGACTCCGCGCGCCTCATCACCTCCGACGTGGACGAGCGGGACCGGCCCTTCCTCACCGGCGAGCGCACCCCCGAGGGCTTCCACCGCATCACGGGTGGGCTGGACATGGCCATCGCCCGGGCGAAGGCCTACGCGCCCTACGCGGACCTCATCTGGTGCGAGACCTCCACGCCCGACCTCGAGGAGGCGCGGGCGTTCGCCGAGGGCGTCCACGCCGAGTTCCCCGGCAAGCTGCTGGCCTACAACTGCTCGCCCTCCTTCAACTGGAAGAAGAAGCTCTCGGACGCCGAGATCGCCACCTTCCAGCTGGAGCTGGGGGCGCTGGGCTACAAGTACCAGTTCGTGACCCTGGCGGGCTTCCACAGCCTGAACCACGGCATGTTCCAGCTGGCCCGGGGCTACCGCGACGAGGGCATGGCCGCCTACGCGCGCCTGCAGGAGGCGGAGTTCGCCGCCGAGGCCGAGGGCTACACCGCCACCAAGCACCAGCGCGAAGTGGGCACGGGCTACTTCGACGAGGTGGCCCAGGCCGTCAGCGGCGGACTCGCCTCCACCCTGGCCCTGGCGGGCTCCACCGAGGCCCAGCAGTTCCACTAGGGCCCCGCGGATCGCAGGCTGCGGAAGCTACTTGGTGGCTTCCGCGGCCTTCTTCTCGGCCAGGGATTTCTCGTTGATGACCGTCTTGCCGCCGGCCGGCTTTCCGGCGGCGTGGGCCTGGCCAAGATGGTGGTAGGTCAGGTACTCGCCGAAGAACACGGCCATGGTGTCCGTGCGGTCCTTGAAGAAGTCGAAGCCGTGGGCCTTGCCTTCGCTGGCGAGGACCTCCACGCCGGGCAGGCCCTTCAGGGACTGGGCGTTGTCGAAGGCGCCCTTGTCCTCGGCGGCGGCCATGATCAGCAGGGAGGCCCGCCCCTTGAGGACGGCGGCCTTGAGATCCGCGGCGGCACGGTCGCCGAAGGCCACGTTGCCTGCCGGGCTGAGGCTGAGCACGGCCACGGGATGCACCTGGGGTTCCGCGAGGACCGCCGCGAAGGCGCCCACGCTGGCGCCGGCGAGGCCGATGCGCCGGCCGTCCACGCCGTGCTGCTTGCGGAGCCAGGCGGCGGCCTGCGCCAGATCGGCGGGGATCTGGTCGAAGCCCACGGCCTTGGCGGAGGCGGCGAAGTCGTCGGTGACCTTCACCTCGGTCCCGCCCTTCTGGGTGCTGGCGCCGTGCCCGCGGAGGTCGAGGGCCAGGGTGCCGATGCCCCGGGCGTGGAGCTTCTCGGCCAGGGGCGCCCAGCCGGCGCGGTCCGCATGGAACTGGTGGGCCAGGATCACCACGGGCACCTTCCCCTTGGCGGGGGGCAGGGCCAGGGTGCCCTTCAGCACGAAGCCGTCCGGCGTGGTGAGGCTCATGTCCACGGCGGTGGGCTCGGAGACCTTGGCGGCCGCCTGGACCGGGGCGGCCAGGGCCACGAGGGCGAGGGGGACCATCAGGCGGGCAGGGCGCATGGGGACCTCTGGGTTGGAGTGCCCCACTCTAGCACGCCTAGGCAAGGCGCTCCCCGCGGTATAAAAGAGAGCTTCCGCCTTGACGAGGTTCCCATGGCCACTCCCGACACCATCCTCCAGGAAACCAAGCGCCGGATGCACGGCTCCCTCGACGCGCTCAAGAAGGAGATGGCCACCATCCGCACCGGCCGGGCCAATGCGAGCCTCCTGGACAACGTGCATGTGGAGTACTACGGGTCCATGGTGCCGCTCAACCAGATGGGCACGGTGTCGGTGCCCGAGTCCGGGATGCTGGTGGTGACGCCCTTCGACAAGAGCGCCATCAAGGCCGTGGAGACCGCCATCCTCAAGTCCGAGCTGGGCATCAACCCCTCCAATGACGGCAACGTCATCCGCCTGCCCATCCCAATGCTCACGGAGGAGCGCCGCCGCGAGCTGGTGAAGGTGCTGCACCGGCTGGGCGAGGAGATCAAGACCGGCATCCGCAACATCCGCCGCGACGCCAACGAGGACGTGAAGAAGCTGGAGAAGGACAAGGAGGCGCACCTCTCCGAGGACGCCGCCAAGAAGGCCCTGGAGGACATCCAGAAGCTCACCGACGCCCACATCAAGGACGTGGACGAGGCCCTCAAGCACAAGGAAGCCGAGATCCTGAAGGTCTGACCCCGCCGGGTGGCGGAGCGCGCTGCCGTGCAGCGCGCGGAGCCGGGACCCGGCGAGGGTCAGAGTCACCCATGAGTG
>MTLD01001835.1_pt1 | contig 30866 bp, 26 predicted proteins | sample 1982471 | NCBI WGS metagenome assembly MTLD01 (sample SAMN05712604, study PRJNA340218) | biofilm metagenome | isolation source: sample SPM anode biofilm adapted to -50 mV | place: USA | collected 2012-02-03 | reverse complement strand
CACAAACTTCCGCTGCTTTCAATACCTGAGAATATTGGAGAAATTGGCAGATCAACAACATCGGCGATTGAGAATGGCATAATTTTGGGAATGATAAATGAAGTAGAAGGATATATTAGAAAGTATCCCGATTATATAATTATATTTACGGGTGGTGATTCGAATTATTTTGCCATAAAATTGAAAAGTCCCATATTTGTAGTTTACAATTTAGTGTTGACAGGGTTGGCCAGGATTGCAGAAAATAATGTACAAGAATAGTATGAAAAAGAGAACAATTTTTACAATAATTTCCCTCATAATTGGAGGTGGAGTATTTGCGCAGACTACGGATGCTTTGAACACATATACTCCCTACTCTGTTTTCGGAATAGGAGAAATTTCAAAACAGGGAACTTCTTATAATAAGGGTATGGGAGGAATTGGAGTGGGATTGAGAGATAAAAGATTTATTAATCCAATAAATCCTGCGTCGGTTGCTTTTAGAGACACATTGTCTTTTATGGCAGACTTCGGAGTTGAGCAGAAAAATATTTACAGCGCCGATGCTCAATCAACATCTGCCTTTAATACTTTTAACATGCACAATTTTTTGGTTTCTTTTCCAATTTATAAAAAGAGTGCAATAATGATGGGGATTGCTCCTTTCAGCGATGTGGGATATAAATTTTCGCAGAAAGAGACCAATTTGGAAATTATAAATCAATACGGAGATATTACTTATCAAAAATATGGTATTGGTAGTCTTTCTAAGGCGTTTATTAGCGGAGGGGTTCAATTGAACAAATATATTTCTGTGGGAGTTGAGGCAAATTATATTTTTGGCACAATTGACAGAAATTCAAATATTAATTTTAATACGCAAACTTCTTATCGTAATCTTATCACCGGATGGGATTATGTACTGGACGCAATGGGTCTTAAACTTGGAACACAAATCCATAAAACTTTTACCAATAATTACGATTTTACCCTGGGGGCGACGTATAGTTTTAAATCTGCACTAAAAGGCGATATTACCAGATACGCAAAAACCGAAACTACAGGGGGAACTCTTGACACAGTATATTCTGTTGCATCGGTTGTAGAAGGAATTAATATTCCGGCAGAACTTGCCTTAGGATTTTCTTTAAAGAAAGGTGATAAATGGACTGTCGGCGCAGATTATGTTTACCAGAACTGGAGCAATACAAATTTCCTGGAAACCCCGGGTGTTGACTTTACAACATCGGCTAGCAGCCAAATAAAAATTGGTTTTGAATATACTCCAAACAGGTATGATATTCGTTATTACATGAAGAGGATTTCATACCGAGCTGGTTTATATTATGAGAATAGTTATATGAATATTAATGGAAATAACATAAAATCTACCGGAATTACACTTGGAGCAAATATGCCAATCTATCAAGGCCATAATGCTGTGGGACTGGCAATTGACATGGGGCAGAGGGGAAGTATTAAAAATAATTTGGTAAGAGAACGATACGTTATGTTTATAATTAATATACATTTGCATGATCTTTGGTTCCAAAAATTCAGATATGACTAACTTTTATTTTAATATATAAAAAATGAAAAAACTGCGCATTTTATTTGTATTAGCACTTTTATTACAAGTTTCTGTTGTAGGATTTGCTCAGGGCAAATACGGAAAAGACAGCGCTGAGTGTGTTAAATACATCAACTTTTTTACTGATTCTTACAGACAAGACAATATGGCCGAAGCTGCTCCTAACTGGAGACTTGCTTTAAAGTATTGTCCTCCTAGTTCGAGCCAAAATATGTGGTTTTACGGACAAAAAATTTTAAAATTTTTCCTTGACAATCCATCAAATACTCCACAAAGGAAAAAAGAACTTTTGGACTCTCTTGTTTTAATGTACAATACAAGAATGGAATACTTTCCAAAATCGACACTTTCGGCACAAATGTTTAAGGTTTTTGATTTGAACTATTATGGTGCTCCGGACAAAACGGTTTATGATGAGGCTCAAAAAACCATAGATATGGGAGGAGAGGGGATTGACCCTGCTATTCTTGTTATTGGTATGCAAAAGGCAATTAATCTTTATCTTAAAAAAGAGTTGCCGGCAAATACTATTATGGATCTTTATACTAAAGGTACTCCAATATTTGCTGAGTTAGAAAAATCTCAAGATTCGGAAACTAAACAACATGCAACAAGTACAAAGACCGATTTTGAAAGTCTTTTTGCAAATAGTGGTGTGGCATCTTGCGAAAATGTAGTTGCATTATATACACCTACTTTTGAGGCAAATAAAGGTGATAAAGATTATGTTTCCCGTTTGGTTTATCTGCTGGAAAAAGGTGGATGTAACAAAGAGGATTTGTTTGCCAAAGCAGTAGAAAGCTTAAATGTATTGGAACCATCTGCTAAAACATCGTATTATTTGTTTAAGCTATATATTGGTAAAGAAAAAGAAAAAGAGGCTTTAGCTTTCTTACAACAGGCTATTGATAGTCCTCAAACTACGGACACTGAGGCAGCTGATTATTTAATGGAGATGGCGAAGGTTTATCTTAAATATCTTAATAATGATTCAAAGGCAATTGAATCGGCCAAGCTAGCAGCTCAGAAAAACCCGGCACTTGCCGGTGAAACATATATGATTATTGCAAATGTATGGGCTTCTCTAAAATGTGGAGGTGACGAAGTTGAGTCGAGAGCACATTTTTGGGTGGCTGTAGATTATTTAAGGAAAGCTAAAAGTGCAGATCCTAAATATGCAGACGAAGCGGATAAGCTAATTAATTCGTACAGTCAGTATTTCCCTATGCAGGAAGATGCTTTTATGATAGACGTACTTGATGGTGCTTCATATACCGTAAATTGTGGAGGATTCAGAGAGTCTACAATAGTGAGAACACGTAAAAAATGACACATATAAAAAACAGAAATTGTTTTTTTAAAATTAAAATAGTAGCAATGACTTTTGTTGTTGCTACTGTCATTTATTCGTGTAAGGATAAACTTCAAAAATCGGACGATATATTAAATTCAGCAAAATTGCCTACTCAGGTAATTGAAAATATGTCGGTACAGCAATCTGAAAAGGGGCTTCCAAGAATGAGAATGACTGCTCCGCTTATGGAAAGGTATGAAAAACTTGCCGAACCTTATGATATCTTCCCAAAAGGAATTAATGTTAAGGCATTTACTCCAGACGGAATGCTCGAAACGGAAATGAGTGCAAATGCTGCTATTCATTTTACAAAAGGTAAAAATGAGAAATGGGAAGCATATGGAAATGTGGTTGTTAAAAACTACATTAAGGGGGAGACGATGGAAACGGATACTCTGTTTTGGGATCGTGCAAATAAGAAAATTTATACAAAATGCTTGGTTAAGCTGTATGCCCCTGATTTATTTATGCAGGGTTATGGTATGGAATCCGACGAAATGGCAAGAAACGCTGTAATACTCAATCCTTTTGATAGTTATGGGGTTGTAGAAAGAGATTCAACCGAAATTGGATATATTGATACTGTAAACTTTATTGGGCCGTTATTACCTAGAAAAGTTAAAAAATGATAGTTGCGGAAATTAGTAGATCATCTATGCTTTTTCTTGCAGGAATAGCATTTTTGTCACTTTTTTGTGCTTTTATTCTCTCTGTTTTCGATTTCTCATTCAGAGCTGTAAATCGATTCATAATTGAACTTGACAGTATAGAGGGAGAGAAGTATTCTGAGACATTGAATTGTTTTTATAAAAACAGAGAATACTACAATAAAAGTATTTATTCCGGTAGAGGGCTTTTTGTTTTTTTATTTGTAATTACATCTTCGGTACTTTTCAAGATAACAATTGTCTTTTCATTAATTGTTTTTATTTCTCTTTTACTTTTTGTAGAAATCTTTCCTAGGGTTGGAGCTCTTTTATTTCCCGGGTTTTTTGTGGAAAAAATGTATCTGCCCGTGAAGGCTAATTATTTGTTTTTTAAAAAAATATTAGTGGGATCGGGAGTGGAAAAGGGAATTGCTGAAAACGCTCCCGGAGAGGTAGAGGATAGTGTGGAAAATGAAGAGATGGAAATTTTTAAAAACGCTCTTAATTTACCGGAGGTTAAGTTAAAAGAGTGTTTAATTCCCAGAACAGAGATATGTGCTGTCCCGGTAAATATTTCTCGGGAAGATTTAGTTGAAAGGTTTATTGAAACAAAGTATTCAAGAATACTTGTTTATGAAGGCAGTATAGATAAAATAACAGGATACATTCATACGAGGGACTTATTGACCGGAAATATAGGAGATGTAAGGTCATTATTAAGACCAATTGAATTTTTTCCAGAAGAGATGAGCGCAAAGGAACTTCTTTCAAGAATGATTAAGAAAAGGAGTACGGTTTGTGTTGTTCTTGATGAATATGGGGGTACTTCCGGAATGGTTACTCTCGAGGATATAATTGAGGAAATATTTGGAGAAATTAAGGATGAACTTGATAAAGAGGAGCTTCAAGAGAGAAAAGTTGGCGATAAAGAGTATATATTTTCGGGAAGATTAGAGGTTAAATATCTTAATAAGGAGTATGGATTTTATCTGCCAGAAGGAGAGGAGTACGAAACGCTGGGAGGGTTAATTACGTTTGTAAATGAAAACATTCCCGGAGAAGGAGAAAAGTTTGCAATTGAGGGTTACTTACTGAAGGTTTTAAAAATCAGGAACAACAGTATTGCAAGCGTCTATGTAAGAATAATAGGTTGATAAGTGTTTTGGATGACTATTTTTTTACTATCTTCGCGGTTCATATGAAAAATAACTAATAAAAGATAAAAAAATGGCAGTTCTTGAGAAGATACGCGTCAAAATGGGAATCTTTATCTCGGTTTTAATCGGGGTTGCTCTTCTTTCATTTGTAGTTGACGCAGATACATTACGATCGGCTGTTTCTATGTTCTCTTCTAAATATGATGTTGGGGAGATGAACGGAAACAAGATTACATATCAGGATTTTCAGAAAAAAGCAGACTATTATTCAAAACTTCAACAAATGATGACAAATTCGTCATCGCTTGACGAACAAGCTCAGGAGATGGTTTATCAAAGTGCTTGGCAAGAGTTTTTAAATGATGAGGTCTTAATTCCTGAAATGAAAAAAGCCGGCATTGCGGTAGGCGACGATGAGATATATGACCTTAGTCAAGGATCTTCAATTTCTCCGGTTTTAACCAGAGAGCAAACATTCTTAGGGGCAGATGGAAAATTCGACAAAAACAAAGTTGTGGAATTAATTAAAGCTATCCCTCAGGACAACACCGGAAATCTTACCCTTTACTGGGATTATCTTGAAAAGAATATTGTCAATGACCAGATGTATTCTAAGTATATTTCGTTGCTTTCAAAAAGCAATGTTTTAAATGCTGTTCAACTTAGAAGAAGTATTGAAGAGAACAATGTTACTTCGGATGTTTCATTTATAATGCAACCATATGGTATCATGAATGACTCTACAATTACTGTTTCATCATCGGAAGTAAAAAAATATTACGATTTGCATAAAAACGAGTTTGACCAAAAGGCAAGCAGGGATATTGAGTATGTTGTTTTTACAGTTGTACCTTCTCAGGATGATATAAAACTTGCTAAAGAAGATATTGATAAGGTAATGCCGGATTTTGCGACTACAACAAATTTTAAATCTTTCCTTATCAAGAATTCCGATAAAGCTTTTGATACAAAATATTATAAAGAGGGTGAGTTAAAAGAAATCTCTCCTGTTTTAGACAGTTTTGCTTTTAGAGCTAAATCTTCGGATGTTCTTCCTGTATTTATGGAGGGAAATACTTTTAAAGCTGCCAGAATCGCAGATATTAAAGAACTTCCGGATTCTGTCTTTGTACAGCATATACTTTTAAGAGGTAATAGCAAAGACACTTTAAACAAACTTGCAGATAGTCTGATTTCTGTTCTTGATAAAGGAGGAAATTTTTCGGAGATAGCTGCTAATTATTCTGCAGATAAGAATCCAAATAATATTCCCGGTGATTTAGGTTGGATGACTCAAAATATGATGATCCCAGGTTTTGATACATGCTTTGTTGCTGCACCCGGTAAACTCTTTAAGCATACCTCCAATTACGGATTACATATTGTAAAAGTAAAACAAAGAACAAAAGCGTATAAGAAAGTTCAGTTGGCCGTTTTAACAAAAGAGGCTGTTGCAGGAAAACAGACTTATCAGAATTATTATTCAAAGGCAAACGAATTTGCTGCAAAGGCTCAGGATGGGTATGATAAATTTACTCAAACTGCTAAAGAGATGAATGAGCAACCTATTCCGGCAACAGGTATTGTTGAAGGTGCTAAAACGGTAGCTAATTATAAAAATACAAGAGAAATTTCCCGTTGGGCTTATCAAGCAAAAAAAGGTGATGTTTCTCAGATAATATCGGTAGACAACAAATATTTCTTTGTTGTTGCACTTACCGGAGTAAGAGAGGAGGGCATTCCAAAAGTAGAATCGGTTAGCTCTCAAATTTCGGCTATTCTCAAAAGAGAAAAATCGATTGAGAAGATGGTTGCTAAAGCCAAAGAAGAGCTAAATGGAGTAAAAACTCTTGATGAAGCAGCTGCTAAATTGGGAGCATCTGTGAATAAGCAAACAGGTATCTCATTTGGTGCGATGGAAAATCAAACGTTTGATCCTAAGTTTATTGGAGCTGTTTCCGGAGCAAAAGAAAACACATTGGTTGGCCCAATGGCCGGTTCAATTGGGATGTATTTGTTTACTGTTGATGCTCGTCAAACCGGAGCCTTCTTCACCGAAAACGATGCAAAACGCAGATCTTACCAATATTTCTCATATCAGATCCAACAAGTTCCAGCTATAATGGAGAAACAAGCAAAAGTTAAAGACAGAAGAGCAAAATTCTTCTAGAAATATATTGATTGAAATAGTAAAGGCTGTCTATATAGGCAGCCTTTTTTATTATAATATTTTAAAGAATGGAATTACACATTAAAACGGAAATGCATAATATCTCCATCCTGAACTATATACTCTTTTCCCTCGATGGCAAGTTTTCCTGCATCTCTGCATGCGGATTCGGATCCATATTTAATGTAATCATCATATTTAATGACCTCGGCACGAATAAATCCTTTTTCAAAGTCGGTATGAATAATTCCGGCAGCCTGAGGAGTTTTTGTTCCTCTATGAAAAGTCCATGCTCTAACCTCTTGAGGTCCTGCAGTAAAATAGGTTTCAAGATTAAGAAGTTTATATGCAGATTTTATAAGTCGTGAAACTCCGGAAAACTCTAATCCTATTTCATTTAGGAACATTTGACGCTCCTCGAAGCTTTCTAGTTCGGCAATTTCAGATTCAATTTTTGCCGCAACAACTAGCATTTCGGCATTTTCATCTTTAATTGCTTCCTTAACTCTTTCTACATATTCATTCCCGTTCTTTGCAGAATTTTCATCTACATTACAAACATACAATACAGGCTTATCGGTCAAAAGAAAAAGTTCTTTAGCCAATTTTTTATCTTCTGCGTTATCTATTATGACTGTTCGGGCAGATTTTCCTTGTTCAAGTGCCTCTTTATATTTTATTAAAATATCATACATTCTTTTGGCAACCTTATCACCTCCAGTTAGGGCTTGTTTTTGCGCTTTGCCTATTCTGGCCTCAACTGTGTCTAAGTCTTTGATTTGTAGCTCTGTGTCTATTATCTCTTTATCTCTAACAGGATTGACACTTCCGTCGACGTGTACAATATTAGGATCATCAAAACAACGCAAAACATGAATTATGGCATCAGTTTCGCGAATATTTCCAAGAAATTGATTTCCAAGGCCTTCTCCTTTGCTGGCACCTTTTACAAGACCGGCAATATCAACTATTTCTACTGTTGCCGGAATTACTTTATGAGGTTTGACAAGTTTTTCAAGAATTTGCAATCTTTCGTCGGGCACAATTGTAGAGCCGACATTTGGTTCTATTGTACAAAAAGGGAAATTGGCAGATTGAGCCTTTCCTGAACTTATACAATTAAACAAAGTTGATTTTCCAACATTTGGTAGGCCTACTATTCCGCACTGTAATGACATATTTTTGATGTTTTAGGGTTGCGAAATTAATAAAATAAATATGAATTTTTAAAATCGCATAAAATAATTTTAGAATCAGATATTTAGCAAATTTTCTATTGCCAAGTACGAAGTTACTTAATAATTTTGACCATATGAAAAAATGGACAACTAAAATAGTGATTTTAACCTTTCTATACCTTACATCTTCTAATGTTTTAGGTGTAGAAATTAGTTCTGCTACAATTAATGTTGAGGGTAATGACTCTGTATTAATTATGTTCTGGAATGTAGAAAATTATTTCGATCCATTTGATGATCCTAAAACTTTAGATGACGAGTTTACTCCTTTTGGAGAGAGACATTGGAGTTTTAAAAAATTTAAAGCCAAACGTGACGCTATAGCAAAAACGATTATATCTGTCGGGGAAAGTAATTTACCTGTAATAGTAGGAGTAGCGGAAGTAGAAAACAGGTTTGTAATGGAACAGTTAATCAATGCAACTCCTTTGGCAAAAGCAGGTTATAAAATTGTTCACAGAGATTCTCCTGACGGAAGAGGGATAGATGTTGCTCTAATATATAGAAAAGAGAGGTTCAGGGTTTTAAATATTGAATACCATAAAGTTGAATTTGAAAACAGTGGAGAAACCACTAGGTTAATATTATATGTAAAGGGGGTACTAGATCTTTTGGATACACTTCATTTGTTTGTGAATCACTGGCCATCCAAACTAGGAGGAGAGATAAAGTCTCTGCCTAAAAGGAGGGCGGCGGCTAAAAAGTTAAGGATGGCCTGTGATTCTATTTTAACTAAAAATGTAAAAGCAAATATAATTTTATTAGGAGATTTTAATGACACTCCTGATTCTATGATATTTAAAGATTTCGGAGATTTTACTAATATCTCATATGAATTTTATAGAAGAGGAGAGGGGAGTATAAAATATGGGGGGAAATGGGAATTAATTGATCAAATATTTATATCTCCCAATTTAATGGATTTAAACGAACCGGTTTATTGTAAATCTCAGGGTGCTTATATTTATAAGCCGGAATTCCTTCTGGAAAAAGATAAAGAGTATCTTGGAGTTAAACCAAAACGAATATACAAGGGACCTGTTTACAACGGGGGAATTAGTGATCATCTGCCTGTTATACTTAAAATATTCAAATAGAAAAGATATTCGTACTTTTGCCTTATGGTAAAAGCAAAAAAGGCTCTTGGACAACATTTTCTTAAGGAGGAAGAGATTGCCCGTAAAATAGTAGAATCATTGAAGACAGATAATCCTGATAAGATATTTCCAGTTCTTGAAATTGGTCCGGGGACAGGTGTCCTTACAAAATATCTGCTTGATCGTAAGGAGCTGGATTTGTCGCTTATCGAAATTGACGGAGAATCGATAGATTACTTAAATAAGCACTATCCCACAATTAAAGAAAGGCTTATTTATGGAGATTTTCTTAAAATGGACCTTAACGCTTTATTTGGTGTTCCATTTTTTGTAATTGGAAATTTTCCTTATAATATTTCATCTCAAATATTTTTTAAAATACTGGAAACAAGAGAGATAGTTCCTCAAATTGTGTGTATGTTACAAAGAGAGGTGGCTAAACGCCTTGCATCACCTCCGGGTAATAAGGATTATGGAATATTATCTGTTTTGCTTCAAGCTTGGTATGATATTGAGTTTCTTTTTTCTGTAGATGAAAACGCATTTATTCCACCTCCGAAAGTAAAATCGGCAGTAATAAGATTAAAAAGAAACAGTAGGGAAAGTTTTGAATGTGATGAAAAACAGTTTAAATTGGTAATTAAAACGGCTTTTAATCAAAGGAGAAAAACGGTAAGAAATTCAATTAAACAACTAAGCGACAAGCCACTACCAGATCATCGTTTACTTGGAATGAGACCCGAGCAATTATCGGTTGAAGATTTTGTTGAGCTGACGAATATATTATATTCTAACTAACTACTACTTTGAATTTATTGCTTCTACCGGATTAAGATTAGCCGCAGTGTAAGCAGGAATAAATCCGGCAACTACCCCTATAATCGATGAAATCAGAAGTCCTCGAATAATATTATATGTGCTTAATTCCATCGGGAATGAACTGCTGCCTCCAAAAATCATAACAACGCATAATACCATTAGTAATCCGATTGCTCCTCCCAAAAGAGCAAGTGTGGCTGCTTCGGCTAAAAACTGGGTGAGTATTGTGTATTTTTTTGCTCCTAGTGCTTTTTGAATACCAATTAAATTTGTTCTCTCTTTTACAGAAACAAACATAATATTTGCAATTCCGAATCCTCCAATTAGTATTGAAAAACCACCAATTATCCATCCCGCAAGATTAATCCCACCAAAAATTGATTCAGTTTGTTTGATTAGGAATGTCATTTCATTTACGGCAAAGTTCTCGGCCTGAGTAGGTTTCAAACGGCGAATTGATCTCATTTGCAATTTAATATCCTGAATAAAATCCTCTCTGGCTACCCCGTCTTTTGGTGTTATACAAATCATTGCCTCACTGTTTCTTGTGTTGAAAAGTGACCCGGCAAATGAGTATGGTATCATAATAGAGTTATCGGTATCGAAGATATTTACTATACTTTCTCCTGCTTTCTCCTGAACACCAATTACTCTTACATTCTCTTTTCCAACTTTAATAATCTTGTTTATTGGGTCTTCCCCGGCAAAAAGAGCTTCGGCAACGGAGTATCCCAAAATAACTACAGGAGTGCTTTTTTCTGCTTCGAATACACTAAAATATCTGCCTTTTTCTATAACTGAAGTGCTGATTTTGTTCCAATCGTTTGTAGGGGCCAAAATAAAACCGGAAGAAAAAGAGTTACGTTTGTACTTGATTGTCTTATTGGTAAATATTACAAAACAAATAGCATCGGCTGTTTTTAAATTGTTTTTGAGAAATGCATATTCGCGATATTGTGGTCTTGGTCTTTTTAAATACTCCCACCATTTGTATTCTGAACCATCTTCGGGAGGAGTCCAAGGCATCTGCTGAACGTATATAGTATTGCTTCCGAGGCCGCTTAAGCCTCTGTTTACATTATTTTGTAATGCATCAATTGCCGTAAAAACGGTAACAATTGAAAAAATTCCAATACTCACTCCGAACAGAGAGAGAAAGGTTCTGAATTTGTCTCCCTTAAGGGATCCGAATGCGAAACTGATACTTTCGTAAATCAATTTCATCATAATTACAAATCTTCTATAAAGTCCAATCATTTTCTCTCCTCCGATAATCCGATTTTTTTCTGTAACAATCTTAATTTGTCAAATGCATCAAGCGGGGACATTGTGTTTATATCTATTGCTTTAAGTTCGTCTCGCAGGCTCGAAAGAAGTGGGTCTTCCAATTGAAAAAATGAGAGTTGTACCGGTTCTTTGCCCGATGCCAAATCTTTGGCTGCACTAGTAGTAACGTCTCCCTCTTTTTGTTTTTCTTCAAGAACTTTGAGTACTCTTTCGGCCCTTTGAATAACCTCAGTTGGCATTCCGGCCATTCTTGCAACGTGTATTCCAAAACTATGAGCAACACCCCCCGGCACAAGTTTCCTCAAAAATATAACTTTATTTTCGACTTCCTTTACAGAAATGTTAAAATTTTTAACACGGACAAATCTGTTTTCTAATTCGTTCAATTCGTGGTAATGGGTAGCAAATAGTGTTTTTGCCTTACATTGAGGTTTTTCGTGCAGATATTCTACTATAGACCAGGCAATTGACATTCCATCGTATGTGCTTGTTCCTCTTCCGATCTCGTCCAGAAGGACCAAAGACCTTGGAGAGAGATTGTGTAAAATCATAGCCGTTTCCAACATCTCTACCATAAATGTAGACTCACCTCGAGAAATATTGTCGGAAGCCCCAACTCGAGTAAAAATTTTGTCGGTTATCCCGAGTTTGGCAGATTTTGCAGGAACGAAGGATCCGGTTTGAGCGAGCAATACAATTAATGTGGTTTGTCTAAGCAGAGCGCTCTTTCCTGCCATATTCGGGCCTGTGACAATTATAATTTGTTGGGCCTCCTGATCCAAATACAAATCATTTGAAACGAACTCTTCTCCGGCAGGCATAAGGTGCTCAATCACAGGGTGCCTGCCCGCCTTAATATCAATAACATTGCCATTGTTTAACTCCGGACGATTATATTTGCTCTCAAAGGCTAAAACAGCAAATCCATTTAGTGCATCAATTCTTGCGATTAAACTACAATTTTGTTGAATCTGAGGAATATATGATTGTATTTCGTTTATTAGATTTTGAAAAATTGAGAGTTCAATGGCAAGCATCTTCTCCTCGGCGCCTAAAATCTTCTCCTCATATTCTTTAAGTTCCTGTGTAATATATCGTTCTGCACTTACGAGAGTCTGTTTGCGAATCCAATCGGCAGGGACTTTTTCTTTATGAGTATTTCTAACCTCAAGGTAGTATCCGAAAACATTGTTGTAACTAATTTTAAGAGATGAGATACCTGTGCGTTCGGTTTCGCGTACTTGAATTTCGTTCAGATAATCCTTTCCATGACGGGCAAGTTTTCGCAGAGCATCCAACTCCTCACTGATACCCGAAGCAACAACATCTCCTTTTCCAATTTGCCCGGCTGCGTCTGGCAATAAAGTCCTTCCAAGTTTTTCTATTAAATTATCACAATTTGAAATTGTTTCGGAAATTGTAAGTAACTCTTTAAGAGCTGTGTCGTTGCAGATAGATTTTACCAGCCTGGTTTGTTCCAGTCCTCTTTTGAGCTGAAGAACCTCGCGAGGAGATACCTTTCCGGCAGAAGTCCTCGAAAGGATCCGCTCCATATCACCAATTTCCTTGATGGTTTCCCAAAGCTGTTCGCGTGTATCTGCTTTATTTACAAGAAATTCAACAACATTTAAACGTGAGTCAATTTCTTCAATGTTTTTTGATGGAAAGGCAATCCAGTTTCTTAAAAGTCTTGCCCCCATAGGAGAAGAAGTCTTGTCGACTATATTAATGAGAGAGGCAGCATTGTCTCTGTCGGAATTGAAAATTTCAAGGTTACGGAATGTGAATTTATCTATCCATACATAATCGTTTTCATCAATTCTTGAAATTGAACATATGTGGCTCAGTCCATCGTGACGAGTAAGCTCAAGATAGAAAAGGATGGCGCCGGCGGCGGTTATGCCAAGAGGCAAATTCTCTATGCCGAATCCTTTGAGAGAACTTACATTAAAATGAGTAAGAAGCTTCTCCTTGGCCGCCTGTTCAACAAACGCCCACTCATCCATTGTTGAGATGAAGTAATCCTTGCCAAACTTCTCTTCGAATCCGTTTTTGAAGCCCTTTTGCAAAAGAACCTCTTTTGGATTTAGTCCTGAGAGTAAAAGATCTATATAACCAAGTGAGCCTGAGGCAATCCTGAAGCTTCCAGTGGAAATATCTAAAAAAGCAATTCCAGCCTGATCTTTATAAAAACACACTGAGGCCAGATAATTGTTTTCCTTGTGAGAAAGCAATTGGTCGTTGTATGCCACTCCCGGAGTAACGAGCTCAGTTATACCTCGTTTAACAATTTTTTTTGTCAGTTTTGGATCTTCAAGCTGGTCGCATACAGCAACTTTATAACCGGCACGTACAAGTTTGGGCAGATACAACTCAATTGAGTGGTGAGGGAAGCCGGCTAATTCTACAAAAGATGCGGAACCATTTGCCCTGCGGGTAAGAACAATACCTAAAACTTTTGATGCTATTATTGCATCTTCTGAAAAGGTTTCATAAAAATCGCCTACCCGGAAAAGCAAAAGCGCATCGGGATGCTGTGCCTTAATTGCAAAATATTGCTTCATTAAAGGGGTTTCGACAATTTTTTTATCTTCATTCATCTGCACAAAAATACATAATTTTCATTCAAAACTTTATCTTTGTATAATATCACTTCAACAAATTCATCTATGAAAATTGTAACCGCATTATTAAGAAAATCGGCATTGTCAGTTCTTTTATCGACAGCTGTTTTTTCGATTGTTTCTGCTCAGGTAAGCAGCGAACAGCAAGCCCCTTCAAAAGAGGAACAGGCAAAAGAGGCTTTACAGAAAATTATGAACGACACAAAAGCCGTTGGGCTTTCGGTGGCAGTAGTAAAAGATGGGAAAATTATTTATACCCAGGCCTTAGGTTATAAAAACAAAGAGAAAAACGAACTACTTTCTCAAACCGATATTTTTAGAATTGCCTCCATTTCAAAATCCTTTACAGCCACAGCTATAATGCAGTTGGTTGCAAAAGGGAAAATTTCTCTTGACGAAGATATAAGTAAAATTTTAGGATTTACAGTAAGAAATCCAAAGTATCCGGATGTAGTTATTACAATTAAAAAGTTGCTATCTCATACATCAAGTTTAAACGATTCTCAGGACTATATGACTATTAATGTTGCAGACCCTGCAAAATCTCCTGATTATTATAAGGCATATAATGATTATGCTCCCGGTGAAAAATATGAGTACTGCAATCTTGGATTCAATATGTTGGGGACAGCCGTTGAAAAGGTTTCAGGAATGAGGTTCGATAAATATATTAAGAAGAACATTATTGACCCGCTTGGCTTATATGCAGGATTTAATGTTGACTCACTCGACGCTAATAAGTTTGCAACTATATATGAGTACGATGGGAATAAAGATACTTTCTCTCCTCAACCTGCAGCCTACAGAAGCAGGGCTAATGATATTCAGAATAATTATATAATGGGAAACAGTACTCCTTTGTTTTCGCCTACCGGCGGGATGAAGATATCTGCACAGGATCTGGCCAGATATATGATTATGCATATGAATTACGGTAAGGGGGCCAATGGAAAGAGAATTATTAAGGAGAAGCTTTCTAAGCTTATGCAAACTTGGGTTATAAGTACAGGTGATGTTGATTTTTACGGACTAGCTCTAAGGAGCGCAAATAATTTAATACCGGGTGAAAAAATGGTTGGCCATACCGGATCGGCTTACGGGTTGTATAGTGCAATGTTTTTTGAACCGAATAAAAAATTCGGGATAGTTATGATGACAAACGGATGTAAGCCTATATACAAAAATGGTTTTACGACTATTCAGGGAGAAACAATAAGAGCTCTTTATAATATTTTTATAGCTGAGCAAAAATAATCTGCAAAACAGGGAATGTCAAAAAAGGCTCTAATAATATCTTATTACTGGCCTCCTTCGGGTGGATCAGGTGTTCAGCGGTGGTTGAAATTTGTAAAGTACTTGCGGGACTTTGGAGTTGAACCAATAGTTTATACTCCCGAAAATCCGGAGTTGATGGCAGTGGATAGGGAGCTTGAGAGTGAAGTTCCACAAGGGGTTACAGTTTTAAAGCACAGAATTACAGAGCCGTATAGTCTTTATAAATTTTTTACAGGGAAGAAGGAGATAAAACCCGGTTTTATTAATAATAAAGGGAAAAAGAAGGGAGGCTCTTTTAAAGAGGGTCTCTCCCTTTTTTTAAGGAGCAATATTTTTATTCCCGACCCCAAAGCTCTTTGGATTAGGCCATCGGTTAAAATACTTAACAAATACTTAAGTGATAATCCTGTCGATGTCATAATAAGTACTGGACCGCCGCACAGTATGCATCTGATAGCGAAAAAGGTATCTGCAAAAACCGGAATTCCGTGGATTGCCGATTTCCGAGACCCTTGGACAGGAATGTATAATTTTAAGCATCTTAAATACACTAAGTTGGTTGAATGGGTTCATAAGAGGCTTGAGAAGAGTGTGATAAGGCTGGCAGATGCTATTGTTGTGGTTACCAACGGAATGAGAGAGGAGTTTATGGAACTTGGGGCTAAAAATATTTCGGTAATTACCAATGGATTCGACGAAAGTGATTTTCCGCCGATTGAGGGCTCTCTTGATAAGGATTTTACAATAACATATACTGGACTATTTTTCAAAGACAGGAATCCTGAGGCATTATGGAAGGTTCTTGGGGAAATGGCTAGGGATAACTCTGATTTTGGGAATGACCTTAAAATTAGGCTTATAGGAAACACCGATGCCTCTATAAAGGAGGAAGTTATAGGGGCTGGTCTTGAAAAAAACATGGATTGCAGCGACTATGTACCTCACAAAGATGTAATCAAAATGCAGCAAAGTGCCCATATCCTGATGCTCTCATCTGGAATGGAGCCGGAATCGAAGGCTATTCTTACCGGAAAGTTTTTTGAATATCTCGCTGCTCGCAGGCCTGTTCTGGCTTTTGGACATAAAGAGAGCGATATTGCAGATGCCCTTTCGGAAACGAATGCAGGAATTCTTTTTGAATATTCGCAGGAAAAGGAACTAAGGGAGTGGATAGAGGAGAGGTACAGGCAATTTAAAGGAGCCGGAATACCTGCAACAGGAGGAGAGATAGCACGATTTTCGAGAAGAAGCCTTACCGGAGAGATGGTCAAAATTATTAATTCGATAACAGATTAAAAATCACATAATATGAATTTATTTAAAAAATATTGGCCCTATGCGGTTGCAATTATTGCATTAATGGTAATCGCTTACTCTTTTTCGCCTCAGGTGCTTGAAGGAAAGGTGGTTAACCAGTCGGATATTGCCTCTTGGAGAGGCATGGCCAATGAAATAATAACTTACAACGAAGCAAATCCCGATAAAGAGCCCGCTTTGTGGACGAACTCAATGTTCTCGGGAATGCCTGCAACTTCGGTTTCGGTTGTTTTTAAAGGAGACTATACCGATTATTTGTATAACCTTCTTTTCGTAGGGCAACGACCACCAAGTTATCTGATTATAAGCCTTATAGGTGCATTTTTAATGTTTCTTGCATTCGGCACGAATATTTATGTTGCCTTTATTGGTGCAATTGCTGTATCGTTCTGTTCTTATAATTTCCAAATTATACAAGTGGGGCACAATTCGAAAATGGTTGCCATCGCTTTTATGCCATGGGTTATAGCAGCACTGGTTTACGCTTACAGGAAAAAGGCTCTGCTTGGTTCGCTGCTCTTTGCGCTGGTTCTTAGCTTCCAGATAAAAGCTAACCATCCTCAGATTACTTACTATCTTGCAATGATCGTTTTAGGGTACGTAATTGCTCAATTCTATACTGCCTTCAAAGAGAAGGGAGTTAAGAAATTTATTACTACTTCGGCAATGTTGTTAGTAGCAGGAGCTTTAGGAATTGCTACAAACATTAATCATTTATGGCCTACTTATGAGTATTCAAAATATACTATGAGAGGAGGCTCTGAGCTTACGCAGGTTCAAAGCGGAAACGAAGAGGGCGGCGGCCTGGATGTTGCTTACGCCACTCAATGGTCATACAGTCCCGGCGAACTTCCGGACATTTTTATACCTAACTATAAAGGAGGAGCATCTGCCGGAGAACTTTCGGAAAACTCACAAACATATAAAGTTCTTAAAGATGCCGGATATCAGGGAGCGGAGAATGCAATTAAGCAGATGCCTCTCTACTGGGGTCCTCAACCATTTACTGCCGGCCCAATGTATATTGGTTCAATATCAATATTCTTGTTTATACTCGGGCTCATTCTTTACAGGGGAGCGCTTAAGTGGTGGATAGCCGGAGTGGGACTAGTTGCTGTTCTTTTATCGTTCGGATATCATTTTCTCTTCTTTACGGAGCTCTTCTTTAACTATGCTCCTATGTACAACAAATTCCGTACGGTCTCTATGATTTTGGTAATCTTGCAGATTATTGTTCCTCTGCTTGCATTCCTTACAGCAGGAAAAGTTTTTGATAAAGAGTTTGATGTTGCAAAGACTAAAAAGGCGATAATGTGGGCGGCGGCGATTAGTGCAGGGTTTGCTCTCATTATGATTGCAATGCCATCTCTTGCCGGGGCATTCGTTTCGCAGGGCGACGAAAAGTTGCCTGCTCAGATTGCTGCATCGCTTGCTGTTGACAGAATGGATATGCTTAAGGCAGATGCTTGGCGTTCGCTAATATTTGTTTTACTCGCCGCCGCCACCCTTTGGGTTGCCACCATAAAAACAATTAAGAAAGAGTATCTCATTGCAGTTCTAGGTATTTTGCTGGTGTTCGATTTATGGGGAGTGGGCAAGAGGTATCTGAATGACTCCAACTTTGTAAGGAATAGTGATTTTAAGAATCAATATGCACTTCGTCCTGTTGATGAGGCTATTCTAAAAGATAAAGATCCCAATTACAGAGTATTGGATGTAAGTGTGAACACTTTTAACGATGCACATGTTAGCTACCATCATAAGACTATAGGTGGTTACAGTCCGGTAAAAATGCAGAGGTATCAGGACATTATTGATTACTATATTTCTCCGGAAATTCAACAACTTTCAAAAGATATAAAAGGAAGCAAAACTCTTGATGAGGCACAGTCAAAAATTGGGGATTATCCTATATTGAATGCATTAAATACCAAGTATATAGTCTTGGGAGGGGATTACCCTCCGATTGTTAATACAAAGGCATTCGGAAATGCCTGGTTTGTAAAGGATGTGGTTCCGGTTAAAGATGCAGTTGAAGAGATTGCAAAAACAGGAGAGGTAGATCTTAAGAACATTGCTATAGTTAACAATAAATTTTCGGCAGCTTATGAAGGTAAATTTGAAAAGGATACTGCAGGAGCCCAAATTGTAGATGATATTAAGCTCACTTTTTATTCGCCTAATAATCTAAAATATACAAGTAATTCATCGGCAAACAGAGTGGCTGTTTTTAGTGAAATATATTACCCTGCGGGATGGAGCGCCACTATTGACGGTTCTCCGGTAGAAATATTCAGTGCTGATTATATTTTTAGAGCGCTGGTAATACCTGCAGGCAAACATGAAATTGAGTTCAATTACTCTCCTGTGTCAATTAAAAAGGGGGCAAATTATTCAAGAATATCTTCGGGGTTATTGCTATTGTTGCTAGTTTCGGCCATAGGTCTTGAATTTCTAAATAATAGAAAAAGGCTTGCCAGGTAATTCTCAAAAAAACTTGGAACTTTAAAGAAGACAATAAATGAAAAAAATATCACTCATATTTATCTCCCTGGTGCTGTTCATTTCGCTGCAGGCACAGGTGACCGTTATTCCTTTATACAATGGTGCTGCACCCGGCTCCGAAAAATGGAATTGGAAAGAGGGCGAAAAAACTTACGGACCGGGATCAAGGGCTGTTTATAATGTTGTTGAACCAACTCTTACAGTATTTGAACCCGATAAATCGATTGCAACGGGAACGGCTGTTGTTATCTGCCCGGGAGGTGGATTTCATTTTCTTGCGATTGATAAGGAGGGATACGATGTTGCAAGGTGGTTAAACAAGAAGGGAATAACCGCTTTTGTATTGAAATACAGACTTGCACAAAGTTTTACCGAAGACCCCGTTAAGGAGTACAGGGAAAAATACAGTCAGGGCGAGAGTTTCAGAAAATCTGTGGAAACTATTATTCCTTTAGATGTGGCAGATGGAAGAGCCGCAGTAGCTTATGTACGGGAGAATGCCGAAAAGTATGGAATAGCGCCTAATAAAATAGGGATTATGGGATTTTCGGCAGGAGGCACCGTTGCAGCAGGAGTTGCTTTTACTTATGATGAAAAAAGCAGACCAAATTTTGCCGCTCCAATCTATCCTTTTGTAGGAGGTTTCGGTGACCCGGCCGTTCCTGTAGATGCTCCTCCCATCTTTATTGCCGGAACATCTGACGACCCATACGGTTTCCATAAACAGTGGACTACTCTTTACGAAAAATGGACCGATGCAAAAAAATCTGCCGAGTTACACATATACAAGAATGGCGGTCACGGATTCGGTGTTACTAAGAAAAACATTCCTACCGACAGTTGGATTGACAGGTTCTATGAGTGGTATTTAGGATTGGCGTTGTAATTAAAGAAGGAATTTTTCAAAATTGGTTTGGTTTATAATTTCAAATGAACTCTCCGGATAAGACTCCTGAAATTGTTTTGAGAATTTTGCTTTAGCCGAGGAGTTCCATTTAAATTCATAGGCATTAATTATTCCGTCACTCTCCTCAATATAGTCAATCTCCTTTTGGTCGACAGTTCTCCAAAACCATGATTTGCTCCAGAACTGATTATATTCAATTTTTTTAACTCTCTCGGATACAAGAAAATTTTCCCATAAAGCACCAATATCTGCCCTGTTTTCTGCCAGAGTAAAATCGGAAATTAGGGCATTTCGGATTCCGTTATCGTAAAAATAAATTTTCTTACTTTGTTTCAGCTCGTTTCTTAAATTTCTCCTGAATGATCCAAGACGGAATATTACGAAACACTGTTCAAGCAGCCAGATGTATTTTTCTACTGTTTTTGAATCTAATCCGCATAGTTGTCCCAATTCGGAATATGATACCTGTGAGCCTATCTGGAATGAGAGAGCTTGTAAAAGTTTGAGAACCTTTTCGGGTTTCTTTATTTGTTCCCACATTAGAATGTCTTTGTATAAATAGCTGTCAGATAGTTGCTTGAGCGTCTCTTTTTCTAATCCGGGGTTATTTATGACTTCGGGATAATATCCATAGACTAAACGATGGGGCAAGTATCGTTTTTCTTCAAGGAAACCGTGATGATTAACCATTTCGGCAAAGGAAAGCGGATATAATTTATACTCCCATTTTCTTCCGGTAAGTGGTTCATTAACTTGATTTGAAAGATCAAATGAAGAACTTCCTGTTGCAATAAGTTGTATTTCGGGGAGTTGATCAGTAATGAGTTTTAGTTTAATGCCTATATCTTTTATTCTTTGAGCTTCATCAATTACTACAATCTTACTATTTCCAAATATAGTTTTTAAGCGGGTCGAGGAGATATTCTCAAATAGGGCTTGAATATCAAATTCATCGCCATTTAACCATAAAACATCCGGGGATTCTTTAAACAGCTCTTTTACAAGAGTGGTTTTACCCACCTGTCTAGGACCGGTAAGGATAATTGCTTTACCTTTTCCAAGCTTTGCCTGAATAGTTTTTTCAAGAATACGCGAAATCATTTTTTAATATTTGCTTACAAAAATACAATAAAATCGGAATAGAATCCAAAAAAATAGCAATAATCTCGGAATAGAATCCAAAAAACTAGCATTTTTTATCTTTTTCTGTGGTATTCAATTTGGTCGATAATTAAATTAGAAGTAACCTCACTATTATCTGTAACAATGTTGAATTCACCCTCAATATTGTTAGGGAAAATATTTTTGTATTTTTTATCGATTGAATAGTAGGCCTTAAAACTGTATCTCCATTTTCCGTTTCTGCCAATCATCAGAATATCTGCCGAAGTGAGATAGCCGCTCTTTTTATCGACATAAATAAGTTGTTGAACATCATCAATAGTGTATTTGTCGGTATAGAACTGTGGGCGTGTAATTAGAAATATTCTATTTGCAGGAGTTTCACCTTTATATACAGCAATCATCCCTTTGTTCATATCTGCTCTTTTCCATAGCACAGCCAAGTACAATGCATTATTAAATAGTCCGAGAGAATATCTCGTCACCTTATCAAGATGTAGTGTGTCCGAAGCAGTGTTAATTTCAAGAGAACTTTTAAGTCCTCTTTTTTCGGGACTATACGGAAGAGCCGTATATTTAAAATCGCCGGTAACATCTTTTTTTGTATTTAATCCTTTAATTATCATTTTGAATTTTCCTGTAAAAAAATCGTGCCAATTATCTACAAACAGAGGCTTAAAATATTTTTTAAACAGTTTATTTGAAGCGTCTTGTCCCCTAACTGTAAGATCTTTCAAATAAACAGTCTCCTGTAAGGTTATTGTGCACTCTCCCTTGCCGGCTACCTCTTCGGAATAAATAGCCATTCCCGGAGTAGCTCCTACATAACTAACCGAAATTGTATCACCTAAATTCAGAAGCTTTTGAGGGAAAGCAGCAATACCAGAAGAATCTGCCGAGCAGATAATCTTTTTATTTATAAAGACATAGGCATAGGCAAGCGGTTCATTCCCAGATACTACACGAACGGTAAAGGTTTGGGCAGATAGGTTTGCGATGCTCACAAGAGTAAAAAGAAGAGCGATTATGATTGATTTCATATTATGCAGAGTTAACAGATGATACTCTGCTGAAAATCAATTAATGTGCCATAAAATGGTGGCTGACCCCATTTTCTTATTTTCTTATTTTGCGAGTTTATAACCTATTCTTATTAGCAGAGAGAGTCCGTAGATAATTAGTCCGTAAATAGGTGTGATTAAACTTACCCACATACCACCCATTAGAACAGATCCTGAAATGTCTCCAACTTGTTGAATTAAATCAAGAGCGGGATAAAAGCCAAGAAAAAATGAGACGAGCCCTGTTATCAATGCTAAAACACCTATATCTTTTACCCAGCCGGGGGCTTTCCATGCGGCAATTATAACGGCAAGCAACTCAATGGTTAATATTGTCATATCAATCATGCCACCTTCAATAAACTTTGTTGTGATATATTCCATGATAATTATTTTTTCTTTTTTAAAAAGATTCTGATAAGAATCGATAGAGCATAAATACTAAGCCCGTAAATTGGAGGTATAAAACTCAATTTTATTCCAGCAAAAAGGACTTCAGGAGAGATATCTCCCGCTTGCTGAAGTACAGCCAATGCATGATACAACCCCATTAACTGAATTAAAACTCCGGTAACTAATGACAAAATTCCTATCTCTTTAACCCAGTTAGGAGCTTTCCATGCGGCAATTATGAGGGCAAATAACATTATTGTAATAATTATCATACGCCCTTCAATTAATATTAAGAAAATTTTGTGCATATCAGCTATTTTTTAATGGTTTATATGCAACTTTCAATATAAGCGAAAGGGCATAAATTGCCATTCCGTAAATAGGGGCAATGAGGCTGACTTTTAAGCCTCCGGCAAGTACGGTAATGTCAACATCATTTCTTGTTTGAGCAAGAGCATGACAAACCGCATAAATATCTATCAGTTGAAATAGTATCCCCAATACAAGGGCCAAGAGACCTATCTCCTTAATACATTTTGGAACTTTCCAGGCAGATAGTAATAAAGCCACCAATAATATGGTCAATATTGCCATATATATAGGGCCACCAACAGCAAATAATCTAAACATGATTTTTTAATTTAAAGTTTATGCAAAGGTAGAAAGAATTGTCCCTGAAAGGATTGTCAAATCATTTCATTCAGCTGTAGAATCATTTGATACTGGTAAAATGGAGAGGATGGATATAGAATAATTTTAAGGAATGTATAACTTTATGACATGAAAAAATTCTTTTCACCTCTTTATTGGATAATATCGATGTTCATCCTGAGCGGGGTCTATTCAAGTATACTGAATCTCTACTCCTATTCCTTTTTGCTCTCTGTAATGATGTTGCCGGGAGCTCTGTTTGCAAAATTTTTCATTTCAAGAATTACATTCGGAAATAAGTTAAAAGCAGCCATCCATATATTTTACATTATTATTGGGTCAATTTATATTGTAAGCCTCGGGGTAACTTTTGCATACTGGTATCTGTTCAAGCTCGATACAAAAGCGATTCCACTTATTATAATGAATCCTATTTTCATTTCGATAGTGCTAATATTTTTTATTGGAGCCGAATACATTATAAAAAAGAGATTTTTCCCGAATGAAAAAGCAGATGAGTTTGTCGAATTTGTATCCGACAGAAAAACAATTAAACTGCCTCCCGACGAAATAACATATATTGAGTCGAGAGATATAGAAGTCTTTGTACACACTTTATCAGGGAAAAATTACAGAACTAAAATGAGAATATCTCAGTGGGAAAAGTTGCTGGATAAAAGATTTATAAGAGTTCACCGTTCGTTTATAGTCAATGAGCGTCACATCGAACAGGCAAATGCCACCGGGCTCATTGTTGCTGGCAGATTGATTGAAGTTTCACGAAAATACAAGAATAATGGGGTCAGCCACCATTTTTCCCACTAAAAAAATAGATTTTAAAAAAATGGTGGCTGACCCCATTATTCACAGATAAAAACAAAGAGAGCTTTTTATTGTTATATAATTATACAATTCAAAATACAATTAATATGGCATCAACTAATATATATCTGAACTTCCCGAGAAATACCGAGGAGGTTTTTAATTATTATAAAGAGGTTTTTGGAGTAGAATTTAGTGGTGGAGGAATAGCTCGTTTTGGGGACATACCTCCGACAGAGGGGTTACCGCCTATGCCTGAAAAAGATAAAAATCTTATTATGCACATTGAGCTTCCACTGCCCGGAGGAGTCTTATTGATGGGTTCCGATGCTCCGGAATCTATGGGATTTAATGTTGTGTTTGGCACCAATGTTTTTATTACGCTTGATCCAGATACAAAAGCCGAAACTAAAAGATTATTCGACGCTCTTTCTAAGGGGGGCAAGGTTTCAATGGAACTGCAGGAGACATTCTGGGGAGCATATTACGGCAGCTGCACCGACAAATTCGGTGTTCAGTGGATGTTTAACTGTACGGGAGAATGATGAATAATGGGGTCAGCCACCATTTTTTAAAATTAAATAAGTCGATTTAAAAAATGGTGGCTGACCCCATTATTTATCATTAAAATAGTTTTATTAGTCCGATGCCGCTGAGCATAACAATTGCAATAGCTATGGGGGCAACAAACTTAAGGATAAAAATAACAGCTCCAAAAATCTGCTTTTTCATTGGTATGGTTCCGGCACTTGTCAATTCGTCAAGGACATCTGCCTTTTTAAGACGCCAACCTACAAATAGAACAACGAGCAGTCCTCCTAGAGGAAGCATTATATTATTTGAGGTATAGTCGAAGAGATCAAAGAGGTTTTTGCCGAATACTTTAAAGCCGCCGAGAACACCTTCAGAAAGTGAGCAAAGGATACCCGTAAAAGCAAGCACAAGCGAGGTTGCCAAAACGGCAACTTTCCTGCTCATTTTTAGCTCTTCCGACAAGTATGCAACTACTATTTCCATCATTGATATTGAGGAGGTTATGGCTGCTACAAATAGAACAACAAAAAACAACACAGAGAAAACGGCTCCAAACGGAAGCTGTGCAAATATTTGTGGAAGTGTTATAAAAACCAGACTTGGTCCCGATGTTGGATTTATTCCAAAAGCAAATACCGCCGGCATTACTGCAATTCCGGCAAGAACAGCAAAAGAGGTATCTGCCACGACGGTGGTAAGGGACATATGTCGAATGTTCTCTTTTTTATTAACGTATGAAGCGTAAGTTATAATGCAACCCATACCAAGACTAAGAGAGAAGAAGCCCTGACCGAGTGCATCTAAAAATGACGAAGCTGTAAGTTTTGAGAAATCGGGATAGAATAGAAACTTTAAACCTTCTGAGGCCCCTGGCAATGTTACTGAACGAATCAACAGAATCAATATTATAACAAATAGCATGGGGGTTAGAAACTTAGTGTATTTTTCAATACCGTCTTTTATTCCACCTACAACAATTAAAGCGGTGAGTGTAAGGAAGATCAGATGCATAATTGCCGGTCTGTAAGTTGCTGAGGAGAATTCGGAAAATGAGTTTTTAAGTGCTTCATTATCGGTTATAAGGAACCCTTTTGAAAAGGATTTTACAATATATTCGATTGTCCAGCCACCAACAACAGAATAAAAGGAGAGGATTGTAATTGTAACAGCTACACTTAACACCCCAATTGTGATAAACCATGATTTTGGAGCAAGTTTTTTAACGGCTCCGAAAACATTTGCCTGAGATCGGCGGCCAATAACGAATTCGGCGTACATTATAGGCAGTAGAAGTATTGCAACGAAAGCAAGATATATGAGTATAAAAGCTCCTCCTCCGTTATTTCCCACTAAATATGGAAATCTCCAAAGATTACCAAGACCGATTGCTGCTCCTGCAAGAGCCACCAATGCTCCAAAACGGCTTCCGAATCCGTCTCTTTTACTGTGTGACATAGTGTTAAGTTTAAGTTGTTAAGCAAAGATAAAAATTAGTTTGCTTTTTAATAACTTTGCGTATTATGGAAAATAGAATTTGCAGATTATTCGGGATTGAGTATCCCGTTATACAAGCCGGCATGGTTTGGTGCAGCGGCTGGAGGCTGGCTTCGGCGGTGAGCAATGAGGGAGGTTTAGGATTGATAGGTGCGGGTTCAATGCATCCGGAGGTTTTGCGAGAGCATATTCAAAAGTGCAAAGCCGCCACAAATAGACCATTTGGAGTAAATGTGCCTCTGCTTTATCCTCAAATTGAGGAGATTATGTCTATTATTGCAGATGAAGGCGTTAAGATTGTTTTTACTTCGGCGGGGAATCCCAAAACATGGACCGGATATCTGCACGAAAGAGGGATAATGGTTGTGCATGTTGTATCGAGTTCTGTTTTCGCAAAAAAGGCTGAGGATGCGGGAGTAGATGCTGTGGTGGCAGAGGGGTTCGAAGCCGGAGGGCATAACGGACGTGAAGAGACAACTACTTTTTGCTTGGTACCGGCAGTGAGAGAAGCTGTTTCTATTCCTTTGATTGCAGCAGGTGGTGTATCATCATTGGCTAGCTATAAGGCAGCTCTTGTGCTTGGTGCAGATGGTGTGCAGATTGGAACTCGTTTTGCGTTGTGCCGCGAGAGTTCGGCTCATGAGAATTTCAAAAAACGTTGCAGAGGTTTAAAAGAGGGCGAAACGAAGCTTCTCTTAAAAAAACTTGCTCCCACCAGGCTGGTAGATAATGACTTCTCGGCAGCAGTACAGGTTGCAGAGGCGAGAGGCGAGAGTGCTGATTTCCTCAAGGATTTACTTGGAAAGGGTCGTGCCAAGCACGGCATTTTTGAAGGCGACCTGTCGCAGGGCGAACTTGAAATTGGCCAAATAGCTTCAATGGTTCGGGAAGAGGAGAGTGTGGCAGATATTTTCAGAGATCTTTGCAAACTCACTTTTTAATCGCGGTTAATAGTTAATGGGGTCAGCCACCTTTTTTTGCTATTATTTGGGATTGTTTTATAATTCCAGAAGCAAAAAAAGGTGGCTGACCCCATTAACTTTCTACTAAAAATTTTAAAAATGAATATTTAGTTATTCAAATTAGATTTTTTTAAAAAACAATTTGAATGATACAAAATCATGTTTTAAGTTTGATGAATAAAAAATTCTTTTTAAACAATTATCAAACTTTTTATGCCAAGAATTAGACGGATTAGTATGGGAGGGTATGTTTATCATGTTTTAAACAGAGCAAATGCTCGTGTACAAATATTTGATAATGAAGATGATTATAGACTATTCGAAAAAATTTTAGAAGAAGCTGTTAAACATTTTAGTGTGAAAATTTTGGCTTACTGTATAATGCCAAATCACTGGCATCTGGTTTTAAATCCGGAAAACGAGGGTGACTTGTCTCTATTTGTTGGATGGCTTACAAATACACATACGAGGAGATGGCATACAGAGAAAGGGACAGTAGGCGAGGGTCATCTTTATCAAGGCAGATACAAATCATTTATCTGCCAAAACGAAAATCATTTTCTTACTTTAGTCAAATATGTTGAACAGAATGCTCTAAAAGCGAATTTGGTTAAGAATGCAGAAGATTGGCAGTGGTCAAGCGTTTGGAGAAAAGTGAACGGTACTATTAAACATAGAGAAATTTTATCGCCTTGGCCGGTTTCTGAACCCGAGGATTATTTGTTATGGATAAACACAGTCTTATCGCAAGACAAGGAGGATATTGTTGAAAATTCGATAGTTAAAAGTAATCCTTTTGGAGAAGATTGTTGGGTGAAAGACATTGTAAAGAGGTTTGGGTTAGAACAAACACTAAGAAAAACCGGAAGACCTAAAAATGGTGGCTGACCCCATTATTCTCAAAAACAACGAATTCGAACGGGTGTTCAAATTTTTCGCCGCGGAGGAAGGTTTCGCGGGAGACCTCCCGCCATTGTGAATAGTCAATTTCGGGGAAAAAGGTGTCGGCGTCGGGTATGGTGGTATGAACGAAGGTTAGGTACAACTTTTTGGTATATGGGAGCATCGACTTATAAAGCTCTCCACCTCCAATTACAAATGCTTCATTATTGGCGCTTTTAAGCTCCTCAATAACAGCTTCAACCGAAGCAAAAACCTCTATGCCGGGGATCTGCTCAAGAGTACGACTAATAACAATATTTCTGCGGCCGGGAAGTGGCTTTCCTATTGATTCATAAGTTTTTCTTCCCATAATCACAGTCGCTCCCATCGTCACTTTTTTGAAATAACGGAGATCTTCGGAAATGTGCCAAAGGAGTTGGTTGTTCTTCCCGATTGCATTATTGTCGGCTATGGCAACTATGATGTTCATTTTAAATGGTGTATTGTAGGGCTAAACAGCTATTGGGGCTTTAATTCCCGGGTATGGGTCGTAATTTTCGAGTGTAAAATCTTCGAATTTAAAATCGAAGATAGAGTTCACGGCCGGGTTGAGCTTCATTGTGGGCAGATGCTTGGGCTCACGAGTAAGTTGCAAGTTTACCTGATCTAAATGGTTCAGGTAGATATGAGCGTCGCCGAAAGAGTGGATAAACTCACCGGGCTTGTACCCGCAAACCTGTGCAATCATAAGAGTAAGAAGCGCATAGGAGGCAATATTGAAGGGCACGCCGAGAAATATATCGGCGCTGCGCTGGTAAAGCTGGCAGGAGAGTTTTCCGTCGGCAACATAAAACTGCACCAGAGCGTGGCAAGGGGATAGGGCCATTTTGTCTAAGTCACCTACGTTCCATGCCGAAATTATATGGCGGCGCGAATCGGGGTTCTTCACGAGACCCTCAATGAGCGCCGTAAGCTGGTCGTGCGATTTTCCGTCGGCATCCATCCATGAGCGCCATTGGTGGCCGTAAACAGGACCCAGGTCGCCGGAGGCATCTGCCCACTCATCCCAAATAGTTACACCATTGTCGTTCAGGTATTTAATATTTGTGTCACCTTTGATAAACCATAGCAATTCATATATTATTGACTTAAGGTGCAGCCTTTTGGTAGTAAGAGCCGGAAATCCTTTTTCAAGGTCAAATCGCATCTGGTATCCGAACACACTCTTTGTGCCGGTTCCGGTACGGTCGCTTTTGTGCGTACCGTTATCCATCACATATTTAAGTAAGTCGAGATAGGCTTTCATAGGTAGTTTTTACATTCACAAATATACAATAATGGCAAGAAATAACTACATTTGCACCTTATAGAATTAAGGAATTACTACTATGTTTAGAACACACACTTGCGGAGAATTAAGATTGACAAACGCCGGAGAAAGTGTAACACTTGCCGGTTGGGTTCAGAGAATCAGAAAAATGGGAGGGATGAGCTTTATTGACCTGAGGGATCGATATGGCATTACACAGTTAGTTGTCGATGATTCGGGTTCGAAAGATCTTAACGAAATCGCGGAGAGCCTTGGAAGAGAATTTGTAATTCAGGTTAATGGCAATGTTGTAGAGCGTACAAGCAAGAACAGCAAGATTCCGACAGGCGATATTGAGGTAAAAATCAAGGAAATAAAGATATTAAATACAGCTGTAACTCCTCCTTTTACTATTGAGGATGATACCGACGGCGGCGAGGATATCCGTGCGAAATTCAGATATCTCGACCTTAGAAGAGGTCCGCTTCAAAGAGCATTGGCATTGAGACATAAACTTGCTCACGAAGCTAGAAATTATCTTTCGGGAGAGGGTTTCATTGAGGTCGAAACTCCTGTTCTAATGAGTTCTACTCCGGAAGGAGCACGTGACTTTGTAGTGCCGTCGAGAATGAATCCGGGTGAGTTCTACGCTCTCCCCCAAAGCCCTCAAACTTTCAAGCAACTTCTTATGGTTGCAGGGTATGACCGTTATTTCCAAATTGTAAAGTGTTTCCGCGATGAGGATTTACGTGCCGATCGCCAACCTGAATTTACACAGATAGACTGTGAGATGTCGTTTGTGGAGAGAGAAGATATTTTGAAAACATTTGAGGGAATGTGTAAGGCTCTGTTTAAAAACATAATAGGCAAAGAGTTTAACGAAGCTTTCCCCAGAATGTCTTATGCCGACGCAATGAACTTCTACGGTTCCGATAAACCGGATATTCGTTTTGGAATGAAGCTTGCCGAGATTACCGGAATGGTTCAGGGCAAGGAGTTCTCACTTTTTGACACAGCAGCCTATGTTGGAGCTTTTTCGGTTCCCGGTTGTGCAGATTATACCAGAAAGCAACTGGACGAACTTACAGAGTGGGTAAAGAGACCGCAGATAGGTGCTAAGGGGCTGTTATATATAAGAGTAACCGCCGAAGGTGCAAAATCTTCGTTCGATAAATACTTTACTGCTGATGAGCTAATGGCAATTGCTGTGAAAGCAGGAGCAAAGGTGGGCGATCTTGTTCTTATAATGGCCGGAGTAGGCGAAAAAACTAAAGAGGCATTGGGAACTCTCAGAATTGAGATGGGCAACAAGTTGGGCCTTCGTAAAAAAGATGAGTTTGCGCCACTCTGGGTTTATGACTTTCCTCTGCTCGAGTGGGACGAAGAGACTCAGCGCTTCTATGCAAAACACCATCCGTTTACATCTCCTAAACCTGAGGATATGGATAAATTCTTCAGTAATAAGAAGGAGGATCTTGAACAAGTATATGCAAATGCATATGACTTTGTACTTAACGGGACTGAGATTGGTGGAGGCTCAATAAGAATTTACGATACTAACATTCAAAAAAGGATGTTCGAAATTCTGGGATTCACTGAAGAATCGGCTCAAAGAAAATTTGGTTTTATAATTAATGCATTCAAATACGGAGCACCTCCTCATGGT
>MTLD01000491.1_pt5 | contig 31227 bp, 24 predicted proteins | sample 1982471 | NCBI WGS metagenome assembly MTLD01 (sample SAMN05712604, study PRJNA340218) | biofilm metagenome | isolation source: sample SPM anode biofilm adapted to -50 mV | place: USA | collected 2012-02-03 | reverse complement strand
TCCCCCCCACCCTAACCCTCCCCCGCCAGGGGGGAGGGAACATTTTTGGCTTTTGCATGAGCCTCAGCTCCCTGGCTTTCCAGCCGGGATTCCTCCCTCGCATGGAACCTTGGTCAGGCAGAGGCCGCAACCGGTTTGCGTTACCCCGTATTTTTCAGCAACTGCGGCGGCCACGACATCGTGGCCGTACCGGTCACATGCATCCTTATTGTGTCCCTGGTGCGAAATTGCGCCTGCCGGACAGCGCTCAATACAGACGCCGCAACTCTTTTCCCGGTAATAGAGACAGTTGTAATAGTGATGGGGATAGGGGCGCGGGCTCGGCGTCAGCAGAAGATCGGTGATCACGCTTCCGCAGCGGTGGGCGATTCCGCGGGGAGTAATCAGGGCGTCGTTCAGGCTGAATGTGCCGAGACCGGCGGCATAGGCGGCGTGGCGTTCCGACCAGGTGGAGGCCCTGCCGACCGGTGTGTCGGCAAATTCCTGCCAGCTCGCTTCCAGTTGGGGGGCTGCGGCGCGGTATCCCTGCCCGGTGAGCCATTCGGTCACATGACGGCGCAGTGCAGCGTTGAAGTGCTCGCCGAAGTATCTGGTGCGGGCCCAGGCAGGGGAGGGGTAGATAGTTTCCCTGCGGTTGCTTTCCCGCGTTGGCCGGGTGATGGGCAGTATCCAGGAGATGACCGTAGCTGCTCGTGCGCCAGTGCCATAAGCAGTTTCCATGACTTCATGCGGTGTCCGGTGGAATTCTCCGATGATCCGTTTGTAGTCATTAAAGAGCGGGTCGTCGGCAGCGGCATAGCCGATCAGCGGTTCATCGAAAAACGGCTGGCCGTTCTCCGGGAAACGGTTGTCAGGGCTTTCCTCAACAAAGCAGCGTATTACCTCGCGAATGACTTCAATCATGACGCCTCCCTCTATTTCATTAGACCGGTCGGTTACTGTTTGGTGCAAAAAAAGACTATTTCTGTCCAAAAACAACAGTGAAAAGAACATCGAGGAAATCACGCATCGGCTGGGGCGATTTCATCACCTTGGCCCGCAGAATCGCGCCTTCCCATCCGGAAAGTATGAAACCGGCCGTTATATTCGGATCAAGGCCGCCCGAAAGTTCGCCTCGCTTTTGGGCTTCCTGCAGACAGATTGCGAACCGTTCCCGCCATAAACCGAAAATTTCATTGAGACGGGAGCGAAAACGCTCGTTCTGATCCGCCAACTCCTGCCCCAGGTTTCCGATCAGACACCCCTTGGTGCACTGGTTCTGCATTACGCGAGTTAAGCCACTTTCCAGGAACTCCCGGATACGGTCGAGCGGCGCAACATCTTCCTTGTTGAGAAAGGACTCCAGGCGCTGCTCGAAATGTTCGGCAAAATGATCGATCACTGCCAGGCCGAAATCTTCCTTGCTTTTGAAGTAATGATAAAACGACCCCTTGGGAACACCGGCCTCTTTCAATATCATATCTATGCCGGTGGCATTATACCCCAGGCGGGCGATCAAGTCGGTGCCGATCCGGATGATCTCGCTTTGCGTGTTTCTCTTTTTCATAGGTTAAAAATAGACCTGTCGGTCTATTGCGTCAACAAAAAAAGATGTTTGCATTGTATTTTCGCCTTGCGGCTAACAGGGCGGCGGGGGACCAGCGGAACGAAATGAAGGCTGGTCTAGCCGTGAACATATCGGATCTGTTCGAGTCGCCTCACCATCAGTAGCAGGAATGTGTTGGAGCAAATCTTCATCGAAGGGCAACCCCATTAAAAGGCCTGCTTTCTATTCTGCTGATGCGAAACCCCTGTTTAGCTCGCGTAAGCGCCAGTTCTTTCCAATCGCGCGGGAACCTGATTCTAACCCTTATTTTCCAAGGGAAAGGTATTACTCCGTCTCAGTGGCAACCACACCTGCCGGAGTCGGCTCAGTGATATCTTGATTGATTTTATCCACGAGATTGGAATTCTGGTAACTATATGTGAAAAAAACAACCATTCCGGCAAAAAACCACAAAACAAAAAACAGGAGAGTGCTGTTCGGTAATTGGCAAATCAGGAAGCCACAGGTCAACACGGCAAGTGGCGCCACGATTTGAACAGCAGGACAGCGGAAAGGACGCCTGGCATCAGGTGCTTTTTTGCGTAAAATCATAACGCCGATTGAGACCATGCAAAACGCAAACAATGTTCCCATGTTGCATAATTCAGCAATGATATTGATCGGCAGTAAACTGCTGAGCACGCATATTATGACGCCGGTAATAATAGTAATTTTAGCGGGTGTGCCATACTTGGGATGAATCTTTACCAGCCCCTGTGGAATCATTCCGTCACGACTCATGGCTAGTGCTATCCGTGTTTGGCCATAAATGAAAACAAGTAATACGGTGGTAATGCCGCAGATAGCGCCAACAGCAACCATGGCGCTGCCGAAATTTATGCCCAGGACGCGAAGAACGTAGGCTACAGGCTCACTGTTGTTAAGTGTAGCGTATGGAACAACTCCCGTAAGAACTGCGGCTACGGCAATGTAAAGCAGAGTGCAAATGCTCAAAGAACCGATAATTCCAATGGGAATATTCCTGTTCGGATTCTTGCATTCTTCGGCAGCAGTGGCGACCGCATCAAATCCGATGTAAGCAAAAAACACAATTGCTGCGCCAGTTGCTACTCCTTTAAGACCGAAAGGAAGAAAAGGCTGCCAGTTCAGCGGTTTGACATGAGGCGTAGCTAGAAACAGGAACAGCGCAACACAGCTTAGTTTTATAACCACCAGAATTTTATTGAGTTTTGTGCTTTCTTTTGTGCCGAGTACCAACAAGTAGGTCAGTAAAACCACGATAAGGATAGCAGGAACATTTAATATACCGCCATCGGCAGGTACGGCGGTCCACTTCTTGGGCAAAATAATCCCTGCTGTCTTGAATAATCCGACGACGTAGCCGGACCATCCGGCAGCCACCGTCGCCGCTCCTACAGTGTATTCGCAAATGAGAGCCCAGCCGACAGCGAAAGCGCCCACCTTGCCTATTGAGGCGTAGGCGAAGGTGTAGGCACTGCCTGCCGCGGGGATCATGACTGCAAGTTCAGCATAAGCCATTGCGGCAAACGCACAGGCAAAACCTGACAGAATAAAGGATAGCGTTATCCCTGGTCCTGCATATTTCGCCGCCGCCACGCCGGTAAGAACAAAGATGCCAGTGCCGACAATACAGCCGATTCCAAGTAAGACGAGATCCATCGTGCCGAGAGTTTTTTTCAAGGCATGTTTTTCTGTGCCCTTAATAAGAGCCGAGATACTTTTTGTACGAAACAAATGCATTTGTTATTCTCCTTTTGCTGTATGTTGACAACGGCAAAGCAGAAACAATAACTACGGTTTGTTCGCAAATCAGGGGCGCTTCATTACAGTTTGATCTTACACTGGTTTCCGTCCGGTGTTACTGGACGGAAACCAGTGTAATTCCGATTTCAAATCAAAAATGATATCAAGGCGGCGAGGGAGAAGGCGACGAAGATAGCGCTTTGATTTGGAAGTGGAATAAGAATCAACGCAGAAGGGCATCGGTATTCACATATTCATAACCCAGGCCTCTGGCAACGGCTTCGTAGGTTATCTTGCCCTGGGCAACATTGAGACCGTGCTTGAGATGGATGTTGTCTTTGAGAGCTTTCTTCCAGCCTTTGCCGGCCAGCGCCAAGGCATGGCAGATGGTGGCGTTGTTAAGTGCAAAAGTAGAAGTGCGGGCTACTGCGCCGGGCATGTTGGCGACGCAGTAATGGACCACATCGTCAACAACAAATGTAGGATTGTCGTGGGTTGTCGGATGCGAAGTCTCGAAGCATCCTCCTTGGTCGATTGCGACATCAACCACAACCGAACCCGGCTTCATGCGCGAAATCATGTCGGCTGTTACGAGTTTTGGCGCTGCTGTACCGGGGATCAGTACGCCGCATACAACCAGATCGGCATCCAGAACTGCCTCTTCAATGCTTTCGGTATTTGAGAATCTAGTGCTGATACGATTGCCGAAAATGACGTCGAGTTGACGCAGGCGGTCAACACTCTTGTCGATCACGGTCACTCGTGCGCCGAGCCCCACTGCCATCTGCAGCGCATTCGTGCCGACAATGCCGGCGCCGATAATGACGACATGGCTGGCCGAAACTCCCGGCACGCCTCCCAGCAAGATGCCCATGCCGCCTTTGGATTTTTCAAGATGCGCGGCACCAGCCTGGACAGCCATGCGTCCGGCAACTTCACTCATCGGAGCCAAAAGCGGCAGGCCGCCGCCTGGACCGGTTATTGTTTCGTAGGCAATGCAAATCGCGCCGGATTTTATAAGCGCAGCAGTCTGCTCGGGATCAGGGGCAAGGTGCAGATAGGTATACAGGATCTGGTCGGGGCGCAACATTGAGCATTCCTCTGGCTGCGGCTCCTTGACTTTGACTATCATTTCGGATTTGGCAAAAACCGTTGGTGCATCGGGAACAATCTCGGCGCCGGCGGCTACATACTGTTCATTCGATAAACCTATGGCGTCGCCAGCGCCTGTTTCCACAAGCACGTCTTGTCCATGTGCGGTCAGTTCGCGTACACTGGCCGGTGTTAGGCCCACCCGGTATTCATGGTTTTTGAGTTCCTTCACAACTCCGACGATCATGTCCATTCTCCTTTTTTATCTTTGTGGTTCGACAAGGGTAGAAGTTGGCAACAGTTATATCTGCCGATGAAATCCATCTTTGTCGTTATTAAAACGTTGTTAATTTGTATCCTAAATTCACAGATTTTTTCTTGCTAAAATTCTTAAAAAACAAAAATTATTTGCAGATAATTTTAATAGTGAAGTTTGTTTTTGCATAATCTGCGTTTGCTCAGAACTTGTCGGAAAGATCTGCTCATTGCCTGGCCGATACAACAAGTGTGATTATTGGAGTTGATTTGTGAAAGCAAGCGAGGAAAAACGCGATAGGGGGCACGTGTGCCCTATGGGCAAAAAACGATCAACGGAAGTTTAACGTTGGCCTTGAAGCTTTGTTTTATACTGCCTCGGTGTAGGTCAGGTGTACAGCGCCAGTTCGGTTGTCTTGCGTACTGTGCGCAGAGCAAACGACGATTGGACCCGCAATACGCCGGGCAGGCTGGTCAGTCGCTCATGAAGGCGCATGTAATCTGAGTTGTCCTTTATGATAACCCGCATCAGGTAATCAAAATCTCCTGTCATGAGATAACACTCCATAACCTCCGGAAGAGCGACAACGGCCTCTTCGTACTCTTGCAGTTTTTCCTTCTGCTGGCCGTCCAGTGTCACCCTTACAAACACATCGCCAGGCTTGCCAATTGCTGACTGATTGATAAGCATGACATACTTTTCAATGATGCCGCTTTGCTCAAGTTGGCGAACACGTCTCAGGCAGGCGGATTCGGAAAGTGCGACCTTTTCTGCCAACTGCACATTTGTTAGTCGGCCATTCTTTTGGAGCGCCTCCAGAATGGCACGATCAATTCCATCGACCTCATGTATTGCCTGCATATAAGTACCCCATTTATTTATGATAAAGTTCATCTTTAAAGGTTGTTGTCCCATTTATGCCAATTGATATTCCAACACTGACAACTTGATAAAATGAATGAGTTCCATTTTGGATTTGACTTATATGAAGCGAACGGACAAGCTTTATTTTGGGTAAAACAGGGGTTTATGCTTGTGTAATTACCCGGTCGGTTTCGTGCAATATTTTTTCCACACCATCGCATAAAGCCAATCAAATAAAAAAAAGTCAATATGAATTTTTTTTCCTGTTACGAAAAAAGCCCGGCATTTGCCGGGCTTTTTTCGTGTTCGCTTTTACTTTAACTCGCTGTTTTACTGTTTTTTTGGAGGTTTCCTAGAGCGTCTTGGTCTGCTCGTCAGTCGGGTCGCTTTCCACTCTGGAAGCATCATATGCGGTTATGGCAAAGAAGTATGTGTTTCCCAACGGCAATCCCGTCACCGTATAGGTAGTGACGTTGCCAACATCAATAGCAGTTGTGTAGACGCCGGATTCGGTTCCGTAATAGACCTTGTAGCCGGCTACGGTCATTGCTGCGTCGTCAATATCGGTGGTCGGGGTTGACCAATGAAGCGTTGCCGTGCCGGTGGGAGTGACGTTGGCCGTTTCTCCGCCACCGCCACCGCTGCAGGAGGTTACAAGCGACATTGCAATCAATAGAACAATACATAAAAAAGCTTTTTTCATTGAGCGTCTCCTGGAGTGAAACCAGCTTATTGCGGAGGATAGAGAACAAACTTGGCCGGCCGTTTTCCGGTTTTAAATGTGACATTGCTGCCGTATGAGATGCCTTTTGCATTCATGGCGAATGCCCTGACATAATACCGGGTGTTTGTGGTCAGGCCGGTTAGGGAGCTTGTGAATTTACCGGTGCCGCTGTTGTCGGATGTGCAATTTCCTCCAATGCCCGGATTGGTTGAAGTATCCCAGCAGACTCCCCTGCTTGTGATGCTTGACCCGCCATCGGAAATGACTTTGCCGCCCGCAGTGGCTGAAGTGGTTGTGATTGATTTGATGGGCATTGTGGTGATTACGGTTGGTGTGGTCGCTGCCGCAAGCGTTGTGAAGGCTGTATCGCTACCGTAGGAAGAAATACCGTTTGAGTTGGTGGCGTAGGCCCTGGCATGATAGGTGGTCCCTGCGGATAATCCCGTGATTGAACTGACAAAAGTACCTGTGCCCGTACCATCCGTTGTATGAGCATCGTTTATTGTGGGATTGGACGATGTGCTCCAGCAGACTCCTTTGGCCGAAACGGTTGAACCGCCGCCAAGTGTTACATTGCCGCCGCTGATGGCCGATGTGGTGGTGATTCCGCTGACGGATGCCGTTGTGACGGACGGCGGATTTGCAGGTGTTGTGGTGAAATTCTGGTCAAGGCCATATGTTGTACCTGCTGCATTGGTGGCATACGCCCGGACATGATAGGTGGTGTTTGCCGTCAATCCGCTGATTGTACTGGCAAAAATGCCGGTACCGGTTCCATTGGCGATAGAGTTGTCTGCCATGGTCGGGTTGGCGGTTGTTGCCCAACATACTCCCCTTGCTGTTACCGTGCCCCCGCCATCGGAAGTGACATTGCCGCCGCTGGCAGCCGTGGTGGTGGAAATAGAGCTTGCAGGGGTGGTTGTTACTATCGGCAATATCGCTGAAGCAGCGGTCGTGAACGAAAAGTCGGCGCCATATGCTGTGCCTGTCGAACTGGTTGCATATGCCCTGACATGGTACGTGGTGTGTGCGGTAAGGCCGGTGATTGAAGCGGTAAATGAATCTGTGCCGGTGCCATTGTTTGTACGCGTATTGGAGGTTGTGGGGTTGGCCGATGTGCTCCAGCAGATACCCTTGGCGGTTATTGCTGAGCTGGATGAAATATTGCTGCCGCCTCCTGTTGCCGCTGTTGTGGTTATTCCTGTTATGTCCTCTGTGGTTATGGTTGGAGGAACTGCCTGAAGTGCCGCCGTAGCATCTATAATGCCGGATCCGCACGTTGATGTTGTGCAGTCGGAACCGGTGCCGGTCGGAAAGGAACGGGCGGTTGATTGCAGAATGGAAAGCACCTGGGACGGCGTCAGATTCGGATTGAGCGACAGCATCAGTGATACTATGCCGCTGACATGCGGCGTAGCCATACTGGTGCCTTGATAATACTGATATGAATAGGTTGATGCCGTGGTGGTACCGGTGTTTAAGGTGGATAGAATGCCATTTGCCTCTGTGCCCACCGTCATTTCTCCACCAGGGGCCGCGATCTTTATTCCTGTTCCGTAGTTGCTGTAATAAGCTCTGGCTCCGGCACGATTTACTGCAGCGACGCTGATTACGCCACTACAGTTGGCCGGGGATGAGTTTGATACATCGGTATGTTCATTTCCGCCTGCAACTACAATTGTTGTGCCTGCTGTGGTAATATCATTGATGGCGTTTTGAAAGGTTGTGTCGCATGCTCCGGAACCGCCAAGACTCAAATTGATTACCTTGGCCGGATTGGTGTTTGTTGGCACTCCGGTAACATCCAGTCCGGCTGCCCATCGCATGCCGTCCACGACATCAGAAGTATATCCGCCACATTTTCCCAACACCCGGACCGGCAGTATTTTGGAAACCCAGTTGATGCCCGCAACGCCGATGCCGTTATTGGATGATGCGCCAATGGTTCCGGCAACGTGGGTACCGTGCCAACTGCTGTCCTCTACGGTGCACTCATACAAGACACTGCTGGAATCTGCACTTTCTGCCGCTGTGACCCAGTCCCCCAAATCCGTCGGGTCGGAACTGCGTCCAACACCATTGCCGGCTATTATTGCATCGCTGATAAAATTGTACCCCTGAACTGTTCTGCCGCTGATGTCGGGATGGTTGGGTAAGATACCGGTATCGACAACGGCAACCACGACATTGCTTGAACCGGTGGTTATGTCCCAGGCGCCGGGTAGATTCGCGCCGCCTGGAGCTGTGGCCGGGGACATATAGTGCCACTGGTATGCGTAATACGGGTCATCGGGCACCCTCTTTGGAAACATGAGAATGTCCGGCTCAGCATATTCAACGTTGGAATCCGACTTTAATCTCTTCGCAATGGTAGTGGCTTCAGTAATGGTCATGAGCCGGGGTAGTTTGACCACATGGCCGTTACCGGACATGAACCGGGCATGCGAAACAGTTACGCCTGCTGCTGCGGACAAGGTGTTCAATCGTGCAAAGGCTGCTGTTTTGGCGCGAGCGTCACCTGCCGCTGCGGCTTGTATCGTGCTGGAATCCCGGTATTTCACGATGAGTTGATTGGTATAAGCATGTGGCTGCAGAATTGTGTTGCCGCCCGCCAACAGCAACGGGGGAGAGGTTAACGATACGCCAAGGAAAACAGCTAGCGCCAGTACTGCATTGCTTAATGTCCGCGTTCTTTTTTCTGCCAAGTGTTCCCCCTCTGTTGCTTCATGTAATTCCAATTCCAAATCAAAGCGCTATCTTCGTTGGCGCGTCAAAGCTCCTCAACGTACTATCCGTACGCCTCGCCGTCTTCTTCCTTGCTGCCTTGATATCAGAAACCTGAATAAATCCCGCATTCATTACCACGGTATGTTTAACACATTCGGTGGAGGCCCAAGTGTTACCAATTCCAATACTGCTGTCAACAAACACCTCGTTTGGGCGTGAAAATGCTCTTTTTTTCCTTCTTTCGCTTTTTTGATTGATTGTTGGCACCAATTAGCATTTTTACAGTCTGACAAAAAAAGTATGCCTAACGGAATCTTCGGCAGACAACCGGTTTGACTTTATGACTTTTTTCCATGGCGGGGTGCTGGCTATCGATTGTTTCCGTGGTCGTTTTGTGAGATAACAAAATTGAGCGGAGGAAGCCATGAACAGATTCTATCGGGTGGTCAAGATGGATGTGCCGTCGGGAGAAAGAGGGTACGTGATTTACCAGGTCTATTACGATGAACAGGGTAATGTTGAACTTGTCTCTACTGACCCAGTGAGCCCGTGCCGGAATACGATCGCCGAATTGGAGGAGGATATGGAGCGCATCCGCCAGGCGCTGGATCTGCCGGTTCTCGAAATGGGAGATGTTTTGAGTTCGTTGGAGACAAGTGGCGCCCGTGCATATGGTGAATGGCTTAGGGAGCAAATCGAGGTTTCTGCCGATGCTATCGGCAGTACTGCTGAAACAAAAGTGTCCCATGAAGAAATGGTGCAAACTCAACATCAGAAGCTTGAAATGATAGCGGCCAAATTTGCCGAGAAACGCAGAAAAGATCCAACGTACGGGGAGTGAGCAGATTCAGGTTAGTGCGTTGTAACATGAATAAAATCTACGAAAAAAAACTGTAAGTCAAAATCCCCCTCATCCGCCCCTTCGGGGCACCTTCTCCCCAAGGGAGAAGGGATAAAAACAGCCCCTCTCCCAGCGGGAGAGGGTGGCCGAAGGCCGGGTGAGGGGTTATAGCAGGGTTTTAATGCTTGTGCCATTACCTAACCGGACAAAGTTGATCCGGAGGTGGATTTATGCCGGTTTTGAAAAGAGGTATTCTTTTATAACGATGAAGTTTCTCTCGCCGGACTGACTTCTTATCAACAGATCAACGGTTTTAATTCTATCGTCGTCGTACATCTGGTCACGCAATTCCTGAAGGGTGAAGGTGTCCGCAGCCCTGCCGTTGATCTCCAGTATTTCATTCCCCATTGCGATGCCCAGCCGGTCGGCGGGTGAGCTGCTCCAGACCCCCGACACCAGCGTTTTTCCCGCCTCATCACGTCTGATAACGATCCCTGTGGTGAAAATGTTATCTATGTTTCTGCCGCCTTCAGCCGGAGTGAGGAGCATCTCTCCCGCCGGATAATTGAGGGTGACGACATAATTGGAAAGGAATGTGTAGCCGATAAGGGCGTTTTTTTGCCCTTCAGCTACCGTTGCCATTATTTTGCCGGTTTCGTGGGAACCGATTCTGATGCTGTCGAGACGGACCAGGCGAACCTTTTCGAAATCTCTGATTGCTCCTCCACCCATCACGCCTTTTCCCTCAATTCCCGCTTCCTTGTTGATTTCCTTCGATAATGACGGGGGAAGCGATAGAGGGGCAATGAGTCCTGTGTCTATTGCCGCATCAAAGGTAGTGTCTCCGCAGGAAACCGTTACCAGCGGCGCAAAGCCCATTTTCATGGACTGTTCGATTTGAACCGGACTGGCTCCCGGAACGGCAATGAGCGGCGCTGTATTGCCCGAGAGGGTGACAAGCCGCTTGTGGTAGTCGATCTTGACTTTGAAGAAGCGGAGAAAATTTGAACCGATGATTCCGTCAACTTTGATACCGGTTATGTGCCGGATTTTATCCATGTCGAAAATAGCGGCTGATATTCCTTCCGCCTTGAAACCACCCAGGGAGAAGTTTTCCAGTTTTGCCAGATAGACGATTTTCTCCCCTTCAGCAACATCGATGAGTTTTATTCCGACCTCTTTCGTAAGCCCGAGTTCGTTGGCCAGATCTTTACCGACAATGGTCAGCGCACCAGTGTCCAGCATAAAGGTATAGTCACTGCTGGAGTTGTTGATCCTGCCTTTAATCAGGATCATGTGTCCGCTTAATTCAAAGGGAACTTCTGTTTCTTCATTAACCTGTACATGCGATTCGCCTCCCCTGACCAGGGAGATGGCGCGGTAGAGGGAACAGCCGGAAAGATGTATGACAATGCAAAAGGCAAACAGAACGCCCATGATTCTTTTCATGCTTTTCTCCGGATTGCTTTTCTTCAGCTCTGTGCCGAAAAAACCTAGTCAAGAATCGAGAGACAGGTTTTGACTTCCTCTTTGCACGCTCGCAAGGGGGATCACGTGCTAATTTTGGTTCTATCATGGATGTTTTTGAAATGAAAACAATTCATGATGTCCTCAATTGCCATAGCACGTGATACATCGGGGCGAGCAGCGCAAAACCGGTTGCCAGTTCATACACAATCTGCCGGCTGAACAGACGCTCATTGATCTCCCGGTTGCAGACCAGATAGAGGTTCTTGCGTTGACACCATTCAATAGTTTCATTTGCATGCCTTACCTTGCGTACCGCCTTATGCCGGTTTTCAGCCAGGGAAAAAGATTTCTGGCAGGCCAAAAATGCAATCATGTAACGGAAAACATCCGGGTTGTCCACAACGCTTTTCCGCAACCAGTCCATGGTCTTTCTGGATGCGTTGTCAAATCCCATGCCGTAGCAATAGGTATCGGCTGACAGCTCGAAGAAGAATGCCGGGGTGTCCTGCCAGTCGATACCAGCCCGTTTAAAGGTAAGCAACATGGTAGCCTTGCCGGGCGGCTTCTCCTGGGAGAAATGGGTGTTGCTGTGGGTACACGACACCGCTTGTTGCGGATCGGTGATTAGGCCGGGGTCGATTATGCCGAATTGCTTTGCCAGGATGGCTGCAAGTTGCTGGAAGGGGGTTAGAAGGTTGTGCCGGTATTCTTCCTGGTGCGCCTCAAACCACTCCTTGTAGTTATTGGTCTCCAGCAGATGAAGAAATTCCTGCGTTCCCGATGTAAAACCGTTGAATTTTTTAGGGGGCATAAGTATTGATGCGCTGGCGCATTTGATATGGCGCCGATTTCGAGGTGTTTGATTCTTCATCCTGTTGAAGATTGGAATGAGCATTTTAGCCTCCAGCTTAATGCCTTATTTATTCCCAAGTGGTTTTGTCTTTGCGCAATCTAACAAGATCGATGACTTTTGTATGTTGTGTCTTTGTATTTTTCTGTAACCACTTGTTACATTTGGGCCTGCTGTTTTTTACGTAATCTGTTTGAATAATTTTGTTTTTTTCAAGCTTCAAAAATACCAGGGGGATACAAGCCAATTGCAGGAAAGGTGCTGAAACAAATTGTTACAATTTGATTCAAAAAAACAGCGGCGTTATTCGGCCTGGTTAGGTTATTATCCCTTCATGAACTGTTGTGCTTGGAGGAGGTGCCTGCATGGTAACGTCACCACGGATATTGGTTGTGGAAGATGACCAGCGTCTGGCTTGTTTGATTAGGGACTATCTGCAACTGCAAGGGTATTCGGTTTTGATTGAAGGGCGCGGCGATCACGCTGTTGACCGAATTCTTCGGGAAGCCCCGGATCTCGTTATTCTTGACCTGATGCTTCCAGGTAAGGATGGCCTTGAGATCTGTCGTGAGGTGAGAAGTGAATATTCCGGGCCGATACTGATGCTGACTGCAAGGGAAGATGATATGGATCAGGTGGTGGGGCTCGAATTGGGGGCGGACGATTATGTCAAGAAGCCGGTGGAGCCGCGTGTTTTGCTTGCACGTATTCGCGCTCTTACGCGCCGGATGAGCAACCACTCAGATTCTGATGCGCAGTCGGTTGACGGCAATGCTGAACATATGATGAACTTCGGTTCCCTGCATATTTGCCGGTCATCTCATACTGTTTTCCTGGACAAACGTCCGGTGGATTTAACCACCAATGAGTTTGAGTTGTTGTGGATTCTTGCGTCCAATGCCGGCAAGGTTATGAATCGGGATGATATTTTCAGAGAATTACGGGGGATTGACTACGATGGTCTCGACCGTTCCGTAGATATTGCTATTTCCAGACTCAGAAAAAAACTGGGAGATGATAACGGTGAGCCGCAACGCATCAAAACCATCTGGCGAAAAGGTTATCTATTTGCCAAGGATGCCTGAAAAATGTTCCGTGGATAAGATAAGACTATGAAAAGGTTATACATCAGCAGTTTCGTTGTCGTGATTGTGAGCGTAGTGCTGATCAAATTCATGTTAACGCCCGTAATAGACAGGGTGTTGCAGTTATCGATGGAATCAACCATTGAACAATACCATCAGAACCTGGCCAAAGGGGTGTATTACCTTGTTCAGCAGGAACTGCGAAACGTTCCGCAATCAGACTGGAAGAGTTACATCGGAAAAATGCAGAGCCATTTTGGTTATCCTCTTTCGCTTAAAGATTATCGTGAAGTAAATTTTACAGAACTGCAGAAAAGCCAATTGCTGGCCGGAAAAATTGTTGACATTGATTACGGCAAATCATTTTGGCAGCGGATTGGGAACAGCAATCATATTGTTGGCATGGGACCGTTCACAGAACTTGAGCCAAGTATTGCAGAGACCATAATGATATGGCTTACGATTACGGTGCTTGTTGGTGTTGTTTTGCTTGTATGGGTGTTTTTCTTTTGGCGTAAGCTCATGATTGTCAGTGCTACAACGGCGAGTTTTGGAAATGGTAACTTTGATATTCGCGTGAATATTCCGCAATGGTCGTCCCTGGCTCCGCTGGCTGGAGCCTTTAATAGTATGGCTGATCGTATTCAAGGACTTATTAGATCTCATAAGGAGCTGACTAATGCAGTTTCGCATGAATTGCGCACTCCTATTACCAGAATTCGTTTTGGCCTTGAAATGTTGGGAACGGTGTCTGATGAAAAGGGCAGGGAGGCTTACGCGGAAGGAATACACAATGACGTGAATGAACTGGATAATCTGGTGAGTGAATTACTGATTTACGCCAGATTTGACCGCGAGACCCCAGAGCTGCAACTTGAGGAATGCGAAATCGCTTCATGGCTGGAGGACTTTGCGGAGCCATTGGCACATTTGTCCGTCGCCGTTCACTATGTTTGTTTACTGGGCAACAAAAGGTTGAAAGTCCGTTTCGACACAAAGCATATGGGTAGAGCGGTCGGCAATCTGCTGCAGAACGCTACGCGGTACGGCAATGGCACGGTAAGGCTGACATTGGAGCAGGAGGGGGACTGTATTATGATTCATGTGGATGATGACGGTCCCGGTATTCCTGAAATGGACAGGGAGCATATTTTCGAACCATTCACCCGCCTTGATGCGAGTAGAAGCAGGGAATCGGGCGGGTCTGGCCTGGGTTTGGCCATTGTCAGGCAGGTTGCCATCTGTCATGGCGGCATGGTGACCGTATCCGATTCGGATCTGGGCGGAAGCCGGTTTTCGATCAAATTGAAGGCATTGTATTGTTAAACTGACAAACAAGGAGGATCGGTTATTTTTCCGGCGATAGTATGAAAAAGTATATTAAGAGTCAGTTGTTCCTGCTGCTCGTGGTCATTACACTGACCCTAAACGCTTGTACCAGCTCAATTCCCCGCCAAAATCTTCCTTACCCCCTAACAGATGAATCGTTTGGCGATCCGGTAAAGATTGTGACGATACCGTTGCCGGTCATAGCGACCAGCCCTAATGAGGGAAACACCTATGGCGCATTGACTGCTTTTCTCCTCCACAATCGCAAGGATGAAGTAAGCACCCTGCTTGCGCCGCAGATGAACTACAACCGGAATTTTGGCACAACCGCCTCTCTTTTCGGTTCTTTTTATCCGCTTCCCGAACGATCATGGGAATTCAACATCTCCAAATCGACCAAAGTAAATGAAGATTATGAGCTGAAGTTCCGTGACAAGACCCTGCTGGACAAGAAGCTGGAGTTGACCGGTTTCCTGTACTATTTCACCGATGGTTCACCGCGTTTCTTCGGTTTTGAGTCCAATAGCTCCAAGTCGAACGAGACGAATTACGGAGACAGCGAATACGGCGTTCAACTGACAGCCGGTTATGATATAGCGGACCATTTGCAGCTCGTGGTGGGGGACCGCTTAAGAAAGGTAGACATCACCAAGGGGGCTGTCACTGATTACCCGTTTATCAGAGATAAGTTCAATGCCGCCCAAGTGCCGGGCATTGATGGTTTCACCACCCATGCCCTGAAGCTTGCTCTTGTTTACAGTACCCTCGATTCTCCGACCTTGGCGACACATGGGATGTATGGCAAGGCTTCCATCGAAGAAAGCGCCAGTGTGTTGGGGAGCAGCGCCGACTTCCGGCATTACGAAATTGAAGGGAAAGTATATGTGCCACTCAATAATGCGCGCTTTATCACCGTTGCCCGGATTGCCTACAGCCAGACGCTGGGGGATGGCGTTCCCTTTCTGGAACGGAGTATTCTTGGCGGAGAAAACACACTCAGGGGATACGGCCGCAATCGTTTCATCGACAGCAGCTATCTTTTGGGCAATCTGGAGGAACGTATCCGTCTCTTTCGGTGGGAGGTCTTTAATGTTAAGGCTGACTGGGAAATAGCGCCCTTTATTGATATGGGGACTGTCATGAAATCATTCGACAAGGTTCGATCGCAGCAATTCAACTTCAATCCCGGTATTGGTTTCCGGGCGGTTGTTCGTCCCAATATTGTGGGGCGTGTCGATATGGGGTTCGGCAATGAAGGTCTGAAAATGTTTGTCGGTCTGGGGTATCCGTTTTGAGCAGTTTCACCAAGTGAATGGTTATCGGTAAAAACAAAAGGAGAAAACATTATATGGCGCATGGCGTGTGTCCGTATTGGGTGGGCTATTTGCTTATCAGCCCCTTAAGGCGTTTGTTTCATAATCCAAAGGAAATTCTGCGTCCGTTTGTTGCAACCGGCATGACGGTGCTCGATATTGGTTCTGCGATGGGTTTCTTTTCATTGCCGCTGGCAGAGATGGTCGGACCGGAGGGGAAGGTCGTGTCAGTGGATGTTCAGGAGAAAATGCTTGAGTCTCTCCAGAAACGCGCTCTCAAGTCACACATTGCTGACAGGATCATTACACGGGTGTGCAAACCGGCATCGCTTGAAATTGGCGATTTTGGCGGGAAGATCGATTTTGCGATCGCCTTTGCCGTCGTGCATGAAACTCCTGAACCTCGATCATTGTTTGCCGATATTTTCCAGTCACTGAAACCCGGAGGAAAGTGCCTGGTTGCAGAACCCAGGGGGCATGTATCGTTAGACGATTTCAAGCAGACTTTGTCCGTCGCCGAACAGGCCGGTTTGCGGGTGGTAGGCAATCCGGGGATTAATAGATGCCATACGGTATTGTTGAGCAAAGATCAGGAACAGTGTCATTGAGGGTTGGGCAGCGTCCGCCAAAAAAAACTTGAACGTTAGGAGACTGAATAAGAATGGCCAGAAATATCGAAATAAAGGCACATATTGAAAATGTTGAAGCTGTTATCCCGAAAGCAGCCGCGCTTGCGGACCAGGGACCAATCGAGATCATTCAGGACGACACGTTTTTTACTTGTCAAAACGGCAGGCTGAAACTTCGCGCCTTTTCCTCCACGGAGGGTGAACTTATCTTTTATCGCCGCCCGGATCAGGCCGGACCGAAGGAATCATTCTATCTGATCTCCCCCACATCTGCTCCCGATGTTCTGAGGGAGTCCCTGTCGTTGGCCTATGGTCAAGCCGGGAGGGTACGCAAACACCGTACGTTGTTCCTGGTTGACAGAACACGCATTCATCTTGATCGAGTGGAAGATCTGGGGCATTTCCTTGAATTGGAGGTTGTCCTGTCGGATGGCGAAACCGTGGAAGCCGGGGAAGCGATCGCGCACGACTTGATGGGAAAGCTGGGTATTTCATCGGCTCAACTTATTGATGGGGCCTATGTTGATTTGATTAACCAGGCAGCGTCCAGATAAAAACGGAAGGGGAGGGGAACACTATGACTCATTACTGGATACCAGTCGGTATTTTGGTTGTCGCATTGTTGCTTCTTGTGGGGTGCGACGTTCAGTACCGGATGCTCTACTATCCCACTCCTTCGATTCCATCCAAACAATCCGTTACCGAAGCCGGCGTCAGGTTCTGGCCTTCTTATGGCGAAGATTATCGCGGCCTTATCGGGGGAGATGAAACGGATCATGTCCGTGGAACTATCATTGTGTTTCACGGAAACGGAGGAATTGCCGCGGATAGAGGTTTTTACGCGAAGATACTCGGTAGTCTCGGCTATCGGGTCATTCTCTCGGAATATCCGATGTACGGAGGGCGCAAGGGCACGTTGGGCGAGACGGCTTTTGTCAGGGATGCGGGTGAAACGGTGCGCCTCGCTTTTGAGAGCTTCGGCGGGCCGGTTTATCTTCTTGGCGAATCCCTTGGTTGTGGAGTTGTTTGCTCAGTTGTGCGCGATACCAAAACCCCGATCAAGGGAATAGTGCTCATAACTCCTTGGGATACCTTGGGCTCAGTGGCCAAGGAACACTACCCTTTGCTTCCGCAGTGGCTGTTTCTGAAAGATTCCTATGACAATATGGGTAACCTCTCCCGGTTCAAGGGCAGGATTGCGATTGTGGGCGCCAGCCAGGACGAGATTATTCCCGTCAGCCATGCACGCAATCTCTATCAGTCGCTCAAATCGCATGACGTGAAGATGTGGGAAATTGTGGGGGCCGGACACAATAACTGGCTTATGATGGTTGACATGCCATGGTGGGAGAACGTTGTAACCTTTGTCGGGAAACCGTAGAGCATACACCCATATCAGCGGTCAATGTAGGTTTCCTGAATCCGTGACGCTTCCATTCCTCCGCTAGCCTGAAAGGCCTCTGCCTTGGGTGCTTCTGCGATTTGCGACGGCACGGCGGAGACTCACCTGAACTGACGATTGCCACGACACAGGCGGCGTTGTGGCCCCGGCTCTTTCAGGCACTCCGGTATTCCAGCGTCGCGGATTCAGGAGCTGACATAACCCTTCTTAAAAATAATACTGCCAATACACTTTAATTCCCGGAAAGCTGTTTCCAAATTCGCGTTTCCACTCCAGGTCGAGTCCTGCAATGCTTTGCCTCGTTATGGTGAAGCGGTTCGCCATAACCGCTTCATAATCATGCCGCTGTTCGTGCAGGAAAAAGAACTGCCACAGGAAGGACAGTTCCGTTCGCCAGCGCTCAGTTACGTCATGTATGATGCCGATGCGCGGCCCCACACCCGGTGCGGCAACATAAGCGAAGTGGTCGCTCAGTTCCACTTTTCCCTCTGCAAAGGCATAGGCCGAAGTCTGGCGCGAGAAGTCGTGGCCTATGCCGAAGCCGCCGTTGAAACGGCCCAACAGGAGCCTCTTTGAATCGGTAAGCTGTTTTCTTTCAATACCGAGCCCCGCCTTCCACGACACAGGATGCAACAAGCGATTCCAGGAAGACAGCGACATGACGTCGACAAGGTCGAATCTTTCGAGTTCTGCATGATTGCTTTCAGGATAGTAGCGCGCTGCGGCATTCAAGATATTTACCTTGGAGTTGTGGGTGAAACCTCCCTCCGGGTCGAGAATGTCGTGGTAGGCCGGACCTCCCGTAATTTCAATGAAATGCCTCCGGTTCTCGAATCCGTAGCCTATTCCGGCCCTGGCCGGTTTGTGTCCTTCGCCCGGCCAGACAGCGGGAGCAGGGATTGCCGGTGTCTGATCAGGCGCATTCAACCGGCTTCGGGCCTTTAGCAGTTCCGAAACTGCGGCGGTGTTTTCTTCTGCCCCGCCAAATCTGGGGGATCGGCGAATGGCGGCGTAATCCAGAGCCAGTTCTATGGTTTGAGTCTGTTCTTTCGGAGTGAGGCGTTGCATCGCTTCCGAGCCGGCCGTTGTTTCTCCTTCCGCAAGGCGCTTGGCAAGTACCTGTAGATGGCTATCCATGAGCCGCGCCCGTTCCAGAAGGACGGTAGTGCGGGCTGGCCGGAACCGCACCTCTTTCACCATGCCTGCTTCGGCCACCGCGCGAACCGTTTCGGAAGGGATAACCCACATTTGGAATTGACCGGTAAGCCGCAAGCCCGGACGGGCCACCTCCATCAGGGAAAGGAGGTGATAGGAACAGTTTTCATCAAGGAAGAAATAATCGAACCAGGCGGTGCGCATTTCCCATGTGTGGCGCAACAACTGGCTGATTTCTTCCGTGGTCAAATTCAGACCGTATTCCCAAATGTCGCGGTTTTCAATGTCACCGTAAACTTTGACCGTGGCGTAATAAGGGGCGATGGAGAACCTGCCCTGATACAAGCCGGTAAGCCCCTTGAACGCAAACTGAAAGCCTCGCTGCTGGTGGGTGTCGGCAGCGTAATTAATCGTATGGGCAAGCAATCGTGTCTGTTCGTCCTGGCCTTGCGCATCGATGCGCAACAGGGTGTGGCCGAACATGGAGGCGGGATTATTCAGGTAGGCAGCGGGAAAGACCAGGGTGAGCCGTTCCGGGTTCATCTTCTCGAGCCATCGATTGAATCGTTTGCATTGGATCTGCGGGAGTTTGTCCGGATCAAACCCCAGCATCTGCTTCAGCCACTGGTAGCGGGCCACGAACCTGCACTGGGGACCGTTGTCCGGGTCATTTCCCCCGGTTTCAAAGAAACCGGCTAATGTGGCGTCGAGTTCAGCCTGTGGATCATACTTCCCTTTTGGGGACAGAAAAAAGGTGTCTGAATCCACTTGGCTTTCGACACCCTGGGATAACCGCCGAGGTTTATAATGCAGCAAAGCGCGCCATTCGGATCGCTCGGCCAAGCGTTCCTCATGTGCGCGCTTCTGTAACTGCTTCACATAATCATTACTGCTCGCCGTGGCGGTGAGCGGAACAACAAAGCCGTCCATTCCCCATGCGCTCAGGATTATGGCGCACAGACGCACAACAAACAATCTTAATCTGCCGGTTTTCCCTGTCAAATGATTCTATTGCCGCCAAACAGGATAGGCATTCAATTCAGTAGTGAGCCTTGCCACCATTTCATCGGACGTCGTCGGTTCGGAGCTGAACAAGGTAGTGTAATTTTCCTTGGTGAAAGCAAAAAACTCGGGTTGATGAACTCCCTTGATTCCCAGAAGATGGGCGAATGCCGCCAGGTGTTCTCCATTGCCCCGCGCCATATCTTCTTTCAGACGGTCAAGATTGACTGCGGCAAACCGTTTCACATCCTGTGCTCCCGAATTTTTCTCTTCGTCACGAGGACTGGTGCTTGACGTAAATTCCGACGATGCGTCTGTGGTATTCTGGAACGTTTCCGTGGAGCCTTCCAAGGATCTTGTGGTGACCGCACACGCAGACAATACTATCATTGAGCCGGCAGTAACCAGGAGACTTACTACATAAAGCGCTCTTTCGAACATAGTGTACCTCCCAATCCATTATGTTGATCATCCGATTGGTCAAGTTGAAGGATGTTTTTACTTATGTTTCATTATACAAGCCTTCATGGTTTATTACAAAACAATACAAATTTCTGAATAGGCAAAGGCCCGGAAAGACATCTCCGAGCCTTTGCTCAACTTGTCATCAGAAAGATTTATACACCAATAATAATGCCGGACGCCTTGATAATCAGGCTGGCTTTGCTTCCCGTCTTGAGTCCCAGGCTTTTTGCGCTTGTCTCGGTGATAACGGCGGTAAGGGTATTGCCTGCGCCAATATCAACGCCCACTTCGGCGCTAACCGGACCTTCGACTACGCCCGTCACCGTGCCGCTGATGATGTTGCGGGCGCTGATTTTGCCTTGAATATCCGTCCCAACGATAATGTTGCTGGCCTTGATGATGGCAGAAGCTTCAACTCCAGCTTTCAGGCCAAGATTGTCAGCGCTGGAATTGGTGATGATTGCAGCAATGGCCGGTCCGCCTTTCAGGTTGAGAACGACCTCTGTATTTACTGCCCCCTTTGTGACGCTGGCAACGGTGCCGGTCAATACGTTTCTTGCACTCAGTTTCATGGTTTTCTCCTTATGCTGATTTTGACAAATGTTACATGAGTAAAAATATACGCGTACATTTTTTGAAAATCAAATAAAAACAATATGTTATAATTGTAGCGTTGGCGACTGTATTGTGGAGGCAGAAGAACTTTATAACTAAAAATACCTATGTATTCAAAGTGTTGCACACATACCGCCATAGTAGAATTATAATTCTATAACAATTGACATTAAAATATTTTTGTATTATTTGTGTAACACCATAAAAAAAAGACCTTTGCTTCCTTGTCTTTTTCAAAAATTTATTACCAGGAAGGTGGACTATGGCCCATTCAATTTCTGACGACTGTATAAACTGTGGTGCTTGCGATGATTCTTGTTCGGTAGATGCCATTAGCGAACAGGATGACAAGCGGGCTATTACTTCCGAAATCTGTATCGACTGCGGAGCATGCGTGGATGCATGCCCGGTAAATGCCATCCAGTCATAAGGTGTTCAGGTCCAGCTAAAAGAAAAGCCCTCTCCGGAAACGGGGAGGGCTTTTCTTTTAGCTGGTGCCTATACGGCAGTTGATTCTAATAACTCAGGTCCCCCCATCCTGCCAGTGTATTAACAATTTACAACAAAACTTTTGACCTAGTCCATGAGTGATGATATTGTCTCAAAATTGGTACATTTTATCTGGAGGGGTTTGCATGCAAGAGACTCAGGACACCGTGAAGACGCACGATTGTGTGGTGTGCCGGAACTATTTGAAAAATCTTCCGGACATTATGACAGCCCATCTGACACCAGAACAGGTGCAAGCGATATTTTCTGAGCTTTGCGAGAATTGCACGGTAAGATAGAAGCCAAATTCGTATAACAAGAAAGACCGGGGAGGTTTCCCGGCATTCTCATTTTACTTTTTGTCGCTTGCTCCTTGGGTGTAGAACAGTCGCAGACGGCAATGTCGGCCAACATCGCCAGGTTGTTGCGCAATCTGGCGTGAAATGTACCGAAATCGTCTCCATACTGGAGATCATGAAGTACAATATTGTCGTTGATTAGATGGGATTGTAAGCTGGGTAGGAGTACGGTGAACTTTAGTGAATTTTTTGAAAAAAAGGGGTTGCGCAAATTGCGTAACCCCTTGATTTTGGAGCCGTTTGTCGGAATCGAACCGACGACCTCATCATTACGAGTGATGTGCTCTACCAACTGAGCTAAAACGGCAATGATTTTTTGTGCAAACACGTCTGTTGGAAGGTTGACGGTATGCTCTTGGCTACAAAGATACCACTCAAAATGGATTTCTATCATTATCTGATTTTTTCGTCTCTGTCAACTGTTGCTGCGATGGGGGCGGAACACTCGAATATGATTGATTCAATATCAAAGCCTTAAGTACTACCTCCATTGTATTTAGAATATATCCATTCAGTCGATTGTCAGTTTATTTCTTCTTGTTTATAATTACCCACCCATAAAATAAATAAATATTAATTAAAAAATAGCGGTTGCTGCGAGGTTCGTTTTCAAGCAGCGCGTTAATTGTCCTGCTATCGCTCTCAGCTCCTGAACCTTCCTGGTTCGGGTGTGCTTCCTGTGACTTGCCTGTTGATGTAGCTTATCGAGGAAAGGAGATGGGGTAATGGGCTAATCCGACAAAGTAAAGTTAGTGAAGGAACTCAAAAAAAGGGGGGAAGATCGAATGAGATGGGAAAATGGCGGTAGACGCGCATTGTATTTATGCACATTGCTGCTGACTGTCCTGCTGGTGTTGCAGACGGGGATTGCTTCAGCCGCAAGCAATAACAACGATTACTTGCATGCATCCGGAAGCAAGGTGTACGACTCTGCGAGTAACGAAGTCAGACTTACGGGCATCGCCTGGTTCGGTTTCGAAACCTCGAGCCAGGTCTACGACGGCCTGTGGAGCGTCAAGATGGAGAACGTCCTCGACACTGTGGCAAATCGTGGGTTTAACGTGTTGAGGATTCCGCTCTGTGTTCAACTGGTCAACCAGTGGCGTAGCGGCAATGGCGGCACTCCCAACAGCGTCAATTACAGCGCGAATCCCGGCCTGCAGGGGATGACCAGTCTCCAGATACTCGACGCATCCATAGCCTACTGCAAAAAGGTCGGGATAAAGGTCATGCTGGACATGCACAGGGTGGTCAACACCCAGATGCTGGAGGGATGGTACACCACAGGCTACCCTGCCAGCGATTACGAAGCATGCTGGAAGTGGCTGGCAGAGCATTACAAGAACGATGATACGGTCATAGCCATGGATATCTTCAACGAACCCCATGGAACGCCGGGCAACGCCAATATGATCAAGTGGGATAGTTCCACTGACCAGAATAACTGGAAAAATGAAGCGGAAAAAGTGGGCAACGCCATTCTGGATATAAACCCCAACCTGCTCATCGTTGTCGAGGGGGTCGAAGCGACGCCCAAGGATGGCTATACCTATGCTGATACGAACAGCGCCGATTATAACTTCAACTGGTGGGGCGGAAATCTTCGCGGCGTGAAAAACACACCGGTCAATCTCGGAAGCCGTCAGGCCCAGCTTGTATATTCACCCCACGACTATGGCCCGAGCGTGTATGCGCAGCCCTGGTTCGCTTCGGGATTTACGGAGGCCTCTCTGACAGCGGATTGCTGGGACCCCAACTGGCTGTATATTGCCAAGCAGAGCATCGCGCCCCTCCTCATAGGAGAGTGGGGCGGAAAGCTGGACGGCGGGGATAACCAGAAATGGATGGGGTTTCTGGCCAATACCATTGTGACAAACAAACTGAATCATACATTCTGGTGCGTCAATCCCAATTCCGGCGATACCGGCGGCATTCTGCTGGATGACTGGACAACCGTGGACAGCGCGAAATACAACCTGGTCGAGCCGACGTTGTGGCAGGACGGCAGCGGAAAGTTCATAGGGCTTGATCATGAAGTGAACCTTGGGACAGGTGGAACCCATGTGGGAGGGAGTACGACACCCAGTGCGAGCGATTCCACTATCAGCCCGACTGCTTCGAGTTTCGACAAGAACACTGCCAAGCAGGCCAATATTGTTGTAACCCTGACGCTCAACGGCAATACCCTGAGCGCCATCAGGAACGGCTCTGCAGCGCTTGTGTCCGGCACCGATTACACCGTGTCCGGCACTACCGTAACCATCCTCAAGAGTTACCTTGCAAAACAGGCTGTGGGAACCGCCAGCCTCACCTTTGACTTCAGCGCGGGCGTGGACCCCGTTCTCACCGTTACGGTCAGCGATACGAGCGGAACAGCGACCACTCCATGCAGCAATCCGGTATCCACAACATTGCCACTCGTTCTCGAAGGGACGAGTGAATATTGCCGGGTAACTACCGGAACCATCAGCAATATCAACTCCTGGAACACGAAACTTGTGGAGATCAACGGCGTTGCTTATACAAACGCTTGGTCGGACAAAATGCCGGCAAAGATTAACGGCAGCTATTATATTCATTATGTGGGCAGCTACACGTGGTCGCACCTTGAAGTGAACGGCAGCGGGGGAAGTACAAGTACGCAGACATCAACCGTAAGCGGGGTAACGGTCACACCCGCAAGTGCGACAGTTACTGCCGGTGCAACCACGACTCTTGCCGCCGGCGTATCTCCAAGTACCGCCACCAACAAAAGCGTAAGTTGGAGTTCAAGCAATACCAGTGTGGCAACGGTAAGCTCGGCCGGCGTAGTGACCGGGGTGGCTGCGGGAACAGCCACCATCACGGCAAAGACTGCGGACGGTGGATTCAAGGCCACCAGCGCAGTAACAGTGACCGGTGTTGCAACCGCAAACTACACCCTCACTCTTGCCGTCAGCGGCAGCGGCTCAACGAGCCCGGCAGCAGGAGTTCATACTTATGCATCAGGAACATCCGTCAGCGTCACTGCCACACCTGCGACTGGCGCAACATTCACCGGCTGGAGCGGGGCAGCGACCGGTACAGCCAATCCGGTGACTGTCACAATGGATTCGAGCAAGACCCTTACCGCCAATTTCTCCACAACCAGCAGCGGTCTTCCGGATAAGTGCCCGGGACAGTGCAATTCCGCTACGCCCGTAAATCCGACCATACTGAGTGAAGGGGGACTCGGAAACGTCACCATGTACAGCACGGCGGCCAGTAACGGTGGCGCCTGCAATTACGGCTCGACAAACGTCATGTATTACGCTGCCATAAACGTCAACGTGGCGTCCGGCGACAGCAAGGGGCAATGGCAGGGCGGCCGGATCTGCGGCCAGTGTGCCGAAGTTACCGCGCTTACCTCGCAGGGACCCAAGACGGTGGTTGTTCGCATTATGGACAAGTGCCCGGACGGTAACTGCGGTATCGATTTGGGCGGATCGGCGCCTGGGGTGATCATGCTTGACGGGTCCGGCCGCTATGACGGCAAATGGCGTTTCGTTGCCTGTGACGGTCATTCCGAGGTGTCGGACGGTTCACCCACCCTGAATGTGATAAATGGAAGCAACGCGTGGTGGTCGCGCGTACATGTCCGCAATCCGTTAGCGGCCGTCGCCTCGATCGAATGGCAGGACACGGTTGGAACGGCAAAGGGAACGTTCCCGTTCGCCGCCGATCCCGAGAATGCGTTCGAGGTTCCGGTCAATGAGGTACTTCAGTCAGGGCTTACCACGTTGCTGATTACGGTGAACTATACTGACGGCAGGACCGCAACGGTTCGGCTCAGTCCCGCGCAACTCGGGACGCAGGGCGGCTCGTATGCACTGACCTTGAACTGACGGCTGCAGGTAGGGGAGGTAGACGAGCCGTTTACCTCCCCTTACGTCCAATTCCAAATCAAAGCGCTATCTTCGTTGGCTCGGTCTATGGCTCCTCAACGTACTTATTGTACGTCTTCGTCGCGTTCTTCCTCGCCGCCTTGATATCATCTTTGATTTGAAACCGGAATAAGTTGGGTTTCAGAGGCCGAGTTCCAGTTGCTTCCAGGTGAATTCCGGCTTTGCTTGTTTGCGATTATAGGGGTAGTAACGCGGGCATTGGGCTACAACGGCATGCGCCGCCTGTTTACAGGTGCGGCGGCACGAGATGCAGAGTTTGTTGGAGGGTTGATGCAGGTGATTGCTTTTTGCTGGTTTCATAACCATTGAGGGAACTTATGGAAATTGCCCCGGCTCCTGGTATGATGGGTCAGGAGCCGGGGCGGATTTGAACGAAACGCGAATAATCAATCCACGAATCTGACCCAGCCGAATTCATCCTTACGCTTGCCGGTCTGGATGCCGGTAAGGGTGTCGTACAATTCCTGGGTTATTTTGCCGACATTACCTCCGCTCAGTTGAACGACTTCGTCTTTGAAGCAGAGTTTGCCCACCGGGGTAACAACGGCTGCGGTGCCACTTCCAAAGGCCTCGGTGACCTTGCCGTTTTTGATGTCCGCCAGCAGTTCGTTGATCTCGATCGGTCGTTCCTCTATCTGGTATCCCAGGGAAATCGCCAGCTTGAGTATGGAATCCCGGGTGATGCCCGAGAGAATCGAGCCGTTCAGCCCTGCAGTGACGATTTTGTTGCCATAGGCGAAGAACATGTTCATGGAACCGACTTCTTCGATATAGCGATGTTCGCACCCATCCAGCCAGAGTACCTGATCATACCCGTTTTCCTTGGCTTTCAAGGCGGCCTTGAGCGAGCTGGCATAGTTGCCGCCGGTCTTGGCTTCGCCGGTGCCGCCGGGGACGGCGCGCACAAAGTGGTCTTCCACCAGGATACTGACCGGATTGAAACCGGCGGCATAGTAGGCGCCGACCGGTGAGAGAATCACGAAGAAATAATAGTGCGCGGATGGCTTGACGCCCAGCACCGGCTCAACGGCGATCATGGCCGGCCGGATATAGAGCGAAGTTTGAGGAGCGCTGGGAACCCAATCCCTTTCCAGGCTCAGCAGTTGGGTGATGCCATTCAGAAACAGCTCTTCCGGTACGGCGGGCATGCACAAGCGATCGGCGGACTGGTTGAAGCGGCGGGCGTTCATTTCGGGGCGAAACAGGGCCACGCGGCCGTCGGCCCATTTGTAGGCTTTCAAGCCTTCGAATATCTCCTGGGCGTAGTGAAATACCAGACAGGACGGATCGAGTACAAAAGGGGCGTAGGGTTGAATACGGGCGTCGCACCACCCCTGGTCCGACTTCCATTCGACCAGCAGCATGCGGTCGGTAAATTGTCTGCCAAAAGTGAGTTTTGTCTCATCTTTGACTTTCTGCTTCATCTTTTCCGCAGGAAGCGGAAGGACTTTGATCTCCATCGAAAAAGCCTCCAAGTCAGCATTAACCTGATTTTTGTACCATATCCGCTACGTTACGGCAAGGCCAAAAACTCTGTTGACAAAGCTGCAATAATCATGGTTTATTGCCTAGTTTGAATAGTTGTAACTATATAAATTGCTTAAAACTTTTGAGGGACGGCGATTCGTTGTGAGTTTTGCCGCATATGTGTACCGGTCACAAAGCTTTTTTCAGGTCAGGAGGATATTCAATGCAGAAAAGGAAGTTCCGTAAAATCATGGCAGCTAACCGCGGTGAGATTTCTGTCCGCATCTTCCGCGCCTGTGCTGAGCTTGGCATCAGGATGGTAGCTATTTATTCCGAAGAGGACAAACTATCGCTGCATCGTTATAAAGCGGATGAAGCCTACCTGGTCGGTAAGGGCAAATTGCCGGTTGAGGCTTATTTGGGAATCGACGAAATCATTTCTCTAGCGCTCAAGGTCGGTGTTGAGGCTATTCATCCCGGTTACGGTTTTTTGTCGGAAAATGCTGAATTTGCTGAAAAGTGTGAGGCTAACGGCATTGTTTTCATTGGTCCTACGGGTGCGATGCAGCGCGCGCTGGGGGACAAGGTTGCCGGCCGCAAGGTGGCCCTTGCCGCTGGCGTCAACGTGGTTCCCGGTACCGAGGACCCCATTGAAAGAGAAGAAGATGCCTTGAGGTTTGCCAAGCAGTACGGCTATCCGCTTATTGTTAAGGCCGCGGCGGGAGGCGGCGGACGCGGCATGCGCGTAGCCCGCAACCAGAAGGAGCTTCTGGAGGGATTGGTCGCGGCAGGCAGCGAGGCCAAGGCTGCTTTCGGCAATGCCGCAGTGTTCCTGGAGCGTTACCTGGAGAATCCCAAGCATATCGAGGTACAGGTGCTGGGTGATAACTACGGCAACCTGGTGCATTTTTTCGAGCGTGACTGTTCGGTGCAACGCCGTCACCAGAAGGTGGTGGAGTTCGCTCCCTCGCTCTGCCTCACCCCTGAGCTGCGCGAGGAACTTTGCGGTGCGGCCCTTAAGATCGCCAAGCAGGTCAATTACCGCAATGCCGGTACGGTCGAGTTCCTGGTGGATCAGCAGGGAAAATACTATTTCATGGAGATGAACCCCCGCATCCAGGTCGAGCATACCGTAACCGAGATGATTACCGGCCGCAATCTGGTGCAGAAGCAGATTCTGGTTGCCTGCGGGTATGCCCTGAGCGACCCGGAGGTCAGGATACCCTCTCAGAGCGCAATCGACATGCGGGGGTACGCCATCCAATGCCGCGTAACCACCGAGGATCCGGCCAATAACTTCGCTCCTGATTTCGGCGTGTTGACTACCTACCGTTCGGCGGCCGGTTGCGGTGTGCGGCTGGATGCCGGTAATGCCACTACCGGCGCCAGAATTACCCCTCACTACGATTCCATGCTGGTTAAGCTCAGTACCTGGGGGCTGACTTTCCAGGATGCGGCGCACATTATGGATCGCGCCTTGCGTGAATTCAGAATCCGCGGCGTCAAGACCAATATCGCCTTCCTGGAAAACGTTATCACCCATCCGGTGTTCCTGGAAGGAAGCTGTGATACGTCCTTTATTGATAAACACCCTGAATTATTGGTATTTGAAGAGAAAAAAGACCGCGCTAGCAAACTACTTAACTATCTGGGCGAAGTGATCGTCAATGGATTGCCCGGCATTGTCAATCGCGGGAAGTTGTCCCTGTTGCCTGAAGCCAAGGCTCCCGAGGTGGATACCCTGCTGCCGCGCCCAAAAGGGACCCGCGATCTGCTCAGGGAAATGGGGGCAGAGGCGTTCTGCAAGTGGGTCCTGGAGCAGGACAGGTTGTTACTGACCGATACTTCAATGCGCGATGCTCACCAGTCCAACCTGGCGACCCGCGTGCGTTCCTTTGATATTCTCAAAATCGCCGAGCCGACTTCCTATCTGGGAGCCGATCTTTTCTCTCTGGAATGTTGGGGCGGCGCCACGTTCGACGTTTCCATGCGCTTTCTGAGGGAAGATCCGTGGCAGCGCCTGCACGGCCTGTCCGAGAAAATCCCTAATATCCTGTTGCAGATGCTGCTGCGCGGCTCCAATGCCGTGGGGTACACCAATTATCCTGATAACGTGGTGGAACGGTTCGTTCAGGAAGCGGCGCAATCGGGCATCGATGTTTTCCGCGTGTTCGATTCGCTCAACTGGACTCCCGGCATGAAAGTGGCCATGGAGGCGGTGCGCAAAACGGGCAAAATCTGTGAGGCGACCATGTGCTATACCGGCGATATCACCGATCCGAAGCGCGACAAATATCCGCTGGAATATTACATAAACATGGCAAAGGAACTGGAAAAGATGGGTGCCCATATTCTTGCCATCAAGGATATGGCCGGTTTGTTGAAGCCGCTGGCGGCCTACAAGCTGATCAAGGCGCTTAAGGAAAACATCGGCATCCCGGTTCACCTCCACACCCACGATACCTCATCGAACGGCGGCGCAACGCTGCTCAAGGCAAGCGAGGCCGGTGTTGATATCGTAGATGCCGCTTTGTCGTCCTTGGCCGGCTTGACGGCCCAGCCCAGTCTGAATGCCATCGTATCCGCCCTTGAGGGTAGCGAGCGCGATCCGCTGGTGAATGTTCGCGGCTTGCAACAGCTTTCCAACTACTGGGAAACGGTGCGCGATTACTATGCGCCTTTCGAGTCCGGTCTCAAGGGAGGCACGGCCGAGGTTTACGAGCACGAAATTCCGGGCGGGCAGTATTCAAACTTCAAACCGCAGGTGGCGGGAGTGGGCCTTTTGGACCGCTGGGAAGAGTGCAAGGAAATGTACCGGAAGGTCAATCTTCTGTTCGGCGACATTGTCAAGGTTACGCCGACTTCCAAAGTGGTTGGCGACATGGCCATGTTCCTGGTCAAGAACAATCTGCAGCCGGAAGATATCTTTAGCACCACGGAAGATCTGGCTTTCCCCGAATCGGTAGTCGGCATGTTCAAGGGAATGCTGGGACAGCCCTATCAGGGGTGGCCTGCCGAGTTGCAGAGAATCATCCTCAAGGATGAACAGCCCATTAGCTGTCGTCCCGGTGAACTTTTGCAGCCGATTAATTTCGAACTGGAGCGCCAGAAGCTGGAAACGAAACTGGATCGTCCCATTGACGATAAAACGCTGCTCTCCGCGATTCTGTATCCCAATGTCTATCCGGAATTCGACAAACACAGCCAAAAGTATTCTGACACTTCGGTTATTCCGACCCCCATATTCTTCTACGGCCTGCAGCCGGGGCAGGAAACATCGGTGGATATCGAGCCGGGCAAAACCCTGATTATCGCGCTCAATTCCATCGGCCGTCTCCATGAGGATGGTACCCGCACGGTCTATTTCTCATTGAACGGCAATACCCGTTCGGTTGTTATCCGCGACCATTCGGTAACAACCGGTATTTACGTGCGCGAAAAAGCCGATAAGGACAATGACAGCCACATCGGCGCACCCATGCCGGGCAAAGTCTACAAAGTCAACGTCAAGTCCGGTTTTGAAGTCAAGGCCGGTGACGTGCTGATGGTGACCGAAGCCATGAAGATGGAGACTAACATCAAGGCCAAATCCGATGGCCGGGTAATGGAAGTGAAGTTCAAGGAAGGCGACAAGGTTGAAAAGGATGATCTGGTGATCGTCATGGGCTGATGTCCGGTCTTATTGACCCTGTTTTGTAAAGAAACGCCCCCGCGGTTTTTGAAACCTCGGGGGCTTTTTTTATCAACAGCGCTGAATCGGTCAGTTCTGTTTTGCTTATCATCCTAATTCTACTTTGTCACATTATATTGTTATTGCATTAATCCTCACCCCCATCCCCCTCCCAACCTCCCCCTTGAAG
>MTLD01001194.1_pt1 | contig 31258 bp, 31 predicted proteins | sample 1982471 | NCBI WGS metagenome assembly MTLD01 (sample SAMN05712604, study PRJNA340218) | biofilm metagenome | isolation source: sample SPM anode biofilm adapted to -50 mV | place: USA | collected 2012-02-03 | reverse complement strand
AATCGGTGGCCGGCTTGCCGCGGAATACGCAGGTTAGGCAACAATCTTGCTTTTTCTGCAAATATCGCGGATGCAATTGGCAAGCAACACTCAGAAATGTGCGACATGATCAAGCGCCATGAGGCACTTTTCCGCCTCCCTCAAGAACACGAGGCTGCGCTACTTATGCAGGAGTACAAATTAGGAGCGGTTGCTCTCTTGGCACAAGAACGTAGCATCCAATTGGATATGCAGGCTACCTTTGCCGCGATGACAAATCCTTGGCTCAATGTAGAAGAGGCCATGCGATCAGCTTCAGCTATCGCAGAACTGCAAGGCATTGGTAAAAGCATTAGGACGTTGGATGGGTTTGACCCAGATTTTACTACGGCTCTCCGCATCGATCTAGGCGACTGGAGAGACAAGATCACGTTTCCTACGGCGGTCTTCGAAGACCCTGTTGCAAGAACTGACTACTACATTGACCGTGGCTTTAACCCAGCACTCACTGATTTCACTGTAGCAGCTTTTCATGAAGGTTTAAGACTAACTGGACTTGATGGCAGTGATCTGGATATTGAGTTGTTTGCAGTTTGCAACCCACCATCTAATGTAGAGGAAGAAGCTGGACTTCGTAGAACTAATAAGTGCCATGATCGACTGCAGAGGTTTGAAAGGCTCCTTAGGAGATTCATTGACAGAGAGATGACAGCTCAGTATGGAGTAACCTGGCCGCGGAAAAAACTCCCGCCGAAAATATTTGAGCAATGGGAAGAAAAAAAACAGAAAGCAGAAAGAAACGGTGAGATTATTTCATATATTGAAGTGGCCGATTTCACTGATTACGAGAGAATAATCTGCAAAGATGATCATTGGCGGGAAGTTTTTCAATGTAGGTTCAACAGAAAAGAAAGCGTTCGTGAATCCCTGCAGCGCCTGCAACCCATACGTGTTGCCTCAATGCATGCGCGGATTGTTACCAAAGAAGATGAGCTTTATCTTGTGGCTGAGGTCACACGCCTTCACCGTGCCATCACTAGGTGACGCATTGGTGTCCGATAACCGCCGCTTCCGGCGGGGCAGTGTTTACGGAAGCAAAGGGGTATATTGGTGCTCCATATTTGACTTGTAGTGCTCTTTTATGGGAGTTGAAGGGTATGGGGTAACTACTTAGCGTGGAGTAAGCTGATACCACCTCAGCCACAGCAATCGAGTCCTGGATAAAAACCGCCCGATCACCTCCTACTCCCCCCCCAAAGCAAGCACACCTATGTCCAGTACAACTTGGCCATTTCCCGACGAACTTTACCTAAACTCGCTCTCCAATCTGCTCGCGAATTGCAATCTCTATTGCCGTTTTTATCTCATTATAAATAGGCAGCCCAATCTCATCCTTCACCTCTAGTGATACCGCCAAGCCATAATGGATTGCACCTTCCAAGACACCAGCATCTTCCCGGCATTGGACCGGTACGAGCAGATATTCACCCTCTTGAAAAGTTTTCACCTTCTTCCCTTCTATGATTTCGTGTTGGACTGTCCCGTTCCTAACTTGCTGGTGATTTGCTTCGTTTCGCTTCCCACCTATTTCGTCGTCAACTCCACTCGCCTCAAAAGTTAAAGCGGCCTTGCGATATTTGCGATTATCAACAGATATAGGTGTGAACCAAGCCAACGTGATGGTCAACCGTCGCCAACAGTTCTGTCCACTTAAAGAGTATGGAAGAGGGAGTCGGAATTCATGCCTTTCATCCTTAGCGATAGCCCCAAAACCAATAGCTGTTGCGCGTGAGGACGATGCGTTTGTGGACTTCATGAGTGAGGGTTTTCCATATCCAAGAAAACGGGCTATTTCAGTTTTGGTCTTATGCCCAGAGAGGTCAAGAGCATTTGAAATTACTTCACCTCCGTCGCCCCAAGAAGCGCCGTGAACTAGTAGAGCCTTCAGCAAAGGGCCAATGTTGACATCAGGAATATCGATATTGTTTTCGCGAATCAGCTCTTGCAGTGAATCATAGATAATCGCAGCGCTCCTTGTAGCTAACGCTGTTGCATTGCTCGTCCCACGCGTATAAATGACACGCGCTCTTTCCCCTGGGGCTACAGGTACTGCCGCAACTTTCTGGCCTGGTGCTTGTGGCGAGTAGTCTAAGCAGTAATCACCGTCAAGGTTACGTCGATACAATTGTCGGCCACCAGGCAATACAATTTCAGGCTTAATCGATTGCCGGAATCCATGTCCACACGCAGAAATAGGAGATGGCACTGTCGGTAACGCCAAGAGATCGATGCGTCCATCTATGATAACTGGCGTGGAATGGTCATCATGGAGGGCGCCTACGGTTAAGGCATTAATTGACTCCGACGGGGAGAAGATCCTGCGATTTCTTTTTTCGGCATTAATGGCATCAATAACGATTGCTGCTCTTTCTTCAGGCTCCATCGCATTGAGTATCTCATGGTCAGTATCAATATAAAGCGGGTCTAAAACATTACCGGCACTCACACAAAACAACACGCCATATTTAAAGGAAAGCCAGTCTATAAGTCTAGCCGTCGGCCCAGGGAAAGAATGAAACATTCTATCGGGATCTGCAACTGAGAGATTGATGATTTTTACTGCAGGAGCCGCGGGGACCCGATCTGTGGCATCCCCCTCAAATATCCGACGTACTGCCCGATCAAGCAGGTCTTCAAAGAAAACATTCTCTGGCACCTTTTCCGGCCGTGGAGGGGCAAAACAGCGGGCATCAGGCTTAAGAATCGGCCTAACATATATTTTTCTTTTTAGAGGACTACCGGCTGCATCAAGTTCGCCATGGCAAATCAAAGAAGCCATTCCAGTCCCATGGCATTGTTCTCGCGACTGGTAATCAGCCGAGAAATCATCAGGATCATCTATTACAAGAAAATCTTCTAAGAGAGCATGATGGGAAAACGGCAGCCCATCCAATAGGGCGACAACAGGTTCTCCTAAGTCTCTTTCAACTCTGTCTATTCTTTCCAGAACGCCGTCCGGCGTGGAGGAAACGCAACATTGAGCTGTAGGACGAAAAAACAACACGCCCCCCGACCGAAACAAAGCCGAGTAATCTTCGGCTAAAACCCTTTCGATCGCCTGAACAGGCAATTCAATTTTGACTGCATGAAAACGTATTTCAGGAATATGGCACCGAGCTGTAATCGCACCACCTTCAGCTTGGACTAAGGCCACGACCTGCTGCTCTTGCGTTCTACGCTCCGCGTCAGTGGTTTGATAGCAGAACTCTGCCTCAAAGAGGATCAAAGAAGCAGTACCGCGCTTCATCTCTACTTCTTCGCGCCAGTAATCTAAAACCCCGGTATCATCAATCCGGTCTTGCACATCCCAAAACCGTACAGTTTTGAGTTGGGAAAAAATATTACTCCACTCTCCAGCCCCAAAGGGGAGCCGCCCTCCTCGATCCCACTCATCAAACAACCTTTTGATCTGAAGCAGAGCCTGCCGATTGCTCAAACTCAGATACATTCGACCGGCAAGAGGCTTGGTCTTTTGCCTCATGACAGCATCAACAATCGCATCCGCAAAATCTTCAACATCTGGCGGAATCGCCACCCTAATGTCGTCAGCAGTAACATCAGGCTTGAGAAGTTTTGAATCGTCAACCAGCCCATCAGCTATAAAACGGTCAGCGATTAATCTTGAGTTTGCAGCATTAACCCCTTCAACCCACTTTTTGAAGAACCGGGGGCCAATCTTAGGTCTATCAAAGAATCGATCGTCAGTTTCTACTTCGTCCAAATCTATCTCTGCCAGCCACTTCAGACCAGGAACAGAAGCAACCGCTGTCCTAAATCCGTCTAGCCTACCGACAGTTTCAAGGACAAGAATATTCTCAGGACTGGCCCCACTTGCAGATTCGAGGATCGATGCTTCTAACATCCGATCTAATTTGGGCCTAACGAATCTTGATTGTTCTTCCCTAGGCGGGAAACGATAAGAGCTTGTTACAGGGAACTGACGGGTTACCCTTGGCAAGGGGGGACCGAATTTAGGCAGCAAAAGGAGTGGGTGCTCTGGTGGCATGAAGTCCTCACATTTTTTGGATATACCTACTACCCCAAGTTTTCAGGTTTTTTACTACTATGTCCTTTGGATCGTGATATTTATGTTGAAGAATGGCTTGCCGTAGAATATCAGTACAAAAATTTTCTATTTCGGCAAAGTTGCTACCTCTAAGCTTATCGGCAAGCTCATTGTGACTTTTTTGAAAATTGAATGCCGTCTTACTTTCAAACTGTTGAAGAAATAAAACAATTTGCTGCTTAGTTGGACAACCAAGTTCAAGCTTAATCTGGAATCGCCTCCAAACTGCTGTATCTAGAAGCTCCGGATGATTACTCGCGGTTATAACGACCGTGTGCTCTGGAAGCCTATCAATTTGCAGCAGAAGGGAACTGACAACCCTTTTGATTTCTCCTGTCTCTCTGGTATCTCCACGTTCTTTGCCAAGTGTTTCAAATTCGTCGAGAAAGAGAACGCACTTTCTAGACCTAGCAACATCAAAAACCTTCTGAAGGCGTGAAGCAGTCTCGCCTAAGTAGCTACCGATTAGATTGTCATATCTAATAACCAAAAGAGGAGTTAGCAATTCATATGCAATAGCTTCTGCAAGTGATGTCTTTCCATTACCCGGCGGCCCAACAAAGAGCAAACGGTTCCTTGGGCTCACCCCATAAGAACGTAACAGATCAGATCTATGCTGTTCCTCAATAAACTCCTGACATATCGATAAATTTTCTTCGCTGATAACCAGATCCGACAGACGCCTCTCTGGTGTTATCTCAAAGAGTAGGTCTCTCGCACCATTTTGAACGAACGGAGTCTGCTTCGGCTGCAAGGCAGCCTGGGAGTTCAAAAGTTCATTGAGGCGGTCAGCAAGAATTCTATGATTTTTAAATCGTTCTTCTGCGGCCAGAGCTTCAACGCATTTTCTAAAAGAAATCGCGTCGTTCGCCAACGCCGCCTTCACCATACTTATTAAGATATCAGCTCTTGCCATCGAAAATTGCCCCACAAACGTCGCACGATAGGAGAAACCAATTTCCCCGAGGCCGCATAATACTGCGAATCCGCCTTGAAGTGAAGGGAAAACTAAGGTAGCTTGGTGCCGTCATATCTAACTATTTTAATGTGCAAATCCGGTTCATAGGCACCTCGATCAAGCTTCTAAGCTCGGTTTCTCTACCACCCTTTGCCTTGATACACGCAAAATTGCATGATTTTCCAATATCAGCCTTGAAAGCTTCTCTCCATCCGCTAGCGTCAACCCGCTCTTCCGGTAGTCGTCATCAACTGTCATCATGTAAACCTTCTCACTACCTTCAAACTTAATCCACCTATCAAGAATCGCCGATTCAGAGATGAAAACACTGATCCCGATCGCACTGATTATCTCAGCATTGCCGACTATACCCAGGCCAAGGAGAAAATTAGAGACCTGAGGGCAGGAATTGTTAAAATTCCCTATAAGCACTCTTCCCTTGCCTGGTATGCTGATCCCATGCCTCTTCGGGCAACCCTCCGATATAGAAGCGTTGCGATAGTCTTGTTTCTTTTACCTGGCGATATGGTGATTTTTCGAGCATTATCCACACGAACGGATAGCTAATGTTCATGGCACAGCCGCGACAGGCAACCAAACCGCGCAGCGTGATGTACTTCACCAAACCTGGTATTCTCATGCTCTCAATGGTAAGGTCGAACCAATCTCTTGATCCACCCCAGAGTGGGAGCCGTGGATTCACCATCTTGTCCGTACCCCACAATAGCCACATCGCCGCTAAGCGGGTATCGATTGCGGTGTCCGACAAGACAATGCCAGAAAGGTCATTAGGGGGACTGGATTTAAGAAGGGTAAGAGCTGTGGGTGATAAAGACCGATTCTCAAGAACCTGACAAAGATCGGCAACTGTCCTGTCCTTCACCGATTCCGCTAGTCTCTTAACGATGTACTGGATAACGATCAAGTCCCCTCCGGCCCTCTTCCTCCAAACGCTACTTCTCGCAACAGCGAGCGTCATTGCGACTGCCCACACGTCGCCAACTCCGATATCTTCAAACGCAATAATGACCAGTCGTTTCCAAAAGCTAACAGGATCAATAGCATGGTAGGTCAAGGCAAACTTGATCGAATCCTCGACGTAACCTCGCCTTATGCTCTTTTGCAGTCCCGAACTGTATTTCCATTTTGCGGAGATGCTGGTCTCGTTGTCCGCCTTCACATCCAGCAGCTCTAACTCTGCCAGTTCGTCTTCAAGGAAGGTTTCCAGCATGGCCTCAACAGCATCGTATGGGACGTGTTCATCCATGAGCAATTCAAACGTTGATCTCTGTGTGGGGGAAATGTCCAGCAGGGATAGTTGCATCATACCGCCTCCGTCTTAACAACATGTTTTTGTGGGATCTGTATCTATGACAGGTTATGCGAAACCTAAAAATATGCAGTTTCTGCTGTTTTTGTGCTTCGACAGATGTCTCTGTCTTTGTCTCTCTGGTGACTTCGTTTATGTAAGAGACAGGCCCTCTCCAACCAAGATCCCGGTCGTGTGACATTAATGTCACCCCCCCCTTATATCTCTTTCAGGTAGGCGTCCTTGATGTCAGCTTCTTGTATTCCCAAGTATGCAAGAGTCTGCTTCTGACTTGAGTGGTTGAACATCTCCATCAACACAGGAACGCTGGTACTGAATGCCGTGCGATGGATGTAACCGAAAGTTTTGCGAAGGGTGTGACTCCCATAGTTCCCACGCAGATTTATGGATCGGCACCATTTTTTCGTCAACCCGCTGAGATAAGGAACACAGAGCGGCTTGCCTCCTTTCCTGGACCTGAAGAGAGGGGAGTTATCTGTTGCGTTGGGCATGGTCGTCAATAGATTTGCGATAGCGAGGTGCACAGTCTTGTTTAGCGTTATGGTCCTCTCCTTCCCAGTCTTTTTCTCCTTGATTGTGAAATGCTCTCCCACCTTCAGGTGACGGACTTGGCCGACCGTGATCTTCAGGAGATCAGACGCTCGTAGGTTAGTGTTGATCCCCAAAGTGAAGATTGCCAAGTCCCTTGGTTTGTCAGAAAGGAGCTTCTTGATATTCCTGATGTCTTTTTCTTCCCGAATGGGATCAACTCTGATCGCTTCTCCTTTGGCTGGATGGTTCCTGTTTTCTCCCATGAAATACCTCCCTGTGAATGTTAAGAAGTGGGATAAATACGCGTATATTCTAACTTTTAGAAAACAAGAGGTCAAAGGAAAAGCGTCACAAGTATTTGAAATCATTGTGTTTTTAACAATTTACGGATTTTTGAGGATGTTAAGATTTGGGGAATTGTTTAGATTGGCTTGGTGACTGCGCCGTGCCGGGCTATTTCAATCATGCACCTACGCCGATGTTTTTTCGAGCTTGGCCAAAATCGCCTCAACCTCTTCGAGTGTGGCTGAACGCCCTGACTTGACAACGGGGGCTACATTCACGACTGGGGGTGCTGCTGCCATCGCTTTTTTTGGGGGGGCTATTAATTTCAATTCCTTATGTTCCAGCCTACCCTCATGTGCAAATATAGCTGCCGCTTGTCGGCACTTCACGATCAGCAATACATTAGGTAGCCTGGATGGGTTCTTCACTCCTTCATGGTCACACAGGTACTCCATGAACTCTTCCCACCTATGCAAAACCATCCTGAGCACATTCGGTGCCGTTTCCCCTACAGCGTTAGCAAAGGTTTTCAACGCGCTCTGCTCACCTTGTGTCAACGGCATTACCATTGCGCCGCCTGTCCATCTTGGCATTTCTTCGTGCCACACGTTATGAAGGGAACTATGGGAATTAAAGCTTCCACCTTTGCTGTGGTCTCGTGTCCTGTTTTCAGATTTATCCAACCGATCACCGGAGGTTGTTTTTTGGGTTCTGGTGTTGGGGATGTGTAAAATTTTTAAATTATCTATTCCCTTTACCTCTTCCTTTATATATTCGGGTGTCATGGTGACAGTTGGCTCTGTCAGGTTGGCAGTTGGCTCTGTCAGGCTGGCAGTTGGCTCTGTCAGGCTGGCAGTTGGCTGCAAGGCATGTGACTTCCTCTCCAGATTAAGCTGATAGAGGCAGTTATGATTCCTCCTGGTGACCTCTATCAGGCCATACTCCTTAAGCTTGAGGAGTGCACGATGCACTGAGCTTTCAGAGATAGATGTCAGTTCAACCAATCTTTTCACGCTCGGCCATGCAAAACCATCATCGTTGGCATGCTTTGCTATTGCCAACAAAACAAATTTTTGCGGTGTCGGCAACGTCAATGCCCACACCTCATCACAGTCTCTGTACCCCATGAGCATTCCCCGTAAAAGACGCTTGCATCAACGCGTTATGTTCTCTGCAAAACTATGTACGTCTTCTGCCCGCCACACCGTGCACCTAGCAGAAAGCCTTACTGGCTCAGGAAACCTCCCATCCTTCACCCATGCCCACAATGTACTTTTTGAAATCGGGATAATTTCAAGAACTTGTTTTATTCGCAACAGCTTCATACTCCACCTCCGGTGTGATAAAACTTTGGCAACAAAAAAGCCCCAAGAACGCAACTCGGGATATAAAACTACATCCCTGTAACGTTTGGGGCTCGAAGAGTCGCAAAGTTTTTTATTTAGTTAACCTGGATTATATTCAACCGTTGCGGACTGTCAACAAAAAAAGATTAGCCAAAGTTTAACTGGATAGTCAAATGAACCTTTAGGCAACATTGGCAATAGGAGCCACATTTGTCACTGTCTTTATGGTGTCTAGATAGTTAGACCACTTCTGCATCATTTCCCTGCGTGCTTCAAGATGTGTCGTCCTATTGTATGCCGTGCCCAATGCATCACGGACAGTATGGCTGAGTTGATGTTCAATGTACTCAGGCCGGACGTGCAAAACCTCGTCGAGGATGGTTCTTGCGGAAGCTCTGAACCCATGGGCAGTAGCCTCTTCTTTCGTGAACCCCAACCTACGCAGGGCAGCATTAAGGGTGTTGTCGCTGATACAGCGTAAGGCAGAGCGGTTACTCGGGAACAGGTACTTTCCATCCCCTGTCAGCGGTTGCAGAGATTTCAAGACCTCAATCGCTTGATGTGACAACGGAACAATATGGGGCTGCTTCATCTTCATTCTTCCGGCAGGGATTTCCCAGATGGAGTTTTCCAGATCAAACTCTGCCCACTCAGCAGCGCGTAGTTCGCCCGGCCTACAAAAGAACATCGGCAGGAGCTGCAGGGCGCATTTTACGGAGAAGCTACCTTCGTATTCATCAATCGCCACCAGGAGCGGGGCTAAAGTCTTTGGCGTTGTCAAAGCTGCATGGTGCCCATTCTTGACTGGCGGCAACGCACCTCTCAAATCAGCAGCGATGTCACGCTCTGCTCTCTCGGTAACGACAGCATATCGAAAAACCATCCCGCAATGATGCTTGAGCCGGTGGGCGGTATCCAGTGCTCCCCTGCTTGCAACTCGCTCCAGAACCTTCAAGAGATCAATGGGCTTAATATCGGCTATAGGCCGAGCACCCAAGGGAGGAAAAATATCTTTTTCAAACCGGTGGAGGATGTCGGCAGCATGCCCTACCGACCACTTGCCTGCAGTGGCAAACTTCATGTGCCATTCTCGGGTTACGGCCTCTAAAGTATTCTTTGCAACTTCTTTCTGGAGAGACTTGTGGGCCTTCCGACTCTGGCTGGGGTCGATTCCTTGCGTCAGAAGTCTTTTGGCCTCTGTTCTAGCCTCCCTAGCATCAGCAAGCGAAACCTCGGGGTAGCTCCCAAAGGAAAGCATGTTCTCTTTCCCTGCATGTCGGTACTTAAACCGCCAAAGTTTTCCACCACTAGGAGTGACAAGCAGAAAGAGGCCGCCACCGTCAAAGAGGGTAGTTTGCTTTGATGCAGCTTTGGCTTTTCTGACTTGGAGTTCGGTGAGAGGGGTGACTTTTTTAGGCATCCAGTCCTCCTATGAGTATACCTCATCCAATTTGGGTATACGTTGTGAGTATACCTATACTTAAAAAGACTGGATTGGAGTATAGCTAAGAGGAGAACGCTGGACAATAGGAAATAAAAAAGCCCCTGTGGTTAAGGGGCTTTTCTACATCATCGGACTATGCCGGATTTTTTGGTGGTGCCCAGAGACGGAATCGAACCGCCGACACGAGGATTTTCAATCCTCTGCTCTACCGACTGAGCTATCTGGGCAAGAGACCAACTTTATACTTGAATAATCCGGATGAGTCAACCTCTTTTTTTAATTTTTCTGACTGTCCCGGGAACCTGAAGTCCTGCCCTCACCCTGTCCCTCTCCCGCTGGGCGAGGGAACGCTTTGCCACCGGTTACGACTAAGGGGGCAAGGTATCCGGGTAGTAGGCACACTTTGCTTCTTATTCCTAACTAGGCGCGGGAGATGAAACGTGCGTCGCGGGTGTCTACTTTGATCTTTTCTCCGGCTTCGAGGTACGGCGGCACCTGCAGGCGCAGACCGGTCTCAAGGACTGCTTCCTTGGTCTGGGCGGTGGCGGTGGCGTTTTTCATCGCGGGGGCGGTCTCGGTGACTACCAGTTCGACGGTCATGGGAAGATCTACGTTGACCATGCGCTCCTGGAAAATGCCGAGCTGTACTTCGGTGCCGTCCAGCAGGAAAGGTGCGATGGCTTCGAAGTTGTCCTCTTCCATCTCGAACTGCTCGTAGGTCTCAAGGTCCATGAAGATGCCGCGGCCGCCGTCGGCGTAGAGAAACTGACCCTTGTGGCGCTCGAAGTCGGCTTCGTCTACCTTGTCGCCGGAACGGAAGGTCTTCTCCAGCACCTGGGAGGTGATCAGGTTGCGGTACTTGGTCTTGACCATCGTGTTGGCGCCGCGGGCGGACGGGGACTGGAAGCTGACGTCTACTAGCACGCAGGGGGCGCCATCCAGTTGGATGACGAGACCCTTCTTGAAATCGTTGGTGGTGTACATGCAGGATTCTCCTTTACGAAATGTCCCTTTTTAGCAGAAATCTGTGATAAGTTCAACCGCGCCATATAGGCGGCAGCTATCGAGAATGGAGGATTTAGTGAAGATAGATACGGAATTCATCAAACTGGACAGCTTTCTGAAAGCCGTGGACGCTGTCAGTTCAGGCGGCGAAGCGAAGATCATCATCTCCGAGGGGATGGTATCGGTAAACGGCGAGGTGGAACTGCGCCGCGGCAGGAAACTGCGCCCCGGCGACAAGGTGCAACTGGAGAAAAAGACGTTCCTGGTGGAGTAGCCTGATTCTACCCGCCGGCGCGCTTGGCTTTGTAGCCGCGCTTGGCGAGTTCGGCGAGAAGGACGTCGGCGTGGTCGCCCTGGATCTCGATTACGCCGTCCTTGGCCGTACCGCCGCAACCGCATCGGCGCTTCAGCTCTCCAGCAAGGACGCTGAGCTTATCTGCATCGAGGGGGAGGCCGGTAATGACGATGACTGTCTTGCCGCCTCTCCCTTTTGTTTCGCGCCGGAGACGCACCACGCCGTCGCCTGCGGGGCCTGAGGCGTTCTTGCGGCAGACGCAATCCTTGAGCGGTTTCCCGCAACCGGGGCACATACGGCCGAATTCGGAGGAATAGACTACGGGGGCGTCGCTATTGAAGCTGGTCTTTTTCATAGGGGCTTTTGTAGCACAAAAACCAAACCGTTTGCCACGGAGAAAATCTGACAGTGAGAGCAAAAATGTTTGTACTCTCATTGCCTCTTTGCGGCTTTGCGGTCAGCTTTTTAGTTCCACGGGCCTTGGCACTTCACTTTCCATGATCGGGCGAGGGGTGAGGCGGTCGGGGATTTTCAATACTGTCACTCCGGGCGGCGGTTCTATCTCCTGGTACAGGGGCTCGCTCCCCCGCTGGTAGGTCTTGGAGAAGTGCATCGGCAACACGTACTTCGGGCGCAGCCGGTCCAGCATCATGTTGAAATCGGTCGTGCTCATGTGCCGCGAGAGCCGCGCCTTGGCTTGCTCGGAGGCAAGGAACGCGCATTCGCACACAGCGTCACTCCCTTAACCAAGCCTTCCAAGCTCGCCATGTTCTCCTCTGAATACCCGATGTCGGTGACATAGCCGATGCTGGCCGGCTCCTCGAATTTCCGGATCCGCTGGTACAGTGCCGCGGCATCGGTCTCCACCCGCTCCTCAACCCTTTCGCCGCGGCTACAGAGATAGCGTACGGGGTTCCCCTCCATCAAGCCGTCGTGAAAGAGCTTCTCCATCTGCTTCAGCCATACGCCTTTTCTGACTCCTGCTGCGGCCATCCGTTCGTCGTCGATGACGAAGGCGGCCCCCTCTTCCACCTTGTAGGCGACGACCGGAATCCTGTGCTCGCACTGCGCGCTGGTGACGGTGAGGTGCCTGTTGCTGTAAAGGACGCCGGAGCGCTCCCCTTCCCTGCTTGCCGCGAATCCTTCGGGGCCGCTGAAAAGCGTGCTGGCAATACGGCCAGCGTCGTTTATCTCGGCTACCCTGAAGTTTCCCCAAAAGGTATCGGCCAGGTTCCAATCGTAGCAGGAGAACTTGTGCCCCATCCGGTCAGCAAGGCCCGGCGGGCCGAAGACGTCTATGGTGCGGGGAGAGGCGTGGCTGTGGCGGATCACGCTGTCCATCCCCATGAAGTGATCCATGTGGGCGTGGCTGATGAATATGGCGTCGATGGAGGTGTAGACCCTCTTGGCCAGGTGGTGCATTTTGCCGCAGTCGAAGAGCAGGGCTCGGCCGGTCGGCCGCACGCGAACCAGCAGCAGCGGATCGTCGAAGAGACCTGCGAAGAAGGTGGGTTCGAGGTAGCGGAAGGGTTTGGGCATGCGCAGAATTTTACCATTAGATTGACCTGCATCAATTGCATCACTGTCTGATCGGGTTACAGTTCCTATCAAGAATGAAACCTATGTGAGAGGAGAATGGATATGGCTGAGAAAAAAGGCGTGGCACTTGGGGAGAAGCTGAATCTTGTGAACCTGGCTGGCTATCAGGACGGTGCGGTGGTGAGCAGGACGGTCATAGACAAACCGGTGGGAACTATCACTGCGTTCGCCTTTGATGCGGGGGAGGGGTTGAGCGAGCATACCGCGCCCTATGACGCTTTCGTTCAGGTTTTAGACGGGGAAGCGGAGATCAACATCGACGGGACCGCCCACAACGTCGCAGCGGGGGAGATCATCATAATGCCGGCGAACAAGCCTCATTCGCTGCGGGCGGTGAAGCCGTTCAAGATGCTGCTGGTTATGATCAGGGCTTAAAGGCGTTGCACACGGATAAACACGGAAACATCTGCGGATAACTTCGGATAGACCTTAACCCAGCTTGATCTGTTTGAATCCGTGACGGTTTGCCTTTCCGTGTGCGGTTGCCACAAGTACACATAGTAACCACAGAGAAAAATAAACAAAGGGCGCAGATGCTCGTGACGAGTATCTGCGCCCTTTTATGTTTCCGGCTTTACCTCTGGGTCCTATGCGAACCGCTGTGACCTCTGTGGTGAGCTTTAAGCCTCTGCCTGGCCTACTTGCAGCCGCAGCCGCAACGGTCGCTGATGTCGGCTTCGTACCCTTTCCTCAACAGCTTGGCTACTTCCTTGGAGTGATAAGTGAGGATCAGGTCGGCACCGGCACGCTTGAAGGAAAGCATGGTCTCCATGGTGACGCGGTCCTCGTCGATCCAACCCATCTTGGCTGCGGCCTTGATCATGCTGTACTCGCCGGAGACGTTGTACACGGCGGTCGGAAGATTGAACTCGTTTCTCACCTCGCGCACGATGTCGAGGTAGGGAAGACCGGGCTTCACCATCAGGATGTCGGCGCCTTCTTCGACGTCCATGCGTGCTTCGCGGATGGCTTCGAGTCTGTTGCCCGGATCCATCTGGTAGGAGCGGCGGTCGCCGAACTGCGGGGTGGACTCGGCGGCTTCCCTGAACGGGCCGTAGTACCCGGAAGCGTACTTCACGGCGTAGCTCATCAGCGGGATCTGGTTGAAGCCGTTGTTGTCGAGCGCCTCGCGGATTGCAGCTACGCGCCCGTCCATCATGTCGGAGGGGGCGACCATATCGGCACCCGCCTTGGCGTGGGAGAGCGCTTCCTTGGCGAGCAGTTCCAGGGTCTCGTCGTTGTCGACGTCGCCGTTTTTGATCACGCCGCAGTGGCCGTGATCGGTGTACTCGCACATGCAGACGTCGGTGATGACGGCCAGTTTGGGTACGGACTTCTTGATGGCGCGGATGGTCTCCTGGATGATCCCGGTGTCGGAGTAGGCGTCGCTCCCCATGGCGTCCTTCTGCTCGGGGATACCGAAAAGGATCACTGCCGGAACGCCCAGCTCGTAGACCTCCTGGGCCTCTTCGACGATGTTCTCGATGGACTGCTGGTAGATGCCGGGCATGGAGGAGATCTCTTTCTTGATCCCCTTGCCGAAGGCGGAAAACATCGGGTATATGAGGTCATTGGCGGAAAGCGAGGTCTCCCTGACCATGTTTCTGAAGACTTCTTTGCCCCGGATCCTTCTCGCTCTGTACAGTGGGTAGAACATTGATCTCTCCTTTTTGTCTGTCGTTAAGCCTTGAAACCTTTCCTCACCCTGTCCCTCTCCCGCTGGGCGAGGGGACTTTCGTCCACCGGATTCGGCTAAAGGGCAAGCTTGATAGTTAACGCTCTGTGCCTGCCTGGGCGAAATACTTGATCATCTCCGCGGCCAGCGCGTCGAGCGTGTACTCGGCAGGCTCCATGTGCACCTCGAGTCCCAGATCCCTGCAGGTCTTGGAGGTGATGGGGCCGATGGAGGCAACCTTTACCCCTTCCATCAGGTGCAGGAACCGGTTCTCGCCCAGGATGGCGGCAAGGTTCTGCACGGTGGATGAAGAGGTGAAGGTGGCGCAGTCGATGCGCCCGCCTTCAAGGGCGGCAAGGGCCTCGGCCGGGATACCGTCAGGGGTGTGGTTGGCGTAAGCGATGGGGGCGATCACCTGCGCGCCCAGCCGCCCCAACTCCTCGGTGATCACCTCGCGGGCGCGGTCACCCTTGGGAAAGAGCACCCACTGCCCAGCCATGTCCATCTCGGAGAACACATCCACCACTCCCTCGGCCTTGTAATCGGGAGGGATCAAGTCGGCGCGGACGCCATAATGGGCCAGCGCCGCGGCGGTCTTGGGGCCGACGGCACAGACGCGGCAGCGGCCGAGGGCGCGGGTGTCGAGGTTGTGTTCTGAGAGCCTGGCGAAGAAGTACTTCACGGCGTTGTACGAGGTGAAGATGATCCAGTTGAAGCTGTCCAGCGCCTCGATCGCCTCGTCGAGCGCAGAATGATCGGCCGGCGGGGTGATCTCGATGGTCGGGCAGCAGTAGGCCCTGGCGCCAAGCTGCTCCAGCTTGGAGGTGAACTCGCCTGCCTGGTCGGCACCGCGTGTCACCAGGACCGAGTGCCCGAAGAGCGGGCGGTTGTCGAACCAGCGCAGCGTGTCCCTGAGGTTGACCACTTCCCCGACCACGGTGATGGCAGGCGCCTTGAACTCGGCCGCCCTCGCCTTCTCGGCGATATCGGCCAGGGTTCCGACCAGCACTTCCTGCTCGGGACGGGTGCCCCAGCGGATCAGCGCCACCGGGGTCTCGGGCGCGCGGCCGTGCTCCATCATACTGCGGGCGATGTGCGGCAGGTTGGTGACTCCCATGTAGAAGACGACGGTGCCGCTTCCAAGCGACAGCCCCTCCCAATCGATCTCGGAGCTGGCTTTGCCTTTCTTCTCGTGCCCGGTGACGAAGGCGACGGAGGTAGTCACCCCGCGATGGGTGAGCGGGATGCCTGCATAGCTGGTGGCGCCGACCGCGGCGGTGATGCCGGGGACGATCTCAAAGGGGATGCCTGCCTCGACCAGCGCCTCGCATTCCTCGCCGCCGCGCCCGAAGATGAAGGAATCCCCCCCCTTCAATCTCGCCACGATCTTGCCCGAAAGCGCCTTCTGTACCAGCATCTCGTTGATCTGGCTCTGCTCGCGGTTGTGCTCGCCCCCGACCTTGCCGGCGTAGATGAGCTCCGCCCCCTTCGGGGCAAGGCGCAGCAGGTCCTCGTTGGCCAAGTAGTCGTACATCACCACCTGGGCCTTGGCGAGGCAGTCCCGTCCTTTCACCGTGATCAGCCCCGGGTCTCCGGGACCCGCACCGATCAGGTAGACATATCCGTTCTTCATATCAGCGCTCATAGCGGCACCACACCAAAAGGCAAAAGGCTAAAGGGAAATCCATTAGCCTTTAAAACAAGAAAAAGAACTACATCTGAAGAAACAAAGCCTTACCACAGAGGGCACTGAGGATCGCGGAGGTCACAGAGAGAAGCAAAAGACTTTCGGTTATCCCGAAAAGCCCTTTGCTTTTGTCCTCAGATTTTCCTCTGTGTACCTCTGTGTCCTCTGTGGTGAGTGCCTTTGAGGTTTATACCGGGATTTCCTTCTCCCTGGAGACTTCACGCTGATACACCTCGGCGAGAATGGCGTGGCCACCTTCGGAGAGGAGCTGCTCGGCGAGCTTCACACCCAGCTTCTCGCAGTCGTCGGCGGGACCGGTGACGACTCCCTTGACGGAAACCTTGCCGTCCACGGAAGCGATGAAGCCGGTCAGCTTCAGCTGGTCGCCGGTCACTTCGCCGAAAGCGGCGATGGGAACCTGGCAGCCGCCCTCGCAGCGCCACAGGAGGGCGCGCTCGGCGCGAACGGCGCGGCTGGTGTCCGGAGAGTTGAAGAAGGAGATGGCGTCCTTCACATCCTGGTTGGAGAGGTTGCACTCGATGCCGAGGGCGCCCTGGCCGATGGCCGGCAGGGAGAGATCGGTCGGCAGCAGTTCGGTGATCTGGTCGGCAAAGCCCAGGCGGTTCAGGCCGGCTGCGGCGAGGATGACGGCATCGAGCCCTTCGGTCTTAAGCTTGTCCATGCGGGTCTGCACGTTGCCGCGGATGATGACCATCTCAAGGTCCGGACGCACCTTGAGCAGCTGTGCCTGGCGCCTGAGGGCCGAGGTGCCGATACGCGCGCCCTGCGGCAGGTCGGCGAACTTCACGCCATTGGAGATCACGGCGTCGCGCGGATCTTCGCGCTCGGTGATGCAGTATAGGCCCAGCCCCTCTGGGAATTCGGTCGGCACGTCCTTCATGCTGTGCACCGCGATGTCGATCTCGCCGCGCAGCATCGCCTCCTCGATCTCCTTCACGAACAGACCCTTGCCGCCCACCTGTGCCAGGGGCACGTCGAGGATCTTGTCCCCGATGGTCTTGATCTTGACGAGGGTGACGGTCATATCCGGATAGCGTTTTTCCAGCTCGGACTTGACCCAGTTTGCCTGCCAGAGTGCGAGCTGGCTCGCGCGGGTACCTATTCTCAGCTCTTTCAGCGCCATGTACTTCTCCTTTTAGTTGAATCGAGGGGCTAGGGACTAGGGGCTAAGGTCCGGCGCCCGTTTTTTAGTCTTCCAGTTCCATCATGTTGTCCTGCGACTCGCCCGCGACCTCGAGGTCGAAGAGGTTTCTCAGCGCGTCGACGTAGAGGTCGTTGCGGTTTCCCTGGTCGGTCCTCTTCAGCACGCTGGTGGGCTGGTGCAACAGCTTGTTCATGATGGCGTTGGTCAGCGCGTCGAGCTTCTTCTCCGCGCCGGGGGGAAGATCCTTCCACCCGGAGATGGTTTTGGATAGCTCGGCTTTGCGGATCTCATCGAAATGGGTTCTGAGCGCCACGATGGTCGGGGTCACCTCGAGGGAGGAGAGCCACTTAAAGAACTGCCCGATCTCCTGCTCGACGATCGCCTCGGCCTTGGCCGCCTCGATTTTGCGCTGCTCCAGGTTGGTGGCTACGACGCCGTTCAGATCGTCGACGGTGTAGAGATAACAGTTCTCCACGTCGTTGACCTTGGGATCGATGTCGCGGGGCACGGCGATATCGATGAAGAACATCGGCTTGTGCTTGCGGCGGCGCAGCACGTCCTCCATGTCCTTTTCGTGGATGATGAAATGGGGAGCGCCGGTGGAGGAGAGGATGATATCGGCCTTGGGAAGCGTCTCCATCAACGCCTCGAAATGGACCGGCTTCGCGTCGAACTCTTCGGCCAGCTTCTCGGCGCGCTCATAGGTGCGGTTGGTGACCATGACGCCGCGCACGCCGACGTTGATGAAGTGCTTGGCGGCAAGCTCGCACATCTCTCCGGCCCCAATCAGAAGGACCGTCTTGTCGGAGAGCTCCCCGAAGATCTTCTTGGCCAGTTCGACCGCGGCGAAAGCGACGGACACGGCGGAGGAGGCGATCTTGGTCTCGGTGCGGACCCTCTTGGCGACGGAGAAGGCCTTGTGCAGGAACCGGTTCAGTATGATGCCGGAGCTCTTGAACTCGGCTGCGTAGCCGTAGGAGGTCTTGATCTGCCCGAGGATCTGCGGCTCGCCCACCACCATGGAATCGAGGCTGGAGGCGACCCGGAAGACGTGACGGGTTGCGTCTTCGCCGTGGTAGCTGTAGAGGTGCTTCTCCAGCATCTCCAGGGGGACGTTGTGATAATCCGCCAGGAAGCGCTTGATCCTTGCCATCCCCCCGGCGACGTCGCGCGTGGTGGCGTAGATCTCGACCCTGTTGCAGGTGGAGACGATGACCGCCTCGGTGATGTCCGGAAGCGCCACCACGGCCTGGAGCGGTTTTTCCATCTGGGTCGGGGCGAAAGCTACCTTTTCCCTTATTTCAACTGCGGCAGTTTTATGTGACAGCCCAACCACAATAATATTCATAACAATCCTGCCCCTTGCTGAGATTCACAACCGAAAAGCGGTTGCCGCCTCTTTCGCCCTTACTTGTAGCTGTGCAGCCCCGACAGGAGAAGATTCACGCCGAGGAAGGTGAAGAGCATGATGACAAAGCCGAAAATGGAAAGCATGGCAGCCTTCCTGCCGCGCCAGCCGGTGGTGAGCCTGCCGTGCAAAAGAGCCGCATAGATGAACCAGGTGATGAGCGACCAGGTTTCCTTGGGGTCCCAGCTCCAGTAGGTGCCCCATGCGGTTTCGGCCCAGATGGCGCCGGAGATGATGGCGAAAGTGAGCAGCGGGAACCCGAAGGTAAGGCAGCGGTAGCTGATGTCGTCCAGCATGTCGAGCGGCGGCAGCTTCTGGAACATAGGCCCGAGCCGGCGCTTCTTCAGGAAATGCGACTGGATCAGGTACATGACGCTGACGCCGAAGGAGATGGCGAAGGCGGCGTACCCAAGGAAAGCCATGATGGTGTGGACGGCGAGCCATTTGCTCTTGAGCGCGGGGTTGAGCGGCGGGATGACGGCCGAGAAGGTCGCCGAGATGGCTAGGATCAAGAGCGCCAGCGGCATCACGAAGGAGCCGAGGATGGATACCTTGTAGCGCCGCTCGAACAAGATGAAGATGCCGACGGTCGCCATGCTGAAGAAGGAAAGCGACTCGTGGAGGTTGGTGATCGGGGTGTGCCCCGCTTCGACGAAACGGTCAAGCGTGAAGCCGAGATGCACCAGGAAGCCTGCAACAGTGAGCCAGAAGCCGGCAAGTCCCAGCGATTGCTTGGGCTTGACCAGGTAGGCCAGGTAGATGACGGTGGCGACTGCGTAGATGACCAGGGTGCAGTTGAAGAGCAAGGCGTTCATGACGGTTCCTTTTTATCAGCCCCATCCGGGCCAGGTCGAGCCCCGGTAGCGGAGAGCTTTAGGAGTATCTGGTCTATTACATCTCTCTGCCCGTTTTTGATCAGCGCGGGGAGATCAAGCGCTGCCAGCTCGGCAAAAACCGGGTCATTGTATTCGTTCACAACCTTTTCAGTCAATAGCTTTTCACGGGCAGTACCTAAAAGCGATACAGCTTCGGCATATTCAGGACCGAAAAGCGGCTCGATCATGGCGACGATCTGCCGTGACAATGACGGGCTGGCACCCCCTGTCGACACGGTGATCAGCAGATCCCCCTGTTCCAGTACTGCGGGGGTGGTGAAAGCGCTCTGACGCGGGGCGTCCACCACGTCTACCAGGATGCCGCGCTCCTTCGCCTCGGCTGCAACCTCGCGGTTCAACAACGGGTTATCGGTAGCGGCGAAGGCGAGCAAGGCACCGGCCAAGTCGCCGTGACGGTAATCTCTTTCCAAGTGCCACAGCGCCCCCTTCTTCGCCAGCTCCGCGAGCGTCGGCGCGAGTATGGGCGCGACTACCGTGAGACGGGCGCCGGTGGCTAGTAGCCGCTTGGCCTTTCTGGCGGCAACCTTTCCGCCACCCACGATCACCACGCTCTGGTCATGCAGGTCGATGTTTATCGGGTAGTAGCGCAACTTGGCTCTCCGATTCAGGATTTGCGCCAATATGGCCTTAAGCCGCGTCGCTGTCAACCTTGAATACGACTGACAGGAAAGGCAAGGGTCCGGGCTTTGTTTTTTCCGCTCTAAAGAAGGTTAATTGGACGGCCAAAGACCTTTAACCGCTTCCAATACCGCACCCAAGTTACCCCTTGCATTTTTCATCCGCTCATTTATAGTAGGAGTCACTTTTTTTATTAAAGGAGAGGGTTCATGGCCAGCGAAAACGTACACACCTTTACCGACGACAACTTTGAGAAGGAAGTGCTCCAGTCCGACATCCCTGTGCTGGTTGACTTCTGGGCCACCTGGTGCGCCCCCTGCAAAGCAATCGCTCCGCTCATCGATACCGTAGCGTCGGAGTATGAAGGACGCGTAAAAGTTGGCAAGGTAAACGTCGACGACAACCCGGCAACGCCCGGCAAATACGGGGTGCGAGGCATCCCCACAGTCATCCTGCTGAAGGACGGTAAAGTCGTGGACCAGGTGGTCGGCGCGATACCCAAAGCACAGCTGGAGGCCCTGATCAAGAAGGCGCTCTAAATGAAAATGCAGATCCCGTTTCAGAAGTTTGCAGTAAGAGTTATCCCCCTGGCTCTTGCCGGCCTGCTGTTCTCCACGCAGCCGGCAGCCGCCATACTGCAGAAAGGGGAGGCGGCGCCTCCCATCAAGTTGGTGACGACCTCCGGGCAGCCGATCACGCTCAACAACTACAAGGGCTACGTGCTGGTGATGGATTTTTTCGCCACCTGGTGCATACCCTGCAAGGAATCGATCCCGCACCTTAACGCGCTGAGGCAGAAGTACGGCAAGCAGGGTTTGCAGATCCTGGGCGTCAGCGTGGATGAAGGGAGCGACCGCGAAGTGAGGTCCTTCATCGGCGAAAGAAGGGTCAGCTATCCGGTGGCTATCGCAGGCGAGGAAATGCAGGCAGATTACGGCCTCCGCTCCATCCCGACGATGTACATCATCAACAAGAAAGGGGTGGTGGCCGAGAAGTTCCAAGGCTACTCCGACCAGACAGCCAAAGCGATGGAAGATACCATCAAGAGGCTTCTCGCGGAGTAAACCACTCTTTGAAGCAAATAACGGAAGCGGCATTCCCCCCATTACAGCCAGATGGCTATGGGGACGGGGATGCCGCTTCTGCTCGTTTACAGGGTCGACTCACCTCAGCTTTCCATCCTTGTCTCAAGTACCCAAGACATTACGCCGCTCTCCCGCCGCACAGCCTCCCCCCACCCTGTCCCTCCCCCTCCGGGAGAGGGGATTTGAATGACAGGGCGACCGCTGCTCTTTGGTGGGCTTACTGGTGGGCCTCAAGGTAGTTTTCGGCGTGGTAGCTGCTCCTTACATACGGGGCGCTCTCCACGTGCTCGAACCCCATCGCCAGCGCCTTCTCCTTGTAGAACTCGAACAGCTCCGGCTCGACATAACGCTGCACCGGATGGTGCATCCGGCTGGGCGCCAAGTATTGTCCCAGGCTCAGGTACCGGCATCCCACCTTCAGCAGGTCCTCCAAGACGGCGAAGAGTTCCGTTTCCTCTTCCCCGAGACCAAGCATCAAGCCGGATTTGGTGTTGAGGTCAGGAGCCAGCAGGCGCGCCTGGGCCAAGAGATCAAGAGATCTCTGGTAATCCGCACCGCTGCGGATGTAGTAGAGCCGTGGCACAGTCTCCAGGTTATGCCCCAGGATGTCTGGGGCGCTCTCGACCACCGCGGCGAGCGCCGCCCCGTCCCCGCCGAAGTCGGGGATCAGCAGCTCGACCTTGGTACCGGGAGAGACACTCCGGATGCTGGCGACCGTTTCCGCATACATCGAGGCGCCACCGTCGGCGAGATCGTCGCGGGTGGGGCTGGTTATGACGACGTGAGAGAGGCCCAGCCGCTTCACCGCTTCAGCGACCGAGGCAGCCTCTCCCGGTTCCACGGGAATAGGGGCCTCCTTCGAGACGGAGCAAAACGAGCATAGACGCGTGCAGATACGACCAAGGATGAGGAAGGTCGCCTGTCGCTTGCCGAAGCATTCAGTGATGTTGGGACAGCGCGCCTGCTGGCAGACCGTGTTCAGGCGCAGCTCCTTCAGAAGCCCCTCCATCTCCGCATGGGCCACAGGGGTGATCTTCTTCTGCAGCCAGGCCGGTTTTCTGATCGGATTCATGTGCACCTCGGTAAAAAAATTCCAGCTACTTCTTCATTTCCAGAGGTAGCCGCCCCTCCAGGTTCCATCCGGCGTTTCTATACTTCGCGGTTTCGAGCTGCGCCGCAGCGTCCAGCTCCTCTTCGTCCGGTGGCTGCGGCTTCAGGGTTACCCCCAGGCGTTCCTGGAACGATTCCACCAACGTCTGCTTCAACACGGAGGGCTCGACTGTGATCCCAAGCTCGGCGAGGCTTGCCGCGCCGGCGGCCCCGGGCGCCGGCTCTTTGAGGTAGCGAAGCCCGTGCTGTACCCGGCTCACCAGCGGGATGGAGCCGTGCTGCAGGATCGCCCCGTTGACCCGGCGCTGAGCGTTGCCGCCGATCTTGCGCCCCCGCACCACGATGTCGAACTCCTCTTTTCCGGCAAAGCAGAAGGTAGTGCGCGCACCGAGACGCTCATTGGCCGGGTTGAGGTCCGCAGCGAAGCTGGCGTCGAGCCCCAGCTTCTGGTAACTCCCCAGCAAAAACGCGCACAACCTGCGAAAACCGTCCTTTACGCCAGCCGCGCCACCGATGTGTCCGGGGGCGCAGACGATGCTGTAGGTGAGCTCTTCGGCGTGGTAGATGATGCCGCCGCCGGTCATGCGGCGCACCACCGGCACTTTTTCTTCCTGGCAGAGCTCCAGCTTCAATGAGGCCGCCACATCCTGGAAGCGCCCCACCGAGAGCGCGGGGGGATCCCAGCCGTAAAGCCTTAATAGCGGCTGAGAGCGCTCCTTGTCGAAGCAGTTGAGCAGCGCCTCGTCCAAGGCCATGTTGGCGGGACCATCGAGAGGGCCGGTATCGATCAGACGCCAGGAAATCATAAAACCTCACTGCAAAACCGTTGGCCACGGAGAAAATCTGACAACTTCTGAGAAACTCCGAAACTATCTAACAAAACAGCCACGGAGAAATCAAAGGGAATCTCGGATTTCCTCGATTTTCTCCGTGGCCAATGGTTCCCGGTTCTGCCTTTGCCTTTACTCGCAGCAGACCTGCTGCGCCCTGGCCGCCCGTGTCTCGTCGAGCCGCCCCACCGGGGTTGTCACCGGCGCCTGGTGCAGTGCTTCCGGGTTCTCCCTGGCAAGCCTTGCCGCCTCCAGCATCACGTCGATGAAGAGGTCCATGGTCTGCTTGCTTTCCGTCTCGGTCGGCTCGATCATGATCGCCTCCTTGACGTTCAATGGGAAATAAACGGTGGGGGGATGGAAGCCGCGGTCGATCAGGTACTTGGCGATGTCGATGGCGTGCACCCCTTCCTTCAGTTGACGGCTAGCCGAGAAGACGCACTCATGCATGCAGGTCTGCTCGAAGGGAAGCTCGTACTCATCCTTGAGCCGGGCCATGATGTAGTTGGCGTTCAAGACCGCGTGCTCGCTCACCTCGATGAGCCCCTCGCGCCCCAGCAAAGTGATGTAGGCATAGGCGCGCGCCATGATTGCGAAATTCCCGAAGAAGTCCGAGACCCGCCCTATCCCCTCGGGATGCGCCTCGACTACGAAGCTCCCGTCCTCCCTGCGCTGGACGCGGGGAGTGGGGAGGTAGGGGATCAATCCCTTTTTCACCCCGACCGGTCCGCTCCCCGGGCCTCCACCGCCGTGCGGGGTGCCGAAGGTCTTGTGCAGGTTCACGTGGATGACATCGAAGCCGACGTCGCCTGGGCGCACCTTACCAAGGATGGCGTTGAGGTTGGCACCGTCGTAGTAAGTGAGCGCCCCGGCCTGGTGGGCTATGTCGCAGATCTCGGCGATGTGCGGGTTGAAAAGCCCGAGCGTGTTGGGGCAGGTCATCATCACCGCCGCCACCTCGTCGTTCATGGCGTTCTTGAACAGCTCCAGGTCCATGTCGCCATAGGGGGCTGTGGGTATGGTGACGATCTCGTACCCCGCCATCGTGGCGCTGGCCGGGTTGGTGCCGTGCGAAGAGTCGGGAACGATAACGTACTTCCGCTTTTGGTCCCCGCGCGACTTGTGGTAGGCGGAAACAACCATGATCCCGGTCATCTCGCCGTGCGCCCCCGCCAACGGCTGGGTGGTCACCTCGTCCATGCCGGTTATCTCGGCCAGCTGCCGCTCCAGGCCGTGGATGAGCGAGAGCGGGCCCTGCACCAGCCGCTCGCCGCCGGGAAGAAGCGGCAGTACCGGGTGGCACCCGGCGAAGAGCCCCCCCGCGTTCTCGGTCACTTTGGTGTTGTACTTCATGGTGCAGGATCCCAGGGGATAGAAGTTGGTGTCCACGGAGAAGTTTCTCCGGGAAAGGGAGGTGTAATGCCGCACCAGGTCAAGCTCGCTCACTTCCGGCAGCAGGACCGGCTCCTTGCGCCGTAGTCCCGCTGGGAAAGGGGAGGCCTTGGGGATGTCTGAGAGGGGAACCCTCACCCCGCTGCGCCCCGGTACCGATTTCTCGAATATCAGCTGCATAGCGCCTCCTCCAGGAGAGCTGCCAGGCGGTCTATCTCCGCCTTGCTCCGCTTCTCCGTTACCGTCACCACCAGCGCCTCGTCAAGTCCGGGGTAGTACTGTCCCAGCGGCACCCCAGCCGCGACTCCCGAGGCGAGGAGCTTCTCCACCACCGGCGACGCGTCCCTTCCGAGCGACAGGGTGAACTCATTGAAGGTGGTCCCGGTGTTCATGAGGGTCACCCCCTTGACGCTGGAGAGGCGGGACTTCGCGTACTGCGCCTTGTCGTAGTTCAAGACTGCAAGCTCCTCGAAACCCTTTCTTCCCAGCGAGGCGCAGAAAATCAGCCCGCGCAGGGCGCACAGGCTCTGGTTGCTGCAGATGTTGGAGGTAGCCTTGTGCCTTTTTATGTGCTGCTCGCGCGCCTGCAGGGTCAGCACGTAGCCGCGGCGCCCCTTATTGTCGATGGTCTCCCCGACGATCCTCCCGGGGAGGTTGCGTATGAAGCGCTTGCGCGTGGCGATGAACCCGAAATATGGGCCTCCGAAGTTAAGCGGATTGCCGAGGCTCTGGCCGTCGCCGACCGCGATATCGGCTCCCGTCTCGCCTGGACTTGCCACAAGGCCCAGGGCGATGGGATAGCTGGAGACGATGAGGAGCGCTCCCTTTTCGTGCGCCTTCGAGGCGAGCTCCGAGAAGTCCTGCACGCTCCCGAAGAAGTTGGGGTTCTGCACGATGACCGCGGCAGTCTCCTCGTCGATGGAGTCGATGAGGCTTTTCAGGTCAGAGCTGCAGCCGTCCGGCGCCACCTCGACCGCCTCCGCCGACAGCCCGTGCAGGTAACCGGTCACGATCTCGCGGTGCAGCGGATTTACCGAGGCATCCAGGATTACGTGGTTCCGCTCGGTGATGCGGAGCGACATGAGGGCCGCCTCCGCCACAGCGGTTCCGCCGTCATAGAGCGAGGCGTTGGAGGCCTCCATCCCGGTCAGCCTGCAGATCGCGCTCTGGTACTCGAAGAGCGCCTGCAGCGTCCCTTGCGAGCACTCCGGCTGGTAGGGGGTGTAGGCGGTGTAGAACTCGGCGCGCGAGGAGAGGTGGTCCACCGCCGCCGGTATGATGTGGTCGTAGATGCCGCAGCCGATGAAGGGAACGATCTCCGCCCCACCTGCCGTGGCCTTCTCCCTCATGATCCGCATCAGCTCGAACTCGGACATGCCTGGGGGAAGGTCGAAGGACTTGGCGCGCAACTCCGCCGGGACGGGAGCGAAGAGCTCCTCGATGCTGCCCGCGCCGATCACGGCGAGCATCTCCCGGATCTCGTCTGGTGTGTTGGGACAGTATCCCATCCCTATAGCCCTTCGAGGTACTTGGCGTACGCCGCGGCGTCCAGGAGCGCGGCGAGCTCGGAGGCGTCCACCCCTTCGAGCCTGCAGATCCACCCTTCGCTCTCGGCCCCCTGGTTCACCAGCTCCGGGGCGTCCTCCAGCTTGTCGTTCACCTGAACCACCTTGCCGGAAACCGGCGCGTAGATGTCGCTTGCGGCCTTGACCGATTCGATCCCCGCGAGGGTGTCGAACTGCTTCAGGCTCTTGCCGATTTTCGGAAGCTCCACGAAGGTGATGTCCCCCAGCTCGTGGGCCGCGTGTTCGCTGATGCCGACGATCGCCTGCGCCCCGTCCATCTCTACCCACTCGTGCTCCTTGGTGAAGAACTTTGCCATCTGGTGATCCTCCGTTTTTTTGTGGTTCGGATAAAGGGTAGTTCTCCTTCCCCTCTTAGCTCCACTCTGCTCCGCCTGCCTGCAACAAAGCATTGGAACAACTGCGGGCTCCCCTCCCCATGGAGGGGGAGGCTGGGAGGGGGTAAGAGCTATGCCCTAAGCGAGCCCCCGGTGTAGAAGGGAAGCTCTACCACCTGGGCCTCCATCTCCACCCGCTCGTGCTTGATGGTGAGCCTTGTCCCGAGCGCCGCCGCCTGCGGTTTCACATACCCCATCCCGATGCCGCAGGAAAGCATGGGGGAAAAGGCGCCGCTGGTCACCATCCCGACCGGCGCACCCTGCTGCAAGATTTCGTAGTAGTGGCGCGGGGAACGGCGAGAATCGACCCGGAAAGCCACCTTCACCTTTTCCGGTCCCTTTTCCCGCTCCCTCAAAAGCGCCTCCTTGCCGATAAATTCCTTGTCCAGGTTGACGAACCCGGTGAGTCCCGCGGCAAGCGGCGAGGTTTCCTCGTCGATGTCGTTTCCGTACAGGGAGTACCCCATCTCCAGCCGCAACAGGTCGCGAGCGCCCAACCCGGCAGGAACAACCCTCGGGTCCTTGAGCAGGAGCTCCCACAGTTCTGCCGTCTTGCCGCTGGGGAGAAAGATCTCGTAGCCTAGTTCGCCTGTGTACCCCGTCCGGCTCACGATGGCATCCTCCCCAAGCACGCGGGTCCTTATGAACTTGAAGAAGGGAAGCGCGCCGAGGTCGCCGCCAAGATGCTCCACCAGCACCTCGCGGGAAAGTGGCCCCTGGAGGTCCAGCTTCCCCGTCTGCGCGGAGATGTCGACCAAAAGCGCCGGGTCCTTCAGGCGCGAGGAGATCACCTTGAAGTCGTTGGGGGCGGTCGCGGCGTTTACCACGATCATCACCTCGTCCTCCGCCAGCCTGAAGACTATCAGGTCGTCGATCACCCCCCCCGACTGGTTCAGCAGAAATCCGTAGCGCGAGCGGCCGACCGGAATCCCCTTCACCGAGAAGGTGAAGACATCTTCCAGGCCGCCAGCCTGGATATCCCCCCTGTACCGGAACTCACCCATGTGGCAGATGTCGAACAGCGCCGCTTTCTCGCGGCACCACCTGTGTTCGGCAAGGATCCCCTCGTACTGGATCGGCATAAGCCACCCACCGAAGGGAGCCATAAGCGCCTTGAGCCCCTCGTGGTGCGCTTGCAGCGGTGTCGCCTTGAGACCTTCCATAGCTACGTTCTCCTTTCTGCCGGCAGCGAGCCAGTAGTCGACTCCGGTATGCCAAGTGATTAGGCTTTAGGCCCCCGCCCTCTTTAACTTCTTGCCAAATCAGCCAATTTGCTTATAATCTAGCCTTTGTTAGGAGATCCGAAATGGATAAAGAAGCAGTCGTTCAAAAGACCGTCGAGACGCTGGCCCCCTTCGAGACCGCGAACCTGGTGCATTTCATAAAAAACCTCACCGTGAAAAGCGCGATGGGGAATCCATGGATCATAGGCACGTTCATGATCGTCGCCTTCTACGCCATCGTGGTGCGCTCGAAGTTCGTGCTCTCACTGCTTTTTGCCGCTGTTTCGCTGCTGCTTTTGCTGCGCTACACCCTGCCGGCCGAAGGGGACACCCTCTCGGTCTCCTCCACCCTTCCTTTCGCCTTCGGAGGCCTCGCCATAGGGGCGGTGCTCATCTACCTCAACTTCATCAAGACGGAGTAGGCTTTTGCGCAGAGTAGGCTTTACCACCACCATCCCGCTCGAGGTGTTGATCGCGGCGGGCGTGGTCCCCATCGACCTGAACAACGTCTTCATCACCCACCACGACAGCGCGTCGCTCATCGAAGATGCAGAACTCACCGGCTTTCCAAGGAACGTCTGCGCCTGGATCAAGGGGATCTACGGAGCCGTGGTGCATAGCGGCGTCACCGAACTGATCGCCGTAACCGAGGGTGACTGCAGCTACACCAAGGCACTCATGGAGGTCCTCTCCCTGAACGGCGTGCGCGTCTACCCCTTCGCCTATCCGGCCGGGCGCGAGGCTGCCCCGCTCAAAGCGGAGATAGAAAAGCTGATGGGGCAGTTCGGCGTGGACTGGGACCAGGTGGGCAAGGCGAAAAAGCGCCTGGACCGGATCCGCACCAAGATTCACGAAATAGACCGCCTCTCCTGGCAGGAAGACAAGGTGACCGGCGAGGAGAACCATTACTTCCAGGTCTGCACCTCGGACATGAACGGCGACCCTGATGCCTTCGAGGCCGAGGTGGACGCCTTTCTCGCTGCAGCGACCGCCCGTCCGCCGCGCCAGGAGCGCCTGAGGCTCGCGTTCCTCGGGGTCCCCCCTATCATCTCCGGGCTTTACGGTTTCCTTGAGGAGGTGGGCGCCAGAGTGGTGTTCAACGAGACCCAGCGGCAGTTCTCCATGCCCTACGGGATGGAAGACCTGGTGGAACAGTACAGGGCCTACAGCTACCCGTATGACATCTTCCATCGGCTGGCTGACATCTCGCGCGAGATAGAGAAACGCCGCGTCGATGGCGTCATCCATTACGTGCAGTCTTTCTGCTTCAGGCAGATAGAGGACATGGTTCTCAGAAAAAGCATCAAGCTTCCGATCCTGACGCTGGAAGGTGACAAGCCCGGCGCCATCGATGCCAGAACAAAGATCAGGGTGGAAGGGTTTCTGGAACTGCTTGAGGATCGTGACTGAGAGGAAAGCCTCATCGTGACCAAATATACAATGCGGCCTTGGTTTCGCAAGCCTCGTAAATGCGAAAAAACAATTAGAAAAGCACACAATCACTACCCTGACAGGAGCAGAGCAATCAGGTGCCAGACAAACTGAAAATAGGAATAGATCTGGGGAGCAGAAAGGCGAAGTTCGCACTGATGCGCGGGGCGCAGATCGTGAGGCTCGCGGACCTGGACACCATCTCCTTTTACAAGAAATACGGCAGCATGGTGAACGATGAGCTCTCGCTGGACCTTTTGGGGAGCGGCATCTTCACCGCGGAGGAACTCGCCGAGGCGGAGATCACCGTCACCGGCTACGGCAGGAACAGCATCAACCTCCACGGGGCCCGGGTCATCTCGGAGATCAAGGCCCACGTCGCCGGTGCACGCACCCAGACCGGACTCGCCAACTTCACCCTGCTCGACATGGGGGGGCAGGACACCAAGGTGGCCCAGGTGGTGGGGGGGAGGCTGACCGACTTCGTCATGAACGACAAGTGCGCCGCCTCCAGTGGGCGCTACCTGGAGAACATGGCCGCCGTGCTCGAGGTCTCACTGGAAGAGCTTTCTTCGCACTCGGCCGACCCGGTGGCGCTGGACGCGACCTGCGGCATCTTCGGCGAAAGCGAGTTGATCGGACAAATCCTGAGGGGGTACGCGCCGGAGCGGCTCTGCGCGGGGGTCAACCTGACACTGGTCAGGCGGGTGATGCCCATGCTCAAGCGCTTTCCCTCCGACACCCTGGTGATAACCGGGGGGGTGGCGCTGAACCGGGCCATGGTGAGCCTGCTGAAGGAACAGTGCGGGATGAGTGTAGTGATCCCGGAGCACCCCCAGCACAACGGCGCCATCGGCTGCGCCTCCTGAGCCAGAAGCGCTCACCACAGAGGACACAGAGGTACACGGAGGAAAAACAAAAGCAGGAAAATCAAAACTTTTGGGGTTTCAACCAAAGGCTTTAAGGTTTTGCCTTCCTCTTTGCTTCCTCTGCGTACCTATGTGGTGACGCCTTTTGCCTTTACCAGAAAAAACTCAGTGACCTCCGTGGGCCTTTGCGACCTCTGTGTTCCGCCGTTTGGTTCTCCCGGATCTTCTCCATGGCTAATGGTTTTAATTTTCGCTTGAATTTTCCGCGCGGCGCGTTTACCCTCGCCACAATTGTATTCTTCGGAGGGCTACATGCGCATCGGCAAGAAGGACTGGTTCTTTATCATCATCATCGCCGCCGTCTTCGGCACGTTCTACCTAATTTCCGGCGAGGAGACCACCAAGCGGGTCCCCCTGGACGATAACCACAAAGCCTCTTACGAGTTGTTCAAGAAAACCGGGAGCAAGATCGAGGCGGACAAAGGATGCCCGACCTGCCATTACGAGCCCGGCGGCGTTCCTTTCCCGGCTAAGCACCCGGTGAAACCGAAAGACGGCCCTTCACGCTGCCTGTTCTGCCACAAATTGAGGCTCGCTGGAGTCTAGTTTGTCTACGCTTAACCTGACCGGCGAGTTGGAACGCCTGATCCGGGACATTACCGCCCGCATTCCGCAACTGCAGCACGTAATGCCGGACAGGCTGCTGGTCTGTGTCTCGACCGGCAGGACCACCCGCGGCGGCAGCCTGGCGAAGATCCACCCCCTGCGCTTCGCCGGCGGGGAAAGGTCTGTCAAGGCCCGGCGCGGGCGGCGCAGCGTGCTCTGCACCATGCCCACCATCAAGCACCAGGGAGAGGAGATGCTCTACGTCATCTACTTCCTGGTGCCAAGGTTCCTCGAGCTTCCCCAGCGGGAGAAGCTCATCACCATCTTCCACGAGCTTTACCACATCTCCCCCGCCTGCGACGGCGACATCCGCCGGTTCCCCGGCCGAAACTACGCGCACGGCTC
>MTLD01001380.1_pt1 | contig 31453 bp, 29 predicted proteins | sample 1982471 | NCBI WGS metagenome assembly MTLD01 (sample SAMN05712604, study PRJNA340218) | biofilm metagenome | isolation source: sample SPM anode biofilm adapted to -50 mV | place: USA | collected 2012-02-03 | reverse complement strand
CCGGGCTGCGCCGTGCAGCTCGCCGCCGGCGTGAAGAAAGTACCGAACGTGTACTGGTTCGAAAACGGCATGCCGGAAGCCATGTGGGCGCTGGAGGTCGAAAAATTCGGTCCCTTCATCGTGACCATGGATACCAAAGGCCAGAGCCGTTACGACGAACTTCGGGCGGTTGCCACCAGCAAAATCAAAGAAATTTACGGATAAATCTAGGTTATAGTCCGGTAAATTCAGTAGTCGATAAAGGATGGAACAAATATCAAGGAAGCTATGAAACATCGGATGTGGCCGATTGTGGACGGCTTTTGTAGATGTTAATAAGTACGGCAGGTTTAATTGCCGATTCAGTTTTACGACCAGCACGGGTATTGCCATCGCCGATCAGGTAACCGATATGGATACCCGATCGGCGGGCGATCCCGCAGCGCGCTATCGAATTGGTATCCCGTGAATTTTTGAAGTATTTAGAAACTGTATAGTTGCTCGGCTTACAGCCGGGTTTTCTGATAATATCCGCCCCGCAAATGTTTAATCAAGGTTTCTGATTGTAAAAGTGCATGATTAAATCTGGCGGATGGTCAGTCGGATGGTTAAATTGAGAGGAGGTCAGTCTAGACACCTTTTCGGTCTAGGCGGCGTTGAAGATGAAGTATAGTTATTATCCCGGTTGTACTTTAAAGACCAAAGCGGTAGAACTGGAAAAGTATGCGCTCGATTCCGCCGCCGCCTTGGGCCTTGAGCTCGAAGAACTGCCGGATTGGCAGTGTTGCGGCGCCGTATATCCGCTGGCAACCGATGAAATCGCGACGAAACTATCGGCGGTACGTAGTATTGCGGCGGCGCAACGTCGCGGGGAAAAACTGGTTACATTATGCGCCGCTTGTCACCATGTCATCAAAAGAGTCAATGAAGATTTGAAGAGCGATGAAGCTCTGCGCCGGAAAGTAAACCGTTATCTGGAGCTGCCTGAGGAATATCATGGCCAGGGCGAAGTGCTGCATTTACTGGAGGTTCTTCGCGACGAAGTCGGTTTCGCGAAACTTGCCGAAAAAGTTAAAGCGCCCCTCACCGGCCGAAAAATTGGGGCCTATTACGGTTGCCTTCTGCTGAGGCCCGCTAAAACCATGCAATTCGATGACCCGGAAAATCCTTCGATACTGGAAGACTTTATTCAGGCGCTGGGGGCAACTCCAATCGTCTATCCTTATCGGACCGAATGCTGCGGCGGCTATCTGACCGTCAATGACAACAGTGCCGCGCCGCGCATGGCGAAAAACATTATGGAATCGGCGGCAAAACAAGCGGCGGAAACCATTGTTACGGCCTGTCCGCTTTGTAAATATAATCTTGAAATAAACAAGCAGGAAAATCTCCAAGTTTACTATTTTACCGAGTTATTGGCCGAAGCGTTAGGGGTTAAATAAGTCAAGGAGGTTTATGCGGTGAGGGAAAAAGTAGTTCCAACCCAAGAAAAAAATGTTCTGGAGCAGATCATCGAAATCAGCGGCGAACGAATCCAGGATTGCATGCAGTGCGCGAAGTGTTCCGCCGGTTGTCCGGCGTCCAGTAATATGGATATATTGCCGCATCAGATCGTCCGTTTGCTGCAATACGGGCAACTGGAAAAGGTCGCCGCCAGCAAAACCATATGGAACTGCGCTTCTTGCTTTACCTGCGCCGCCCGGTGTCCCCGCAACATCGATATAGCGAAATTGATGGAAGCCGTCCGGCTGACAGTCATCCGCCGCGTCGGCAACAATATTTTGCCGGCCGCCGCAATACCGGCAAAACTGGACGGGAAAATGCCGCAACAAGCCATTGTCGCCGGCTTTCGCAAATACAGCAAGTAACACGCGCTGACCTAACCTTCCGGTTAAGCAACCGTAATTTAGGGAGGAGTTAAATTGCATAAAATCGGAGTTTTTGTTTGCTGGTGCGGAACAAATATCGCCGGAACTGTCGACGTAGAAGCGGTTGTCAACGCCGCGGCCCAAATGCCTGGAGTTGTGGCCGCCGAAAATTATCAATATATGTGCTCCGAAGTCGGCCAAAAACTGATCAAAACAACTATTCAGGAACAGCATCTGGATCGCGTGGTAATCGCCTCCTGTTCGCCGCGGATGCATGAGGCGACGTTTCGTAAGACTGCGCAGACGGCCGGACTGAATCCCTTTCTGGTGGAAGTCGCCAATATACGCGAACAGTGTTCGTGGGTGCACAAGAATAAAGCGGAGGGTACCCAAAAGGCCATTGCCCTCGTCCGGGCGGCTGTCGCCAAGGCCGCCGGCAATAAAGAACTGACGCCGGGCCAAATCGGTGTGGAACACCGGGCCTTGGTCATCGGCGGCGGGATTGCCGGTATTCAGGCGGCGCTGGATATCGCCGACGCCGGCTACCAGGTCGACGTTGTCGAGAAAACCCCCAGTATCGGCGGCAAGATGGCCCAGATCGATAAAACCTTCCCGACGCTGGACTGTTCGGCTTGTATCCTGACCCCGAAAATGGTCGACGCGTCCACCCATCCCAATATTACGCTTTACACTTACAGCGAAGTGGAAAAAGTCAGCGGCTATGTCGGTAATTTCGAAGTGACGATCAATCAAAAAGCCCGTAGCGTCAATATGGAAAAATGCACGGGTTGCGGTGTATGCAGTGCCAAGTGCCCCTCCAAAACGGCAAAAAGCGAGTTCGACGAAGGACTTCGAACCCGCGGCGCCATCTATTCCCCCTTTCCGCAGGCTGTACCCAATGTGCCTGTCATTGACCGTAACCACTGTCTCAAGTTCCAGTCCGGAAAGTGCGGCGTCTGCGAAAAAATTTGCCCGGCCGGCGCGATCGACTATAGCCAGCAGGATACGAAAATAACCCAGAAATACGGCGCCATAGTGGTGGCTACCGGTTATGACATTATTAGCCTGGATAAGTTCGGCGAATATCAGTATGCCAACCACCCGGACGTGATTACCTCGCTGGAATTTGAACGCCTGACAAGCGCGGCCGGTCCGACCGGCGGCAAATTTGTCCGTCCGTCCGACAATAAAAAGCCGCAAAAGGTTGTCTTCGTCCAGTGTGTCGGTTCCAGGGACAAGACAGAACGGGGCAAAAGCTACTGTTCGAAAATCTGCTGCATGTATACCGCCAAGCATGCCATGCTGCTTGGCGAGAAATACCCGGACATTCAGAGCTACGTGTTTTATATCGACGTACGGACGCCGGGGAAAAACTTCGATGAATTCTACCGCCGGGCTGTGGAAGAGTATGGGGTCCAGTATATCAAGGGCATGGTCGGCAAAATATTCCCCGAGGGCGACAAACTGCTTGTCCATGGCGTAGATGCCTTAACCGGCGAAACCGTGGTAATCGACGCCGACCTCGTGGTATTGGCCGCAGCCACGCAGGCCAAACCCGATGCCGAGGCGCTCGGCCGCAAGCTCGGCATTAGTACCGATATGAACAACTTTTTCACCGAGGCTCATCCCAAACTGCGTCCGGTGGAAACTCACTCCGCCGGGATATACCTGGCCGGCGCCTGTCAGGGACCGAAGGATATTCCGGAAACGGTCGCCCAGGCCAGCGCGGCGGCCGCCAAAGCGATCGTGCTGTTGAGCAAAGACAAGCTTGTCAATAATCCTTGCGTGTCCGAAGTCAACGAAAGTATTTGCAGCGGTTGCCTGGAATGCACCCACATTTGTCCTTACGACGCCATTTCTGCCAAAGAACTGGAAACAAATGACCATGGCAAAATAACCAAAAGAACGGTGGCTCATGTGAACGAAGCGCTGTGTCAGGGCTGCGGCGGTTGTACCGTAGCCTGCCGTCCGGGCGCAATCGACCTCAAGGGTTTTACCAACCGACAGATCTTAGCGGAGGTAGATGCTCTATGTCAGTAGAAGCCTTGCAAACGACTGGCGAAAAGGCCGCATTCGAGCCGCTCATCGTGGCGTTTTGCTGTAACTGGTGCAGTTATGCCGGCGCCGATCTTGCCGGGACCAGCCGGCTTAATTACGCAGCCAACGTAAAAATTATCCGCGTACCCTGTTCCTGTCGGGTCAATCCCTACTTCATACTGCGGGCCTTTCAGCACGGGGCGGACGGTGTGGTTATCGCCGGCTGCCATCCCGGCGACTGCCATTATTCAACAGGTAACTATTTTACCAGACGGCGGTTTTCTATATTTACCAATTTGCTGGAATACCTCGGCATCGAAAAAGACCGGTTTAAAGTGGACTGGGTTTCTGCTGCCGAAGGAAGCAAGTTTGCCGGCGTGATGAACGACATCGTGGAGAAAGTTCATCAATTGGGGCCAAACGGAAAGTTGAGGGATAGCAGATGGAACAGATAGCGGCAAAAGTCAGGGAGGTTGCCAGGCAGGCGCTTGCCGGCGGCGCTGTCGAGAAAATATTGGGCTGGGAAAAGGGCGAGTTCTGGTATGACGCGTCACCTGTTATCATTACGGAGGAAAAAGAGGCCGACTCCTTGATCTGGGATACCTTCTGTGTAGCCAATCTCAGCAAATATCTCATCAAAGAGTTGAAAACAACGGCCAAGATTGGCGTATTCCTCAAAGGCTGCGACTCGCGGGCCTTTAACCAACTGGTAAAAGATCACCGCATCGATCCGGACAAAGTAGTTGTTTACGGTTTGCCTTGTCCCGGGATGATTGACGCGGCAAAGGTAAAAAAGGCCGGGCTTCAGCAAGGGCTGCTGTCAGTCAAACGGTCGGGTGACAAGCTGACGTTTGTTACGGCGGCCGGTGAAAAACAAGTATTCAGCCGGGATTTCGATTATGATAAATGCTTGGCCTGCCGGCAGCCAAATCCTGTCGTTTATCAACAACTACTGGGCGACGAAGTTATCCGCGAAGTACCAGCCGCAGAGCCGTTTGCCGATGTTTCCGAATTGGAGAACCTGTCGGCCGACGAACGCTATGCTTACTGGAGCAAACAATTCGCCAAATGCTTGCGTTGCAATGCCTGTCGCAATATCTGCCCGGCGTGCAGCTGCGAACAATGCATATTTGACAACGCTGCGGCCGGTGTAGCCGGCAAGGCTTTCGTCGATAGCGAAGAGCAGTTTTTCCACATCATTCGGGCCTATCATGTCGCCGGCCGCTGCGTTGACTGCGGCGAATGCAGCCGCGTCTGTCCGGCGGGTATTCCCCTCCAAAAACTGAACCATAAAATCATCAAAGATATAAATGAATTGTACGGCAAATACGAAGCGGGGAACGACGCCACAAGCAAATCTCCGTTGGTGACGTATCAGATGGATGATGCCGATCCTTTTGACGGACACACCCACAAAGGGGGGAATTAAATGAAAAAGCTGGCAAAGAGCAAATTGGCGGCGATGTGGCCCAAACTTGCCCAGGATTATGAATTGTTCGTGCCTGTCGAGCAAGACGGCAAAGTCAATTTTACTCTGTGGCAGGAGGGCGAACCCGTCCAGCTAGAGCACCTTAATACCGATATTTCTCCCAAACAGATTGTCTTTCCCCAAACCGAAACCTACTTAAAATTTAAACGGGCCGGCAAAAAGCTGAGCCTGGAAAAGGCGGGAAGCGAGCCGGCGCCTTATGTGTTGTTCGGGGTACGGCCGTGCGATGTCCGCAGTTTTACCCTTATTGATAACGTCTTTTTGAAGGAACCGGTGGACCGTTTCTATGAAGCGCGGCGCAACCAGGGGACAATCGTTTCCCTGGCCTGTTTCCAGCCGGAAGAAACTTGTTTCTGCCAAGCGTTCGGCATTGATCCGGAACAAGCGCCGGCAGGCGCCGATGTCGCCGCCTGGGATATGGGAACCTTCCTGCTGTGGCAACCCCAAACCGCCAAGGGGCAGGCGCTGACCGCCAAGCTTGCAAGCGTGCTTGAAGAAGCGACGGCCGCCGATGAACAGGCCTGCGACAAGCTTAAGCAAGAAACCAAGCGCAAGCTTGCGGCGCTGCCGTTGGCCGGGCTTGAGCCCCGGCAAATCGACGGCAAGCTGAAAGACATCTTTGACGCCAAAGTCTGGGACGAATATAGCTCGCGCTGCCTGGGCTGCGGTGCCTGCACGTTTGTGTGCCCGACCTGCCATTGTTATGATATTCGCGACTTTGACGGCGGCCAGGCCGGTGAGCGGTTCCGGTGCTGGGATTCGTGCATGTATTCGGAATTTACCCTGATGGCGCATGGCAACCCCCGTAAAACGCAAAAGGAAAAATTCCGGCAGCGGTTTATGCACAAGCTGGTCTACTATCCGGAAAATAACGCCGGAGTGTTTGCCTGCGTAGGCTGCGGGCGATGTATTACCAAATGCCCCGTCAACATGAATATTGTCAAAGTCATCAAGAGATTGGGCGGTGAAAAAGCATGAGCTGTACCTGTAATAAAACTGCCGATCCGTTGGTACCGCAGATTGCTGTTATCGAAGCCATTAGGCAAGACACGAGCGACGTCACGACTTTCCGGGTAACTAAGCCCGGCGGTGGCAAATGCTTCGATTATATGCCCGGCCAATGCGCCATGCTGTCGGTGCCGCCGATAGGCGAAGCGATCTTTTCCATCACCTCGTCGCCGACGGAAGAGACTTTCATGGAGTTCAGCATCAAAAGATGCGGCACGGTAACTGAATATCTCCATCAACTGGAAGTAGGCAGCGAAATAGGTATCCGCGGTCCGTACGGCAATCATTTTCCGGTGGAAAGCAAGCTAAAAGGCCAGGACCTGCTGTTTATCGCCGGGGGTATCGGTTTGGCGCCGCTCCGGTCGGTGATTAACTACTGTCTGGCTAATCGCGCCGACTATGGAAAAATCGATATTGTCTATGGCGCCCGGAGTCCGGAAGATCTTGTCCACACCAAGGAAATTTTCGATAACTGGCCCTCAAGAAAAAATACTAACGTCCATCTGACCGTCGACAGACCGTTTGAAGGCTGGAACGGGCATGTCGGCTTTGTCCCCAATTATGTTAAAGAACTGGGGTTTGCCACCAATAAAGTGGCCCTGCTGTGCGGACCGCCGATCATGATCAAATTTGTCCTGCAGGGACTGGAAGAGCTTGGCTTCAAAAAAGAGCAAGTTTATACGACGTTGGAATTAAGGATGAAATGCGGTGTAGGCAAGTGCGGACGCTGCAATATCGGCAATAAATATGTCTGCAAAGACGGACCGGTATTTCGTTGCGATGAACTGCAAGAACTTCCTAACGAATATTAATTTTGAGGAGGCCTGAGACATGTCCGACAAGGAAATGGCTGATATCTTTATTTTGGGCAAGAAATACACGGTACCGGCGAGCCTGACCATCATGGATGCCATGGAATATGCAGGCTATCAGCATATCAGAAGCTGCGGCTGCCGCGCGGGATTCTGCGGCGCTTGCGCCACAATCTACAGAATAAAAGGGGAGCGGGAATTCAAAGTATGTTTGGCGTGCCAAACAAAGGTTGAGGACGGCATGTACCTGACGCAGCTTCCCTTTTTCCCAGGCAACAAAGAAATCTACAACATCAATAAACTCGAACCGACTGCCGATACGATCGGGAAACTCTATCCGGAAATCTACAAATGCATTGGCTGCAATTCCTGCACGAAAGGCTGTCCGCAAGAATTGAATGTCATGCGCTACATTGCTTATGCCCAGCGGGGCGACCTGGAAAAATGCGCCCAGGAGTCTTTCGACTGCGTCATGTGCGGTATTTGCGCATCACGGTGTCCGGCTGGCATTACCCATTACCAGGTGGCCTTGCTGGCGCGCCGCCTGACGGGCAAATACATCGCCCCCGAAGCCAAGCATTTGACCGAGCGCGTCAAAGAGATGGAAGCCGGTGAACATGACGACGCTATCGAGAAATTGAATCAAAAGAGTGTGGAAGAGCTGACCGCCCTATACAATGCCCGCGATATCGAAAAATAACACCAATTCTTTGTAAGGAGGAACGTTGATGTATACGGCTGAAATGAAACAGCTCATTAAAAAGGTGGAAGCTACGCGTCCCCAGCGGCTGGGCCGCGACTATCCCCGCATGACGCCCGCGGAACGCGATGAAGTATTGAAAAAATATCATCCTGACTATCGCGCCAGCGGTTTTCGCACGTTGGCCCTCGGGATCAACGAGGGAGCCAAGGTCCCGCTGGAACTGGCCGATCTCCTTGAAGCCGAGAGCCGCCTGACAAATGTAGCCATTGACCTCAAGAAAGTAGATTATGACGTCGACGTACTCATTATCGGCGGCGGCGGTGCTGGAGCGGCAGCGGCGTTAGAAGCCCACAAGCGGGGCGCCAAAGTCTTGATTTGCACCAAACTGCGCATGGGTGACGCCAACACCATGATGGCGCAAGGCGGCATACAGGCCGCGGATAAACCCGGCGACACGCCGGCCACGCATTATCTTGACGTTATGGGCGGCGGCCATTTCACCAATAAGAAAGAGCTGGTCAGTGCGCTTGTCAAAGATGCGCCGGGCATCATCAAATGGCTCAACGATCTGGGAGCCATGTTTGACAAGGAAGCGGACGGCACCATGGTAACCACCCATGGCGGCGGTACCTCCCGGAAGAGAATGCATGCGGCGCGCGACTATACCGGCGCGGAAATTATGCGGGTCATCCGGGACGAAGTCGTCAGTCAAGGCATTCAAGTTGTCGAGTTTTCCCCGGCGGTGGAAATGCTGCTCGATGCGGGCGGCCAAGCTGCCGGTGCCGTATTGTATAACCTGGAAACGGAAGAGTACTCCATTGCCAGGGCGAAAACCGTAATTTTGGCGACTGGCGGCGCGGGCCGGCTGCATTACCAGGGTTTCCCGACGTCGAACCATTATGGAGCCACTGCCGACGGTCTTGTTATGGGTTATCGCGCCGGAGCGGAGCTTGTTTTTGCGGATACCATCCAGTATCATCCCACGGGTGTCGCCTTCCCGCCGCAAAATTTAGGCGCCCTTGTCACCGAAAAAGTCCGCAGTATCGGCGCGACGCCGGTAAATATCGACGGCGAGCAATTCGTGTTCCATCTCGAAACCCGCGATGTGGAAGCCGCCGCGATCATTCGCGAATGCACCGACCGTAAGAAAGGCATTCAGACGCCTTCCGGCGTCAAAGCCGTCTGGCTGGATTCGCCGCTTATCGAGTTGCTTCACGGCGAAGGCACGATTGAAAAAAGAATACCGGCCATGTTCCGTATGTACAAAAAGTTCGACATTGATATGAGAAAAGAACCGATCCTGATCTACCCCACCTTGCATTACCAAAACGGGGGCCTGTTGATTAACGAACATGGCCAGACCAAGGTGGAAAACCTGTATGTTGCCGGCGAATGCGCTGGCGGCATCCATGGTACAAATCGACTGATGGGCAACTCTTTGCTAGACATCCTGGTATTCGGCCGCCGGGCCGGCGCTCATGCCGCCGACCGCAGCAAGACGGTACAAGTGAAGACGCTTAGCCTGGACCATGTGAAAAAGTATCATCAGTTACTCTGCGAGCACGGGGTGAAAACGGCCCAAACATCACCCATGCTTCTGCCACACTATACTCATGGACGAGAAGAATAGCAGCCTGAGCGGAGATTTTTAACATTTGACTTAATTGAACCCCCCGGAGTAGATTCGGCAAAAGACCATAGAATCTACTAGGGGGGTTCGTTCGTGGTCAAATGGAATAAAGTGAGACTGTCTTACTGAGCAACGCGTTGAGTCTAAAATTCGGCACAAGGCTGTGGGGCGGGTCGCGTACAAAGGTTTGATATAGGACGTGCTAAATGACTCGACGACAATAATAAAAGAGGCCAGCGCGTAACAAAGCGCCGGTCTCTACTGTTTTTTTTGCTGCGAATTTAAACAACACTTGAATCCAGCAAGAAACGGCAAAGGATCAGATCATCGATGTTGTGAGCGGGATCGAGACCGGTCTCGTCGTTGATGCGGGTCAGCCGGTACAGCAAGGTGTTGCGATGGATGTGAAGCTGGGAGGCTGTTTGGTTGATATCGAAGTTGTTATTCATCAGGCTGTCCAGGGTGTTTTTCATTTCCGGGTTTTCTTTTATCGCTTTACAGAAACGGTTGCGGATATCGTTAGTTGCCAGCAGGGCGGCCGGCGTCAGCGCTTCCCGGGAGGTATAACGCACAAGCAGATCTTTTTCTTTTATGAAGCAAGTTTGTCTTTCGCCAAAGCAGTATTTTAGACAAAAAAGCGCCTGACGAAAAGACGGGTTGTATTCAGCTGGCGTTTTGGCCACCGCGCCGATCCCGGCCGGATAAGTCTCGTTCCCACCGTCCGGGAACAACTTCTTGGCTTCCTCGGCCCAAGCGACAATTATATCCTGCAGCTGTCCGTCCGGGAGTGATTTTAAGATGACGAGCTTTTCCTCGAGTACGGCGGCCACATCATCGTCGGTTATGAGGCCGCCATCGGCAATATTAAGCAGAATGCTTTCCTCCACCCGTTCCGAGACCAGTTCGGAGGGACCGTATTCGGCGGCAAATCTGGCCAGGGCGGCGGCTATGTCGATGACGACGACGATTCTTGGCAGCGCCAGGTTCAGCCGGAGGGCCTTGGCGATGCGCCGCAGTTTTGGATTCTGCTCAGGAGACGGGGTGGTAACCGCCGACTCCAGCAGTTCTTCGCGCAGACGGGTTTTTGTCCGCAGTTCTATCTGCAACAAGTCCCTTTCTAGGATCAGTTCGGTTATCGTCTTAACCAGACGTCCGGTATCGCGTACCTCGTCCGGGTTGCCGAAGACGCCGATTACACCGACAACCTGGTCGTCGAGCACGATCGGCAGGTTGATTCCCTGAAGCGCACCCGGGTAAAGAGACAACTCGTGGGGGAAGATTTCAATTACCGAACCGGTTTCGATGACGTCGAGGGCGCCCTTATGAAAAGTATTCACCCGGTGCGGATGCCCGGTGGCAATAATAATGCCTTCCCGGTTCATGATGTTGACGTTGCGATGGACCAGACACATCGCGCTGTCAACAATCTTCTGGGCCAGTTCGGCCGGGATAATCATATTTCTGCCGGACCTCCCATTTGTATAAAATGCACAATAAATCCTTGCAGAAAGTAGGATTTTTCTTCTTTGGGACCAATTGTCCTTAGGCTAAGTAAAGCCTTATCATTATTATATAAGCGCAGTGTATTGCCGAAAAGGGCCAATTTTTATGCTAGGCTATTTTTCTGTAAAAATCACCAAAAACGCTGGCGCTGGGACTAAACAAAAGGAGGAGAAAAAATGGGTTCGACAGGAATGATGATGGTAGTCTTGCTGCTGGCCATCGCACTAATTATCTTCCTCACGATCAGGCTAAAAGTACATGCTTTCGTCGCCTTGCTGGCGGCATGCCTGTTTATTGGCTTCGCCACCGGTATGAAACTTGACGCGATCCTGAAGTCAATTGAACTGGGGATGGGCGGGTTCCTGGGGATGTTGGCGCCTATTCTCGCCCTCGGAGCCATCGTCGGCAAAATGATGGAAATATCCGGCGGCGCCGAGCGACTGGCGAGGACGATGATCAACACCCTTGGCAAACGCAATACCCACTGGGCGATGATGATCGTCGGTTATATCTGCGGTATCCCTGTATTTTTCCAGGTAGGCATTGTATTGCTGATGCCGCTGCTGTTCTGCGTAGCCATTGAAGCCGGTATGTCCCTGGTAATGATCGGCGTCCCAATGATAATCGGCCTCTTGACCGTCCACTGCATCGTACCGCCCCACCCGGCCGCGACCGCCGTAGCAGTCGGCCTCAAGGCCGATATCGGTCGGGTTATCCTGTACGGCCTTATCGTCGGGTTCCCGGCGGCGGCTATCGCCGGGCCGATCTTCGGCAAATTTGTCGGCAACAAGTTTGATCTGAATCCGCCCGAACACCTCCGCAAGGCCGAACCTACTCCCGACGATAAGCTGCCGCCGTTCGGCATTACCCTCTTCACGATCCTTTTCCCGCTTATAATAATGATTTCCAAGACCATTTTGGAGTTTATTCTCGGCAAGGCCCATCCGGCGATGGTGTACATCAACTTCATCGGCGACCCGGTCACCGCGCTATTCCTGGCGGTAATACTCTCCTACTGGACGCTCGGCATTAACCGCGGCATGAATATGGAGAAGCTTCAGAAGTTCAGCGAAGTAGCCATCGGGCCGATGGCCGCCATTCTGCTCATCATCGGCGCCAGCGGCGCCTTCAACAAAATACTTATGGACAGCGGCATCGGCAACGCCATCAAATCCATCCTCATGGCCTGGACGATAAATCCGCTGCTGCTGGCCTGGCTGGTCGCGGCCGTAATGCGGTTTGCCGTCGGCGGCGCCACCATCGCAATGATTACGGCCGTCGGTCTTGTAACCCCGGTACTGCCGATGTATCCCGGTCTCGATCCGGCCCTGGTGGCCGTGGCCATCGGTGCCGGCGCCATCGGCTTATCGCATGTCAATGATCCGGGGTTCTGGTTCGTCAAGGAGTATTTCGGCATGTCGATGGGTGACCTCTTCAAAACATACACTCTATCCACCACCATCGCTTCGGTCGTGGGGATAATCACTCTTCTGATTTTCAGCCAGTTCGTAGGTTAATCGGTCGTCAATATTTTGGGGAGGCTCCCGTATATGAGAGTAACGGTTGTTGTCGACAATATGGTCCCTATAAGCGCTAAAAGCCCGTTTCTCGGGGAACACGGGCTGTCGCTGCTGATTGATACCAGGACGAAAAAAATACTCCTGGACTCCGGCCAGTCCGAAGCAGTAGTTCACAACCTCAGCCTGCTTGGCGTCCACAGTCGCGACCTCGACGCCATCGCCATAAGCCATGGGCATTATGACCACACCGGCGGCCTTGTCCATGTTCTCCAGCACCGGCGCCGGCCCATCCCCATCTACGCCCACAGCCGCATATTCGATAAGCGGTATTCTGTAGCCGGCGGTGGCCGGTCCTACATCGGTCTACCGTTCGCCAGGGAAGCGGCCGATTTGCTTGGCGCTGAATGGATTTTGGCCGACGAACCGCTGGAGATTGCCCCGGGGCTGTGGTTCAGCGGCGGCATGCCCCGCGTCACCGGCTTCGAACAGGGGGATGCCAGGCTGGTCATCCCTGATACACAGGGCTGCGATTGTCAGGATATCATTCCTGATGATACGGCGCTATATTATGCCGGCAAAAACGGCCTAGTCGTCATCGGCGGCTGCACCCACTCCGGGTTGGTCAACACGGTAAAGCGCGGACTTGAACTCACCGGCGCGAAACGACTGGCCGGATGGATCGGCGGTACCCACCTCGGCCCGGTGAGCAAAGAGCAGCAGGATATGACCATGTCAATGCTGCAGGAAAATCAGCCGGACTTCATTGCCGCCAACCATTGCACAGGTTTCGATATGATGGCCGAGTTGAGAGCAAGTTTTGGCAAGCGGTTTATTCCTGGTTTGGTGGGCACGGTTATTGAGGTGGATGCCTAGCGTGGGTAATCGATGCCGGTTTGAAACTGGCATAAACGTCAGGCTGGACATAGCTCGGCCTTCCGTAGGTGTTTGTTGACAATCCTCTTCCAGCAGGGGACAGACCCGCCAAAGTAAACTCGGGGCTTCCGGGGTTTTTGCCCGGAAGCCCTTTTCGTAGTTGGATTTTTGCGTAACGATTTGCGTAACGATAGCTCTAGGTTGAGTTCAAACAAAACGGACAACTGTCTAACTCGTACACCCGTAGTAGCGCGTAAAATTTTGTGTAAAGCCCCAAAGCCAAAATAAGTTCGAGAAGCAAGGCCGAGCAGATCGTTTTTCCACTTGTACAACGCGGAAATGTATACGTTTTTGTGTAAATGGGTTCCCCCATGCATAGCGAGATAGAGTCGATATAGTGTTCTAAGTTATACTTCTCGATAGGATTCGGTATACCATCATTGCCCGGTAATCGTGGATATTATTCCATATTCAAGGAATAGTATCCATATTTTTTTATCCCGTCTCGCTGTGAGGAAAGCACGATATGCCTATAGATTACCCGCGAATTACCGAGATACTCCAAATCAAAGACATCTTCCTACACTTTAATATGCACACTGGCCGCGGGGCTGTTGTCCGAGCTATGCTGCTGCGAATATATACTCCTATTCTGTTTAGAATAATACTGTCTATTTTTCACAGGGAGGTCCTCACATGAATACAGCCGAGCACAATATCCGTCTCACAGTCGCTGAGGTTGGAAGTCTCTGGATTCACTTTATGAATGGCAGTATGTCAAAATGTACCATGTCGTACTTCCGTGCAAGAACCAAGGACACCGAGATTCAGCCGGTCTTTGACACAGCCTTGTCGATGGTGACTTCGCAATTGAATACTATAACGAAAATATTCCAGCAGGAAGAGTATCCTATTCCCATCGGATTCACCGACAAGGACGTAATGATGGAAACACCTCGACTATTTTCTGATTCTTTCCACCTCAACTACGTCAGAAACCTAGCCAAAACCAATATGGTGGCTCATGCTCTATCCGTCTCGTTAGCGACGCGGGCAGATAAGCGTGCCTTGTCTATGCAATCTCTAAAGGACTCCGGCGACTTGGACGAGCAAGCGACCAAGGTGATGCAATCCAAAGGGTTAGCGGTCCGTCCCCCGTATATCACCCCCCGTGGTCATACAGAATATATGCAGAGCACCGACTTCCTGGGCAGCTTTTTCGGCCAGCAGCGAATGCTTAGTGCTATGGAAATCACCCACTTGTTCTTGAACGCCCAGTCCAACGCCATTGCCAAAGCCTTATTTATCGGCTTTTCCCAGGTTGCCCACGACGAAGTTATTCGGGATTTATTTGTACGCGCAGCGGACGTAATAGACAAACACGTCGAAATATTCAATACCTCCCTAAAAGAAAGTGGCGTCCCCGGACCCATGAGTCTGGATTCGGATATCATGGCGTCTACCACACCGCCTTTTTCGGACAAGCTCATGCTGTACCATCTTGTAGCCGTGATGAATATGGCTTTGGGCTATTATGCCGCAGCCGTGGGAGCTAGTTTGCGGGCAGACCTGATGGCTGACTATACGCGCCTCACGGCGGAAATCGAGAAATTCAATTGGGAAGCTATGAGTTTATTGATCGACAGAGGTTGGGCTGAACAGCCGCCTATGGCCCCTGACCGGAAAAAATTGGCTTATTCCGGTAAATCGTCGCTTTAGACGAAACCCTTTTTAGATACCATAAGGAGGTTACGATAGTGACAACAACCGCGCATAACATTCGCCTCACCGCTTCTTCAATCGGCTCTCTATGGATTCAGTATATGATGGACAGCCTGGCCGTCTGCACCATGAAATATTTCATAGCAAAAACGGAGGATACGCAGATTACGCCGGTGCTGCAAAACGCTTTAAAGCTGGCCCAGTCTCATGTGCAAACAATTAGCGGGATTTTTACTCAGGAAGGATTCCCTGTACCCTTCGGCTTTACCGATAAGGACGTAAATGTAGGTGCGCCGCGACTTTATTCCGATTCCTTCCATCTAATCTACATCAAAAACATGACCAAAGCAGGGATGGTTGCTTATGGTCTTGCCCTGTCTCTCTCTTCCCGCGCCGATATCCGCCAGCATTACCTGCAGTGCTTAAAGACAAGTACCGACCTGGATGAGCAAGCGACTCAGGTGATGCTGTCAAAAGGGTTTTATGTTCGCCCGCCCTATATCACAGCGCCTACCCATACCGAATTCATCAAAAACACCGATTATCTAGGCACCTTTTTCGGCCAGCAACGGGTCTTAAACTGCATGGAAATCACCCATCTGTTCCTGAACGCCCAGTCCAATGGCTTTGAAAAGGCTTTAATCACCGGCTTTGGTCAGGTCGCCCATGACGTAGATGTGCGGAATTTGTTCAAACGCAGGGCGGAAATCTTCAACAAACACGTCGAGGTTATGCTCGTTCACCTTAAAGAGAGCGGCATCCCTGGACCCATGAGCGTAGAGTCCGATGTCATGAATTCTGTCGTCGCTCCTTTCTCCGATAAATTGATGCTTTTCTATGCTACTGCCATAAATAATATGCGCTTGGGTTATTATGCCGCAGCCGTAGGGGCCAGTCTGCGAGCTGATATTAACGCCGACTATGCACGTCTTGCTGCCGAGCTTATGAAATTCGGTTTGGAGGCCATACGACTGCTTATTAATAAGGGATGGGCTGAGGAGCCGCCTCTGTTCGTTGACCGTAAAGAACTGGCGACAAGCGGTAAAAGCTCATCACAATAAAAATGGTGAACCACCAGGCTACTGGTGGTTTTATTTTTGAGGCGGTTCTACCGACAACTTTGCCCGTCAAATGTGCATCATTATTATAGCCACTGCTCATCAAAGCGTCCTTCGAAATATATTACTAGCTGTGAAATACAGTCTGTCCAGTTTCTGAGCGGCATAGTCCATTTCTTGGCGGTATCGACTGTTGCCAGATAAATGATTTTGCGCAAAGCCTCATCAGAAGGATAGGCTGTTTTCGTCTTGGTCACTTTTCTGACCTGCCGGTGGTATCCCTCAATTATATTGGTGGTATAGATTATCCGGCGGATTTCGTATGGGTACTTGAAATAAGTTGTCAATTCCAACCAGTTGTTTTCCCAGACCGGATTACAGCGGCATGCTTTTTGCCCCACTTTTCCTTGAAGGCGCTAAAGGCTATTTCCGCCTCATCCAAGGTAAGGGCCTGGTATACTTTTTTGAGGTCGACCATCATGGCTTTTTGATCTTTGTAGGATACATACCTCATAGAATTGCGGATTTGGTGGATGACACAGAGTTGGATTTCCGTCCGAGGAAATACAGCGGCAATGGCTTCGGAGAAGCCGGACAGACCGTCTTTACAGGCAATTAATATATCCGATATGCCTCGGTTCTTAAGTTCGTTGCATACACCAAGCCAAAAGCTGGCGCTTTCCGCTTCGCCGATCCATATTCCCAGGATGTCTTTTTGACCGGCCATGTTGATGCCAAGAACGCTGTAGGCAGCTTTGTTAATAATCCTGTTGTCTTTGCGGACTTTGAAATAGATAGCGTCTAGGAATACGACCGCGTAGACTTTTTCCAGCGGGCGGGCCTGCCACTCCGCCACCTGAGGCATGATTTGAGAGTCTTTGAAAAGCTCCTTTAGTTTGATATGGATGTCCTCGACGGTCCGGCATTCTTTTGCCAATTCTTTGGCGAGCTGCATCTGTACACTTTGCATAAATGGTCATCTCCTTTGTGGATATTATTACCATTTACACAAATTTTGAGACACTCTCTACAACGCCGACCGCGTGACACCAAGTCCCTGGCGACACCTTTCGCACTGCCGGCTCGACTGCACAGCGCAATTGCGCATTCTTTAGATATGCATTATACCATCTCGCCAATAAGTGACGGGATGGATAACCAAGTTCATGGCCCACAGCTGCTGCCGGTTTATCATACTTGGTGTAGAGCTCAATGGCCTTCATACGTTTTTCTCTTGAATACATGGACAACCTCCTGGCTTGTTTTGAGTCCAAAATTTTGTCCGCATCCCCTTTCATGCAAAATCAAATCGGCGTTGACACTGGTTCTGGATAACAAGAACTGTAACAATATAGACCAGTGTTACAAAATTGCAGCGCTAGGATGTAACATTTCGGAGATCCAAACCGCCGTTTCTTTTTTTATGGCTTACTGGTATATCAAGATATTCCGCAAGATATCTGATTCGAGTGTTACTTAAAATTAAGAGAACTATAATTGGCACAAATATTGCAACAAATATTATAAATTATTGCGTCAAGATTATGACTTCTGGAGGTGGCACTGTGTCTATAGAAAAACGGCTGCTGTGACGGCCTCGGCATCTGGGATAGGAAAGGCCATTGCGCTTGCCTTGCAAAAGTCGGAGCAAATCTGGTAATCTCCGATTCGATATGGAACATTTAAATGTAGTGCAAGACAGTTCCGGCAAAACCGCCTGGGTTTTCGCCGAGGATTCTGTCTTGGCCATTCCTGTCGGTTGTAAGGCCGTTGACGTAGTTATCAGGCCAGGGGACAGATAATATTGCTTGCCAAATGTCGGAAGGAATATCCCGCTTCCATGGACAGCCGATTGAGAAATTCTGATTTCAGCCTTTTTCGGAGGTTGAAATCTGGGGCCCGCCGGAATCTTCGTCCTACCTTGTTAGAGTTGGCGATGTGCTCCAAAAGGACACTACTCTCCTTAGTACGTGAAGGAATACCGGCAGTGTAGTGCGGCGAGATCAGTTTCACAGGGAGCGGCGTCGAGAATGAGGCTTTTAGGATGGCAAAGGTCATGGTGTTACAAAAGGGGCGGTAATTTACTGCCTAATTTTATAAAAAGAGAGGGATAACGATGCGAAAAAGTATTATAGGATTGGTTTTGGTTTTCGTGGTTTCCGCTATTATTGTCGGGTGCGGCGGGAAAAGCACGCCTGCGGCAAACACGCCGTCGAAATATCCTGAGCGGGAGATCACGATATTCTGTCCGTCGACGGCGGGCGGGTCTAGTGATTTGCTCACCCGCGCCATAGCACAATCCGCCAGTAAGACGCTGGGCAAACCGATGGTGGTCGTAAATCGCGACGGTGCCAACGGCATGGTCGCGACAACGGAGCTTGCTAAAACAAAGCCGGACGGCTATACGATTATGCTCGGCGTCGGCGGGCTCTTTACCAACCAGCCTCATATTCAAAAAAACCTCGGCTATAAACAGGATGATTTCGATTTCTTGATGGGCTTTACCAATGATCCAGTCCTGCTGTTAGTCCCGGCTGATTCTGCTTATAAAACATTGGAAGATTTATTGACGGCCGCCAAGGAACAGAATAAAACCATCCGGTATGGCAATTCAGGAATGGGCGGATACCCTCAGTTAAGTCTTGCGAATCTATTTCAGTTAGCAGGGGTTTCGTCCCAGCCGGTGCCTTTTAAAGGCGAAGCGCCTGCTCTGGCGGCGTTGCTGGGAGGCCATGTGGACGCCGCAGCATCTCACCCGGGGGCTGCCATCCCGCACATAAAAGCTGGGAAATTGCGCGCGTTGGCCATTTCTTCGGCTACTAGGTTTGCCAATCTGTCGGATGTGCCGACAATGAAAGAAAAAGGCTTTAATATCGATATGGGCGTTAGGAAGTTCGTATTTGCCCCCAAGGGCCTGCCTAGCGATGTAAGAGACAAGCTGATCGAGGCACTGAAAAAAGTACTGGAAGATCCCGAATTTAAGAAATATATGGCCGATACTAACGTGATCGTCGAACCCATGGATTCCAAACAAATCGTTGATTATTTCAACTTCCAAAGTCCGATCATGAAGAAACTCCTCCAGGACATGCCCAAACAATAAGCTTCTTGCGATGCCACAAATTAATGCGGGTAAACGTCGCCCCCTAGCAATATCTTCGAGGTTCGCTTTTGCGCGGCTGACGGATCGAGAGACGGCAAAGAATCTGCCAAACGCATCCTGAAAGGCGGGTAACGCATGATTGCCTGATTGGTTGCTATTACCAATCGAATTTACGCAAAGTTGAGTTGAAAGGAAGAAATTATGAGTAAATCGCGACAAGGATTTGAATACATAGCTCATACACTGCAAGGGTATGGCGTTACACATCTTTTCTATATAGAGGCGATGCTGCGATTGACGCTGCGGGAACTGGAGCAGAAGGGCATAAAGGGCATAATGACCCATACGGAAAACGCTGCTGGGTATATGGCCGATGGTTATTCGCGCATTTCGGGTAAGCCCGGTGTCTGTATGGCCCAATCCATTGGGGCGGCCAATTTGACCGGAGGAATACAGGACGCTTGGTTAGCCAACTCTCCGGTTATCGCTCTGACTGGGAAAAAGCCAGCCCAATTTCAGTATAAAAATTGCTATCAGGAGGTCGACCATCGGTTATTCTACGAGTCAATAACCAAATTTAACGCTGATGTAACTCAGCCTGACCAGTTGCCGTTTTTGTTAAGGCAGTGTTTCCGCTCTGCGGTTAGCGGGAAACCTCGTCCCGTTCATCTTGATATACCGAATGAAATGGGCCGTGTAGTTGAGCTGGCTGAAATTAACGAACCGCTATACATAGAGGAGGCTTATAAGAAATATCCGGCATTTAGGCCGTCCGCCGAGGACAGTTGCGTCGAGGAAGCTTCGAAGGTGATAAATAAAGCGGAACGGCCGGTAATTATTGCCGGTAGAGGCGCTAGAATCTCTGATGCGGGTGAGGAGATATATCGACTTGCCGCAAAAGGCGGTATTCCAGTTGTAACTAGCCCTGACGGCAAAACCGTGATCGATGAAACCGACCCGCTTTGGGCGGGGATAGTCGGTAATTATGGGATGGTCTGCGCAAACAAAACGGTTAAGAACGCCGATCTTGTAATTTTTATTGGTACGCAGACAGGTGATCAAACGACCATTAACTGGTCAGCACCACAGCGAGATGTTAAGGTGGTGCATATCGATATTGAAGCCTCCGAACTTGGCAAAAATTATCCTGATTCGGTTGGGCTGCTTGGCGATGCCAAAACCGTAGTAGCGCAGTTGACCGAAAAGATAAGTAAAACGGATCGCTCTAAATGGCGTGAAGAAGTAGCGGGCTACGTGCGCACAACAATGGCCGAATATGAATCGGTCTTGACCAGCGAGAATACGCCGATAAGGCCAGAAAGGCTATGTGCAGAAATAAGCAAAGCCTTGCCTGATAATGCTGTGCTTGTCTCTGATACCGGATATTCGGCGATCTGGACAGCTACGATGGTTAGGATGCGCCCAAACCAGAGGTATCTGAGGTCGGCGGGCTCATTGGGTTGGGCCTTCCCCGCGTCGCTGGGCGTTAAGTGCGGTGCCCCCGAAAGACCCGTGGTATGTTTCGCCGGCGATGGAGCTTTTTATTATCATCTGAGCGAAATGGAGACCGCATGCCGTAATGGGATAAACACGGTCACGGTCATTAACAATAACCAAGGGTTCGGGCAGATGCAAAGGGCGATAAGGAAGGTATATGAGAACAATCCGGAGAAAGCGGATGCCCACTTTACTTTTACAGGAATAAATTTCAGTAGGATTGCCGAAGAATTTGGTTGTTTCGCAGTCCGGGTGGAAAGACCGGAGAATATCGGACCGGCTATAAAACGCGCTTTGAATGCCGGGAAACCTGCTGTAGTAGAGGTAATTACAGACCTATACGCCACCGCCCCGCTTTGTTCATAAAATTTGGTATTGCTACTTTGCTGCCCGTTTGACTTTGGCCTAAGTACAACGGGATGGAAAACTGAATGGAGTGATAGACATGAATGCTATCAATAAGGTTGGGGTAATAGGGGCAGGAATTATGGGTCATGGGATTGCCCAGTCCTGTGCTCAGGCCGGAGAGAGGATTTTATTAATAGACACTAATGAACAGGCTCTGGCAGACGCAAGAACCTCAATGGAGAAAAATTTAAAGCTGCTTATCGCCAACGGCTTTTTACATGAATCGCCGGATGAGATTCTCAGCCGAGTCGAATTTGCTGTCGCACTGGAAAAAGTCAAAGATGTAGATTTAGTAATCGAGGCAATACCAGAAAAATTATTTTTAAAGGAGAACCTGTTTAACAAGCTAGGAAAGATTTGCCGCCCCGACTGCATTCTTGCAAGCAATACATCATCCATACCGATAACTAAACTTGCCGGGGTAACCGAACATCCGGAGCGCATTTTGGGTACTCACTTTTTTCAGCCGGCCCAGCTCATCCCTTTAGTGGAAATTATTCAAACTGAGCAAACAGATGAAAAAGTGATTGAAGCCACGATGAACTTTATGACAGCAATTGGGAAGAAACCAGCACGTGTTAAGAAAGATATCCCCGGATTTGTTGCTAACCGTTTGCAACAAGCGCTGGCGAGGGAAGCCCTGTCTCTTGTTCAAAAAGGAGTTGTTACAGCAGAAGATCTTGACACTATCGTTACAACAAGCTTTGCACTTCGTATGGTTCTCACCGGCCCCATCCAACAAAAAGATTTGAATGGATTAGATACCTTTATGTCGGTCACTAAACAAGTATGCCCGGATTTGGAAGATACGAAAAAGCCACTGGCAATATTAGAGGCTAAAATAGCTTCGGGCGAATTGGGCCTAAAGACAGGCAAAGGCTTTTACGATTGGGCGGGTAAATCCGCAGTGGAGGTATACAACGATAAGAACAAGGGGCTAATTGATCTACTAAAATTTCTAAACAGCCGGAAGGCATAGCTTACTAAGATAATTTGCAATTTCTGATGTCGATAGCGGCGTACGATCCGGATGCCCATAGTAACTCACAGTCAAAAGGCCGCTGGTTCCAAACCAGCATGCCCCCCAGGACAGAGAAGGCTTCGCAGGTTTCGCCTGCGAAGCCTTTCCTCGTTTTGATGCCCAAAATGATTCGAAACGGAGTCAAGATGCTCCCCTCCGGCCCCATAAGATGCTTCAGCGCCACGCTGCCCAGGGCCACAATAACCTGCGGCTTCACCAGTGCCAGCTCCTCGTCCAGCCAATGCTGCGCGCACGCCCGGCCCTCCTCCACCGTCGGCGTACGGTTGCCTTTCGGTCTGCATTTCAATATATTCGTTGAACCTTAGTTCTGCCGCAGGGCTGAAAGTCCAGTGGTCGACAGGTCCGCGCGGTGTTCAAGGAGGGAAAATTTTACATTTCGCCCCGAATCCTAATTTTGACGAAATGATTGAGCATGATTCTTACTTTCGGTAGTGAGGAGCCATGCTCTTGTTTGTTTTTCGACCAATTTTAGCTGACCCGTCCATCCCCACGGAGATAACAGATAAATAAGAGAAGAAGTAGGAAAAATTTTGCCTGAACCAGTATAGTAGTGTTATCAAAAAGCTGCCGAGTTGTTCCGGTTTCGCGAAGGCAATGATAGGGAGTGACAAGATGCATACCCGCAGGTTCAATAATGTAGTCGCCTACAGTATGATCGTCGTCCTGTTGGCCTCCCTGATTACGGGGTGCTTCCGCAAACAGGACGCCCAGCCCGCGCCCCAGAGCGGGGGCCGGGACGTCATCGCCAGCCTGGGCGTGGTGACGACGGCTCATCCGCTGGCCTCACAGGCCGGACTCGATGTTCTCAAAAAAGGCGGCAACGCGATAGACGCCGCGATTGCTACCGCCCTGGTGCTCGGCGTGGTGGAGCCCTATGCCTCCGGGCTGGGCGGCGGCGGTATGGCGATCACATATATCGCCAAGGAAAACAAGTGCTATATCATCGACTTTCAGGACGTCGGCCCCGGCAAAAGCCGCCCGGATTCGTACAAGGCGGTGAAGGGCAAAGTGCCCGAAACGAAGCAGATCGGCTACAAGGCGGTAGCGGTGCCGGGCGAGCTTCGCGGCTTGGAGATGCTCCACAAGAAGTTCGCCACCATGAAGTGGGCGGACCTGGTGGCCCCGGCGATCAAATACGCCGAGGAGGGGTTCCCGGCCGGCAAGACGCTGACCGAAGTGGTAACGGAGGATATGCTGCGCATCGACAAGTATCCAGCCGTTGCCAAGGCGTGGTATACCAGGCAGTTTTACCGGGATGGCCTGCCCATCCAGCCGGGCGATAAGCTGATGAACAAGGAACTGGCCGAAACGCTCAAGAAGGTTGCCGCCGGTGGCGCGGACGTCTTCTACACGGGCGAAATCGCGGCAGCGATCGCCAAGGAATTTGCCAAGCCGGAGGCCGGCGGCTGGATCACCGCGGAGGACCTGGCGCGCTACAAGGCCGTTATGCGCGAGCCGCTGAGCGGCAATTACCGCGGTTACAACATCTTTGGGTTTCCGCCTCCCGGCTCTGGCCTGGTGGTGATGGAGATGCTCAATATACTCGAAGGCTATGACATCGCCAAGCTCGGGCCGGCCGACGAGTTCTACCATATTTTCATCGAGGCCCAGAAGCTGGCGTACGCCGACCGCACCCGTTACGGGGGCGATACCGACTTCGTCGACGTCCCGGTCGCCAGACTGCTCGACAAGAATTACGCGGCCGAGCTGCGCAAACGCATCGACCTGAACAGAGCGAGCGAGAAGAAGCCGGCGACGGCGGGCAGCCAGGAATCGGGCAGCACCACTTCGTTCGCGGTCATCGATAAGGACGGCAACATGGTAAGCATCACGAAAACGCTGGGGCATTTCATGGGGGCGGGCGTTGTCGTCGGCGGCACGGGGATCGTGCTGAACGACCATATGGACACGTTTTCCGCCAACCCCAAATCCCGCAACGCGCCGGCGCCCGACAAGCGGGTGTTCAGCAGCATCTCTTCCACCCTGGTGGTCAAGAACGGCAAGCCCTTCCTGGCCGTCGGCTCCCCGGGGGCGTCGCGGATCAATTCCACCGTCGCGGAGATCATCGTCAATGTGATCGATTTCAAGATGGACCTGCAGCAGGCGATCAACGCCGCCCGCGTTCACAACCGGAACGAAAAGGTCACCTCGATCGAGGGCAGCACGCCGCCGGAGGTGCGGGCGAAGCTCGAAGCCCGCGGCCACAAGCTTCAGGTCCTGCGGGATATCGATCTGTTTTTCGGCGGCGCCCAAGGGGTGATGATCAGGCCGGACGGCAAAATCCACGGTGCCGCCGACCCGAGACGCGACGGCATCGCAGTAGGATTTTGACAAGGAGGCATCCCGATGCCACGCCACAATCTAACCGCCGTTTTGGCCCTGGCCGCCGTCATCGCCGTAATCGTCCTTGTCGTGCCGGATTTCACCGCCATGAACAGGCCCGAGACGATCAAACAGGGGCCGGAAGTCACCGCTATCAAGCAGCTCAGCGACTATTTCCCCGGCTTGAAAGATACTGCCGGCGACAGCGATGTGTATATATTGGACAGCGGCAAGCCGGGCGGCACGGTCCTCGTCCTCGGCGGCACCCATCCGAACGAGCCGGCGGGCTATATCGCCGCCATCCTGCTCATCGAGAACGCGCGGCCGGCGGCGGGGCGACTGATCGTCATCCCCCGGGCCAACGCCAGTGGCTTCACGCACGGCGACTATATGGAAGGGGCGCCCCAGAAGCTCACGATAAGGACAAAGACCGGCGAGCGGACGTTCCGCTATGGCTCGCGGGCTACCAACCCCATCCACCAGTGGCCCGATCCCGACATCTACGTGCATGCCGCCTCCGGCCAGAAGCTGTCCGGCAGCGAGACCAGGAACCTCAACCGCGCCTATCCCGGCCGGCCGAACGGCAATCTCACGGAGAAGGTGGCGTACGCCATCGTCCAGGTCATTAAAACGGAAAAGGCCAATATATCGATCGATTATCACGAGGCGTCGCCGGAGTACCCGGTGATCAACGCCATCGTGGCCCACGAGCGGGCGATGGATGTGGCCGCCGAGGCGGCGATGGAGCTGCAGCTCGACGGGATACAGTTCGGGCTGGAGCCTTCGCCCGCGAAGCTGCGCGGCCTTTCCCACCGGGAATGGGGCGATGCCACCGAGACGCTGGCCATCCTGATGGAAACCTCGAACCCGGCGCAGGGCCGGCTGCGGGGCGCGACGAACGAGCAGCTGGTATTGACCGGCCAGGATAAGATGTATGTCCAGGCCGCCAAGCTCGGCCGGCTGTTCATCCCGATGGACGAGCACGGCCACCCGATCAGCGAGCGGGTGGCCAGGCACGTAACGGCGACGGAGGCTTTAATCAAGGCGTTCAACCACCACAATCCCGGCGCGGCGATCGCCCTGAACGGCCTGCCGGCGTACGATCAACTGGTAAGAAGAGGCATCGGTGCATACCTGCAATAGAAGGGTTAGCGCCGATAAGAAGGCGAATACATACAGACTGGATCATCTAACGGTCATAGTCGTTTTTTCTAGATGTAAAGCACCTGTTTGCAGGTGCCTTTTTCTTTCTAAGCTGCAGCCCATTATACCCTCCGGAGATAAAAATGAGAAATAAGATAATAAACAGGGGAAAAGGACGCGCGCGAGAAACATGGTAAGACATTCTGAATAGTTGCGCAAAGGAGGGGACCGCACCGCCTCCGTCATCCGTTTCTGGTGGACAAGTCTGAGTAAAGGAGGAATGAAATGAAAAGGCAGTTTATGTGTCTTTTACTCCCGGCAATCCTAATGTTTTTCGCAAGCGCCGCCTTTGCTGCGCCTGTCAGCCCCCTCGCCGACGTCCCCGCGGGACACTGGGCCTATTCATCTCTCAACAAACTGGCCGCAGCCGGAATTATCAGCACTTATCACGGTAAATACAATGACGGTAAAACATTGACAAGGCTGGAAATGGCCCGGGTCGTCGCCAAAGCGATGGCCAGAAGCGAAAACGCCGCTCCGGCCGTCAAACGCGAAGTGGTAAAATTGGCGAACGAATTTGCCGCAGAATTGGATAATTATCTGATCCGCATCGAAGAACAGCGGAGGAAGGCAAACAATTTCCGGCTCGCCGACGGTGAAGCTCGCCTGGAATACGAATCGTCGAACGTTAGCAAAAACGGCAGGCATACGGCGACTACCATCAGCCGCTATTACCTTCGCTCCACGCTCGGCTTCGAAAGCAAAGTGACCAACGAATGGGATTTCACGATCAAATTCCGTGCCGACCAGAAGTTCCGCACCAGCGGCAGCGACGCGTCGGCCACCTCGTTCGTCAACCAGGCCCACGTCCGCGGCCCGGTCGGGGCCCTGGACGTCCAGATCGGCCGCTTTTACACCGGGGTCATGGATACGTTGATGTGGGACGATTACACCGACGGCGTGAGGATAAAATACGGCGACCGCCTGAAAGCCACCCTCACCTACGGGTACCACTCCCTGTACAGCAAAGCGGTCTACTACGACAACACGAACGCGACCACCCGCGCGCGCGGCAATTATCTCACCGGCGTCTCGACCCGCATCGGCAACAGCCGGACGAATATCCTCGGCCTTGAGCTGGAGTACCGCCTCAACCCGGGCCTGTATTTCGAGGGTTACGGCTTCCGGGTCGAAGCCCCCAACCTCAGCAGCACATATCAGACAAACCAGGCCAATTACTGGGGCGGCAAGCTGGAGCAGAAGCTGAGCAAGGATTTCAAGGGTTCGCTGATCTACATGCATTCCGACGCCACCCAGGACAACAAAGCCTTGCTGGTCGGGCTGAGCTACAAGGAGACCATCAAAACGAAGCCCGGCACCTATAAATATTACGTTCAGTACGGGACGAAAGAACAGAACGCGGCGTTCGCAAGTTTTGCGATCTACGCGCCCGACACGGCTTCGGACTATCACAACCGCCGCGTCTGGCGCCTGGGAGCGGAATTTATACCGCTCCGCAATACCGAATGGATAAGCTACTGCGATTTCGGCCGGGCCACCGACGGCACGGGGTATAGGGAATTCTACGTTCGCAGCCGATTGTATTATTACTTCTAAACCGACAGAAGGAGGATTGCCTCGATGAAAAGACGTTGGATGCTGGCCGTCGTCGCGGCGGCGTTGTCGTTAGCAGTCGCCGGCAGCGGCCTGGCGGCGGAAAAGGTCATAAACCCCTTCACCGACGTGCCGTCCGGCCACTGGAGCTACGACGCCATCAACAGCCTGGTCAAGGCCCGGGTCATAGACGTCAGCGGCGGCGCCGTGGACAACCTGACCCGTTACGAAATGGCGGAACTCGTCGCCCGCGCCATGACCAGGCAGAACAAGGCGGATGCGGCCAGCCTGGCGCAGCTCGAAAAGCTGAAGCGGGAATTTCGCCTCGAGCTGGTGAAGATGGGCGCCATGGCCGCCCCCCGCCAGGCGGCGCAAAAAAAAGAGGACAAGACGACCTGGTCGGCGGAAATCCGCACCCGCTACAACAATCACACCCTGGATAACGCCACCCGTCTGGCCAAGTACGACCCCAATAAAAACCAAACATTGATGCGCACGCGGCTGTCGCTGGTCGGCGAAATCAACAAGGACTGGACCTATTACGGCCGCTGGGAGAATGAACAGAATCTCCGGAACAGCGGCTCGCAGGGAACGACCGACTTCAATGTCGCGCACGTGGAGGGGGCGGTGTTCGGCGGCAAGCTGGCGCTCGGCCGCTTCGCCTACACCCCGGCGTACGGGCTCGTGATCGACAGCTATTTCGACGGCGTGCGGCTGAAGCTCGGCAACAAGCTGAAGGCGACGCTGTTCTACGGCACGGACGAAAATCAGAGCACGAGCGTCAAGCAGGCCGACGCCGGCATGATGAAGGAAACGCCGGCCGGCGCCACCGGTCGCCGCTTCCTGGTCAGCAACCGCATCTGGGGAGCGCCCGCCCTGTCCACCACCTCCAGCCAGGCGGCGATCCGCCAGCCGGGAGCAGTGCGCGACACCAGCACCCGCGGCGTCGAGCTGGCCTACGATATGGGGGCCACGCGCCTGAAAGGGCTTTACCTGGCGCTGGACGCGCCCGGCATGATCCCGGAAGCAAAGGCGACGCGGGCCGAGTTCGTCGAGCTGGGCTTCGAGTCGAAGCTCAACGGCATCTGGACGCTGACCGGCATATTCTCGCGGTCCAACGCCGACAACAATAACACCGGCAGCATGCTGGGGATAAGGTACAAAAACTACAACCTCAACAAGCCGAACTCGTTCAACATCTATACAACCTACCGCCACCTCGGCCGTTTCTCGACCTATTACTCGTACTATCATCTGACGAACATCACCAGCAACCTCACGTACGACATGCCTGCCAGCAACATATCGGGCGACTACGATTCTAGCAGGATCCACGGCTCGAAAGGGTTTGAATACGGGTTCAATTACGTGTTCGCGAAAAACGCGCTGCTCAACTGCTACCTGATCACCGCCCGCCCGACCGACGACGCCTCCCCCTTCAGTCAGCAGATGATCCGGGCCGACCTGTACTGGTACTTCTAAACGCGGAGAAATATGATAATAAATAGGAGCCTGGCGCCGGCAGACAGAAATACATCAATAACAACAAATTCACGAAGAGGGATGGCGTTAATGAACAAAGCGAAGATCCGCGCACTCACCGTTCCGATGGCAATCTTGCTTGCGATCGCGGTTCTGACAGGCTGCGGGGGCACTCCCGCCCAGCCGGCCAAGCAGGAGCAGAAGGCGGCCGAACCGGTGGCCGCTACCAGCGGCTTAAAGGCGGCCGAATTCGAACAGCCCATGCTCATCACCTGCATCGGCCAAAGCGCCGACGGCCAGATGGTGAAGGCGCTCACCGAACGGGCCGGCCTGAAATTCGACTACAACACGTCCGCGAAGCCGGAAAATCTGGCCGGGATGAAGACCCTGGTGCTGGTGATCGGCGGCAGCTCGAAGGGCATGGGGGCGGCCGGCGTCAACATGGACCAGGAGGAAAAGCGGGCCCGCGAGCTGATCGCCAAGGCGAAAGCAGGCAACATCAAGGTGATCGCCATGCACGTGGGCGGCGCGTCCCGGCGCGGGGAGCTGACCAACCGCTTCATCCCGCTGCTGCAAGACGCGCACTACGCGATCGTGGTGGCGGACGGCGATAATGACAAAGCCTTCAGTAAGGCGGCCGGCAACAAGACGCCGATCGACTTCCCGGCCAACGTGACCGAGGTAGGCAAATACCTCAAAGCAGCTTTCAAGTAAGCGAAAAACACAGGGGCGGACCTGCGGACAGCGGGTTCGCCTCTTTGCATAGACGGACAAGGGATAGCGGAGCCGACGGTAGAATGGAGAGATAAATAAAAGAATAAATAGGATAATTTGCCGCCCGAAGCCAAATACAACGGCAAAGAGGCTACATAAAGGGGCGTTAAGCGCGTGGAGGCAATTCTTTTCGTTGTGATGCTGCTAGTGTTTGCGGGCTGCGTGATGCGGCTAAAGTGGCCGGTCGGGCTGGCCATGGCGGCGGCGAGCGTTGCCATGGCCTTGGCCGCCGGCCACTTCAACCCGGCGAAGTTTCTCGTGAAAGGCATGTTCGCTTATCTGGACGTGTCCCTTGTGCTCATCACCGCAATGGTGCTGATGAAGGTGATGGAGCTCAACGGGCTGCTGAACGCGCTGACGCGGGACCTCATCCTCAAATTCGGCCGGTCGCCGGCGATGTTCCTGGTCGTGCTGACCCTGATCATCATGTTCCCGGGGGCGATAACCGGCTCGTGCGTAGCCTCGGTGCTGAGCACGGGCGTGCTGGTCATGCCGGTGCTGCTGAAAATCGAGATGCCGGTCGAAGTGGCCGCGGCGATTGTGACGATGGCATCCGTTTTCGGGATGATCGCGCCGCCCGTCAACATCGTCGTCATGATCATCGGCGGCGGCATGGACGTCCCCTACATCGGCTTCGATCTCGTGCTGCTACTGTCGACCGTGTCGCTGGCGGTCTTCAGCACGCTCTATATGGGCTACCGCTACGCCCGCAAAGCCGACCTGCCGGCCATCGTCCGGGAGTTCCGCGATAACGGGCCGGCCGGCGACTGGAAGCTCTATATTCCGCTGGTCGTCGTCCTGGTGCTGATGATTGGCCCGAAAGCACTGCCCCTATCGTTTCCCGATCCCGGCTTGCCGCTGACGTTCACGATCGGCACGCTGCTATGCATGACCGTAGGCGAGAAGTTCCCGGTCGTCGATGCCGTCCGGCAGGGGGTCCGCAATATCCTGCCGGTGGTTGGCATCCTGCTGGGCGTGGGTATGCTGATCGAAATCATGACGCTGACCGGCGTGCGGGGCGCGATCGTCATCAGCGCCCTCAGCCTGCCGGCCTACCTGATGCTGCTCGGCATCGCCGTCAGCCTGCCGCTGTTCGGCGGCATTTCGGTATACGGGTCGGCGAGCGTCTTCGGCGTCCCGTTCGCGCTGGCGATGCTCGGCCAGGACAACATCATCACCATCGCCGCCCTGTCGATCGTCGCCAGCCTCGGCAGCTTCCTGCCGCCCGTTGCCCTCACCCCGACAGTGGCGGCGCAGATCACGGGGATAAAAAACTATTGGCAGGTTGTGCGGCCTTGCTACGTGCCGATCGCCGTCACCCTGGCCGCCGGTTTGCTGATGATCGTCCACGCCGATTGGCTGGCGAAAATCCTCTTGTAAGGAGACAAGGCTATGAGCTACGTATATCAGGCCATCCTGGCGGTGTCCGGTGTTTTCATCGTGTGGGAGATGTTTACGGAGCGGGACGTGAAAGCCCAGCTGGTAGCGGCGATGATCCTTATCCCCTTTCTGCTGCGGCTGTTCATGATCGCCTGACGAGGGAGAAAATACCCTGCGCCTGGCTGCATGGGTCTTACAAAATCTGTAGGTGAAACCCCCTTTTTGTCGAACATTTTGCTATGTAAAGAGAGGTATGACTTCATGCAGATACTGGCGATGCTCCTGATCGCGTTCCTGCTCGCCGGATGCGGTGGCATCCCCGGCGGGGCGACGGCGCCTCCGCCGCCGCCGGCCGTGAAAGCGACGGTCGTCGACCTGGCGGCGGCGACGAAATACACCACCAAAGCCTATATATACGAGGCGGTAGCGACCGGTCCGGCCGTCCTGCTCGTCGGCGGCGTTCACGGCAACGAGCCGGCCGGCTCG
>MTLD01000099.1_pt1 | contig 31568 bp, 24 predicted proteins | sample 1982471 | NCBI WGS metagenome assembly MTLD01 (sample SAMN05712604, study PRJNA340218) | biofilm metagenome | isolation source: sample SPM anode biofilm adapted to -50 mV | place: USA | collected 2012-02-03 | reverse complement strand
CGTTGTAGGTATTGGGAATCTGCACCACCTGCTTCTTGATCGGAGCGTTGGTCGAAATGTCATAGATGAACACGTATTCGTTCGAGTACGGCGTATACCATGGATAAGGGGTGCTGGGTGCCGATGTGTACACGCGGTTATATCCGCTCGTCAGAACCAGCAGGGTCTTCTTATCCGGACTGACCACGGTGGTGACAGCCTGCCCGGCCAGCCAGTCCGGCTTACCCGGCAGATTGGGGTTCAATGTTTCGAAAGTTGACCCAGGTACCGCCAGCGGGGTGATCGTTTGGTTCATGTTGGGAAGGTTCTGGGAAGAGGCCTGAGCACCATTGCCACCACTACTGCAACCGCAGAGAATAAAGAACAGCGCGGCCAGAGAAATACCCTTCCATTTGACATTTTGCATAACGATCTCCTATTGAAGTGCGATTATTTACAGCGATGGAAACAGCTCCTGCAACTTCGCCTTCATGGTCGTGCTCAGCTGTTTGAACAGTTGGGCATTGTATGACGCATTGTACGGGATCCCTTGCGAGGCCAGATCCACAAACTGGATTGACGGGTCCGTAAAGGCGTCTCCGGAATGTGCCACGGCAACATCGCCACCCTGTGTCCGGGTTGGATCCACAGGGCCGAAATCTTGGCCATACATGGTTTGATAGTTGGGAGGATTCGCCTTTAACGGGTTCTGGAGTATCTGTTGCGCCGCAATGGCGTACTTCCTTGATGTTGCCGCAGGGGTGCCCTCTTTCACCGCTATATCAACGTTAACCGCTTCGATTGAAATGGTGTAGTCACTATTGATAAAGATTTCAAAGGTTCGGAACTGCTGCGGAAAATCGCGCAATGATGAGCTTTCAACCTGCCAGAACCCTTTTTCAGCTGCATTGACCGGATCTGGCGATTTAAAAGCCTTCACCGTATTGACATGACGATGCCCGGCGATCCACATCAGCAGGTTCGTCGAGTTCTGAAGGGTTGTAACCAACTCTGTTATCGTGCAAGCATTCGTGGTTGTGGCGTTCGAGTCACCAAGCCACCACTCCAATTCAGTGCCAACATTGGTAACACAGATCGGGATATGACAGGCAATGATCATCAGCTGATTGGCAGCCTGACCATCGGCAAGTTCAGCCTGAAGCCAGGCCCAGCGTGATGAATCAAGAAAGCCGTGGCCATGGATATCAAGAGAACCGTCGTCTTCCCGTTGGGTATCATCCAGCACAATCACCTTCAGCGGTACATTTGCCTTGGGCACAAAGCTGTAGCAGGCAAATCCGGCTCTATCAGCGGCCGAAACCAGGCCAAAATTAGGATTGGAAGTGACCAGATTAAAACCATGGCCATTCGGACTGGTGGTTGTGTTGAAAAACTCCTGGATCCATTCTGTTCTATGCAGAGAACGGCGGTTGGGGTCAGCCACCACCTTGGGAGCAGTTGCTAAAGTTCCTGCGTATTTAATAGTACCGTACGGAGTCGTGCCATCGATGACACCTTGGTAATAATTGCCAGTTGCATCATTCCGTCTGGTATTGTTGATATTGGCCGGGAATGAGGCCGGGTTCGCGATGGTGACGGGGGTGAGCAGATCATTCGACACCGACCAGACCGAATCGCTGATGTATGAATCGGCAAGGCCCGGAGTCTCATAGACAGGAAATGAACCGATCATGAAGTGGTCATGGTTGCCCAGGGTTTGATAGAACGGGATTGTCTTGTCCAGACCTGCTGCCTGGAACGGCTTCTGGTAATCAATGCTGTCAGCCCCGGCATGGGCGCCGGAACTGGGGGTGATGACCTTGCCGTCAATGATGTCAAGATACCACCTGAGTTCGTTGTACATACTCGTATTGCAGACATCCCCCAGAGAGATGAAGAAATCAAAGGGATCTTTCCTGTGCAAAGCATTTGCCGTCTGAATGGCGGCATCAAAAACCTGGGGGGTGTACAGCATGACCCCCGAGTAGATGGAGCTGTTTTGGCCGGCAAAACCAGGATTGCTTTGCTGGACATAGATCAGTTGGTTGGGCGCTTCCTTGTCGGTAAGATGGATATCGGTCATGGCAAAGAAGTTCAGCAGCCTTGTTTTTGTGGTGACTGATGCGGCGCTATAGGTACTTGGCATGATATCCAACCGTGGTACAACGGGAAGAGGCCAGTTTACATAGGCCCACTTGCCGTAGCCCAATTTGTCATACTCCGCAACCTGACTCAGCTTATTCCAGGTAAGCGCATTCCCGCCATTGGGGCTTTGAAGCGGGTCAGCCGGGTACGGCATAGCACCTGGAGTTGGAGTTGCGGAAGCTGGCGTGTACGGAAAGGCAATCATCCGCTCGGTTGTTTTCACCACTGTGGAATCAATCGGATAGCTGGTAACCATGGTTCCACTGCTGCTGCCACATCCATAGGTCAGCGAGCCCAAAGAAATGCAGGCAGCTGTTCCGACAGTGTACTTGATGAATTCCCGCCTCGTTACTTCACCAGTTTTTTTCGGTTCATCGGTCTGATTTTTGTCTTCGCTACTCATACCTTTCTCCTTTTTGCTCGATTATTGCTGCTGTCTACTTGATCGGCGTTCCTGCATCTGCAATAACCGTCTGCATGACAGGGGTCAATTGCACCACCAGTTCAGCATTTATGGAGTGGGAGGTTGCATCATCAATCGGGACGTTCGCAGTTATCCGTGCGGTGGCAATGGCGTTGCCCCTTGATGTTGCTGCCGGGGATGCCGTTGAAACGGCAGGATCAACGTTAGTAATGGTGATAGAAACCGTGTTGTTGGCGTTGCGGTAAATTTTGAAGGTACGGAACTGCTGGGGGAAATCCCTGAGTGACGAGGTCTCCACCTCCCAGAAGCTAAGTGTCGGATCAGTGGGATGGATTTGCGGCGTCACCGTGTTCATATGGCGATGGCCCGAGATCCACATGATCAGGTTCGGATAGCCTTGGAGTATGTCAAGCAATGATTGAGGAGTGCCACTTGATGCTGGATAATCATTAACAACGGAAAAGGGTGCGGGGAGAAACAGGGGCATACGTTGAGGATTCGAGTCTACCAGAGTTGGATCTGTCACCAGATTTTTGTACACGTTAAACGGAATGTGGGCGGCGATGATCATCAGCTGGTTATTGTCCTGCCCGGCCTGCAGCTGGCTTTTGAGCCAGTCAAGCCTGATCTGGTCAAGAGCGCCCCCGGCATAGTTTGGCTGGCCAGTTCCCTTACAGGTATCATCCAGCACAATCACCTTGATCGGTATGTCCGCCTTGGGCATAAAACTGTAGCAGGCAAAGTCGCTGGCCATGGTCTGGTCCACCAGATTAAAGCCATGACCAACCGGGGTTGTGGTGGTGGTGAAAAACTCTTTGATCCAGTTCTTGCTTGAGGATGTGTCGGTTGAAAGTGAGCGCCGGTTCGGGTCGGCTACAACGGTCGGTGGTACCGTATAGTCAGTTTTCGGCCCTGACATAATAACCGGCCCCAAGGGATCGGAGCCGTCAATCACCCCCGAATAGAAATCGCCTGTACCCATACTCTGACATGGCGAAGCAGAATTGTTCGTGCTCAGTATGGCGCTGGAGACATGTGCCTCCTGGAACAGTGGCGATTCATAGCAGGAACCCATCCAGAACTGATCGTGGTTGCCCAGAACCTGATACCAGGGGATTGACTTGTCCAGACCTGCGGCCTGGTACGGTCTCTGATAATCAATGGTATCAGCTCCAACATGAGCACCGGAACTGGGGGTGATTACCTTGCCGTCAAGCACGTCAATGTACCATCTCAGCTCGTTATACTGGGTGTTGTTGCAGGTATCGCCAAGGGAAATCCCGAAGTCAAACGGTGCTGTTTTATGCACGGCATTGATGGTCTGAACAGCCGCATCAAGCACATGGGTTGTTGCTAGTACAACCGGCGAATAGGCCGATGAATTACAGGTTGGCCCGAACGGCTTGCTCCACTCGTAATAAAGCGGTTGAGCCGGGGATTCCTTATCAGCAATATGAATGTCGGTGATGGTGAAAAATGACAGCATCAGCGCGGCATTCGGTGATTTGGCAGCGATGGTTTCCCATACCGTACAGGGCAAGCCCTGCCCTAAGGTATAGGAACTGTAATTATACTGGGTATACAGCGCCAGATCTTTGGGGGCGATCTGTGGTGCGCTTGCAGATACCGGAACCGGAAGGATCTGATGATCTACGGTTGTATAGACCGTGTTCGAGATGGGCCATTGGACTACCTGCTGACTCGTGTTGCTGCTGCAGCCGATGTTCCACGTCGTCAAATACATACAGGCAACTGTTCCGGCTGAGTATTTCACAAAATCCCGCCGCGTTATCTCGCAAAACTTGATTGGGTTTTCGTTAGCCACAACCTTCTCCTTTCGTAGCTGTTTGTTTTCAGAAGTGAGGCGCCGTAACCGGCAACCTTGCGGAATCAATACCTTCGCACAGTGCGTTATCCACCGTCAGGTTGCCGTTGGCATCGAGCTTAACGGTCCAGATGGTGTCGTAATCAGCGCTTGGCCAGGAAGGTGCCTTGGCGGAACTGGGATTTGGGTATTTTCCAAGTAGTGCATCAATTATTGGCGGGAAGTGACCATGCTCCCATGCCAGCAGGATGGTTTTTCCGGAGAATGCCGGGTTAAAGAAGAAATATTGAACCGTGGCCTCAGGAGATGTCGCGCCAAACAGCCAGAACTCAGAAACCAGGTAATAGGGCAGGTTATTGGCAATCGCGTAGGGAGCAACGGTCAATGAAGGCCTGACATAGGAAAAATTGGAATTCCCCGCTATGGTTAAAGCACCGGGATATACCTGCGCCGGGTCAATGGAGTAGACCATTGACGGGGCCGGGTTGAGCTTGTCTTTCAGTGCATTGGGCAGGGCCAGAGCGCGCCACTGTCCCGCAGCCACATAGTTGCCGTCATCCCAACCGCTCCAGGGGTGCGCCTCTGCGTGCCGGATCAGGTACATGGTCTGATTGGTGTTGATTCCTGTTGTGGCAGCCCCGGCTGTTGCCGTGATGTCGAATAATGCAGGCGTTGTGTTTGGCCCCAGACATGCAGCGCTGGCCACTGGCGCCGGTAGCACCGGGTAGCTGGCAGGCGGGGTCAGCTTGCTGTCAAAGGTAACCAGGCTGGCGCTTGCCGCTGTTGTTGCGGTCTTCGGCTTGATGGAGATTACATAGACATGATTGGAGTCGGTATAGGACGCGGGCAGCGTCAAATCCGTGTACTGTGCCTTAAGCGTTGCCATCAGGCTGTTGATGGTTTCCCATGGCGCGGAAAAAACATAAAATCCCGGAAGATTGAAATAGAGAAGAGTGCCCAGCAAGAGTTCGTTGTTGTGGCTTGTAGGGCTGAATTCCAACCCCTGATACGGCAACGCCTGTTCCCCCAGGGTCGGGTCTGCATAGGATGCATTCAGCGGAAAGCTGTTGGCGGTATAGAGGGGCGAATTATACCCGCCACCTCCGGTCAGCGATATCTGGTTCATCATGGCAAACTGCTGGATGTACTCGATTGCCGCCATGTCAGGGTATTGGGTTGCAGTTTGCAGATGGGACGTCGGCTGCAGCGTGTAGATGCGGGTCACGTTTTGACCGCCAAGCACCTTCTGTTTCAGGTAGCTTGCCATCATAAGCGAGCGCTGCAATCCCTGGCTGGTGAGGTTTGCCGTGTCCGGCTGGACATCACCGGGCGTGTTATAGGCCAGATCCGGGCTTACCACGAAGATCAGGTTAACATTGCTGGCGCTAAGTGCACTGCTGGGGCCGGGATTGGCATCGCTGCCACATCCCGACAGCAGCGCAAAGGCAACCATCGGGAATAATAAACTTACAGCAGTAAAACGCCTCATAGAATTTCCTTTCTCCGCAGGTTTCCGCACCGCATAGAAATAATCAATCAGAATAAAGGCGCCGTGGCCGGCAGTTTCGAGGAGTCGATCCCCTCGCACAGCTCATTATCTATGGTCAGGTTGCCCTGGGCGTCAATTGTTACGGTCCAAATGGTGTCATAGTCTTGAGAAGGCCAGCTGACAGGCAGCAATAAAGGAGAGTCTGCCGCGATGCCGTAACTTTTGATCAACTCATTTAAAAACGGCTTGATGTGCCCGGACTCCCAGGCAACCAGGAGTGACTGGCTTGAGAATGAAGTATTGTCAGGATGGGTAAAGAAGAAGAACTTGCTTGTGTTTTGCGCAACATCCAGTTCAGTCGGGATGTAAGGGTTACCCAGGCTCAGATCTGCCGCCAGATAATAGGGCAGGTTATTGGCAATGGCATAGGGCAGCACGGTCAGGGAGGGCCTGACATAGGAGGCGGCCGTATCATTATTGTAGTACCACACGGCAGCCGGATCGATCGAGTAGACCGCATTGGGAGCTATCTTCCCACGCAGGGTGTTGGTAAGGGAAAGCGCCCGCCATTGACCTGCAGCCACATAATTGCCGTCATCAAAACCGTATGTTGGGGCGTCCGGGTGGGCCTCGGCATGGCGCACTATATATATCCTGGAATTTTTGTTGATATTGCCCGGTATGGTGATACCGCTCATGCCATTAAACAGGGACAATCTGTAGTATGGTTGCAGCGAATGAGTGCATGCTGCGGTCTGAACCGTAGAGGGGAGCACCGGATAGGTGCTGGGAGGATTTAGGTTGCTGTTGTAGGTCACAAGGGAGGCTTTCCCGGTGGTTGGGATTGATATGGCATACACGTAATTGGTTCCCATGTATGAAGCGGGAAGGCTAAGGCCGTAACCGTACTTGCTGTTGATACTTGCCATCACCGCTCTCACAGTCTCCCAGGGCGCGGAGAAAACATAAAAGCCGGCGGTTTTCGTCTCGATAATGCTGGTGGTCAGTAAGTCATTTACTCCGCCTGCATTACCAAAATCCAGCCCGCTGCAATTGGTGCAATATGCCGGACCTCCAGGCATGAAGGCTTGTGGTGTTGTAACGCCGTTTGTTGGTACGGCTGCTGCGCTGGCGTAGGATACGTTTATCTGGTAGCTGTTTCCGGTATAGGTGACCCAGCTTCCATCATCATTCTTTTTTGTCTTTAGTGTTATCTGATTCAGCAACGCAAACTGTTGGATGAAGCCGATTGACGCCATATCCGGGTAATTGCTGGTGGTCTGCAGATGGCTCATCGGAGAGATGGTGTAGATGCTGCTAACATTCTCCCCTCCCAGCACCTGCTGTTTCAGGTAGGTGGCCATCTGAAGCGAGCGATTTAACCCCTGGCTGGTAAGGTTTGCCGTGTCCGGCTGGATATCTCCGGCTGTGTTATAGGTCAGATCCGGGCTTACCACAAAGACCAGATTGACATTGTTGGCACTTAACGCAGTAGTGACGGGACTGGAATCGCTTCCGCATCCTGCCAGCAGCGTCAAGGCAACCATCAAAAATAACGACCATGCAACGGTTACAGGTTTCATAGAGATAATCCTCCTTTTGGGGGGTGTACACCAGGTGCAAACATCAATAAGAATTTACGCAATCGATATACTGTTGCTGTTCCAAGTTACCAAGGCCGCACCAGTAAAATGGCCAGTTCGTGTTGGTGATCGGATTTATTTGTGTATCAGTTATGGAGATTGAAGAATTGTGTCCCGAATAAAAGTACTCTCTGTAAAGGGTCTGTTTTGAAACATTGGAGACCAGTGTTGGAGTAAGTTGCATCAATGATGCATCAAGAAGACCTTGCAGGGAATACGCCGCTGAAAAAGTATAATAGTTGTTAAACTGTGGCGGATTAGTAGCGAGATCATAGTTCATGGAGCTGTAATCGATGGGTTTAAATGTGTCGCGAGAAACCGTATAGACCTTGTAGGCAGGATTATTGCCGGAGTACGAAGCGATGGCCGGGGTTATCTCAAGTGTGTCCGAAGCGGTCAGGATGCGGTAGTCATCCATATGGGTGTGTCCGGCAAGCGTCAGAGATACGGTTCCCGGATAGTTCGAAAGTATTGTAAGGAATCTTGACTGATAAGCCGGCCACCACATCATCGTGGCAGTCGCCGAGGTTATGGGAATGGCGCTGCTTTTGCCAACTGTAGTGCCTACGTCCACGCCGGGAGGGGCATGCATCAGGAGCACTACTTTTTTCCCGGCAACCTTGGCTGCAGCAAGCCTTGCATCGAGCCAGTCAAGTTCAGTGGCTACCGCACTATCATTAGTACCTTGAACAGGATAGAAGAGAGTGGTGCACAATATGGTGTTGAGTCCGATCACCATCACATTTGTTCCAGGCGGCTCCGCTGCATAATATCCGCCACTGGTGAAAGTATTCAGAAATTCCTGATGATCTACAGTTCCATTCAAAAATGTTGTGTAAAAAAGTTCCGCGGTATCTTCCAGAAAACTGTTGTCCGGGCTGAAATTGCCATCCTGATTCGGTCCATAGCCTGAGTATGAATCGCTATTGCCAAGGGCGAACATGACGGGTCTGTTTCCGACAGATGCCCGCACCTGCCCCATGACAAAGGCAAGCGTCTTTTGGGTAAACGCCTTCATCGCTGCAACGGCTGTTGCGTCCGGGGTGGCTGGAGCAGGTGATATTCCCAGGTTGGCATAATAACGTGGATAAAACTGTTGCGGAATACCATGCCCAAGAAGGTCGCCGGTGAAAATGACCAGCGGACTTGCTCCCAGGTTCTGCTTGATGCTTGAGAGCGCAAGCACAAGCAAAGGGTAGTTGGTATCCTTAAGCAGCGGGTTGCTGGTATCCTGCCCCCACGCCGAAGGTGTTGTGATGCTCGATGACTGAAAAACAGCCGCCCACTCGCTGGAATCCTTGGTGACAAGCTGCTGAAAAAGCAAGGGGTCATAAAAGGGGTTGAAATGTAGATCCGAGAACACCACAAGCGGTACATTGGTGGTGCTGTTAGTGGAGTCATTGCCGCATGCAGTCAGCTGCAAGCAGAGCATCAGGGCAAAACCCAGACTGAAAAGCCTGAAATTCCCATACTGCATATTCATAAAACCTCCAATAAATCCTGCCGGACATCCACCTGGGGTGGGGAAATGCTTTTCAACACGGTTGTTGCATCATATCTGCTCTGCCCAATCGGATCAGCACCTGTGAGGCCGCTGTTCGTAACGCGACATTTTCATGGCTTAATACTGTTGACACGGCATCAATAGATTCATCACCCATTGAAACAAGGACATCGGTAGCAGCGGCCCGAATCCTCCAATTTTCATCTTCCAGAAGCTTTACCAGATTTCCAGCTTCTGTATGTTTCCTCGCCAGGCTGTAAATAAGGGCAATTCTGACATCAGGATCTTTCTCGTTAAAGATTCGATAGCGATGATTAATTACCGGTACGCCGGCGAGAATGGCGGCCGCAGTCCATGATGTATCCAGGCCATCCAAGACTATCTTGTCCAACACGGTTTGAAAGACCTCGTTGTTTTCGTACTCGAGAATTGACTGGAATGCAGCACGTTGCACACCCCGGTCTCCCTCGGAAAGTGCTGTAATAATCAAGTCAACTGACTGTTCGGGAAAACTGGCCCCACCCCAGGATAGCAACCAGGCCTTTGCAGCTGGATCAAGCCTATTCCAGTTTTCTTTCAGCAGGCAAAATGGCTCTTCACCAAAAACCCTGAGAAACCCACGGGCATCATCGCAAAAAGCTCCTTGAAGTGCGTCCAGCCAAATTTGCAGGGTATCAGAAGCAAGCCGCGGTGGTTGCGCGCCGGACTCCCCTGCCAGAAGAGCAACCTTTAACCGTTCATAGGGCGACAATCCATCCCGCCCCGCAAGCATGCGGGCGGCTATCCGTTGATGATTACGATCCGAGGTGTCGTTAAGAAACGGAAGGAAGTACTCAAGGACGACCTGATTTGTTTCACGACCAATCCGATGACCAATCATCAGCATGACTTCCAAGTCTGTTTCCGTTTGAAACATCCGGCAGGCATGTTCAAAAGCTCGTTGATCATTGAGTGAAAATAACGCGGCAGCCGCGGTTAAACGTACCAATGAAGGTTGTTCCGCCGCCAGGATGTCAATTAGTTCGTCTATCAGATCCCTGCCATCTACGGCGCCAAAGGCAAGTGCGCTCTCCGGATTTTGATAAATGGCAGACAACGTTGCGAGCCTAAGGCCCATATCAGGGGCGCGCAGCGCCGCAAGAAAATCCTGTGCGGTGGCAAGTTTCAGTTCATAAACCGGCTGTTCCTGAGCAGCTGTCATGCTGTTGCCGGCTCTAGCACAACACGGAAACTGGCAGTCTGATTGTCACTCGTGGCGGCAGAGGCAACAATCGTAGAACCGATATCGTTTTCAAGGGTATTATTGAAATATGTAGACGCCGGTTCCATCTGAAAAGCCTCCGCGAACAAGCCAATTATCGAAATGTCAAAACTACCGCTCAGGCTGAATATCTTGAGTATGGACACCTCTGCATAGGCACCACCACCAAAGTCAAAACCTGCACAATGCCCCAGTTCAACCTGCATTTTTGAAGGAGCAACAGGCGGAGTATCGCTCGTGGTTCCTGTCAGCTTGCCATCACCTGAAGGTGTAATCCCGGTATATTTTGCTCCATCAATAGTAATGGAATTGACCTTGACCGTTACAGGAATACCAAAATAGATGGAAGGCCCCATGCTCAGTTCGCCCAGCAAGGCATGCAGCGCAACATTGACAGCCTCGAGCTCTTCTATTTCCGGCACCACATCAATTGGTATTTGCACCTTTGGTTCGGCAACTGCGGTGTCGGTGTAGCCAAAACTTTGGCTACTATAGCCAATCATCCCCCAATAGCCTTTGGAATTAGGAACCGGCTTAATTTCCGCATCGCCTTCACCGCCACCTTCCTGCATGGCCCACTTGATTGCACTGACAAACAGCCCGATGATGTCGAAATCGATTTCAGGCGTAAAATCAAGATCGGTTTTCCAGCCGGAGAATACCGCGTAGTGCTCAAGTTTCAAGGTGGCACCGAGGTTAAATTGTAAACCTGCCGCCATGCCTGCCTGAACTTCATCATCGCTGACCGTCAGGCTCAGAGAGTTGCCGGTGGTTTCGCCTTCAAGATTCATGCTTACAGCAAAGGCCGGGCCGCAGAGACCAGCGAAAAACTCATAAAAAAGGCTGGCAGTAAATCTGAACCACAGTATTTTGGGACTGACATTCACCAGGTAATTTTTGGGTTGATTTCCGGAATACATGCCCAGACTCAGCGTTCCAATGCTCGGCCAGATAGGTAAGCCAGTACAGATGGAGCCGTCAGCAGAGGTTGATATGCGTGTTTCTGCAATTGTTGCCATGAGCAGACTCCTTTAAATGGGCAGGCCGACAACAACGGCACTGGTCTGGTTGGTGTAGTCGCCAATTAATACGATGCGCCCCTGTGCGTCAACCTGCGCGTTCATCGCCCCGAATATGAACCTTAACATGGTGTTGTAGTTGTCGTTGGGCATGATATCGCCGCTGCCCAGGACTGTTATCACCGAATGGCCGTTATAGATGCATAGCTCCACACCGGCATTGGTGAAGAGGGAAAAATAAAGCAGGGTATCATCACCTACCACTGCCGGAGAAATACTCCAGATGACATTGCCACGCGGTGAAATATCGCCCGATGAGATAACGCGAGTATTTTCATAGTAGAGCGTCATATCATCATCAGAGGTATGAACAACATGGGCAACGTTACCGCTTGTCCCCAGGCGCGGACCCATGATGACCTCTCCACTAACGGACCCGGCCGCCTTGGAAACGCTCATTGAAGCAGATGCGGCAAGTAATGCGCGAGATCCTGGTTTGTATACATTCCCGGTAAGTAATGCCGTTGCGCGTACAGGTTGACTGACAGCAGTGGATGCTTTACTTGCGGTCACGGTGTTGAGTTGCACAACCGCCTGGGTAACAAAATTTCCGCCATTATTGCGGTCGACCAGTCCAAAGGACTTGATAATACCGCCTGCACTGGGAACAAGGTCTTCTGAAGAAGCAACAAGAATGGAATTACTGCTTACAACTCCACCGGGGATGTGAAATAGGCCAACCTGTGGCCGCCCCTTTTGCTTGTTACCAAAATGGGCAGCAAATAAAATATCATTGTTGTCATGAAGATCCACATCCCCCATATGCTGGGCAATATGACCATCAACACCAGGACTTGCATCCTGGTACCCCACCACCTTTTGCATACCGCTTTGGGGATTGGCAAGGTACAAACCCGTATCACTGCCATTGTTCAGCCTCAGTACGGAAGCGTAAGAGCCACCACTGTTGATATCACCACCCGAGACCTTTGCCACGGTCTGGCCATCAGGCAAGACATCTCCATCACGCACCACTTTTCTGATGCCTGTCACCACAGGGCTCAGTCCCCCGTAATCAACAGACAGTTCATAGCAGCCCATGGCCCCGGCGCTGTCCTTGGCATGGAAAAACACAGTATTCACCGAACTTATCATTACCGATCCGGGCAGATCAGTAATGGTTACACCGCCAGGCAGAGAATCACCCACATTGGCTACACGATAGAACAGAAATCCATTGGGCGTTGGTCTGGCTGATTGGCGGGTTGAACTGCCGCATGAGGAGAGAATAACTCCTCCGAAAGCCAGTCCTGCCATCTTGATAAATTCTCTTCGACTTTGCATTGGTATCTCCTGAATTACACCGCAGGCAGCGGGATATCTGCATACTTGGCAACCATTTGTAAAAAGCGTTCAAATTACCGGCCCTTATCGACCCTTCACCCTGTTTGGTCTCCTTTCCGGAGGATGCGGTCATAGGTTGGGAAATCGGGAATTGGCCCGGCAAAGACCCGGATTAAGCCGGCCAGCTAGCTCTGCAATGCCGCCTAACTCAAAATCCGACAAGAGAAGTAACTCTTCCGATGTCAGGCGGTACCCTTCCTGCCGACAGGCAAGTTCTAAAGAATCGGCCGCCAGCTGCCGGAACCTCCCATCGGTGATCAACCGCCCCAGTACACGTTCAACCGCTTCTTGTGACATATAAACCTCCCATTTGAACGCAGTTGTCCTGAACGGGACAATATTGCCTTGACGCGCATATATTGAACTCATCGGTGGCGAAATTCGTGCCACATGGATGTTTCATGTAATTTCAGCTTGTTATGGATTTAATAAAATGGCGGGATGTTCCCGTACGGACAAGCTGTCCGACATGGGACAACTAATGAGGCAATGAATCAGTAAAACAGCTTGCGAGTGGCCTTCAACAAGCGCGCCGCAGAGGATTTGTTGTTGTTACATTTCTCCAGTGCCCATGCAATAACCTGCCGGTTGACGGCGGCAAGCGAGAACTCTTCGCAAGGAAAGTTGAAATTAAGAACGATTCGGCCCTTGGTCAACTCTTTGCTATCGAGCTGAACTTGCTGCAGGCGCAAATGTTCCGGCCGGATCAGGTCGCCGCTGGTGACGATGGTGGCATATTCCAGCAGGTTGCGCAGTTCCCTTACGTTGCCGGGCCAGTCATGGGCCATCATCAGGTCCAAGGCCTTCTGCGAGAGGCCCGGAAGCTGTTTTCCCTGATGCTGCCTGAAGCTGTTCAGAAAATGTTCGGCAAGCTGCGGAATATCCTCGCGGCGTTCGCGCAAGGGCGGGATGGTGATCGGGAAGATATTCAGGCGATGATAGAGGTCACGCCTAAAAGTGCCCTGGCTGCAGCATTCATCAAGATTGCGGTGTGTGGCGACAATGATCCTGAAATCAGCGGTCACCTGCCGGTCGGAACCGACCTTTTCATAAACCCGCTCTTCCAGCAGGCGCAGCAGTTTTGGTTGGAGCAACAGCGGCATGTCGCCGATCTCGTCCAGAAAAAGGGTGCCGCCCTGGGCCCGGCTGCACTTCCCCTCCCGTTCGCGGTCAGCACCGGTGAAAGCCCCTTTCACATGGCCGAATAATTCGCTTTCCAACAGGGTTTCCGGTATGGCGGCACAGTTGACCGCCACAAAGCTGGTCATGTTTTCCCCGGAAGCGATATGGATGGCCCGGGCCAGAACCTCTTTCCCCACCCCGCTTTCACCACAGATGGCAACAGTGGTTCGGAGAGAAGTGGCCACCTGCCGTGCCGCTGCCAGAACCTTCCCCATGGCCGGCGAGTTGCTGGAAATGTTCTGAAAGCTGAACTTTTCCCGCTCGGAATCCAGCATCCTTTCGTAACTAGTCCGCACACGGGCAAGTTTTAGCAGCCGTTCCACCACAAACAGCAACTCTTCACGGTTGAGCGGCTTCAGCAGGTAGTCATCAGCCCCCTCTTTCATGGCTGCCACGGCGCTGTCCACACTGCCGTGGGCAGTGACCAGCACGAACGGAAGCTGCGGATGGCTGCTGCGCACTTGATGCAACAATGCCATGCCATCCATTTCAGGCATAACCATGTCGGACATCACCAGATCAAAACTTGAGCGTTCAAGTTCCGCCAGGGCTTCAGTCCCGCCGGCGACACAGGTTGTCCGGTATCCGGCATCCTCAAGATAGCCCTTGATCATGAAGCGGAAACTCTGCTTGTCGTCAACCATCAGTATCCGTGCGCTATTACCCATGGATTGTTCTCCCATTCACCCCGCCTCCCTTGACGGGAGAGATGACATCAATGACACTCCGCAACTGCTCTATCACCATCCGCAGCTGCTCGGGAGCGGCTGATGGGGCGCTCTGCCGCAACCAGGCAGACAGTTCGGCCGGTTCCGGATTTGCCAGGTGACTGCACAGGCCTTTCAACGTATGGGCGGACCGGCCAAGCCTGTTGCGATCATCGCATTCAAGGGCAGTTTGCAGGCATTGTAGCTCACCGTAAATATCCTCCCTTAGCATCTCCAGATACTGCCGTGCGCGTTCGGAATTATTGCCCAGGTCAATGCTGGTCTGCATGTTCAGCCGCAGATCCTCGCCAACAGGCGCTGCCATCGCCTCTCCGCACTGTTCGACAATTGCCCTGGCCAACTGTTCGGGGATCACCGGTTTTGCGAGCACCTCGTTGATGCCGGCCTTAATGCAGGCTTTGCGGGTGGCTTTATCGGTCTCGGCAGTTATGGCAATGATCGGCACGGCAGCTTCTTGCCGTTTGCGCTCCCGGCGTCTAACCCGGCGCGCAACCTCCATACCGTCGATTTCCGGCATGCGGATATCCAACAGGAGCAGATCGAAACTTTGCTGTTCCATAAGCCGCAGGGCTTGCAAGCCATCTTCCGCCAAAGTAACCTGTTGTCCCCAAGAGGTCAGGATATCTCCCATCAGCCTGCGGTTGAATTCGTTATCCTCAACAACCAGAACCGAACCTTTTGTCAGGGCCACGGATGGCGCCAGGTCATCGGGCAATGATTCGGTTTCCTGAAAAGGCAGCAAAACACAAAAGCAGCTTCCCACGCCTTCCCGGCTTTCCACGGTTATACTCCCCTTCATCATCGCGGTCAGGCTATGGACGATGGCCAGCCCAAGTCCGGTGCCGCCGAATTTGCGGGTGATCGTCGGATCAAGCTGCCTGAATGGCTGGAAGAGCAGGGCATAATTGGTTTCGGAGATGCCGATACCCGTATCGCGAACCTCGAAGCGGAGCCACGACTGGCCTGAGGCCGTGACGTGGTCGGACGCCCCTACGGTGCAGGTAACCTCACCGGTCTCGGTAAACTTGACGGCATTGGCAAGCAGGTTGACCAGGATCTGACGCAGGCGGACCGGATCGCCGAGAACCCAGGCCGGGACATTGTCGGCCACGACAACCTGGAATGCCAACTTCTTCTGCTCTGCCAGCGGATGGTACTGTCCCTCTAGGCTGGCAATCAGCTGCCGCAGGTTGAACGGCACGGTCTCGAACTCCATCCGGCCTGCCTCGATCTTGCTCATGTCCAGAATATCATTGACCAGATCCATCAAGGATCGAGACGATTGCTCCAGAATGGCGTGATACTGGTCAAGCTTGGCAGGATCCGTTGCCTTGCGAGCCATGCTGCTGAACCCGACCAAGGCATTGAGCGGGGTACGGATCTCATGACTCATGTTGGCAAGAAATTGGCTTTTGGCGATACTGGCAGCTTCGGCGGCCTTTATTGCCCCGGAAAGCTCCATGGTTCGTTCCGCAATCAGCTCTTCCAAGAGCTTATTACGCTCCTCCATCTCCTGAAGAGGATAGATTTCCCCCTCCTGGGCCATGGAAAAAGGAATGGAAATACTGCTGTGACAGATTTTCCAGCCCGCGGATTCCTTGCGAAAAATCAGTACCAGGCGGGCAACCTTGCGTGAAAGGATATGGTCCTTGACCGGCAGATGAATAATGAAGGAACTGGTTGCGACGGCTATCGTATCGGATAAGGACTGGGTGACAAGGTCCTTGAGTTCTATGCGGAGCGGATCCTTGACCTGGGCAAAGTCCTGGCGGGTTATGGCAAGCCACTCATCCCGCTCTTTGCAAAGATGTTCACCGCTACCAGTTATACCGGAAAAGTCTTCGCTGAAAAACTCCGTGAGCAGATCATCGCGTGAGGCGTACATCCGCAGGTAGTCGTCAAAGAGGCGCCGGATTTCTTTATGGTCAATTGCATCCATTGAATGGATCCTGTTGATCGTGGTTAAAGGTGCAGAGATTGGGACAATACTATTTCAACCAGACAGGTACTTCTAGCCGATACCTGCCACGATCCTGCCGCCGCCCAGCACCTCGTCCCCCTGGTAGAAGACCACGGCCTGCCCCGGCGTGACCGCTTTCTGCGGTCCCTCGAAGCTGACCTCGCACTGGCTGTTCCCATGAAGCCGGACCCGGCACTTGACCGGCTGGTGGCGGTATCGGATCTTGCAGGCCACGGAGAATTCATCCGTAGCGGGTGCGCTGATCCAGCCGACATCCACGGCCCGCAATCCCGCGGCATAGACCCGGGGCGCCTCGGCGACCATCACGGCATTTCGTTCAACATCGATCCCCACCACGTAGAGCGGTTCGCTCCAGGCGATGCCCAGCCCCTTGCGCTGGCCGATGGTGTAGCGGTGCGTGCCCCGATGCCGGCCCAGCACCTTGCCTCCGACATGGATGATGTCTCCCGGAGAGCCCCCAACCGCGCCGTTCTCTTCCAAAAAGGCGACGTAGTCGTCATCGGGTATGAAGCAGACCTCCTGGCTGTCCCCCTTGTCCGCCACCGGCAAGCCGAATTCCCGCGCCAGGCGCCGCACCTCGTCCTTGCTCTCGATCTCGCCCAGGGGAAAGATCACCTGTTGCAAGCGGTCCTGGGTCAGGGTATAGAGGAAATAGGACTGGTCCTTGGCCAGGCAACTGGCCGTGCGCAGGTGGCAGGTGCCGTCCGGATCGACCGTCTTGCGGACATAATGGCCCGTTGCCAGCAGGTCGGCCCCCAGCTCGCGGGCCTTTTCCAGCAGCAGGCCGAACTTAACGAAACGGTTGCAGCGCACGCAGGGATTGGGTGTCTGTCCGGAACAATACTCGGCGATAAAGTCGTTGATGATCAGATCGCGGAATTCCGGCTCAAAGTCCACCAGGTGGTGGGGTATCCCCAGGTGCTGCGCCACAACCGCGGCATCGTGGCCGGCCGTGCCGCTTCCCTGGCTGCGCGGCGCGAACAGCCGCATGGTGATGCCGATCACCTCATGCCCCTGCTGCCTGAGCAGGGCCGCAGTGACCGAGGAATCCACCCCGCCGCTCATGGCAACGGCTATGGTCTTTTTATCTTCAGGGTGCATCAGAGTTCTTCCCCCAGGATGATACGTACCACCTGATTGGCTTGGTGGCTGGCGGCAATGCCTACCCGGGGCGCCATCAGGCCGTTGCCGGGCCGGGCCTCCGAGACCCCGTCACCCACCAGGTAGAACCTGTCGCTGAGCTTGCGGGTGACAATGGCATTGTTGGCGCCATAGCCGGCCAGGCCCGAGGCGGCAACAAGCTTGACTCCCGGCATGCGGCTCAGCACCGTGTCCACCAGCATGGCCTTCATATCGGCCCGGTCAAAGGCCTCGACGACGATAGGGCATGGCGCAAAGAAATCGGGAATATTGTCCGGGCCCAGCAGCACCCGATGGGCGTCAACAGCCACATAGGGATTGATGCGCCGCAGGTTGTCCGCCAAGGCATCCACCTTGAACTGACCGATCTGGTCCACGAAATACTGCTGTCGATTGAGGTTTGATGGCTCCACTACGTCGAAGTCGGCAATTACCAGCCGGCCGATGCCCGCCCGCGCCAGAGCCACCGCCACCACCGAACCCAAGCCCCCCACGCCGGCGATACCCACCACCGCCTGTTTGAGCTTGGCGTGCACACCGGGAGTATGGCGGGAAGCCAGCAGGTATTCCAGTTCATCCTCATCGGGCTGCTCGCCCCGCTTGATCAGGAACACGGCGTCACCATCGCGCAACTCGGTGTCAAGGGGCGCGGGAAAGCCGTTCAGGATCACCACGTCCGCTCCCGGCTTATGGCGTTGGGCCAGCAGGGCCAGGGTCAAGCCATCTTCAACCGCTACCGGTTTTTCGTTTATGCTGATCCGCATCCTTCCCCCTGGTCCTGAAGGCATCCCTAGCTATGCTTATTGCGGCAGGATGCAAGGTTTTTCCAGCCACCAAATCTATCCTATCGTGACGTTAAGTCAATCATTTTCAGAAACCCCACGCATCCCCGTAACCACTCGCCGGCATTACCCCGTTCGCGTGCATCAGGAGCGAAACATGGTCCAACTCCCTGCTGAAAGTGAAGTGCAGATTGTGCTCGTAGGCCAGCCGCGCCACCGGTTCCAGCTGCCCAACATCCCGCAGACGGAAAAGTATCCGGTTGCCCTGGGACAGATAGTCCATGAATCCGGCAGGGACATCAAATTCTATGTTGCCCCGCTCCCTGGTCAAGTCAACTAAACTCCCTTCGTCGCCGTTAAAGAAGGCATCGCCAAGATTGATGCGCTGGGCTGAGATGCCGCTCTCATCGGTCAAGCCGCGAATGATGCCACCGCCGCAAATTTGGAGGCCATCCTCGATCACAAAACGTCCCAGCCGGCTGTTTTCACTGTAAGGGTCGGCAGCCAGGTCGCTTTTCAGGGCAAAGAGCACGGTACCGACCTCGCTGGGCAGCAGTTCGACGGCATGGCGCTCGGTAATCTCCAGGGTCGAGGAGTCGAGACGTTCCTCGATCGCCACGGCAGTGGCCTGGACCTCGGCAGTACCGAGCTTGATGGTGTAGCTCCTGCCGGCCTGGAAGGGACGGTCGGCCAGCCAGAAGATGCTGGCCCTGATCTCGCGGGCCTTGACCGGAGCGCGCCTGCGCCTGGAGATCACCTCGCCCCGCTCAACGAACAGCTCGTCTTCGGTGGTGATGCCGATGCACTCGCCGGCGCCGGCCGATGCCAGGTCGTTCTGCTGCCACTTTTCGATGCTCCTGACCCGCGTAATCTTCCCTGAAGGGAGGAAAATGATCTCGTCCCCCCGGTTGATGGTGCCGGTTTCCAGCCGCCCGCCATAGATACGCTTGTTGTCCCACTTGTAGACATCCTGCACCGGCAGGCGCAAGGGCAGGTCTTTGTCGGCATACACTTGGGTGAAGGTGTCCAGCGCCTCCAGCACGGTCGGCCCGGCATACCAGGGGGCCTTGCCGTGCCGGCCGGCGATATTTTCGCCGTCGCGGGCCGAAATGGGTATGACGTGGGAGGGGGTGATGCCCAGCGAGTGCAGAAAGGCCCGGATGTCGTTCTCCACCTGCTGGAAACGGCCGCGGTCATACGCCACCATGTCCAGCTTGTTGACAGCCACCACCACCTGCCGGATACCCAGCAATGACAGGACATAGGCATGGCGACGGGTCTGCTCACGAATCCCCTCGACTCCGTCCACCAGCAGGATGGCTGCCTCGGCGCTGGAAGCGCCGGTAATCATGTTCTTTAAAAACTGTTTGTGCCCCGGCGCATCGATGATCACATAGGGCCGCTTGGCCGTCTTGAAGAATGTGGCAGCCGTGTCGATGGTGATGTTCTGGTCCCGCTCCTCCTCCAGTGCATCCATCAGGTAGGCAAACTCGAATGGTCGCCCCTGGGCGCGGCAGGTGGCTTCGATCTCCCGGTATCTGGCTTCCGGGATGCTGTTGGTGTCGTAAAAGAGCCGACCGATCAAGGTCGATTTGCCATGATCAACATGGCCTACGATGACAATCTTCAGAGTTTCGGTGTTGTTCATAATGCCCTCTACTGGATGTGTGATATGTGGTTCCGAGCAGAGGGTTCGAAGAAATGAATCCCGCCTCGACTCAGCACCCGTCAAGATAATTGGTGATCAGCCCCTTGATGTTCTCCATCTCGGCCTTCAGCCGGTCCGGTTCCAGGGTCAACGCCGCCACCAGTGTTCCCAGGCGGCGCAATATGTCAGCATCATAGCCGACGAATTTGATACCGGCCAAGGAATGGCTTGCATGCACGACCTCTACACGCAATCGCAGGTGAACATGTTCGCCCTCCGGGTAAATAGTCAGGAAATACTCCCCACCGCTGGATATGATGACATCCTGATCGAAGCGGATCAGGGCGCCGTTAATGGAGATATTCTCCAGACGGCCGTGTACGTTGATGTCATGTCCACTCAATTCACTTGCCGCACTGAGCCGTACCCGGTGGAAGTGCCTCTTCTCAATCATTGCAAAACCTCATGGCTTATTCAGCAAACTATGCCGCTGCTATCTTAATGAAGAATATAACAGAGCAAAACCATAAGCAATATCCTATAACACCTCGCAATGATTAATTTATTTTCAGCTACCGGTTTCCCTGGACGAGACAATCCGGAGATACCGGTTTCGGAGAGCCTCCTACATGTACCCTTTTGCCCTGAGCTTCTGCATGGCGTAGGCATTCTCCTGGTCCTGGGCCCTGCCGGCCCGCTCCGGGTCTTTGAGAATCCTCAGTTCTTCGATAATCTCCTCCACGCTGGTTGCCGTGGAGTTGATAGGCCTGGTGCAAGGCATGCAGCCCAGGGAGCGGAAGCGCTTGCCACCCTTGGCATAGTACAGCGGGCAGATCTCGAACTTCTCGCGCTGGATATATTCCCAGATATTCAATTCGGTCCAGTGGAGGATCGGATGCACGCGAATGTGGGTGCCGGGCTCGAAGCTGGTGTTGAACTGGTCCCACAGCTCGGGTGGCTGGTCCTTATAGGCCCACTCGAAGTTCTTGTCCCGGGGGGAGAACACCCGTTCCTTGGCGCGGCTCCCCTCTTCGTCCCGGCGGATGCCGAGGAACAGGCCGTGGAAACCCTGCTCCTCGATCACCCTGGTGAGTCCGTCGGTCTTGAGCTTCTCGCAGCAAACCAGCCGTCCCTGCTCAGGCCCCATGCCGCCGGCAATGGCCTCCCCGTTTTTCCCCACGATCAGATCGACACCCCACTCCCTGGCCATGCGGTCGCGATATTCGATCATCTCCGGGTATTTGTACGTGGTATCGATGTGTACCAGCGGAAACGGTATCTTCCCGAAAAATGCCTTGCGCGCCAGATGTATCATGGTGGTAGAGTCCTTGCCGATGGAATACAGCATGGCCAGGTTCTCGAACTTGCGGTAGGCTTCGCGGAAGATGTAGATACTCTGGGATTCGAGTTCGTCTAAATGGTCATACATAGATTATGTTCCTTTCCTGGGTCAGCGTTTCTATCAACATGATTTTCCCGTTTGAATCACGATTTTTAGTCAGATCAAGGCTGTCGAGGAATTGCGCGGAGGCGTAGCAGCGCTAAGTCGCACAAGGAATCCCGAAGACTTACGCAGAGCTGGCGGAAAAGCGTGATTCATCTGCTATGCAGCCCGCATTCCTTGTGCTCCGGGTCTTCCCACCACCACCTGCCTGCCCGCGTATCCTCGCCCGGTTGCACCGCCCTGGTGCATGGTGCGCAGCCGATGGAGCGGTAACCCTGATCGTAGAGCCGGTTCCTGGGCAGACGGTGCTCCTCGGAGTAACTGACCAGTTGCTCCTCGCTCCAGTCGGTGAGCGGGTTGATTTTGAGGATGCCGTTGTTCAGCGTGTCAACCTCGATGGGAGCAAGGTCGCCGCGGGTAACCCCCTGTTCGCGGCGCATCCCGGTGACCCAGCCGGCAAGCCCCTTGAGAGCCCGGGAAAGCGGCTCCACCTTGCGGATGGCGCAGCAGGCGTGGCGTTTGTCCAGGGACTCGCGAAAGGAGAACAGCCCTTCGGCCCGCCCCAGTTTTTCTACCTCTTCGTGCCGGGGAGCATACCAGTGGATCCGCAGCCGGTAGCGTTCAACCAAGGCGTCGGCCACCTCATAGGTCTCTTCGTTCAACCGGCCGGTATCCAGGGCGAACACCCCCAGAGTCAATCCGGCCTCGTGGGCCATGTCAATGATGGTCACATCTTCCATGGAAAAGGAGCAGGCCAGGGAGACCGGACCATGGGCGGCCGCGATGCCGGCGCGGAGAATATCCAGGGGCAAGGCGTTGGGCGGCAGTGGTGGAATGTTCTTGTTCATGGTGTTTCCTTTCAGATCGAAAATCCCAGCAGCGGCCAGACAAACCGGGCAGAAGCCAGGAACAGCAGCCACGAAATCCCCATGATCAGCATCCCCGGCAGGATCATCTCCCGGCCCTTGAGAAAGCCGGACGAATAGACGATGGCGTTTGCCGGGGTGCCCATGGGGAGACAGAAGGCGAGCCCGGCCGGGAGCGCCACCGCCAGGGTCATGACACGCGGGTCCATGCCCATCCCTCTGGCCAGACTGATCCCGATCGGCAACAGAATGGCGATGACCGCCGTGTTGCTGATGCATTCGGTCAGCACGAGCGCGACCAGGGAGATGACCGTAATCATCAGGAAGGGTGAGTGACTCATCCCGGACAGCCCCCTGGCGGCCAGCCATTGGGCCGCGCCGGTCCGTTCCAGGGCCGAGGCCAGGGAAATTGCCCCGCCGTACATGAGAATAACCCCCCAGTTCACATACTCCTCGATGATCCGCCAGGTAACCACCCGGCCGGCAAACAGTGCCGTCACCGCCAGGATGGCGATGGAGGCCAGCCCCAGTTGCTTGCCGAGAAAGACCCAGGCCAGGATGGTCAGTACCATGACCACGGCCACGATCATCTCGTCATAGCTCATCCGTCCGGATTCCAGGCGTTTGCGCTTCAGGAAGCGGTGCCCCGCGGCCACGCCGTCGATATCCGGCGGAAACAGCAACAGCAGCAGGAGAAAGCCGATCACCAGCAGCGGGATGACGATCATGATGGCGGCCATGGCCCACTGGAAAAAGGGGAAATCCAGGCCGGTGCTCTCCCGCAGCATACCCACCGCCAGGGGAGCCCGGGCACCGCCGAGAAACGTGGCGATCCCGCCAATGACACACCCCCAGGCAATGCTCATGAAGAGCAGCTTGCCGTAGCTGCTCCGCCCGCTCGTGAGGTTCAGGCTGTCGCCGATCTCGGCCACGATGGGAAACATCATGGCGGCCACGGCGTGTTCGCTCATGCAGAACGGGAGAACCGCGCTCAGGAGATAGACGGTCAGGGCCAGGGTCAAGGGCGTCTTGCCGAACCCGGCCAGCATCCCCCGGGCCAAGCGGGTGGACAGGCCGGAGCCGGTCATGGCCGCAGCCATGATGAAGGCGCCCAGGATGAAGAACACCGCCTCGTTGCCGAACATGGCATAGCTTTGCTTGGCTGCCGTGATACCCAGGAGCGGCATCAGGGCCATGGCCATGAGCGAGGTCACCGCCAGCGGCAGCAGGCCGGAGACCCAGAGGACGATGGTGGCCCCGAAGAGGATCAGGGCGTGATACCCCGGCAATGGGAGCCCCTGGGGCGGCTGGAGCCGGAACAGCAGGGCGCAGACCAGGAACAGCCCGGCAAAGGCCTGGTAGCGGAAGGTGCGGTCCACCAGGATCAGCCAGAGCGGGCGCCGGTCGATCTTGAGCGGTTTGTCGAAGGCGATCGGTTCCATCACAGGCCCGCCGAATCCAGGGAGTCGCTTGCTGAAGCCACCCGCAGGTGCCGCCGCAGATCCGCCGCAGCCAGGTGCTGGCGGTCGCGAATCCTGTCCACGAGCCCACGCAGGCGGCCCGCGGTCTTCCCCGGCACCAGCGGCGTCATCAGGTCTATCAGGGGCAGAAACGGTTTCACGGTGGCCTGGTGCCGTTGCCACCCGGCAGCCAAGTGCGCGAAAAGGCCGGCTACGGCTGCACAGGGCTGATAAACGGCCCGGTCGGAAAGCGTTACCAAAGGCACGACGCCGTCAGCCAGCAGGGCGTCGATGTCGGCCGCCATCGCGGCAAAAGCCCCCTCGCCCACTACCAGGGTCGAGGCCACCGACCAACGGGGGAACAACTGTCCGGCCGCATTTAGTGCGGCCCGGAATTCCTTCCGCGCCTTGCTCCCTTCCCCGGCCAACGCCCCATCCGACTGCGGCCCCGGGATATCGAGGAGGTCAATCCCGGCGGCATAGGCCCGCTCCATGTCATGGGGCGCGGGGATGGTTTCCAGGCGTCCCATCAGCCTGACCGGAAAATTTCTCTTGATCTGGCGAGCCATTTTCTCACCGCGGATAAAGCCGGTCCCAGCCCCGAAGGAGAGATGGAACAGGCTGGTGGATGCCATGCAGAAGCTCTCGAACATGGTTTCCAGGGTTACATTGACCGGCAGGTCTCCGCCCACGAAGAATACCGAGCCATCCCGGCGCAATTCCACCGGGCTTGCCGGTCTGAACGGCCGGACCATGAGGGTATGCAGTTTTTGTTCATCGATAATCATGGACATGGCACACTACTCCAGGCACCCGTTGTGTTCAGCCGATACAACGCACCGCTTCCAGCAGCGCCTCTTGTGTCAGCTGTTCCCCTACCCTGTTCCCCAATCCCCCAGCGGTGCGGCGATACAGGTCAAAGCGCGGCTCTTTGTCTCCGTCCGCCGTTACCGCCAGCCGGGACACCGCGATGCCTGCATCCGCCAGTTGGGGCTGGGTGCAGGAATTGTGGCACCCCGAAATAGCCCAGGTCAGTTTCGCACCCTCCGGACCAAGGACATCCATGACGGCCTTGGCCACGTCACGGGTCGGGGCAAGACCGGCCAGACATTCGTGGTTGCCGGGGCAGACGCGGAAGCGGGTCTGTCCGGGCCCCAATCCACCGGTGAAACCAGCCGCCGCCAGCTCCCCGCCAGCTGTTGCGCCATCGACACCATCCGCCAGTTGCAAGGCCACATCCTGGTCCGGCGTTGCCATGAGCACGCCGTCGGCCCGGGCATCGGCAAACGCTGCCAGCCAATGGAGCTGATCGCTCGGCAGCAGGCCGGCAAAGATCCGCACCTCAAGCCGCTGCCGGCCATGGGGTGCGGGGACCAGGTGCTCCGGCAGGCCGCTGACCGGCGGCAACTCTTCCGTTGCGGACGGCTGTGCCAGTATCAGGCGGCGCAACTCATCATCGCCCATCTCGCTGGCCAGGTATTTCAGCCGTCTGCCCGCCGGGGCGTGGGCGGCATAGACCGTCACCACGGCCTCCACCAGCGGGATGATGCGCCGTTCGTCCACCGCCTCGACCAGGAGGGAGGCCGCCCTCGGTTCCCGCCCCAGCCCTCCGGCCACCCAGAGGTCGTACCAGGCTGCACCATTTTCAACACGGGACAACACCAGCCCCACATCCTGGATCAGGTGGCGACCACCCACCACATCGGCCTCAATGCCGATCTTGAACTTCTTGGGCAGGCGTTCGAAGCGGGGGTTTCCGGTAAAATGTCTCTGGAGTCGCCGCGCCATGGTTTCCAGGGCCGGGAATCCCAGTGAGCCTTGGCTGGCGCAGGTGATCCCGCGCACTGCCCTGCCGCAGGCGCCCCGCGAGGTAAGCCCCACCTTGGCCAGTTCACGTTTTACGATCGGAAGATCGCCCTCCCGCAGCCAGTGGATTTCCATGTTGCCACGCGTGGTCAGATGGATGCTCCCCCGGCCGAAATCCTGAGCTATTGTTGCCACGGTACGAGCCTGCGAAGCCGAGATCACCCCGGCCGGCAGCTTTACCCGCTGCATGAAATAGCCCTCCTGGCGTTGCCTGTAGATGCCGTCCAGCCGATAATCCTTAGTTTCGGTCGTCATATATTCCTCCTTCGTATTCCTTGCACGTAGACAAAAAAAGGCCGGGGCATGTCCTTTCCTAGAACATGAAACCCCGGCCTCCGGTTTTCCGGTCAGCACTCTTATATTTATTGATGCCTATTTCAGATCAGATGCCGGCACCTTCCAGAAATCCGACCCTTGGCAGCCTGATCTTCTCCTGTTTTTCCACCTGGACGACCCGGCCGTCCTGAACCACCAGGGTTACGGTCCCAAACCTGATCGAGCCGAGGGCTGATTTCACAACCTGTTCCAACTCCCGATTCCACGGGTCATTGGCGGTCTGTCGCTGGGGAGTTGCCATCAGATCCCCTCGAAGAGTGCGGTTGAGAGGTAGCGCTCGGCGCCATCGGGCAGGATCACCACGATGGTCTTGCCGGCGAACTCATCCAGCTTTGCCAGCCTCACGGCAGCTGCCGCCGCTGCGCCGCAGGAGATGCCGACCAGCATGCCTTCCTCTTTTGCCAGGCGTTGGGCGAATTCGATGGCCTCGTTGCTTTCCACCAGCTCGACCCGGTCGATGAGTGAGAGATCCAGGGTATCGGGGATGAATCCGGCGCCGATGCCCTGGATCTTGTGGGGCCCGGGCTGTAGGGGCTGACCGGCTAACTGTTGCGTGATGACCGGGCTTTCCTGGGGTTCCACCGCAACGGAGATGATCTTTTTACCCCTGGTCTGCTTGATGTAGCGGGATATGCCGGTAATGGTGCCGCCAGTGCCCACGCCGGACACGATCACATCAACACCGCCGTCGGTATCATTCCAGATCTCCGGGCCCGTGGTTTTCTCATGGATGGCCGGGTTGGCGGGATTCTTGAACTGCTGCGGCAGAAAGTATCGTTTGGGATCGGAAGCAGCCAACTCCTCGGCCCGGACAATGGCGCCCTTCATCCCCTCGCTTCCCGGGGTCAGTATCAGGTTGGCTCCCAGGGCCGCCAGCACCCGACGGCGCTCGATGCTCATGGTTTCCGGCATGGTCAGGCTCAGCTTGTAACCACGGGCCGCGGCCACATAGGCCAGGGCAATGCCGGTATTGCCGCTGGTGGGTTCGATGATCTCCACCCCTGGCTTGAGTATGCCCCGCTGCTCAGCATCCCAGATCATATTGGCGCCGATGCGGCACTTGACCGAGTAGGCCGGATTGCGCCCCTCAACCTTGCCCAGCACCGTGGCTCGTGCGCCATCGGTTACGCGATTGAGCCTCACCAGTGGTGTATTGCCAATGGATTGCGAGTTGTCAGCAAAGATGCGAGCCATGGGAGCCCCCTTTTGTTGGCTTGAAATTTGTCCTTACGAAGCATGTGATTCATTTCTACGTTAATACATTTATTATGTCAAGAATTATTTAAGCAATTAAACACCTATTTAGTGTTAAATGCCGCCAAAATGTCCGCCATCAGGTCTTCAGCAGCCTCCAGCCCGGTGGAAAAACGTACCAGCGTGTCCTTGATCCCCTTGCGTTCCCGCTTATCGGCCGGAACCGCCGCATGGGACATCCGGGCGGGATAGGAGATGATGCTTTCCACCCCGCCCAGGCTGACGGCAAATGACGCCAGCCGCGTCCCTTCCAGCAGGCGCCGGGTCGTTTCGAACGAGTCCAATTCAAAGGAAAACACCGCGCCCGGCCCGTCGGCCTGACCCTGATGGATCAGATGGCCCGGATGATCCTCCAGGCCGGGATAATGGATCCTGGTGACCTGTTTTTGCTCCGCAAGCCAGTGCACGATCCTGACAGTGCTTGCCTGGCTCTGGTCCATCCTGACCTTGAGGGTTTTCAAACCCCGCAGTGCCAGGAACGAATCCTGGGGGCCGAGGATGGCGCCAAAACCGTTCTGGATATAGCGAATACGTTCGCCAAGTTCCTCGTCCCTGACCACGGCATAACCGCAGATCACGTCGCTGTGACCGCTGAGGAACTTGGTGCCGCTGTGCAACACGACGTCGCAGCCCAATTCCAGGGGGCGTTGCAGATAGGGGGTCATGAAGGTGTTGTCCACCATGGTAATGATACCACGTGATCGGGCGAGCGCCACCAGGCGGCGCAGATCAGTTACCTTGAGCAACGGATTGGAGGGGGTTTCCAGATAGATGCCCCTGGTCTCCGGCCGGATGGCGGCTTCGACCGCTGTCGGGTCGGTGGCATCCACAAAGGTGGAACTGATGCCCAGCCGATTGAAGATGCCGGTCAGGGCCCGGTAGGTGCCGCCGTAAACATCGTCGCACACCACCAGGTGGTCACCGGAAGAAAAAATCAGCAGCGTGGAGGTGATTGCTGCCATGCCGGAGGCAAAGGCAAAACCGCGGCTGCCACCCTCCAACAGGGCAATGGCCTCTTCCACGGCCTCGCGGCTGGGGTTGCCCGAACGGGCGTAGTCGTATGTGCCGAACTCGTCCAGCGACTTCTGGCGAAAGGTGGAGGTCTGATAAATGGGCACGCCCAGCGCCCCGGTCAGGGGATCGACGGTCTGGCCGCCATGGATCAGTTTGGTTGCAAATTTCATAAATAACTCCTTGGTTAACTCCCTCCCCTTGATTTAAGGGGAGGGTTGGGGAGGGGTTAGGTTTTAAAGGCGCAAAGGCCAAAAGCTAACTCCCCCTGGCCCCCTCTTGATTCAAGAGGGGGAACTAACATCACGAACATCGGTCAGGCGGTTACATCCAGCGCCTGGCGCAGATCCCCGATCAGATCATCCGCATCCTCGATGCCCACCGACAGGCGCAGCAGCACATCATTGATGCCAAGGCGGGCCCTCAGTTCCGGGGGGATATCGGCATGGGTCTGGACCTGCGGGAAGGTAATCAGGCTCTCCACGCCGCCCAGGCTCTCGGCAAAGGAGATCAGCTGCGTCTGCAACAGGAGTTGTTCCACCAGAGCGTGGCTGTCCACCTCAAAGGCGATCATGGCGCCGAACCCGCTGGCGTCCCGCAGCATCAAGCCATGGTCGGAATGCCCCTCCAACCCCGGATAGTAGACTTTCGTAATCCTGGGATGATCCTGGAGCCATGCCGCGATCTTCAGGGCATTCTCCTGCTGGCGGTCGAGCCGAATGCCCAAGGTCTTCATGCCGCGGATCACCAGCCAGGAATCCTGGGGGCCAAGCACGGCGCCGGCCGCATTCTGGTGGAAACAGACCTGCTCGGCCAACTGTTGATCCCTGACCGTCACCAGTCCGGCAACCGTGTCATTGTGGCCGGCCAGGTACTTGGTGGCGCTGTAAACTGCGATATCGGCCCCCAGCTCCAGGGGCCTGAACAGGTAGGGAGTCAGGAAGGTATTGTCAACGATCAACTTAAGGTCATGTTCACGGCAGATGGTTGAGAGGGCCGGGATATCGGCGAATTTGAGCAGCGGATTGGTGAGCGATTCCACGAACAGCGCCCTGGTCTCCGGTCGCAGGGCGTTGTTCACGGCCAGGGTATCGCTGGTATCCACATAGGTAAAGTTCAGGCCATACTGGCTGAATACCCTGTCGAACAGACGGCAGGTGCCGCCGTAGAGATCCTCGGTCACGATGATGTGGTCACCGGAGCGAAAGAGCAGCAGCAGGCTGGCAATGGCCGCCATGCCCGAGGCATAGGCAAAACCGGCAACAGCGCCATCCAGGCGGGCAATGCCGTTTTCCAGTGCCAGGCGGGTGGGATTGCCCGAGCGGGAATAATCAAAGCCGGTGCTCTGTCCGAGTCCGGGGTGCCTGAAGGTGGCTGTCTGATAGATGGGGACCGATACCGCGCCGGTCCGGGTATCCCATTCCAGTCCCACCTGGACCGTTTCTGTGCTGATGTTCATCTCATACCTCCAAAAAAAAATCCCCTTCCGGGGTGCGGAAGAGGATTCCTTGCTAGAGGTTTCTCTTCCTTATCTCCCGGTACCTTGCGATACCGCTGGAATTGGCACCTTCCCCTGGGGGAGGTTGCCGCGACGTCAAAGGGCCAGTCCCTCGATCGCTCTTGATAAGAAGTGTGTATTCGGTTTTATTTACCAGTAAACTATGTTTTTATGGATACCACCTTGCAACCGATATAGTCAAGAACTTTTTCCGGGGCCAATTTATACCACCCCGACATACCGTAAAATTGCCATAAAAGTTCCACGCAAACATGAAGACCGAGCCACATGACCGGCCTTACCCTGGATCAAACAATACCGCCCATGCAGAGGTATTTCACCTCGATGAACTCTTCGATGCCGAATTTTGAGCCTTCCCTGCCGATACCAGACTCCTTCACACCACCGAACGGAGCCACCTCGGAGGAAATCAGACCGGTGTTGATGCCCACCATGCCATACTCCAGCGCCTCGGCCACCTTCCACACCCTGTTGATGTCACGGCTGTAAAAATATGAAGCCAGGCCGAACTCGGTATCGTTGGCCATCCGGATCGCTTCTTCGTCGGTTTTGAACTTGAACAGCGGCGCCACCGGGCCAAAGGTTTCTTCCCGCGCGATAAGCATCTCCGGGGTCACCCCGGTCAGGATGGTAGGCTGGAAAAAAGTGCCGCCCAATTCGTGGCGCTTGCCTCCCAAGGCGATCTTTGCCCCTTTCCCAACGGCATCGGTAATATGTTCCTCAACCTTTTCGACAGATGCCATGTCGATCAACGGCCCCTGCTGGACTTCACCTTTCAGGCCATCCCCCACCCTCATCTTTGCGACGGCAGTTGCCAGCTTCTCGGCAAAGGCGTCATAGACCCCTTCCTGAACGAGCAGGCGGTTGGTGCAGACACAGGTCTGACCCGTATTGCGGTACTTGGAGGCAATGGCGCCCTCCACCGCCGCATCCAGGTCGGCATCGTCGAAAACGATAAAGGGCGCATTGCCGCCCAATTCAAGGGACACCTTTTTAACTGTGCCGCTACATTGGGCCATCAGTTCCTTGCCGATCTCCGTCGATCCTGTGAAGGTCAGCTTGCGCACGATCGGGTTGCGGGTCATCTCGGTGCCGATGGCTCCGGAGGCACCGGTTATCACACTGAAGACTCCGGCCGGGATTCCGGCCCGTTCTCCCAATTCGGCCAACGCCAGGGCCGAATACGGAGTTGCGGTAGCGGGCTTGACCACCATGGTACAACCGGCAGCCAGGGCCGGACCGGCCTTGCGCGTGATCATGGCCGCGGGGAAATTCCAGGGAGTAATGGCGACGCAGACCCCGATCGGTTCCTTGACGACCACGATCCGCTTGTCCGGCGCATAACCGGGGATAACATCGCCGTAGACCCGCTTGGCTTCTTCGGCAAACCATTCTATGAAAGACGCGGCATAGGCGATCTCTCCCCTGGACTCCGCCAGCGGTTTCCCTTGCTCGGCAGTCATGATAACGGCGAGGTCGTCCTGATTGGCCATCATCAGCTCATACCATTTTCTTAGTATTACCGAACGTTCCTTGGCGGTCTTTGCCCGCCAGGCAGGCAGGGCGGCATTGGCGGCCTCAATGGCGCGCCTGGTTTCATCCGTTGCCATCTTCGGGATGGTGCCAAGTTTTTCATTGCTGGCCGGATTGGTAACATC
>MTLD01003054.1_pt1 | contig 31710 bp, 29 predicted proteins | sample 1982471 | NCBI WGS metagenome assembly MTLD01 (sample SAMN05712604, study PRJNA340218) | biofilm metagenome | isolation source: sample SPM anode biofilm adapted to -50 mV | place: USA | collected 2012-02-03 | reverse complement strand
CCCGCCGCGGCCGCCACGCCCGCGGCGGCGGCTTCCCTGTCGCCGGTGAGCATGACGACGCGCCGCACGCCCGCCGCCTTGAGCCCGCGTATCGCGTCGGCCGCGCCCTCCTTGAGGGCGTCCGACACGGCGATACGGCCGGCGTAGGAGCCGTCGACGGCCACATGCACGAGCGTGGCGGCTCCCGTCTCAGCCTCGCCGAGCGCCGGGATCCGAACGCCGAGCTCTTTCAGAAAAACGTCAGTCCCCGCGAATATCGCACGCCCGCCGACGGATGCCGACACGCCCTTTCCCTTCGACTCTTTGACCGAGGCGGCGTCCGCCACCGCGTCCGCTTCCGCCTCCAGCACGCGCTCGGCGGGTTCGCTGGACGCCGACTCCCCCGGCAGGGGCGCCTCGATTCCCGCCCCGCCGGGAAGGTCCGCCATGCTTCCCGCCTTCCTGATGGCCGCCGCAATCGGGTGCGGCGAGAATCGCTCGGCCGCCGCCGCCCAGCCGAGCACTTGCTCGCGGCTGAAGCCCGGCGCGCAGTCGACGCCGGTCACCTCGAAGCTTCCCTTGGTCAGGGTCCCCGTCTTGTCGACGACGACGGTGTCCACCGCGAGGAGCGCGTCGAGGCTGTCGGCGCCCTTGACCAGGATCTTGTGGCGCGACGCGTTGCCCACGCCGCCGAAATAGCCGAGCGGTATCGAGATGACGAAGGCGCAGGGGCAGGAAATGACGAGGAGCACGAGGGCGCGGTAGAGCCAATCAGAGAAGGCGGCGCCCGGCACGACGATGGGCGGCACTATCGCGATGAGCGACGCCGTTATGACGACGAAGGGCGTGTACACGGCCGCTATCCTGGTCATGAACCTCTCGGCGGGAGCCTTGCGCGTCGCCGAGTTCTCGACGAGCTCGAGGATGCGCGCCACCGACGATTGTCCGAAGGGCGCCGCGACGCTCACGAGGATCCGCCCGGAGTCGTTGACATAGCCGGCCCGCACGGCCACCCCGGGGGCAGCCTCGAGCGGTGCCGATTCGCCCGTCAGCGACGAGGTGTCCAGGAAAGATTCGCCCTCGACGACTTCGCCGTCCAGCGGCACGCGCTCGCCGGGGCGCACTTCGACGATGTCGCCCACCGCCACCGCCGCGGGATCGGCGAGGCGCGCCTCGCCTCCCGAGATCACGCGGGCGAATTCCGGGCGCAAGTCCATGAGTTCGGCGATTGATCGGCGCGACTTCGCCACGGCGCGCTCCTGCAGGTATTCGCCGGCCGCATAGAAGAGCATGACGCCGACGGCCTCCGGAAGCTGCCCGATCGCGATGGCGCCGATCGAGGCGATCGACATCAGGAACATCTCGTCGAAAACCCTGCCGCGGAGAAGGTTGAAGAGCGCGCTTTTCAGCACCGGATAGCCGACCAGGGCGTAGGCTGCCAGATAGACGGCGTATTCGGCGGCGGCGCCCAACGCTGCCCTAAGCCGCCCGCCGAACAGCAATCCCGCGACGAAAATCAGCGCCGCAGCGCCCATGCGGATCAACGGCGACATGCCGCCCGTTTCCGGCTCGCGCGCTCCGGGCGCGTCGGTACGCTCGAGCCTCACCTCCGGCTCGATCTCGGCGATCGCCTCGCGGGCCGCGTTTTCCGCTTCCGCTTCGAGCAGAAGCGTCTTCATCGGAAAGTTGATGGTCGCCCCCGCGAGTCCGGGGCGCTTGCGCATCTCAGCCTCGAGCCTGTTCGCGCAGTCGGGGCAATCGAGCCCCTCGAGTGTGTACTTCGTCATTTCGCCGTCCCTCTCGCTCAGGTCTTCTCGATGTAGTGGTTCCTGGCCGTCTGCAGCAGCTCCAGGACATGGTCGTCGGCGAGCGTGTAGAACACCTGCTTGCCGTCTCTCCGGGTCCGCACCAGGTTGAGCGCGCGCAGGAACCTCAGGTGGTGCGAGATCGCCGGCAGCGTGCTCTCGAGCAGGAAGGCGAGGTCGCAGACGCAAAGCTCGCGCTGCGCGAGGAGATAGAGGATCTTGATGCGCGTCTCGTCGGCCATGGCCTTGAAGAGTTCCGAAAGCCCCGCCACGTCGAGCAGCGAAGCTCTGAGCGCCGGCGCCGCGTCCTGGCAGGAGATGCCGAATTGACTGCAAATGTCTTCGTTCATGCCGCGATCCTTCCTTCTGTAAGCATACGATTAAACTATTAAGCAATCGTTTAATCGTAAAATAAACCATCCTCGCATTCTTTGTCAAGCGCAATCCTTGACAATGGCGGAAACGCGGCGACACAATGCGCCGGAGGCAATCATGAAAAAATTGGCATGTGTCATCATGGCGTTCGCCATCGCGCTCGCCGCGGGGGCGCAGTCGAACAAGCTGCCCGACCTGAAGGGCAGAACCATCGTCGCCGTCACCGAGAACGCCTATACGCCCCTCAATTTCGTGGACGCCAAAACAGGCAAGGCCATGGGCTGGGAATACGATGCGATCAACGAGATCGGCAAGCGCCTGAACGCCAAGATCGTCTGGAAGGTCACATCCTGGGACACGATGATCCAGGCGGTGCGCGACGGGCAGTTCGACGTCGGCATGGACGGCATCACGATCACCGACGAGCGCAAGGGACAAGTCGACTTCTCCGCGCCGTACATGGTGAGCCAGCAGTTCATGCTGGTGCGGGCCGGCGAAAGCCGCTTCAAAGACGAGAAGGGATTCGCCGCGAATCCCAAGCTCCTGATCGGCGCCCAGGCCGGCACGACGAATTTCTATGTCGCCGTCTACAATGTGCTCGACGGCGATGAGGCCAACCCCCGCGTCAAGCTCTTCGAGACCTTCGGCGCCTCGGTCCAGGCCCTCCTTTCGGGCGACATCGACATGGTCCTCATGGACGCCGCCTCGAGCAAGGGCTACATCGGCGCCTATCCCAACAAGCTGAAATCCGTCGGCGGCCCGCTCGGCACCGAGGAATTCGGCTTCATCTTTAAAAAAGGCTCCGACCTCGTCGGGCCTTTCAACGCCGCGATCGCCGCCCTCAAGACCGAGGGCTTCCTCGACAAGCTGAACACGAAGTGGTTCTTCGAGTACAAGCCCTGAAACCAGGTGACATGCGGCGGGTGGCAGTCGGCGGGCGACTGGCTATGGCCGCTGCGGCGCGATCGTGAAAGGGAGCGGATCCAAGGGGGTTCGCTCCCTTTTTTTGCGGAAATAATGTTTGCTCGCGAAAGCGCTCTTGACGGCGCCCCGGTTCATCATGTAAAGCGGTGTATTACTACGCGGAGGAACACGCTATGTGCGGCATTTTTGTCATCGCTGATATCAAAGGAGACGCGTCGAAGCTGAGAAAACGCGCCCTTACCCACGTCAAGAGGCTGCGCCATCGAGGCCCGGACTGGAGCGGCGTGTATTCCAACGAGCACGCCATCGTCTGCCATGAGCGCCTGGCCATCGTCGACATCAATCATGGAGCCCAGCCCCTCATCGACACGGGAACCGGCCGCGTCCTCGCCGTCAACGGCGAAATCTACAACCACCGCCAGCTTCGCGCCGATTTATTGAAGAAGCCCCACGATTTCCAGACGGAATCGGACTGCGAACCTTTGCTCTACCTCTACGATGAATACGGACCCGCCTTCCTCGACAAGCTCAACGGCATCTTCGCCTTCGTCATCTATGATCCGCGCGACGGGGACTACTTCATCGCCCGCGACCATATCGGCATCAATCCCCTGTACTGGGGCCGCGACGGCGAGGGCAACCTCTATATTTCCTCCGAGTTGAAGGCCATCTTCGATATCTGCCCCAAGGTCGAGGTGTTCCCGCCGGGACATTATTACAAAGGCAGCGAGGGCAAGCTCGTAAAATGGTACAAGCCCTCCTGGGCCGAGCCCGGCGCCATCCCCGAAGGCGAGGCCGATCTCGACAAGCTGCGCGAGGCGCTCGTGGCGGCGGTCAAGCGGCAGCTCATGTGCGACGTGCCCTACGGACTCCTCATCTCGGGCGGCGTCGACTCATCCATCGTAGCGGCCATCGCCGCGCGGAACGCCGAGCGGCGCGTCGAGAGCAACGGCGCCGAACAAGCCTGGTGGCCGAGGATACATTCCTTCTCGGTCGGTCTCCCCGACGCGCCCGACACCAAGTACGCCCGCATCGTGGCCGAGGCGATCGGCAGCCAGCACCACGAAATCAACTTTACGGTGCAGGAGGCCATCGACGCCCTTCCCGACGTGATCTGGCATCTGGAGACCTTCGACGTCACCACCATCCGCGCGGGCACGCCCATGTACCTTATGAGCCGCAAGATCAAGGCGATGGGCATCAAGATGATCCTGTCCGGCGAAGGCTCGGACGAAATTTTCGGCGGCTATCTGTACTTCCACAAGGCGCCCAACCGGGTCGAGTTCCACGAGGAGCTCGTGCGCAAGCTCTCGATGCTCCACCTCTACGACTGCCTGCGCGCCAACAAGGTCACGGCGGCCTGGGGAGTCGAGGCGCGCGTGCCCTTCCTCGATCCCGAATTCCTCGATGTCGCCATGAATATCGATCCGTCGTACAAGATGATCCGCAAGGACGAGGGCAGGATGGAGAAGCACATTCTCCGCGCGGCCTTCGACGGCTGGGTGCCCGACGAGGTCCTGTGGCGCCAGAAGGAGCAATTCTCCGACGGCGTGGGCTATAGCTGGATCGACTCGCTCAAAGCCTATGCGGAGAAGGAAGTCTCCGACTCCGCCATGGCGAACGCCGCCTACCGTTTCCCGGTCAAGACGCCGCCGACCAAGGAAGCCTACCTCTACAGGTCCATCTTCGAGGAGCATTTCAAGAACCCGAGCGCCGTCGATTTGATCCCCGACGGGCCGAGCATCGCCTGCTCGACGCCGACGGCGATCCGCTGGGACGCTGCCTGGGCGAACCAGGCCGATCCTTCGGGCCGGGCGGTCCGCGGCGTCCACGACAAGAGCCTGAAATAGCCGATCCGTTCCGTAAAAGAGACGAGGTTCACCCTGCCGAGGGCGCGCCTCGTCTCTTTTTGCCCCTGGCCCATCCGTGCTAAAATGAGTGAAGGCGCGCCTGAAGCGTGCGCCATTCACGCTAAAAAAGGATTCCCACGATGCGCGCCTCGCAGAAGCAAACAGCATGGTACCATAGGATTCCTTGGTGGCTCGTCGCCATCGCGGCGCTCGGCGCCTGGATCCTGGCTTCCTCCTTCGCGGAGGAGGGGTATCGCGTCATCCTTGGCGCCATCGCGAAAGGCCTCGGCGTAACACTCCTCGTCTCCCTCGTCGCGTTCGCAGCCTCCATCTTCTTCGGCCTTGGCCTCGGCCTTCTGCGCTCCTCGAGGCTCCGCCCTCTCCGCGAGGCCGCCACCTTCTATATAGAACTCGTCCGCGGCCTCCCGATGCTCGTGATTCTGTACTACATCGCCTTCGTGGGGGCGCCCGTCCTCGCCGGCGCCCTCAACGCGGTGCTCGCGCCGCTCATCCAGGCGGGCGTCATCGGACGCATCGAATCGCGGGACTTCGACTTCGCGACGCGCGCCGTGATCGCCCTCACGCTCGGCTACTCGGCATTCATCGCGGAAATCTTCCGCGCCGGCATCGAAAGCGTCGACCGCGGCCAGATCGAAGCCGCGGAGGCGCTCGGGATGTCGCATACCCAGATCATGTGGCGGATTGTCCTCCCCCAAGCGGTGCGGAACATCCTGCCCGCCCTCGGGAACGAGCTGGTCGCTATCATCAAGGACTCGTCGCTGGTATCGGCGCTCGGCGTCCAGGACATCACCCAGCTAGGCAAGGTCTATGCCGCATCCACTTTCAAATTCTTCGAGACTTACAACGCCGTCGCCTTCTTCTATCTCTGCCTCACGCTGAGCCTCTCCTTGCTCGCGAAGTGGCTGGAAAAGCGGCTCAAAATGAAGAGGCGATGAGCTATCACCGATATAGAATGCTAAAACAAGGAAAGATCAGGCTCTGAATAGCATATCAGAGCCTGATTATCGTATCTCTCACTCGATAAGGCGTTTTCTCACTTCTTGTAATAAATATAGGCACCTGGCTGCCATTCACCAAAGTCCGATAGCCAGTAATATTGGATGCTTTTCCCATCATCAGATAAGATTACTCCAAGCAGGTCTCCGGGAGGCCCTTTGCCCCATTCTTGAAAGATAGCTTTTTTATTATCGCCACTAAAATAGAGCTCATGCTGAATCCGTACGAACTCCACGATGTAATAGAGACCATCCTTCTTTACAATCTCAACATCGTTGGACTTATCTTTAAGTTCCCATGTGCCAAGGAAGGCATCTCTACTACCGCCTTGAGAATGGACAACAAAGAATGGCACCAATAAAAACAGTGCAAGAATGATTCTTTTCATATTTTCCCTCGGTTATTCACATAAGTTTGAATATTCTTATCAATCAAAATCCCAGTAAGTTCTTCGGCTTCCCCAAGTGTGTGCTTTTGCTTCCGAGTAATGATATCCACGAGAGCCATCCCATGCTTCAGTCGTTGGGGTTTTATAATTATACCCCTGATGGTACACCTCGGCGGAACCGTCGTCGTTGACGCGAATCAGCGCGACGTGATCCCTGTCGACGAACTCGATGCTCCACCCTTTCGGCGCCTTATCAAGCAGCTGGCCGGCGAGTATCCGCATATGCCCGTCGACGGAGGTCGTTTTGGCGCTCCCCCACCGGCTCGCGATATTGTACCCGGCCTCGCTGAGCACATTCTCGACCCAGATATCGCAGTCATTATCGCCTTTTGCGTATTTTTGCCCCTTGTTGTTCAGGCACTTGTCCTCGATCGGGTCGTATTCCGCGTCATGACAGCAGCGGGGCAAGCCGCCCTCAACGGCGTCCATCTCCGCCTCGTCCAGAGGCATGCCCGCCAACAGGAATTCCGAATCTCCTAGGCGCTCTCCTCCTTCGAGCGCCGAGACTCCGCAGACCGCGAGCGCGGCCATCAAGCCCACGAGTAGAAGCTTTTTCATCCCCGCCTCCTCCGACAATCGAAATTTGTTCAGAACCTTGAAGCGACGCTTCATCCTTTTCACGTCCTGAGGGTGTTTCAGCGCTTCAAAACTGGAGGCTTCCGGAATGGGAAAATGGTGGCTCATGCTGCTCCTGCTCGCGGGCGCGAGAGATAGGGAATCGCTGCGTTTCGCCTATATCGCCGAACAGGGTTGGGATACTTCCTGCGGCTTCGGCGCCTTGGCCTGCCTCATGAGCCGATACTGGGGCAAGGCCGCGGACGAAACCTCGCTCGCCCTGGAATTCTTCCCCGACAGGATCGAATCGGGCGACCTGACCGTAAGCTTTTCGGACATGTCCGCCATTCTCAAGGCGAAGGGATTCGCCTGCGCGGGCTATCGGATGGATTATGCCCAGCTTGTCGCCGCGCTTTCGGCCTACGCGCCTCTCCTCGTCCACTTCAGCCTTCCCGATGGCCATTTCGCGCTGGCCCTCGCCCAAGGCGGCGGCGGGATCATCGTCTCCGACCCGGCTGAAGGGACCATCGTCCTTACTAAGGAAGAATTCTTGTCCCGCTGGTCCGGAAAAGTGCTCGTCGCGGCGATCCCGAGCGGAAAGGCAGACAAGGGATCTTTGGAAGAGGCGATTTTCGCGACACTCGCGAGGACGACGTTGCTGGAGAGGCTCGCGTTTCACCTGCCCGGGCAAGTTGCGGGAGGCTCGCCATGAGGCTGCGCGCTCCCGCCTTCATCGCGCTCGCCCTGTGCGCCGCCGGGCTGCACGGCCAGCCGAGCAGCCACGAGCGTCTGGGGATCGTCCCGCTTTCCGCGATCGAGATCTCGCTCGAATCCGGCGTGAGGATCGCGTTCCCCGACGGCGCGGGCGACTATCTCTGGCTCTGGCCGGCCGCATCCTGCGACGTCTCGGTCGGGGGGAGCTTCCATGCCGCCGTCAACCTGCCTTTCGCCGCTCGGCTGGACCTCGCGGCCGATGCGCGCAAGCCCGCCGTCGCCGCCCTCGGCGATCTCGGCTTGTCGGCCGGCTGGAACCTGCGCTCCGGCAGCTGGCTGCTCGCCGCCGAGCTGTCCTATGCGCATCCCACGGGAATCTGGCAGGACGGGCATGCCGAAGCCGCGGGGATACGCTCCGGCGGCGGCTGCAGGACTTTGGGCGCGGGGTTCAGCGCGGTCCGCCAAAGCGATCCGCTCATGCTCGGCATTTCGCTGGCGGCGGAAGCGGCGCTCCCAAGGCGGGAGCGCTTCGGAAACGTCCCCGGCCCTTTATCAGCGACGCTCGGGCTCTTCGCCACCGAGGCGCTCAACGGTTCCGTGGCCCTCTCGGCTGGGCTCAGCGCCGGTCTTGAACTCGTGCGCGGCAGCGCGCGGCCAGGGATCGCGAACGGCCGGGCGGCCTCGCTGGACGCGTCGTTCGCGGGAAACATTTCTCTGATTCTCAGCGGAACGAAAGGATCGTTCAGGATCGGCGCGTCGCGGCTCCTGAGCGATCCCGGCGCCGCCGTCATTCTGGAGATCGGCTGCTCGCGCCGCATCGCGGGCAAGGAGTGAAAAATGAAAACGTTGAAACCGGCGGCGCGCCCGCGGAAAACGCGCTTCGTGGCTGCCGCGTCAACCGCGATGGCCGCGATCGCCTCGATCTACCTCGCGCTGGCGTCCTGCTCGGCTAACCTGTCGGACTGGTATCCCTCAGGCGCGGCGAGCATCGCGGCGAGCCGGGAATTCGCGGAAAACGGCCGCTCAGGCTGCGACTTCACCATCAAGGTGGCCAACGACGGCGACTCGGCAATCGGCGCCTACACGATATCAGTCTCGGCCGCGACCTCGGCCCGCACCTACTTCACGACCTTCGACGCCGAGCTGCTGATCCTCCCCGGCCGCCACGCCTACTTTGATGGATCAATCCTCTTCGACGGCGAGGAGGAGACCCTCCTCCACAACGGGCTGACCATCGTGTGCGATTATTATCGCTGACCGCGGCGCCGCTGCCGAGATTGCCTCAGGTTTTCCCTAAAAATCAATCGCTTCCCGAAAAGTGGAATGTCCGTCTTTTTTCATGCGGACACCTCCAAGAGGTCAAAGATGATGAATCCGTTCCCGGACATGGAGCTAAGGGTAGTCAGTATATAAACGGAAAGCCGTCCGGGGAGAATCCGGGCGGCTTTCAATATCTTTGAAATCTTTATTTAATCATGTCGATCACATTTTCGGCGACAAACCATTTAGCGCCGTTGAAAACCGCCACGCCCTCCGAATCCACAGCTTCGCCATTTAGATAGGCGACGCTCTTGTTGCGGGGTATGCGCAGCGTTTTGTCGCCCTTGACGGCGACAAGCACGAGGTTTTCCGGATCGGTCTTGTCCACCGAAACGGAGGCGCCCAGCTTGGAGAACATCGAGATCGCGTCCTGGAAAAGGCGGGAGGTGGTCGCCTCGAGGTCGACATTCATCGCCGCGGCCATATAGGTCGCGATATCGGTGTTCCTCACCAGGCCGGAGAGTCTTTTGCCGAATGGATCGTAGCCGTAGAGGACGACATCCTCGCCGGTATGTCCGTTGGTGGTGAAACCGATCTTCGCGCGGGCGGCGATCACGGGGCCGATCGCGTAATTCAAGGAACCGGATTTCGCGGCGGCAAGCGCGGCCACCTCGGCTTCCGTCAGGTCGGAGATTCCCATGGAGGCGGCGACGACTTCCCTTATAGCCTCTTCCTTGGAGCGATCGGCAGCCTTGGCCGCGAGCGTCGCCGCGAGCGCCGCCTCGAGCCCTTCGCCGGTGAGGCTCGCCCGCTTGAGCGGGTTGATGAAAGTGGTCCAGGAGGTCTTGTCGTAGCCGGAACTGATCGAGCGATCCCCTATCGAGATGCCCGAGTTGCCATGGTCGGTAGTGGCGATGACGACGGTGTTTCCGTCCTCCTTCGCGAAGTCGAGGGCCACTTTCACCGCGTCGTCGAAGGCGATTATATCGGTGACGAGTGCGACAGGATCGTTCGCGTGCGCCGCCCAGTCGATCTTGGAGCCTTCCACCATGAGGAAGAATCCCTTCTTGTTCGTCGAGAGAATCTCAATGGCCTTGGCCGTCATTCTGGCGAGCGAGGGTTCGTTTCCCGGATCCCTGTCGATGTCGTAGGACATCGCGGTGGCAGTTTTGGTCTTGCCGAAGGTTCCGACGAGCCTGTCGCCCTTGAAGGCGCGCAGGTCCGAGGCGTTATCCACGTAGCCATAGCCCCGCGACGCGAGAATGGCTTTCATGTCCTCCTTATCCTTTCGGGCCTCGGCGTTCAGGTAAGGAGTCCCGCCTCCGAGGATGACATTGAGCCCGTTGTAGACAATCTGTTCAGTCAAGTTGTCGTAATTGGAGCGTGAGGAGTCGTGGGCGCTGAAATCGGCCGGCGTCGCGTGCATGAACTCGCTCGTGCTGATTATTCCGGTGGAACGGCCGCTCAGGCGCGCGGCCTCGAGGATCGTCGCCACCGGGCGCGATTCATCGGCTTCGGGAACCGCGACCCCGGGAAGCAGGTACAGCTTACCGAGACTCCCCACATTCCCCGTTTGGGAAGCCCATCCTGTGGCAAAAGCTGATCCGGCGGGCGCGGAATCGGCGATGGTCCCGTCGGAACTCCATGTGCTCACAAGACCGCAGGCGATTTCATCCAGCGCCAGCGGTCTTCCTTTATAGAGTCTGGCCAAAGTAGTGCCTGCCACGCTCATGCCGTCGGGGATGAGCATTATCACGTTCTGAGCGAAGCCCCGCGCTCCCAGGCCCAGAATCAGCATCGCCGCGGCGATCCAGTTCTTCATGTCTCTTTTCATTTTCACTCCTTATCCCCGCTGGGATTGCCTGAAGGTAAACCTCGAGTGTTAGGGTATTTTTCAATTTCGATGAATTTTCGGCGAATACCTTGAGCCAATTATTGAGGGAGCAGGAAGCAAAGGCCATCAATCCGAAGGGACTTTCTTTTTTTCCCTTTTGGGCGGACCTTTGACCGCATCGCTCGCTCCCTAAGAGCCCACGTAAAATAATTTGACAGATTTCAGAAAGGGTGCTAGCCTACCTGTACTACAGGTATACAAGCACACAGGGTTAAGGAGCGCGCCGTTCATATGGATAAGGCTGGATTTCTGGCAAAAGCCGCGAAAGAGGGCAGAATGGCGATCGGGGGCCATGTTTTCCTCACCGATCCTTCAATTTCCGAAGCCCTGGCCAGTTTCGGATACGATTTCCTCTGGATCGACGCCGAGCATGGCCCTTTCGACAAGGAACGCCTGCTCGCCCATATCGTCGCCGCCAACGGCGCCGGAGCCGCGGCGGTCGTGCGCGTCGCCGCCAACGACCCGAACATCATCAAGCCCATCCTGGAGATGGGCGTCGACGGCCTGATCGTGCCCATGGTCTGCACCGCCGACGAAGCCAGAAAAGCGGTGGCCGCATGCCGCTACCCGCCCGCCGGCATCAGGGGCTTCGGCCCTCGCCGCGCCAACCGCTACGGCACGATCCCCATGGACGAATACCTCGCCGGGGCGGATCGGTCTTTCCTTAAAATCGTGCAGATCGAACATATCGAGGCCGTCAGGAACCTGCGCGAGATCCTCGCCGTGGAAGGACTCGACGCGGTGATCATCGGGCCGAACGATCTCTCCGCCTCGGTCGGAAAGCTCGGAAAGCTCCGCGACCCCGAAGTCGCGAAGCTCTACGATGAGATCGTCTCGACCTGCAGGCGCGCCGGCAAGCCCTGCGGCGTGTCCATCGGCCCGGCCGACAAGGCGTTCATCGCCGAATGGATCGCCCGCGGCGTCGACTTCATCTCCTGCGGAGACGACATCAGCTTCATGGCGCTTGGCGCCGCCCAGACCATCCAGTTCATCGGCGGATGTGTGCGGGAACGCGGATGATCGCGAAAAACTCCACGGTCGACAATCTCCGCTTGGTCGTCAAGCGCACGAATCTCTACGAGCAGGTCGCCGACGAGCTGGAGCGGGCCATCCTGGAGACGGGGCTCGTTTCCGGCGACGACGACAAGCTTCCTTCCGAGCAGGCGCTCGCTGCGAAATTCGGCGTGAGCCGCACCGTCATCCGCGAGGCGCTCAAGCTCGTGAAGGAGCGTGGCCTGATCGCGCAGCGCACGGGCGAAGGCTCCTACATCACCAAGCCGAGTCCAGCGGCGATCTCGAGCGTCGTCAACCGCATGATCTTGATGGACAACATCAGCGATGACGAGCTCACCGCGGTGCGCAGCATCCTGGAAGTAGCCTCCTGCCGGCTCGCCGCCGCCCACGCCGAGGAATCCGACATCGCCCAGATGGCGTCGATCCTCGATTCGATGAGCAAAAACTGGGATGACAACGAAGCCATGATCAGGATGGATACGGATTTCCATATCGCCATAGCGGTGGCGAGCAAGAACAAGCTCCTGGCCATCCTCATCGAGGCGATGACGGTGCTGATCAGAAAGTTTATCCGAAAGAGCATCTACGCCCCCGACGCCAAACCGGACGGCATGATGCGGCATTCCGTGATCCTCGACGCGCTCAAGACGAAAAACCCCGATGCCGCCGAGGCCGCGATCCTGGATCACCTCGAAGTCTCGCGCCAGAACGTCGCGTGGTTTACACTTCACTATGGTTCCGAGAGGGCGGACGAAAACAGTCCGCCCCAAAAGTAATATCTAGGAGGAGCAATGATGAAGAAGTTGCTGATCGCTCTCTTGATTCTCGCCCTCGCCGGCGAAGCCGTATTCGCGCAGGCCAACAAGAACAAGCCCGTCGAGCTCGTCTACACGATGACGGCGGTTCCCACCGATGCCCACGCCGGCGCGATGAGGGTCTTCAAGGAGACCGTCGAACGCGTTTCCGGCGGCAATATCAAGGTCAAGACCTACGACTCCGCCTCGCTCTTCAAGCAGGAGCAGGAAGTTTCCGCCGTCAGGTCCGGACAGGCCGACATGACCGCCACCGCGGCTCCCTGGCTCACCGACGGATCGCCCTGGATCTCCATGTTCACCGCGGGCTACATTTTCAAGAGCTACGACCACATGACCAAGGTTCTCAACGGCGACATCGGCAAAGTGATCTTCGAGCGCGTGGCGAAGGAGCAGGGGATCAGGCCGCTCGGCGCCCAGTACCTCGGCACCCGCCAGCTCAACATGGTCAAGGATGTCTGGATCAAGACCCCGGAGGACCTCAAGGGCGTCAAGCTCAGAATGCCGAACTCCGACTCCTGGCTCTTCCTCGGCAAAGCCCTCGGCGCCAACCCCACGCCGATCTCCTTCTCCGAGCTGTATATGGCGCTCCAGACCAAGACCGTCGACGGCCAGGACAACCCCCTCCCCTCCGACAAGAACGCGAAGTTCTACGAAGTGACCAAGTCCATCACGCTCACCAACCACTTCGTCGATTCCGTCTGGCCGGCCATCAACGAAGCCAAATGGCAGTCCCTCTCCGACCAGCAGAAAGGGTGGGTGATGGAAGGCGTGCGGGCGGGCATCAAGTATTGCGACGAGACCAACCTCAAGGCCGAGGCCGAGCTGGTCGAGTTCTTCAAGAAAGCCGGACTCAAGGTCTACAACGCCGACATCGACGCCTTCAGCAAGCACGTACTCAACGAGTATCTCAATTCGGCGTATGCCAAGAAATGGGATATGAACGTCTACAAGCAGATCCAGGACGCCGCGAAATAACGGCTCGCCGTTTCGAGACCAACTGAAGGGAGGAGCGCGCCCGCGGCGCGCCCCTCCCTTTTTCCCGGAGGAAAGCGTGAAGAAGTTTCTTGGTTTCATGAGGAATATTTTTGAAATATACGTGCCGGCCATATCGTTCCTGGCAATGTTCACCGCCTTTATCCTGCAGGTTTTCTTCCGGTACGTCCTCAACCTGCCGCTCACCTGGACCCAAGACGTGATCGTCATCGGTTTCGTGTACACCGTCATCTTCGGAGCATGCTATACGATGCGCGCCGGAAGGCACGTCAAGTTCACCATGATCTACGACCTGCTCAAGCCGCGCGGCGCCGCGTGGACCAGGCTCGCCGGCGACATCATCATCGTCGCCACTTTCGCGGCGCTCATCGTTCCATCATGGAAATACGCCCTCTTCCTGCATTTCCAGAAGACCCCGGTCTTCAGGGTCAATTACACCTACATTTTCGTCCCGTTCGTTTACTTCATTCTGACGGTGATCGGTTACACCATCGCCGAGATCGTCGAGGACATCGACGTCCTGCGCGGCAAGATCGCCGACAGCAAGGACCACGCGCAGGGGGTTACCAAACAATGAGCATTGCGCTGCTTGCCGCGTTAATCATATTCATCCTCATTTTCCTGCTCAGGATGCCTATCGCCCTGGGCATGATCTCGTCGGCCGTGGCCTACCTGCTCTTCAAGGGGCAGGACTTGGGGCTCGTCGCCAACCAGATCATCAACACCTATTATACGAACTATGTCATCATCGCCGTGCCGCTGTTCATATTCTGCGCCAACGTCATGAATTCGGGCAAAGTAACCGACATGATCTTCAATTTCGCCAACGCGTTGTGCGGCCGAATGAGAGGAGCCTTGGGGCACGTCAACATCCTGGGTTCGCTGATCTTCTCCGGCATGACGGGATCGGCCATCGCCGACGCCGCGGGCCTGGGCAAGATAGAGATCGCGGCCATGAAATCGAACGGTTTCGACGACGAATTCTCCTGCGCCATCACGTCCGCCTCCGCGACCCTGGGACCGATCTTTCCGCCGAGCATACCGCTCGTCATCTACGCGATGCTGTCGGGAACCTCGGTCGGCGCCCTCTTCATGGGCGGCATGATCCCGGCGATCCTGCTCACGGTCGCGCTCATGATCTACGTGGCGATCATCTCCAAGGTCAGGAACTACCCGCGCGGGCCGAAATTCAAGCTGCGCGCCTTCCTTGCCCTGACCATCCAGGCACTGCCGTCCCTGCTCACCCCGGTCATCCTCCTCACCGGCATCTATACCGGCATCATGACGCCGACCGAAGCGGGCGCCATCGCGGGCCTCTACGCCATTATTATCGCGATTTTCGCCTATAAATCCCTGAGCATCAAGGAATTCTGGGAAGTCGTGAAGACAACCGTCCAAGATGTCGGCTCCACGAGCATCATCATCGGCGCCGCGGCGATCATCTCCTACGTCGTCGCCCGGGAGGACATCTCGACCGGGCTGGCCACCTGGATCATGGGCATCTCGCAGAACAAGAATTTCTTCCTTTTCCTCGTGAACATCGTCATCCTGCTGCTCGGGATGCTGATCGACACCTCGACGATCCAGCTCATCTTCGTGCCGATCCTCTTCCCCGTGGCGAGGGCGCTCGGCATCGACATGGTGCATTTCGGACTCGTGGTCACCTTCAACATGATGATCGGCCTCTCGACGCCGCCCTTCGGCATGTTGCTCTTCATCACCTCGTCGATCTCGGGAACGCCGCTGAAAGGCATCATCAAGGAGATCATGTGGCCGCTCATCGCCATGATCGTCGTCCTGGCCGTAATAACTTACTTCCCCGACACCGTGCTCTTCCTGCCGCGCGCCGCGGGTCTGCTGAAATAGGAGTCTTGGCATGAATAAAAACTACAATGGCTGCTGGCCGACGATGATCACCCCGTTCACCGCCGACAACAAGGTCGATTTCAAAGCGTTGGCCGATATCGTCGAGTGGTACGTGCGGCGCGGCTGCGACGGCATTTTCGCCGTCTGCCAGTCCAGCGAGATGTTCTTCCTGAGCGAGCGGGAAAAGCTCGACATAGCCCGCGCGACGCGCGAAGCCGCCGCCGGCCGGGTGAAGGTGATAGCCTCCGGGCATACCGCCGACGACCCCTCGAAGCAAATCGAGGAGCTGGGGAACATGGCGGAAACCGGCGTCGACGCCGTGGTGCTCGTCGCGAACCGAATGGCGAAAAAGGACGAGGGCGAGGACGTTTTCCGCAGGAACGCCGACCGGATATTCTCGGAACTGCCCGACGTGACCTTCGGCCTGTACGAGTGCCCCTATCCCTACCTGAGGCTCCTGAGCGACGAGTTCCTGGCCGACTGCGCCAAGCGCGGCAGCCTCGTCTTCCTCAAGGATGTCTCCTGCGCCAGGGAAATCCAGGATCGCCGCGTCGGGCTCGTAAAGGGCACCGAGCTCGCCCTGTTCAACGCGAACACCTCGACGCTGCTCGATTCCCTCAAGGCCGGCTATGACGGCTACAACGGCGTGATGGCCAATTTCCACATCGACCTCTACAAGTGGCTCTACCGGCACTTCGCCGAGGAGCCCGAACTCGCCAGAGAGGTGAGCGATTTCCTGACGATGGCCGCCGTGATCGAGATGCGCACCTATCCAGTCTGCGCGAAATATCATATGAATATCACGGAAGTGCCCATGACCCTCGTTACGCGCTCCAAGAACGCAGCCGATTTCAACGAGAACGCCCGACACGAGGTGGAGAGCATCATCAGGGCGGAGAAAGCGCTCAGGCGGAGGCTCGGGCTGGCGGAATGAAGCCGCCCGGGGGAAAGGGGGAGACCATGAAATGTTTCGTCGGGTACGTCACCAAGACCGGGACGACTATGGAAATCGCACAACGCATAGGCGGCGTGCTCTCCTCGCGCGGGATCGAAGCCGAGGCGGCGGCCATCACCGTGGACCGCGACCTGCGAGCCTACGACCGCCTGGTCTTCGGCTGCCCGATCAACGGCATGAAAGTGCTCCCCGACTTCGCCACCTACCTCGGCGCATACGCGGCCAAGGCGGGCAAGCCCGTCGATCTCTTCATCGTCTCGTACATGTTCGAGCATGGCCGATCGATGTGGAAAAAGGCGATCCGCTCCGAGGCGGAGCGGGTCAAGGCGCTCGCGGGAGCAGGGACGGCTGAGATATTCGGCGGCAAGATCGCCGGGGCGCTGCCCGGATTCGCACGCTTCATATTCGGCGTGCCCGGCGACCTGCCGGCCGACATCCGCGACTGGGAGAAGATCGATCGCTGGGCGAACAGCCTGGCGGACTCGATGCTCGCCTGACGCTGCGCCGCGGCGCGGCGGCCTCAGTCTCCGGGGCCGCCCATTTCCCCCGCGCCGCCATCGTCGCCGCCGCGGGGATTCGAGGGCGCCGCCCCGCCGCGCTGGGGGACTTTCCCCGCGTCGGGACGATCCGAGAACACTTCGGGATTCCGCAGGATGTCGCGGGGCTTTGAGCCCTGGGCCGGCCCCACGATGCCCCGCTCCTCCATCAATTCGACGAGCCTCGCCGAGCGGTTGTAGCCGATCTTGAGCCTGCGCTGGATATAGGAGGCGCTCGCCTTGCCCTGCTGCATGACGATCTCCAGCGCCTTCTCGAAGAGCGGATCGCTGTCGCCGTCGTCGAAGAGGCCGGGCTCGGAATTCTCCTCCTCGTCGTCGAAGAAAATCTCGTCGTCGATATATTCAGGTTCGCCCAACGTCTTCACGTGCTCGACGGCGCGCTCGACCTCCTCCTCGGAGACGAAGGCGCCCTGCATGCGGATGGGGAAGGGATCCTGCGCGCCGGAATAGAGCATGTCGCCGCGCCCGAGCAGCTTTTCCGCGCCCACCATGTCGATGATGATGCGGCTGTCGAACTTGCTGGCGACCATGAAGGCGATGCGCGAGGGGATATTGGCCTTGATCAGGCCGGTGATGACGTCGATGCTGGGGCGCTGCGTCGCCAGCACGAGGTGGATGCCGACCGCGCGGGACATCGCCGCGAGGCGGGCCAGCGTCGACTCCAGCTCCTTGCCCGTGGTGGCCATCAAATCGGCGAACTCGTCGACGATGACGACGATGTAGGGCAGCTTCTCCTGCGCGAGATTGCGCTCCTTGACGCGCTTGTTGTAGGTCTTGATGTCGCGCACGCCGGCCTTGTCCAAAATCGAATAACGCCGCTCCATCTCGCAGATGCAATACTGGAGGGCCTGGAACGCTTTCTTCGGCTCGGTGACGACGGGCGTGAGCAGGTGGGGGATGTCGTTGTACAGCTTGAGCTCGACGATCTTAGGATCGATGAGGATGAGCTTCACCTCCTCCGGCGTGCGCCGGTAGAGGATCGAGAGGATGATCGCGTTGACGCAGACCGACTTGCCGGAGCCGGTCGCGCCGGCGATGAGGAGATGCGGCATCTGGGTGAGGTCGCTGAACTGCACCTCGCCCGATATGTCCTTGCCGAGCGCGTAGGGAATCTCCATCTTCGCGGTCTTGAACTGCTCGTTCTCGATGATCTCGCGCAGGGAGACGATCGCGCGCCGGTCGTTCGGCACCTCGATGCCCACGGCGTGCTTGCCGGGGATGGGCGCCACGATGCGCACGCTGGAGGCGGCGAGCCGGAGCGCGATGTTGTCCGAGAGGTTGGTGATCTTCGAAATTTTCACGCCGTGGGCGGGCAGTATCTCGTACATGGTGATGACCGGACCCTTGCGGATGCCCGTCACTTCGGCCTCGATGTTGAATTCCGCCAGGGTTTCGCGCAGAACCTCCGCGTTGCGCCTGGTCTTGTCGTCGATGATCCAGTACTGGCCGTCGGGATACGTGTTGAGGATGCCGTCCACGGGCACGGAGTAGGTCTTCTTCCTGCGTTCCAGCATGCGCTGGAGGAGGGCCTTTTTCTCCGCCTCGGCGGCGTCGGCCGCGGCGGCTTGAGGCGGCACCGACGTGAACTCGATGGTCTTTCCGCCGGCGTCGAGGGCGGCGACCGCCGGCTTTCCGGCGGCTTCGACGCGCGCGGCGGCCGCGGCGGCGGATACGTTCGCGAGCGGCGCGGGCTTGATCGCTTCGGCTTCGGCGGCGGGATCGGCGGCGTACGTTGCCGGAACGGTAAAGGCGGCACCCGCGGCGCTTGCCGAGGAGGAGGAGGCGGCGGCGTTCTCAGCCGCCGTCGGGCGCGGCGCGGCTCTCAGCGCGCCGAGCCGCGGCAGCTCGGGAATATCGAGGTCGAAAGGCTCGGAGGCGATGGCCTCTGATTCTCGAAGCCGTATCTCGGCCTTGGTCTTCCGCTCCCTCCTGTCGGCAATCCACTGCGCGAAACGCCCGCGCAGGGCTTCGAGCGGTGTGGGCTTCCCCCTGGCCTTGGCTTTGGCCTCGGCCCGCGCCGCCTTGGCGGCCCTCGCGTTCGGGAGGCGGCCCGTCGCCTTCATCCAGGCCGTGAGCTTCACATGGCCGAAAGCCACCGCGAAAAGGGAAGCCGCGAACAGGAATCCCAAGCCGGCATAGAGCGAAGAAAGCCCCACGGCGGCGAATATCGGATGGTTTTCAAAAAAAGCGCCGGGCTCAGTCTGGATGCGCGCGAAAGCCGCCGACACCAGGAAGGGAAAGGCCGAGGCGGCGAGAAGGTACGTGAGGCGGGGCATGAAATGCGGCACCGCGGCCAGGACGGCGGCGAAGACGCACCATATCGGAATGAAGAACGCGGACCAGGCGAAAGCCCTGGCGAGGAAACGTCCGGGTCCTACGATGACGGCCCAGCCATGAGGCCAGGCAGGTTGAAGGCAAAGGCTGAGAAAAAGATAGCCGGCGATCGCCAGGAGGCCAAGCCCGACCTTGCCGCCCGCGGTCTCGAGCAAGCCGGATTTTTTCGCTTCGCCGGAGTCGGCGCCCTTGCGCGCGGCCTTGCCGGCTCCGCGCCTCGGTTTCGGCGCGGTCACCACCGTCGCCTTGGCGCGCCGGCCTTCGCTATCGTCGTCGTTATCGGCATTCGCCATGCCCTGGGATCTGCTCATGAATTCTCCATTACCCTTGGTGAGACCATTTTCTATTGTCGGCAGATTTATGGGCGAAATGCAGGCAAATGCGACGCCCCGGCGCGTCGAAACGGCATATGGCCGAGCGCGATCGGGAAGCGCCGCGCGAGGTCCGGCGGCGCTTCCCGAAATCACGGGCTAGAGCAGGAAGAGTCCGGCCAAGCCCACGGCGACGAGATAGGGGGCGAACCAGTACAGCTTGCCGCCCTTGATGATCTTGAGGAGGATCTTGAGCGAAGCCATTCCCGAGAAGAATGCCGCCGCGAAGGCGAGCGCCAGCTGCGCGTAGGAAACGTTCGCGAACAAGTTGCCCGCGTCGCCGAGCGTCAATGCGAAGGCGCCGAGAATGGCCGGGATCGAAAGGAGGAAGGAGAATTCGCCCGCCGTCTCCCGGTCGAGGCCCGCGGCGATGCCCGAGGAGATCGTTATGCCGGAACGGCTTATGCCCGGCAGCACGCCGATTCCCTGGGCGAACCCGATCCAGGCCGCCCTGCCGAGGCCGAGGTTCCTGGCGCGCCGCGCGCCCGGCTTGATGAAGGAAGCCGCGACGAGGATGGCCGCCGTAACGATCATGTTCGCCGCCACGACCTTGGTTCCGTTCAGCCAGGCGACCTTGTCCAGGATGACCTTTTCGATGACGACGCCCAGGGCGCCCGTCACCGCGGTGGCGACGATGATCGGCAGCACATAGGCGAGGTTGTCCTTTCGGTCCTCGTCTTTCTTCTTCTGCGTCTTGGTGACCGGCACGGAGGCTGGCCGCTTCTTGCCGAAGAGATAGTGCCACAGGGCGGCGAATATCGCGGCGATGCGCTTCCACAGCACCACGACCACGGCGAAGAGGGTGGCGATATGCAAAATTATGTCGAACAAGAGAGGAACCTCGTTCAAGCCGAGGATATCCTTGAAAAGTTCCAGATGGCCGCTCGATGAAATGGGCAGGAATTCGGCGATCCCCTGGATTAGCCCGAGAAGCAGAGCTTTCAACGCTGTCATGGAGCCCCCTGTCGGCCAATAGTACCTCGGCGCCGGTGCGATTTCAATGATCGGGACCGGCAAAGTGGCTCCCTCGGGCAATTGCCCTTTTGGCCCGCATTTGGTTATAGTATAGTTCATATCGGGTCGGAAGGTCGCCGGAGCGCCCTCCCCGCGCGAGGCGCGGAAACAGCAGCCCGTAAAAGGAACAGTTATGAACATTCAAAAGGATAAGGTCGTCACGATCGATTACAGCCTCCGTGACGCGGCGGGCAAGCTCCTCGATTCCTCCGACGGCAGCGAGCCCTTGATCTATCTCCACGGGAACGACAACATCATCCCCGGCCTGGAGAAGCACCTCGAAGGCAAGCAGGCGGGCGACGCCGTGGACTGTGTCGTGCCGGCCGCCGAAGCCTACGGCGAGCGCGACAACAGCCTGGTCTTCAAGGTTTCCAAGAAAGATTTCGGCGACAAGGCCGAGGTCGCCCCGGGCATGCAGTTCGAAGCCCACGGCGACGAAGGCTCCCAGATCGTCACGGTCGTGAATGTCGACGGCGACGAGGTCACGATCGACGCGAACCACCCCCTGGCGGGTGAGGCGCTCCACTTCGCCGTGAAGGTGCTCAACGTCCGCGAGCCGACGGCCGAGGAGCTCGAGCACGGCCATGTGCATTCGGGCTGCGGATGCGGCTGCGACGATGATTGCGACTGCGAGGACGGCTGCGGCGGCGAAGGCTGCGACTGCGGCGACGAGGAATGCGGAGACGGTTGCTGCGGCGACAAGTGAGCATTCTCCCGTGAAAAAAGGATTTAAGTTCAAGATCCTCGACATCGCCGCCGCCGTGCTCGGACTGGCGGCGGTGTTTTTAGTGTCCTCGCTCGTCTACGCCGAGACGAGCGGACGCCTCATGGTGCACATCACCGGCGAGTCCGGCGAATGGCTCCAGCCGCTCGACAAATATGGCGACATAGAGGTGCCGGGCCCCCTCGGCATCACCCGCGTGCATATCGGTCCCGAAGGCGTTCATATCGAAGACTCCCCCTGCCCCAACAAGACCTGCGTGGCGGCGGGCAACATCACCCTGGCCAATCAATGGCTCGCCTGCATGCCCAACAATGTGTTCATCACCATCGAGGGCGCCGGCGCCAAGGACGACATTCCCGATGCAGCGGTCTACTGAACGCTTTTCCGACAAGGCCGACGTGACGGCGCTCATGGGCGCCTTCTGCTTCTTCCTTTCGGCGATCGAATACATGCTCCCCAAGCCCATGCCCTTCATGCGGTTGGGGATCGCCAACCTGCCGATACTCCTCGCGGTCGACATCCTCCCCTTCCGCTGGTTCCTTGCCCTGGCCGCCGTGAAGGTGATCGGCATGAGCCTGATCTCGGGGACCCTTTTCTCCTACGTGGCACTCTTCTCCCTTGCGGGGACCATGGCGGCCGCCCTGTTGATGTGGGGAGCCAGGCGAGCGGGAGGCAAATTCATAAGCCAGATCGGCGTGTCGATCGCCGGCGCGATGGTTTCGAACGCGGTGCAGATCCTCATCGCGCGATTCCTCGTGTTCCGCGAGACGGCATGGCTGATCGCGCCGCTCTTCCTCGGCATGGGGCTGGTGACGGGAGCCGCCCTCGGCGTCTTCGCCGAGAGCTTCGCCCGCACTTCGCTCTGGTACGCGCGGGCCGCGGGACTTCCCGATCCGGCGCAGGCCCCTGGCGAAAGCGGCGCCACAGGCGAGGCGGCGAACGCCGAAAGTCCGCGCCGCGGGTTTTTCGCCTGGCTCGTATCGGTATCGGCGGCGGGAAAGGCGCGGCGCGCGGCGCGCAAGGCGGCCCGCGACGAATCGCGCAAGCCCCGGCTCGAAAAGGCGGCGGCGGCGCGCCTCGCGCGCAGGGCGAGGGCCGAGCGGCTCTTCGCCCCGGGCGCCCTCGCCCTCGCGGGCATGGTCGTCACGGTGGCCTTCCTCTTCCAGCCGAACGTCCTGCTGAAGAGCCTCATGCTCATCGTCTTCATCCTGGCCGCGCGCGCGGTCGGCAAGCGCTATTCGCTCGCCACCACGTTGTCCGTCTCCCTGGGCATCATTCTCGCCAACCTGATCGTGCCGTCGGGCAAGGTTCTCGGCACCCTCCTCGGCATGAGGATCACGCAGGGCGCCCTTGTCGAGGGCATCGAGAAGGCGCTGACCTTCGAGGGGCTCATGATGCTGTCCAAGGCTTCGATCGCGCCCGGGCTGAAGCTGCCGGGACGCATCGGCAGGATCGTCGCCGCTTCCTTCGTCTATTACGACCGCATCGTGGAATACAAGGGCAGGATCAAGGCGTCGAGCCTGAGCAGGGACGCCGACGATCTGATGCTCCGCGTATGGGGCTTCGCCGACACGGCGAACGCTGAGACAGCGAACGCCGAGACGGCGAACGCCGAAGCCGCGAGCGGGGGCTTTCCCGTGGCGGCCGCCATCCCGGAAGCGCCCGTTTCCAACGCGTCGCTGCGGGGCAGGGGCAACGCGATTCTCGTCATCGCCGGGGTCGCCGCCTGGGCGCTGACCATTCTGCCGCGACTGCTATAAGGGGCGGCAGCGTAAAAAAAGGGCGGGGCCCGGGCGATTCGCCCGGGCCCCGCCCTTTTTAGTTTGCCGCGCGAGGGGCGCCGCCGCCCGACAGGCCTCGGCGCCCTCCCCTCGCGCTCAGCCTTTGACGACTATGTTGACCAGCTTGTCGCGCACGACAATCACCTTGGCGATCTGCTTGCCCTCGGTCCATTCCTTAACCTTGGGCAGGGCGAGCGCCGTTTCGCGCAGCGCGTCCTCAGCACATCCCGCGGCGGCCGTGAAGCGGTCGCGGATCTTGCCGTTCACTTGCACCACGATTTCCTTCTCCTCGTCCAGGGTCAGCGCCTCGTCGTAGACGGGCCAGGCGACCTTTGAAACGCCCTCCGCGTGGCCAAGCTTCTCCCAGAGCTCCTCGCCGAGGTGGGGGGCGTAGGGCGCCAGCATGATGACGAAGGGCTCCCAGAGGGCGCGCGGCAGGCTTTCGAGCTTGGACGTCTCGTTCAGGAAGATCATCATCTGCGATATGGCCGTGTTGAAGTTGAGCGTGTCGGTGTCGACCGTCACCTTCTTAATCGTCTTGTGGAGGAGCTTGAGGTGCTCGGCCGTGGGCGCCGCTTCGGCGATCGGCTTCTCGGAGGTCGCCCAGGCGCGCTCAAGGAAGCGGCTCACGCCGACCAGGCCGGCCGTGGACCAGGGCTTGGACACCTGCAAGGGTCCCATGAACATCTCGTAGACGCGCATGGAGTCGGCGCCGAAGTCGCGGACGATGTCGTCGGGATTCACCACGTTGCCGCGGCTCTTGGACATCTTCTGGTTGTCCTCGCCCAGGATCATGCCCTGGTTGACGAGGCGCTGGAAGGGCTCGTCGTTGCTCACCACGCCTATGTCAAAGAGCACCTTGTGCCAGAAGCGGCTGTAGAGGAGGTGGAGCACGGCGTGCTCGGCGCCTCCGACGTAGAGGTCGACCGGCATCCAATACTTTTCCTTGGCCGGATCGACGAAGGCGTCGGCGTTCTTGGGGTCGAGATAGCGCAGGTAGTACCAGCACGAGCCCGCCCACTGGGGCATGGTGTTGGTCTCGCGCTTGGCCGGGCCGCCGCAGTGCGGGCAGGTCGTATTCACCCACTCGGGGATGTTGGCGAGGGGCGATTCGCCGGTGCCGGTCGGCGTGTAGCTTTGCACTTCGGGCAGGAGGAGGGGGAGGTCTTTCTCGTCCAGGGGCACGATGCCGCACTTTTCGCAATGGACGACGGGGATGGGCTCGCCCCAGTAGCGCTGGCGGCTGAAGAGCCAGTCGCGGAGCTTGTAGTTGACGGCTTTCTTGCCGATGCCGCGCTCCGCGAGCCACGCGGTCACCTGCGCGATGGCCTGGTCCGTGGGCAGGCCGTCGAACTTGCCGGAATTCACGGCGAATCCGTCGGCCGCCGTGCACTTCTCGGGCTCCCTGTCGAAGGGACCGGTCTCGCCGGGCGCCGCCACGACCTGGATGATGGGGAGGTTGAATACTTTGGCGAAATCCCAGTCGCGTTCGTCGTGGGCCGGTACCGCCATGATGGCGCCCGTGCCGTAGGATATGAGGACATAGTCCGAGATCCAGATAGGAATCTTGACGCCGTTGACGGGGTTTATCGCGTAGGCGCCGGTGAAGACGCCGGTCTTCTCCTTGGCGAGATCGGTCCGCTCGAGGTCGCTCTTGCGCGCGGCGGCGTCGACGTAGGCGGCCACGGCGGCCTTCTGCCCGGGCGTCGTTATATGCTCGACAAAGGGATGCTCCGGCGACAGGACCATGTAGGTGGCGCCGAAGAGCGTGTCCGGCCGCGTCGTGTAAATCTCGAGCTTTTCCGCGTGGCCGTCGAGGTCGAAAATCACGGAGGCGCCTTCCGAGCGGCCGATCCAGTTGCGCTGCATGAGCTTGATCGGCTCGGGCCAGTCGAGCCCTTCAAGGCCGTCCAGCAGGCGGTCGGCGTAGGCGGTGATCTTGAGCACCCACTGGCGGATCCGCTTGCGCGTCACCTTGGTGTGGCAGCGGTCGCAGAGCCCGTCCTTGACTTCCTCGTTCGCGAGGCCGGTCTTGCAGGAGGGGCACCAGTTGATCGGCATTTCGGACTCGTAGGCCAAGCCGCGCTTGAAGAGCTGGAGGAAGATCCACTGGGTCCACTTGTAGTAGTCGGGGGTGCAGGTCGAGACTTCGCGGTCCCAGTCGTAGGAGAAGCCGAGGGACTTGATCTGCGTGCGGAAGCGCTCCACGTTGGCCATGGTCGTCACTTCGGGATGCGTTCCCGTTTGAATCGCGTAGTTTTCGGCGGGCAGGCCGAAAGCGTCGAAACCCATCGGATGGAGGACGTTGTAGCCCCGCATGCGGAGGAAGCGGCAATAAATATCGGTGGCGGTGTAGCCTTCGGGATGGCCGACATGGAGGCCCGCGCCCGAGGGATAGGGGAACATGTCCAGCACATAGCGGCGCTTTTCCTTGGGGATGGACGGATCCTCGACCGCCGCGAAGGTTTTCTCGTCTTCCCAACGCTTCTGCCACTTCTTCTCGATGCTCTCGAAAGGATACTTCGCCATTTTATGTTCGCTCCGGATCGCTCATTACGGGTTTCGCGCGATTGACGCGTGGATAATTGATCGATAATACCAACTTTGACGGCGCTGCCGCAAGCCTTGGCGCGCCAAGCCGCCGCGGAGCCCCCGGGGCTGGCCCGCGGCGCCGGTTCGCCCAAGCCGCGAAATTCGCGCAACGGCAGCCATGTCCGGCGCGTATTATCTGTATACCATATTACGGAGGCTTCATGAAAAAAACTGAAAAAATTGTCGCGGCCATCGCTCTCGCTTTCTTTTCGATGTCGATCGCGTCCTGCGTTTTGGTGAGGAAAGCCCTTCCGCCCGGCCAGGCTAAGAAAGTCACCGGCCAGCAGAGCGCTTCCGGAAAGAAGTGAACTTAGGCTCGGCGATTACCCGCGCCGAGTAAATAAAAGGCTGCCCTTCCGGGCAGCCTTTTATTTTGCTTAAAGCCGTTTTTACTGAATCAGCGTCGGAGCTGCGGGCGCGGCTTCCGGAACCTCCGTTTCGCCGCCGAACGCCTGGGGCTGCGAAGCATCGCTCGGCACGGCGCTCTCGGTCGGCGGCACGAACGTCTCGACAAAAGGCGTGATCCCCGCCACGAGCTTCGGCACCGAGAGGATCAGCATTTCCTGGCCGAATGGCACGCTGAAAGACTGCTCCACCACCTTGCTGTCGGCGAAGATCTCGATCTTGATCTTGTGGCGCTGGCCGTTCACGACCGCCTTGTCGCGGTCGCCCGGGTAGTATTCGGCCGATTCCAGCGAGTCGATCTGCACCGACATGCCGTCGATCGCCGCGTAGGAGCCGTCCTCGGCCTCCTTGTTGTCGATGAGGATGGTGTGCCGCTTGCCCAGCAGCAGCATGAGGACGAGGAGGGCGACGTAGACGGCGGCGAGGGCCGACCTCACGATCAGCCGCTTGCGGCTCACTTTCGTCATGGGTTTCATTCCTTGCCTCCCTTGCCGTTGGCGGCTGGCGCCCCGCCCATCCGGATCAGGGACCTGGCGTCGCTGGCGGCCTTTCTCGACTTCCACGCGTAGAGGACGAGGGAAAGGGCGATGACGCCGTAGCCGATGAACTGGCGGAAGTATTCGCCGATCATGGCCGAGCCGAAGAGGTTCTGGCCGGCGAGGGGGGAGACTATGAACATGGCGTGGAGGAGGATGACGCCGATGAACACGTTCGGGATGCTCGCGTGGGTCACCGAGGCGCCGCCGACCAGGATGGCCGCGACGGCGAAGAAGCCCGTCTGGTCATGCGCGTTGTAGGTGGCGAGGTTGCCCATGTTCTGGAGGAAGATGATCTGGCCCGCGCAGGCGAACATCGTCGAGATGATGATGGCGATGATGCGGGTCTTCTCGACGGGGATGCCCGCCGCGTCCGCGACCGCCATGTCCTGGCCCACCGCCCTCATGTCCTGGCCCAGCTTCGTCCGCTTGAACCAGACGACGAAGATGCAGAGCAGGATGATCACCGCGAAGGTGACGACGGGCACCGCGAAGGGTCCGATCCTCGCCATGAGGATATTGTCCAGGGACTGCCGCACCGACTCGAGGTTGAGCGTGTTGCGGATGCCGTAGCCGCGCGACAGGAGGATGGAGGGGTTCCGCATCGGGATCACCGAGCCCAGCATGTAGAGCACGAAGAACTGGTAGATGCCGTTGATGAAGAAGGCGAGTATGTAGCCGGTGACCATCTCTCGGCCCTTGGCCCTGTTCATGACCGAGCCGCAGACCCAGCCCAGGAGGACGGAGATGGGCAAGCCGACCAGGAGGGCGAAGACGAGGCCCTGCCACCCGGCGACGCCCCAGTCCACCGCGAAGATCAGGCCGATCTGCCCGGCCATGGCGCCCAGCGTCATGCCGAAGTTCAGGCCCATGCCCGCGAAGATCGGGAGGAGCAGCGAAATGACGAGGAAGGAGTTGCGTCCCAGCCTCGTGATGAGCTCCTGGACGATGTAGGGTATAGAGAGCCGCGAAGGTCCGATGCAGGCGACCGTCGCCACCACGAAGATGATGACGACCGCGTATTCCGAGATGAATTTCGTAAACTTCTTGGCGCTCATTTTGCCACCTTCATCTTGCGCGTGAGCGCGTACAGGATCATGCCGTTCGAGACGATCATCCTGATAACCTCCGACATGTCGGTCTGGAGGACCGAGTTGATGACCGACGGCGTCATCGTCAGCAGGCCCTGGAAGAGGAAGGTGCCCACGAGGACGTTGACCATGCTCGCCTTGTTGATGTTGGCGCCGCCGATCAGGATGGCCGCCACGGCGGGGAATACCATCGGGCTCGGCGCGGTGTAGAGCTGGATGAAGCCGAAGCTCTGCTGGTAGACGATGATGCCCACGGCCCCCAGGAAGGTCGAGAGGATGACGGAGACCGTCCGCATTTTATCGACCGATACGCCGGAAGCGCGCGCGAAGTCGGGGTTGGAGCCGACCGCGGTCATCGCGGTGCCGGTCCTGCTCTTGAGGAACACCCACATGCAGAAGGCGCAGAATCCCACGAAGAGGAGGAGCCCCGTCGGGAAGATGAAGAATCTTCCTATCTTAATCGCGAGAAAATTATTGAGGATGTGGAGCCAGTAGCCTTCGACGGTGATGGTGGTGCGCAAGCCCTTGCCAGCGTAGCCCCATACCATGGTGGGATTGTTGAAAGGCAGAATCAGCCACATGATGCACATCAGCATGACGAAGGAGAAGCCGACGTACATGGCGATGGTCATCTCCTCGCCCTTTACCTTGTTCAACAGCTTGCCGTAGAGCCAGCCGAGGAGGAGGGAGAAGGGCGTGGCCAAGGCTATGGCGCCGAAGAAGCCGACGAAGCCGCGCAGCTCGAGCTGGAGCGAGATCGTCGAGCCGAGAAGGCCGGCGATGATGCCGAGCGCGAGACCGAAATTGAGCCCGCAGCCAGACTGGATCATCGGGACCATGGCCAGCACGAGGATCGCGTATTGGCCGAAGCGGTTGAGCACGTCGGAGATCGAAGCGTCCAGGCGAACGCCGACCGCCGGCGCGAACACGAACAGCGCGATCAGGAAAAGGAAAATGATGATGCGCGGCCAGCCGAAATCCTGGATGAAGGTCTTTAGGTTACGCATTGGTAGCCTCCTGTCCGGCCACTGCCGGGGCGGCTTCCGAGGCGCCGAGGCCTGCCATCAGGATGCCGAATTCGGCGACGTCGGCGGTCGGCGGCAGGATGCCGGCGATCTTTCCCTCGTCGATGATGGCGATGCGGTCGCAGATCGAGCGCAGTTCCTCCAGCTCGCTGGAGATCATCACGATCGTCGTGCCGTATTCCCTGTTGTACTTGCGCAGCGTATCGAGCACCAGTTTCTTGGCGCCCACGTCGATGCCGCGGGTCGGCTCGGAGACGAAGAGCAGGTCAGGCTTCATGGCGAACGCCTTGGCCAGGCATATCTTCTGCTGGTTGCCGCCCGACAGCTCCTTGGCCTTCTGCCTGGAGCTGGTGCACTTGATGTCGAGCAGTTCGATGTATTCTTTGCAGAGCGTTTCCATGCCCTTGTCGTCGCGCTGGGTGAAGATGCCGCCCAGGATGGGCTTCAAGTATTGGCCGTGGATCTGCATGGCGGTGAAGGCGATGTTCCAGTCCAGGCTCTCGTCGAGGAGGAGGCCGACGCCGCGGCGATCCTCGGACACGAAGGACATGCCCGCCTTGAGCGCCTTGGCCGGCGCGTTGAGCGCGATGTCTTTGCCGTGAAGCGTGACCTTGCCGCCCGCGGGGTAGAGCCCCATGATGCCGTTGGGAATGCCGAGCTTGCCCTGACCGGCCAGGCCGCCGATGCCGAATATCTCGCCCTTGCGCACCGAGACCGAGACATCGCGCACGGTCTCGCCGGGCATGTCGACCCAGAGGTTTTGGACTGAGAGGATCTCCTCGGCGAACGTGCGGACTTCCTTGGCGCCCGCCGCGTCGCCGGCCATCGAGCGGCCGACCATCCAGCTGGCGATGTCCTTGATCGTGACGCCCTTGGAGGGGACGTCCTTGACGGCCAGGCCGTCGCGGAGGACCACGACGCGGTCGGCCACTTCGACGACTTCCTGGAGCCGGTGCGATATGAAGATGATCGCGACGCCTTCCTTGGCGAGCCTGCGCAGCGATTCGAGGAGCACCTCGGCCTCGCTCTCCGTGAGCACGGCCGTGGGCTCGTCCAAAACGAGTATCCGCGATTTGTCGCGGCTGATTTCCCGAGCTATTTCCGTAAACTGCTTGTGGCCGACCGGCATCTCCGAAACGAGCATGTTGGGGTCGAGCTTGACGCCCAGCTTTTCGATGGCGCCCACCGCGCGCTTCTTTATGGCCGGCCTGTCGAGAATGCTCATCCTGTCGCCGAACACATCGTTCAAAAGGCTAGGATGCATCGATTCCCTGTTGAGGACGATATTCTCCGCGGTGGTGAAACCGGGGATGAGGCTGAACTCCTGGTGCACCATGCCGATGCCGGCATCGAGCGCCTCGAAGGGCGTCGAAAAGTGCACTTCCTGACCATCAAGGTAGATGGAGCCCTTGAAGCCGCCCGTTTCCGCGATAACGGGCATGCCGAACAGAATCCTCATGAGCGTCGTCTTGCCGGCGCCGTTCTCGCCGACCAGGCCGAGAATTTCGCCTTCGCGAAGGTCGAAGCTTACATCCTGGAGCACGACGTTGCCGTAGAATTCCTTGGAGACGTTTTTCAACGATAAGAGAGGCTCGTTGTTTCCCATACTATTTCCTGACTATAAAATTTCCCGTGACGGGGAGGGGGCCAAGCATAAAGCAGCCCGCGCTGGAACGGATCCCGCGCGGGCGTATCGGTAGAGAAGTCACCGATTTCCTGGCTGACGCCGCACCCCAGGGGATTTGGCGCTCTGCAGCGATGCGGAGCGCGGCGCCCCCGAAAGGGGGCGCCGCAGGTCGCGCTTACTTCTTCATCTGGATCTTGAGGTACTTCTCCGGGACCTTCTGCTTGGTCGTGGGGAGGAATCCCTTGCCGAACACGTAGGTGTCCATGTAGATGAGGGCCTGGTTCTTGGCGCGGACGCCGGTGCCCATATCGACATAGTACGCGCCGTTCCACTTGGCGCCGGGGGTGTAGACCGCGAGGGCCTTGAACACGTCGTTCAGGCTGTCTTTCTTGGCCTTGCCGTCGATCACGTTCTTGGCGAACTCGCCCAAGCCCGCGGTGAGGGTGTAGCCGTAGGAGAAGGCCCAGGTGCCGAAGCGGCCTTTGCCGCCCTTGGCGACGACGGCGTCCTCAACCTTCTTCAGGATGGCGGGGAAATTGCCCGCTTCCTTGGAGAGGTCGAGTCCGAGAGCCCCGGGGTACCCCATGAGGGGAGAGGGAAGGTCGGCTTCTACGAAGATGCCGCCGTAGGCGAGCATCTGCTTGAGCAGGGGCTCGGTCTCGCCGTCGTTCGTGCAGAAGAAGGCGGCGTCCTTGCCGTACTTCTCGATCCACTGCGGAACCTTCTCAAGCATGAACTGCTGGGCGCCGGGCATGCCGATGTCGCCGGTCGGGTCGGGAGCGGTCTCGAAAGCCCACTTCAGGCCGAGGTCCTTGCAGGCCTCTTCCATGATGGCGCGGCGGCGGCCGAGCGACTCATAGCTCATATGGCGGGCGAAGGAGATGTGCACGAAGGCCTTGGCTCCGAGCTGCTTGGCAGCCCAGGGAATCAGGTATCCGCGGGACACGAAGTCGGCGGAGAGGGCCAGGTCGGCGCCGCTCTGGATGACGAGCGGATCCTCATGGGGCTCGCCGGCGAGGAGGAGGATGTCGGGCCTCTTCGCCTTGACGCGCTTGAAGGCCTCGGTGGTGCCGGGGATGGCCTGGTTCACGACGATGGCTTTCATGAGGGGGTCGTCGGCGAAAGCCACGACGGAGGAGATGAAGGTCTCCTGCTGCGACATGAAGTCGTCGGGATAGGTGATGTGCTG
>MTLD01001636.1_pt1 | contig 31742 bp, 26 predicted proteins | sample 1982471 | NCBI WGS metagenome assembly MTLD01 (sample SAMN05712604, study PRJNA340218) | biofilm metagenome | isolation source: sample SPM anode biofilm adapted to -50 mV | place: USA | collected 2012-02-03 | reverse complement strand
CCCCCGTAGGGGGGGGAGTCGGGGGTGCAGGGGGGACGGCGTGGCGACGCCCAACCGCCCAACCGCCCAAAACGGCCACCTGCCAGACCGGCCAAAGCTACGGACGTCCTTGGAGGCGGGGAGAAGGCCCGTGTGCGAGTCCAAGAGGGGCTCCCTTGGCGTACGGGCACCTCACGACAAAAACTCCGGAGAGGGGCTCTGGAGCGCCGGAAAACTCACCTGCCCCGCAATCGAAACCCGATGTAGTGCCTGCCGTTCGATTTCTTGACCTCTATGCCCTTTGCCCTGACCAACTCGCCCATCCTGCGGTCGCTCACATCTTCTCCCAACCAGTCGGAAAAGTTCTCCCGCGCCTCTCTCGCGCCGGTTCGGAAATCTGGCCCGACCTCGCACCTCTCCGAAAGCCACGCGTCGAAACGGTCCTCCAAATCCGCGCTCCGACGCGATCGGGGGAGAGTTGCTGGCACCTGCTCGACTGGTGGCGCTTCCGTGTCGAATTCGCGCGCAAGGTGCTTGGTCAGCAGGTCCTCCCTCCGGCCGGGTCGGAATCCAGTGGCGGGGTCGAAGACACCGTTGGCGAAAGCGACAAGCGAGCCTTGGTCCAAGTCCTCTTCCCGGACATACAGCTCAAGGGAGACTATCTCCAACATCCTTTCCAAGTTCCGCGCCGCTTCCGACTTCCGGGCGTGGGCAAGCAACAACCTCCTGCGGTCTTCGTCTTCCTCCCCCTCTGCCACGTCGCGGAAGGACCTGATGGTTTCCCTCGCCATCCGGTACACCGCCCGGCTGTCCGTCTCCCACCAGTTGCCCCGCCAAACGAGCCACCTTGCCTTGCCCTCGACGAAGCGCACCCGGTCTCCGTGGCGGGCGACGAATCTCTCGGCGTTTCCCAGGTCGGTGAGCGCGAGGGAAGGACTGTACCTCCACGCGTTCTCCAGGCACCGAGTCGCCTCATCTTCGGACAGGGGCGGAACACACCTCTCTGCGACCAGCAAAACCAGAACCAGCGCCTCCCCGTAGTCCCACCCCTCCCGCCGGAGTTTGCTGGCGAACCTGAAGACGGTGTCGTTCCTCGCCCCCTGCTGGATGCCCCCGAACGCCTCCCGGAACGTGACCCTTTCCCGCGCGACTTTGGAGTCTTTCTTCTCCTTTTTGTGGGAGTTCACGAGCACAAGCAGCCAATCCGGTAGTTCAGCAATCGGGGCAGACCAGTCTTCCCAACGGTATTCACTGCCGCCAACGACGGAAGGAGCCACCAAAACATATCCACCTTCGCCGCGCACGTCCGCCCCCGGCAGCACGCCCACTGCGCAGTTCACTTTCTGGTGGGAAACCCGGAAGAAAAGGTGGAGTCCTCCCGAGGGTGTCCGGGCGCGCCGGGTCCTCAGTGGACCATGCACCCTCTCAAGCTCCGCGAGGCTCTCCAGCCCCCGCTGCCCGTTCTTCACGTCGATGTCCAAAACGACAATGCCCGAGCTCACCCCCGTCCGAACTCCTATGTTTGCTGTCGGTCTCTTTGTCCACCAATCGTCAATCTTCCTGCGGTCTCTGGTTGCCTCTATGAACCCCTTTGATCTACTCACAGGAACCTTGCTCCCCCAGCTCAGTGGAAAGACAAGCCAGCCAAAAGATGCAAGAGCTTGCGCTGCCTCCTTGAATCCTGACGTCCCTCTTCCGCGCCTGGTTCCGGTTGGCGCAGCCTGCGACGGGATGGGCGCTGCAGGAGCAGTCACGCCCGTCGGGTTCACAAGAAGGCCATGTAGCCAATCTGGAATTTCGGGCAACCCTAGTGGCAGGTCAGGCAAGTCGTTCCAACGTAGCGTCGTACCCTCGACAATGGAAGGCGGAACGCACAAATACCCGCCCTCTCCGGTGTACTCTATGCCTTGGAAAAGGGGGGTGTCTGGAAACGGCTCGTTGGGGGCTCGGAAGAGGTGGACCAACTGCTCCCCTGCCATGTACTGCGGAGAAACGATCGGGCCGAATTTTGCTTTTGCTTTCTGCAAAATCTCCCAACTTGCGAACCAAAGACCTACGACTCCTGACTGCCTTCCAGCCCAAAATCCAACCCCAGCACCCGGATTTTCGCGCCAGAACTGCACCTCTGCCGTCTGTCCCGTAGGCTGCAGGTTTTCCCCGCTGGAATCCACTGGGGTCAGCCGCCACCCGTCTGTCGCGTATGCTTGTGCTGCTTCGTACGCTGATGCACCCTCAAGGGCCGCAAAGTCGCCCGCCAGTACCATGTCAACGACGCCGAAGTTTGCGGCTCCTGAGGCAAGAGAGCGGAGCCATTCGGGGAGGCTTCCTATGGCACCATCCCGCCAAGCCCGGTGCCTTGGCGCGAAGAAACCGCCTTCACCGAGGAAATCCAAGCCGGGCGCGACTTCTCCCCTACTCGGGAAACTCTCTTCGGGGGCCTGGAAAAGGAAGCACTCTGGGGAGCCTGGAAGCTCCTCCACCACTGAGAGATTCGCCAGCGGCCCGTTGCCGCCGGTCAAAATCTGGAGCGACCGTTTTCCCTGCCGTCCTTTGCACCTGATGGCGACGACACCCGAACCTTTGCCGGTGGCAACACCGATTTGGATTTCCGGCTCCCCCACCCAACGCGAGACTCTCGCAAGGTCGCGCGTGGCCCCCTCTACCCCCTTGTTGCCGACCACTTCGCCGGTCCTGCGATCCAGCGGTAGCACCCTCAACCCCTTGTCGATGTAGGCCAAGGCAACTGCATCCGGGGCCGCTTCACCAAGCCGGGCGAAAGCGTACTGCGGTTGTTGGGTCCCCGCCCTGTTCTCCGGCCGGGGGCGCAAGGGCGCGCTTCTCGCTCGCTTCGCTGGCGTCTGTCCGTTCTGGTCTTCCCCGTTGTTTCTTCCCTTGCGGTCAGCCATTCACGTTTTCCTCCGGTGTTTCCGAACAAGGAACCGACAACTCCACTCAGGCTCTGCAACTTCTGCGAAAGGCCCCGGAGTGGGCGTTCCGGTTCTCCTCCGGGGCTTTTTTCCCGGTGTCACCTTCCCTCTTCGGTACGGTTTCCGGATTCTTCAGCCCTTTGCTTCGTTGCTCTCTCGCAAAATCATCGGTTTCTTTCGGTTTTCCGTTGTTTTGGCCTTCCGGCAATACAGAGTGCTTTGCTCGCGGTTGTCAGTGCGCTTGCTTCGGGAGCAGGGGGTCGGAGGTTCGAATCCTCTCATTCCGACCATCTATTGAAAAGGCCCTTGGAGAAATCCAAGGGCCTTTTTAGTTGGTGCTCCGGTCAACCTCCGGTCCGCAAAAGATTTTCCTTTATCTTATTAGAATTTTTTACTCCAGCCGCGACATCGACCGACTCCCCTCCAAGTCTCTGAAGAACGTCCCTTTCAGCGTGTTAACAAACCGACCAGCACGCCTCAGCACCGCCACCTGCCGGCGGCGATACTCGCCACTAGCCTCTCCGCACACCATCGCAACAACCAATATCCCATGCAAACAATCGTCCTCCTGCCCGATTACCTACCCCTGCAAGCAGCACTCTGACTGACCTTAAGGACATTTACTAAACTTTCACAACACCATACCGATTAGAGTAATAGCGCCTGAAATTCGTGCTATGAGCCAGTATGGACCCGTTCCCTCGTAAAATGGAGGTAAATATGAGCAGCATCCGCAACAGTCTCACCGGTAAAATCACAATCTGTGTCGTCATCGCTCTTGTGGTCTCTGTCGTCGCCAACGGTTTTTACTTCGCCAACCGAATCCGAAAGAGCGCCTACGATGCGGCAAGGGACCGTGCCCGAGCGGTTTTGATCGAGGCTGAGGACGCTCGGTCCTTCGTTGCCAACCTACGTGGGTCAGGGGCTTTTGACGAGGCCAAGCTGAAGGCAGAATTCACCGCCAAAGTCGGTGCCGCGACAGACAAGGTAGCTGCTGCCAGAGAAACTGTCTTCTTTAACACGATACCCGTTATGGCTGCCATCAAGATCGCGGGCAGCCATGCCGCCGATGCCGGATTCAAATTACGGGTCCCCAAGGAGCAGGCGCGTAACAAGGCCAACGAACCAGATCCGGCCGAGTTGGAGCTTCTGACCAAAATCCGGACCGAAAATCTTCCCGAGCTGTTCCAGGTAGATGCGAAGGCGGGGGTTATCAGATACCTCAGGCCGATCAAGCTGTCGGCGGAATGCATGGTATGCCACGGGGTGCCGTCGGACACAGTGAACAAGGATGGGCTCGACCTCCTCGGGAGCAAGGCCGAAGGATGGAAGATCGGGGAACAACACGGAGCATTCGAAATCCTCTACGATCTTGCGCCTATCAATGCCAGCATCCGCCACAATATCATGGTGTCGTTTGGAATCACCTTCGTCGTCAGCCTGTTCTCGGTCCTGCTCCTGGTCTTCCTCGTCAGGAAAATTGTCATCACGCCGTTGCGCCAGATACGGGATGAAATGACCGCGGTGGCTGAGGGTGATCTCAGCGTCAACGTTGTGCTCAACAGAAACGACGAGATCGGCGAGTTAGCCGGGGCTGTCAATGGGGTGGTGGAGAAGATGCGCGGCACCCTCACCAAGATTCTCACCCAGAGCTGCCAGGTCGCGACCGCGGTGGGAACCGTTTACGGGGTATCCGAGGAGATGGCCTCTGGCGCGGAATCCTTAACTATGCAGGCGAGCACTGTAGCCACCGCCGGGGAGGAAATGGCCGCCACCTCCGGCGATATCGCCAGGAACTGCCAGATTGCCGCCGATTCATCTCATACCGCGGTTGCCGAAGGGAACAAAGGGGCCGCGGTCGTCCGTGATAGCATCACGATCATGTCTCGGATTGCTGAACAGGTACGGGCTTCAGCTGGCACGGTGGAAAACCTCGGGGCACGCAGCGACCAAATCGGCGAGATAGTCGGTACTATCGAGGACATCGCCGACCAGACCAACTTGCTCGCCCTGAATGCAGCAATCGAGGCGGCCCGTGCCGGCGAACAGGGGCGCGGCTTCGCGGTGGTTGCGGACGAGGTACGTGCCCTTGCCGAGCGCACAACTCGGGCAACCCGCGAGATCGGCGAAATGATCAAATCCATCCAGCAGGAGACGCGCAATGCAGTCGCCGCTATGAACGAAGGAGTTCAGGAGGTCGAGCGGGGCACCGATCAAGCCACCCAGTCGGAACAAGCCCTAAACCGCATCATCAATGAGATCAATGACCTCAGCCTTCAGGTGAGCCAGATTGCCACCGCGGCCGAAGAACAGACGGCGACCACCAGTGAGATCAGCGGCAACATACTCGCCATCACCGACGTCGGGCGCAACGTCGCGCAGACGGCCCAGCATTCCTCACGCGAGGCTTCACAGCTCAATACCAGTGCCGAGGCGCTTCTCGGTACCCTTGCTGGATTTCATCTTGACGAGGATCTTCCCCTTATTCTTAACAAGGCAAAAAGCGCCCACATGATCTTCACTGGCAAAATCAGGGCGCACCTAAGTGGCAACCTGAGTATTGATTCTAATGTTCTTCCGTCCCACCTGACTTGTGCCTTCGGGAAGTGGTACCAGGGTGAAGGTCAGCATACCTGCGGCGGGACGCCTACGTTCAGGGAAATCGACGAGCCTCACGCGAGAGTGCACGAGTTGGGCAAGCAAGCAATTCAGGCCCACGATGCCGGGGACAAGGCCAAGGCCATGGCGCTGTGTCATGAAATGGTTGGCGTATCTCAGGACTTGATCGCCATTTTGGACCGTCTCGGGCGGGAATATCACTAGAGATCAGGGAAATTAACCTTTCCGGTCCAGGTCCGGTACCGGCACAGCGGCCATCCCATGTTTGGGCATGAAGGGTGGCCTGTGGCGGAGTCCTTGGGGGTGCGTCGGCACCCCAAGTAGCTGTTTTCCTTGCATTGGTTCAAGAAGAGCCCCTGTAGCCCCCCTAGTTCCCCCCCTTCGGGAGCAGGGGGGCGGAGGTTCGAATCCTCTCATTCCGACCATTACAAAACAAGGACTTACAGCGATGCCTGTGAGTCCTTGTTTGTTGTGCTGTAGTGTATGCCGTAGTAAATCCGCAGCCTCCCCACATAGCCAGCTTCAGGAAACTAAAGTGTTGCCCCCGCCCCGCCTTACGAGGATTACCTGTAGCGCCCCCGCGAAAGCCATAGCTCCACCTGCGCAGCCCCCTCCCGCCCCCTCTTCCTCTTATGTAATCACTTCAAAATCTCTCCTTCAAAAATAACGAGTCCTGCAGCAGTCCCTTCTTGCGCAATGTCATCATGTCTTATTTCACCTTCTGTCACTACTCCTTGTAAATAATACCTACCAATACTTAGTGTCAGTTTTATTTTACCTACTACCTTCATTTCCCCATGCCTCTTTCCATACACGACTAGAACTTTATTGGTCTCGAAGGCTTTTATAACGTCAGGTGTGCCGCTGTAAAACAAGTACACTATGTCTCCGGATTTCATAGTCCCTTTTTCTGTGAGTTGCCAATGCTCTTCAGATATAGGAGGATACGATACTGCTTCTGCAATTAGGGGATAGCCCACAAGGAAAGCAAATGCTGCTACGGCAATAATTTGAGAGGTCTTTTTCATTTGCTGTCTCCTTGTGGCTGATTGCGTATCGTTATTCGTTATTCAATTATAACGTAATCTGCGTTATCTTCCATTGCCTTAGCAAAACTTAGGCGGTGGCACCTCTTACTGGTGAACCAGGGTGTACTCGAAATATAGGTCTTGCTCAATACAACATGAGGACGTTACGCCCCCCCCAATAAGGAAGAGAGCTGTACCTAAAGCTGAAGGGATGCTATGCAACATCACGATTGCTTATCCACATTTCAACCTCAGAGCGCACCCAGCCCACTCGCCCCGGCGACAACCGTTTCCGCGCTGGAAACTCACCCCTAGCCTCTAACCTCCACACCGTAGTGTAACCTACAGGAAAATCCTGCCTTCTCGATCCTAGTTTTACATTTACCTTTTCAACGCTAACAAGAGAATGCCTTGAGACAAGTGCATGAGGATGACCATCTTCAACTCTGACACAAAATGCAGCTTCTTTGTCATTGTGCCATGCGAGAAACTATGGAATGATTGCGCCATGAATGCTCGAACCACGCGACATAAGAACAAGCGCACCGTTGTCATTGTGGGGTTTGAAGGTGCATCGGCATTAGACATTACTGGGCCTTACGAGGTATTTGCCGCAGCATCCAGCATGACTCCAGACAGTGATAGTTTGCCTTACCGGGTGATGCTGTTGGCGGATCAGGCTGGTCCCCTTCGCACAGCTTCAGGACTCTGCTTGGTGGCAGATGAATCCTGGCGTAATTACCACGACAAGCCCGACACACTGCTTATTGCGGGTGGCCCTGATGTTACACCGCTGATCGGCAATGATGACTTCCTTGAATGGCTGAGAGGTATGGCCGGAAAAGCCTGCCGTATTGGGTCTGTCTGCACCGGTGCTTTCGCCTTGGCTGATGCTGGACTACTGGATGGACGACGTGCAACCACTCATTGGGACGCAGTCGAGCGCTTGGCGGGCTATTATCCCCGGGTGTCGGTCGAGCCAGATTCAATCTACGTCAAGGACGGGAACATCTATACCTCGGCCGGTGTTACAGCAGGTATGGACCTCGCCCTTGCACTGGTCGAGGAAGACCTGGGCAGGCAGACAGCGCTGGCAGTGGCCCGCCAGTTGGTGATGTTCCTTAAGCGCCCAGGAGGACAGTCACAGTTCAGTTCCCGCCTGCAGGCCCAGGCCATCGAAGGTTCCCGGCTATCACCGCTCCTGTCGTGGCTTGCCCAAAATTACCGTCAACCTCTGAATGTGGAAGACATGGCTTCACGGGCCGCAATGAGCAAGCGTACTTTTTGCCGGATTTTTGTGGCTGAGACTGGTGTAACCCCTGCCTACTACCTGGAGAGGCTCCGCCTTGAACATGCCGTGAGCCTCCTTGAGGCATCCGGAATATCTCTTGACGCGACCGCCAAGGAATGCGGATTCAGCGGTGACGAACAGTTGCGGCGGGCGTTCCGGCGCCACCGCGGAATCACTCCGCAAGAGTACCGGGACAGGTTTTATGCTACAGACTGATGCGATTTTGTGAGAACCAGATCAAACTATCCCGAAATAGAACACAAATAGGAGGAATTAGATGAAATACGGTCCATGCAAGATGGTGCTCTTTGCCGTGCCAGCGCTACTTACGTTCTGCGTCATTACCGCTTCAGCTATCGCTGCCGATACCGGTCCCTCTCAAGTAAGACAACAAGTGGAACCCGTCCCACAGTCGAATGTAACGGCGATACTGCAGGCAAGCGGCAAGTTCTTCAGCGGGTTTCCATTCATGGGGGCCGAGGATGTCCATGAAATTATTGCCAAAGACGGGGATAGCTCCTACTTCCAAGTGAGCGTGCAATCTGCCAATGAATACGCCAAGGGACATATTCCGGGAGCGATCAACATCCCCTTCCGGGACATTGCCGATGCGGCGTCCCTCTCACGGCTACCGCGCGACAAAAAGATACTCCTTAGCTGTGAAGACGGTCACCGGTCCATGGCTGCCGCACTTTTCCTAAGCCAACTCGGTTACGAAACCCATGTCGTTTCCATGGGGCTCAGTCACTGGAACAGAACAGGGGCAAAAGTAGCATCTCCCTATCGGGGATCCGCCGGATACCCAGTCAGCACCGCCGAGAGTGTTAAGCCGGAACAATATGAACTTCAGGAAATTGAAGGCAAGAGCAAAGATCCTCGGAACATGATCGTGGAGCGGACCAACGCCGTCCTCGCTCGCGAGCGCAGCCTGCTCATAAGCCGGGAGGAGGTCTATGAGAGGGCAGTCAAAGGTTCGGATCGGAACTACCTGCTGGTCAGCCTTCAGCGGCCGGAGGACTATGCCCGGGGACATGTGCCGGGGGCAATTAATATTCCCGTTAGCGAAATTGCCCAGCCCCGCACCCTGCGCAAACTCCCTCGTGACAAGAAAATCGTGCTGATCTGCTACGTAGGGCATTGGGCAGGGTCTGCGGCACTTTTTCTGAACCAGTTGGGGTACGAAGCGTACGACATGCGCTTCGGGACGCTGGGCTGGAACGATGCCACAGATGGGCTTGGTGAAGCAAAACAGTACCTGCTTTCGCTTGGAGAGGCTCTGTCCCTGCCGGTAGAACGCGCGAACTCGCTTTAGGTTGCTGGCGTGAAAGCCGCATGCCCCGTTTGGACGCGAGCGGGGGACACCGGGAAGTCACCCGACTCGGGAAAGGCCACGGTGCAGCCAGGGAGGATAGGACCCTGGTGTCGGTGCCCCCCTAGTTCACCCTCTTCTGGAGCAGGGGGGCGTGAGGTTCGAATTGGCTCATTCCGACCATTTAAAACAAAAGCCCTCGGCACACGCCGGGGGCTTTTTACGTTGGCGCGCGGAGGAGTTTGCCGGGTTGGAAGAAGAGCTGTGCGAGTTGGCTGAGAAGGTGACCATGTATGACACCTACGGCCAGACGGGATATCTGGGTATGGGCGTCAATAATGTGATTCTGCAGAAGGCCCTGAACAAAATACTAAGGCAGCAGGGCACATCCGTTCCCGTAGTACACTTCACTTCACGAGGTGGGCACGATGTCAGGGCGTTCTCCTCCCCCAGCGTTGACCGCACCTCGCGGCTACCCGGTCGCAATCCCTCCTCGGAATACGTACAATCGATCCCGCCATCTCAACATCGCAGCTCGACATCATCAACCGGGCGTTGTTGTTAAACAATTGGGAGATGTTGTTAAATATGAGGGAGATGTTGTTAAACATGAGGCCAATGTTGTTAAACATAAGGGAGATGTTGTTAAACATGAGGCCGATGTTGTTAAACATAAGGGCGATGTTAACAATCAACGCCTCGATTTTGTTAATCAAAGACGATTTTTTTTCACAAGCCGAGTCTTTTTCGTATTATTTTGCTTTTTTGCGCTCATCAGGCCGTAACGTTGGCACGTATTTTCATCTGAAACGTTGAAATGAAGCGATCAAACGAAGAAAAAGCACCCATGTTTAATGCAAAATGACCAAAACTAAAAATCAAAAGGGCAAGACCAAAAATTTCTTTCGATTCCTTTCAAGCCCATGCGTCGGTTTTTTTGCAAGGGTCCTTCATGGCGTGCAATTCCAGGTCTTGCAATACCGGCGGCAGCCGACGGTAAGCCGCCCGCCTTTGTCATTGCTGCACCATTTTTCCCCGTCAGATCCTGCGCTCTTATCCGTCACCATCCTCATCCCGAAGAGTCGTTTCCTTTTGCTCTCAAACGTGCTACTAATGAGGCGGCAAAGGCATCAACAGACTTTATGAGAACTTTTTCCCTCAATCATCGCCGCCCGCTGGTCCTCGTGACCTTGCTGGCCGCGCTCGGCCTCCTGCTTGCCGGCACCCGCGTCCCGGACCTCTCGCGCCCCCACCGCCCGAGGCCGATCCATCGCATCTTATGCGAAAAGCACCACAAGACATCCACCGCTCAACTCCAGCAGCAAAGCGACGTCGTCGCTGTCTTACCGAGTCCGCTTCTTCCAGGCAGGTGCACTACCTACGCCCCCGCCTCCCCCGCAGTCCCACCAATGTTGGCCTCCGCTCCCTCTCCGTCAGGCTCCGGCCGTAGCCCTCCCACCCTGTAACGCTAGTCACCTCAGAAACGTTGCCATACCACCTCGACGCTGCAGCACCAATGCTGCACGGCGTGAGGCAATTGCATCGCCGCGCCCGCTGGTCTCCGGACTGCGGGTTCGATGACGAGCGCATTAGTGGCCATCGTCGCCGCAGATTCCCTGCTTGCTTCCCGCCATCTGACGCTGACGGTCCGCCTCGTAAGCGTACCGGCTACTTCTGCGGCTTATTACAGTCCACTTCAGCTTTTAACGGCCTGGCCCCCTTTCCGCATTGCCAGGCGTATAGCACCAGTTCGTTTGGAGATCAACCGCATGAAATGTGTTGTAACAGTTGTTGTACTGGCCCTGCTTATTGCAGGAAATTCAACGCGCTGCTATGCCCAGCGTTGTAACTGTGATGTTTGGGTGGAAAGAGGCGGGTACTGCGTCGACTATATTAAAGATCGAATCCCCTCCTTCCAGATCCCTACTAAAGATGAAATGGTCGCGCTTAAGAACACCGATGTCGCGGAAGTCGCCGAGGGAGATGTCGTCATTTTCACAATCAAGAATTACTGGCATGTCGCTTATGTGGAGTCGGTGCGCCGTAACCGGCGTGGCGAGGCGACGGCAATAGATGTCAGCGAAAAGAACTTCGGCGATGGGCTCTCTTTTGCCGAATTCAAAGCAAGATGGAAGTCAAAAAGCCGCCATGAATGGAATCGGGCTGTCTGTTGCGGAATAACCGAGAACTACGACCTGGTAACGTGGCGCAAAAATGTCTCACTCGATACAGTGAAACAGGTATGGTCACCCGATGATGCGGCATCAGAAGGCGGCCGGCTCCGTGTCAACGTCCTGGTTGACAAAGTGAAAGAGGTGCTCAACAAATTTTTCGATTACACAGAAACTGAGCTTTAGGCACGCACGGACTGCCGGAAGATTAATAGATAAACCGGAGTAAGCAGGCCGTGAGCGAAGACAAACTCATGCGGCGCGAAAAAGGCCCCTGGTTAACCCAGGGGCCTTTTGTTTTTCCCGGCGAAGTTTGCCACAGGCTACGGAACGCTGTCGAAGTCGTTGCGGTGGAAATCCTCCGTCGTTCCATAGGAGTAGGAGAAGTTCACCTTCTTCACACTTTCCTTCTGTGGGACTGGAATTTCCATACTGAACGGTTCGCTCCCGGTAAAGCGCCCCTGGAAGTCCTTGGTCCCCTTGCCCAGCGTGTTGCCCCTTTCGTCCAGGAGTTTTGCTGTCAACTGGAGTGAACTGTACGGCAGATCCGGCCGCACGTTCTTGACTGTGCCGTCGATGCGCACCCCTTGGTCGGTGGGTTCTGTTTTCCAGGATACCGCCAGCTCGTGATTGGCAAACTGGTGCGAAGTAAAGGCGGGGTTTGTGTCGAGGTTGGCGCGGGGTACTGCGCATGCGGTGACAAGTGAGAGGATCCCGATTGCGAGAGCGAGCTTACTTAACATGTGTCACCTCCATTTTACTTGATAGGATGCACCATGCCTGAGTGTAGCTTCATTACCAGTCGAAGCAATGCCGGTATTTTTGGCATCTAAGGGACGAATTATCCCACATCTCATGCGGCAAATAGCATAAGGATCTGTAGGAAAGGGCTAAAACCTGGTACACGCCTCGCAGAGATTCCTTGACGCAGCCACTTTAATAATATTGGTTACTATTTTTTCTTAAGAAATAAGCCATTACGCCCGATAACCGTACTGGTTGCGGGTAAATTTTTTTATTCTCACACCAAAAATCCCTGTACCCAAGGAGCTTTTAGGTGACCATCAAAGCGAAACTCATATTGAACGCATGCATCGTGCTTATCGCTGTCGGAGCCGTTTCAGTCAGCAGTTTCATCAGCATGACGTCGATCAAGGGGAAACTTTCCTACCTCACGGAGAAGAGCACCCCCTACCAGGTCAGAACCGTGGAATTCCAGCGCGCGCTCCAGGGTGCCACCGCCGACCTGATCAAGGTAGGCGCGGCCCATACCGATGCCGACTATGCCGCCGCGAAGAAAGAGGCGGAGAAATCCCTTGATGAAGTCCAGAAGACCTTGGAAAGGCTGGAGAAGATCTCCGGGGAGAAATTCGAGGCATCTACGGAGCTAAACGGCATCGCGCAGGAGCTTTTCGCCACCATGGCGGCGAAACTTAGGTCTGAAAAGGAATCGAGCGAGGCCCGAGCGGTCATCGTCCAGAAAGCCCAGGACGCCAACGCCAGGATCCGGGATCTTGAGAACAAGGTCCGGTCACTGCAGCAGTCGAGCTCCACCGCCTACTCAAAAGCCAATGAGGACGCGGACAAGCTGTCGAAAAAGCTCGCCAGCATCGAGACCCTGAAGGTGTCCCTGAAGGACCTGCAGTTCATCTTTTACGACATTCTCCGCACCCCGGAAAAAAAGGCGCTGCACGACCGGTTCGCCGGAACCGTGGTCAGGATCCAGCAAAACGGCAACATCAAGAATAACAAGGCCATTGGATCGGGGTTTGCCGCGTTTTTGTCCAAAGCCAACTCAGCGATCAAGGCACGCGCAGAGGGGGCCGATTCCAACCACGTCGATGCCATGCTGAAGGATGCCAATGCTGCACTCTCCGAGGTCTGGGACTCAATTGAGGACGAAGTAGACAAGTCCCAGCTCCAGGTCAGCAACGTCTCAGCCCGGCTGCCAGGCTACGTCACCAAGGCAAACGCCGCGGTCAACGTTCTTTCCACCAACAGCGAGATGGTCTCCTACGGCAAATCCCTCGAATCCCTTTCCAGCCGCCTCTTCCTCGCCACTACAGAGAAGGAGCTCGATGCGATCGCCGCGGATTTCAACCAGCAATACCAGAAGCTTTCCGCAGCGGAAAAGTCGGTGGAGTCCCTTCTGAAGACGGCAGGAACGGCTCGGGAAATCAAGATCCTGAGGGACGCCTCCCTCTCGCTGTCGGGCATCAGGGACACAGTCTTCATGCGCAACGGCATCCTCGAGAAACTGCGCCAGAAGATGCAACTTGAGGCGAAAGCTGAGAGCGCAGCGGTGAAGCTGCGCGACATCGTCACGAAGCAGGCGGAAAAAGGACAGCAGACCGTCTCTGTCGCCCAGGAAGGGCAGGAAGCAGCGATAGGCACGGTCAACCGCACCATCCGCTACAGCATGGGGCTGATAATCGTCATCGCGCTGGCCTCGGCAGTGATCGGCACCCTGGTGGGGATGTGGATTTACCGCAGCATCACGACCCCGATACAGCAGCTCATCACCGCCGCCGAAGAAGTCGCCGGCGGCAACCTTGCCGTCAACCTCACCGCCTCCCGAAACGACGAGGTGGGGCAGGTGCAAGGCGCCATGTCGAGGATGCTGGTAAGCATCAGGGACGTGGTCGGAAGGATCGGAGAGGCCACGGACACGCTGGCAGGCAGCTCGGTAAAGATGGCAGAGACCGCTGGCGCGCTGGAAACAGGCGCAGAGCGGCAGGCGAGCAGGGTGGACGACTCGGCCGCCACCATGGCCCAGATGAGCCAAACCACCATCGACGTTGCAAGAAACACCGCCGACACCGCAAACGCCGCAGACACGATGAAGCAGATCGCCGGGGAAGGCAAAAATGAGATGCAGCTGACAGCCAAGGAGCTGCAGGCTTTCGCCGACAGCTTCACCGAGACCTCGCATATGGTGGAGGAGCTAGGCGGACAGTCGGCGCAGATCAGCGAGATAGGCACCCTCATCAGGGACATCGCGGATCAGACCAACCTCCTCGCGCTCAATGCAGCCATTGAGGCGGCCCGCGCCGGCGAGCAGGGGCGCGGCTTCGCAGTGGTAGCCGACAGCGTGAGGCAGCTTGCGGAAAGGACCGCGACAGCCACCGCCGAGATTACCGAGACCGTGAGAAACATGCAGGGGAGCGTAGGGCGCTCCGTGGCCAAGATGGGCGAGGAACGGGAGGCGGTGGGGACCATACTGGCCCGCGTCCACACGACTGTGGGGTCCATCGAACGGATCGCACAGTACGTGGAGCAGGTGAACGACATGGTGCGGCGAATCGCCACAGCAACCGAGGAGCAGTCCGCCGCAAGCAGGGAGGTTTCCGGGAATGTCGACGAGATCGCCATGCTGACGCGCGAGGTCCGCGCCTCGTGTAGCGGCATCCGTGAATCCTCCGACGGACTCTCACGGCTTGCCGGCGAACTCAACGTCATGGTCTCCTGGTTCAGGGTGTAGAAAAGGTGTTTTGCATTTTTGCGAAAATCCGGTCATTTCCGCCTGCAAGGCTGAACTAGCTAGATTTTCGCATTTTTCGCCTGGGCCCGCGCAATACTGAGAAAGACTTTTCGCAATACTGCAAAACCGGCAGGAATCAAAGCCTCCCCCAAAGAGGCGTAAGTATCTGTTTTTAAAAGTTAAATAAAGTGAATACAACAGAATATAACATTGGTATGCTCATTGCTTCTACCATGCCAGCGGCGAAGTGAAATCATCGCGAAGCAAATACTGGGAAATAGGAGGATGTAATGAGTGATTTGAAACTGGGAAACCCTGCGGTAGTCGGCCTCGCTGGCTTTGGTATGACAACATTCGTGCTGCAGTGCCACAACCTCGGATGGTGCGGTATCGCCCCCGTCCTCTGGCTCGGACTCTGCTTCGGCGGCACCGCCCAGCTCATCGCCGGATTGATGGAAATGAGAACCGGTAACAACTTCGGCTTCTGCGCTTTCACCGGCTATGGGGCTTTCTGGATCTCCCTTTGCCTGATGATAATCTTCGGCAAAAACCCGACTCTGGTCGCCTCCTACCCGACTCTGGCCTTCAACGCCAACGACCTCGGATTCTACCTGGTGGCCTGGACCCTCTTCACCTTCATCCTCTTCATCGCCTCGATGAAGCACAACGCAACGCTGGCCTTCATCTTCCTCACCCTGCTTCTCGGCTTCATCGGTCTGGACATCAAGGAATTCACCGGCAGCGCCCTTGCCGGAACCTTTGCAGCTTACGACCTGCTGATCTGCGCTTTCTCGGCGCTTTACCTGATGGCAGTCGCCGTGTATGCCGAGTCCGGCATCGCCCTTCCCGTCGGCGAGCCCTGGATCAAGGAGAAAGCCCAGACCGAGGAGGCTCTTGCAGCCAGCAAGGCTACCGCATAGGGCAACCCTGCTGAAAGCGCCAGTCGCGCAATAAAAACAACCAGAAAAAGGGCCATGCGAACCGCATGGCCCTTTTTCTTTGCTTCAGGTTCGGGACGGCAAGCTCAGGGGGTCTGCAGTGCGAGGATGAGGGGCAAAGCCTGGAGCAGGCTCACCCCCAATTGGTGAAGGCCACGCTCTGTCGGAGAGTATGGGACGCCCTGGAACCGGCCGAGGCATAAGAGGGGCAGTGGATTTGGATCAAAGGAGGCGGCCGGTCTACCGCAGGGGTGTCCAGGCGATTCCGATGGGCCGGCTACCACAGATAGATGGATTTGTTGTCGAAACGGTCCCGGTTGAAGTACAGGAACACGTTCAATAGCAGGAACAAGACGAAAACCGAGAAGGCGTTGATGCGGTAGTGGTAGTCCGGAGCGAGAGCCCCGGAAGCAGTGGTGATCTGCTGAACCGGGAGCAGCAGCAGGTTCGAGATCCCGCTGGCACTCTCCACGAAGTTGTAGGCAATGAGGAGCCAGAGGGTGAGTCGCTGCCGTTTAAGAATGCCGACCATGAGATAAAGCTTCACTACGCTGTCGACAAAGATCAGGGATTCGCTGGCTTCGCCGATGTATATCTTCCCCATGAAGGGATACGGTTGGCCCAGATGGGAAAGGGTGATCAGCATGGAAAGAAGGTAGACGCCGATCAAGGGGACGAGGATATAGTCCCTCTTCCTTTCATCCGGCGACGCAACGACCTTTTGATCCGTTTGTTTCAAGCGGCCCCCCGTTAATCCAACCCTTTGGTCAAGAATGAAATGACCTGGATAGTAGCAGGAGAAACGGCGTCGTGCAATATGTAGTTCGCACCTGGGTCTTTTCCGATTTCCGTCTGCAATCAAGGATATGCAATGCCGCAATCCCTTCCGCAAAAGCAGCCGCCGCTTTCGTGTCGACACTCAGCCCCCGTTCACGTGGTCGAACCTTTTTGCAGGGTTTGCAGGTGCCGCTCACTGGGGGAGTGGCGCGGGGTCATCCGGTGGGTGCCTCCTCACCGGCGCTCCGGCTTCGGGCGAACAGTTAGGAATGATACCGTAGATTCCAGACATGCATACGACAAGGGGATCGCAGACCGCTTTACGGTGCTAGCTCCTTGACCGTGGCCGGGCTTGTTCATGTGAACACCTCTATGGTAAGGTCATATTAGGAGGGAAAGACAGGAGGTTCATTATGACAACGCTCATTCTCATAATACTGGCGATCATAGCCATCGTACTGACCGTGTGGCTGCTGGCCGTCCCGGCGGAAGTGGTGGCCGGCTCCTTCAAGGCTTTTCGCCGCGGGGGCTGGAGGCATCACAAACCGGGTCCTCCCCATACCAGCAGCTGAACCGGCGGGAACCGCAGCGAGGTTCCCCACGAAAAAAGCCCTTGGCGCTCGCCAAGGGCTTTCTGTTTTTCTTTGCGCCTGCCTAAAGGGTCTGGGTAACTGACTCGACCGAGACCACCAGCGCCCCCCTGGCCCAGGCGTACTTCGCCTTGATGGTGTCAAAATCCGGTCCGGATGTGACAAATGCCGCAGTTCCCTTTAGCAGGAAGCCTGTTCCCGGGCCAAGATTCCCCGCGACTTCGTGGCTGCCGATGGTGAGCAGCACGCGGTTGTCGCGCGCGATGTTGGCTTCGGTATGATGCATGTAACCGGCAGGGATCAGCAGGCACCCCTCCCGCGGCAACTGCAGATAGCTGTTCCAGGTGTTTACCAGGTGCGGCCCTTCTTCCCCCTGGGTAGCAATGGCTACCACGCCTGGATGTTTCATGACTGCGAGAAGTTTTTCTGAAAACATGTAATCCTCCTTTTTTCTGTTTCGTCTGCTGCTTGTTTGCTGCAGGCAATCCCTCTGCGGGGAACACTCTCCGCCACTGCCCCCGTCAATCGACGCTGATCCGAGCTACCGATGGGTGCAGATTGCATTTGACCTCCGTATCCTCGCCCATTAAACTGCCGCGAATCCCAAAACGCCTCTATCCATGTCTGGAGCCTTTATGTTCATCCTCGACCATGACGGCAAGTCGCCGCTTTACACGCAACTTTATGATCAGATGAAATCAAGCATCCTCTCGGGGAAGCTGCCATCGGACTCGAAGCTCCTCTCGGTGCGGGAGTTGGCCGCCGAGCTCTCCGTCAGCCGCAACACCGTCGAAGGCGCCTATCTCGAACTTTGCGCCGAAGGTTACATATACAGCAAGCCGCGAAGCGGGTACTTCGTTTCCGCGCTCACCCCGGATGCCCTGCCTTTGTCGCCGCAGCGGGCCATGCGACGGCGCGCCTCTCTCCCCGAGCCAAAACCAAAGGCAAACATCGACTTCCACCCCGCGAGGCTCGACCCGGACGCCTTTCCCGCATCGCTATGGCGCAGATGCTTCCTGGACTCGTTGCGCCAGGGTCGCGGCGCGCTGGCTCAGTACGGCGAGCCCCAAGGCGAGAGGAGACTGCGTTCCAGCATCCGGCTCTACCTGGAGCGTTCGCGCGGAGTGGCCTGCGCCCCTGAACAGATCGTCGTCTGTTCCGGAATACAACAGAGCCTCGACATCATCGCGCAGATCCAGAAAGAGCGGCGTCCCGCGGTAGCCCTCGAGAACCCCGGTTTCCACCTGCCCAGGTCCATTTTCCGCAACCACGGCTTCGACACAGTTCCCATAGCAGTTGGACCAGGCGGCCTCGACCTCGACGCCCTCGAAACAAGCGGCGCTTCCCTCGTCTACGTTACGCCTTCCCATCAGTTCCCGACCGGGTGCGTGATGCCCATCGCCAACCGGCTCAGACTGATCGAATGGGCGAATATCGGGGATCGCTTCATTATCGAGGACGACTACGACAGCGAGTTGCGCTACCACGGCAAGCCGATCCCTTCTCTACAGGGGCTGCATCCCGAAGGGAACATCGTCTACCTCGGCACCTTTTCCAAGGTGCTGTCGCCGGCCTTGCGCGTCAGCTACCTGGTGCTGCCTTACCCTCTGGTATCCTCCTACCAGCGGCTCTTCCGCGATTACGCCTGCTCGGTCTCTTTGCTGGAACAGACGACCCTCGCCGAGTTCATGGAGCAGGGGCACTGGGATCGGCACTTGCGGCGGATGCGCACTCTCTACCAGAAGAAGCACGATGCCATGCTGCGGGCGGTCGAGAGGCATTTCGGCTCCAAAGCCACGGTCTACGGGCAAGGCGCTGGACTGCACCTGGTACTGGAACTCTCCGGGCACGGCCTGAGCGAAAAGGAGCTCATCACACGAGCCAGGAGCAGGGGGATCGAGCTGTTTCCCTACTCGGCCACCCGCGTCGAAGGTGGCGATTGCAGCAGGGTCGTCCTGGGCTTTGGCGGATTGGGGCTCGATGATATAGACAGGGGCGTCGAACTGCTTTACTCGGCATGCTACTGATCGGGAAGATACCGCTGAACTGCCCCCGAAGAAAAGGTGCAGTTTTGAAGATAATCGTGGGGTCAGAGGGGACGGGGGAGAGGCAGGCCTCTAGCGCGCGAAAGGCCCCCGAAGTTCAACTCCGGGGGCCTTCGCCATATGCGCATGGAATCGCGACTTCTTAGCTACATCCTTTCGAACTCATCCTCGTCTTGCAACTCGTATTGGTAACCCGGCAGCGCGCCGCTCTTGGTAAGCTGCCTCTTCGTCCTGGGAACCGGGTCCCCCGAAACGGCCGCGACTTTTTTGCGCGCAACAGGCCGTATCCCCGATGCTGCGACACCTGCACCCTCGCCGTTGCTGTTCATGCTGAAGAAGGAGACCGTGTCGGTCAACTGCTCAGCCTGGGACGCGAGTTCCTCGGAGGTCGCGGCCAGTTCCTCTGACGCCATGGCGTTTCTCTGGATCACCTGGTCCAACTGCTGGATGGCCTGGTTCACCTGCTCCGCACCCTGGTCCTGTTCCCTGCATGCCACGCTTATCTCGTGAACCAGTTCAGCTGTTTTCTCGATGTCGGGGACGATGCGGGCCAGCATGTCACCAGCTTTTTCCGCGACCTGTACGCTGGTAGTCGACAGCGCCTCGATTTCGGCTGACGCTACCTGGCTCCGTTCCGCAAGCTTTCTCACTTCGCTCGCCACTACTGCGAACCCTTTGCCGTGCTCTCCTGCGCGGGCCGCCTCGATGGCGGCGTTCAGCGCCAGCAGGTTCGTCTGTCTGGCAATCTCGCCGATGATGGAGGTTTTCTCGGAGATCTTTCTCATCGCGACGACCGTTTCCGCGACCGCCTTGCCCCCTTCTTTGGCATTCTCGGCGCTTTGCCGGGACATCTTCTCGGTCTGGGAAGCGTTGTCGGCGTTGTTGCGTATGTTGGCGCTCATCTGTTCCATGCTGCTTGAGGCCTCCTCGGCGGCGGCGGCCTGCTCGGTTGCCCCTTCGCTTAGATCCTCCGAGCCGGCGGAAACCTGACGGCTGCCGGCCTGGACGTTGCCCGCGGCGGACCTGAGATCCGCGACAGGCCCGGCAAGGCTGCGCATCAGCATGTAGAAGGAGAGGACCAAAAGGGCTAGCGCCGATAGCACCAGCGAGATGATGAAAGCATCGGCACGGTCAGCGGTTCGATCCAGCTCCGTTTCCTTTTGCGCCATGCGCGCCACACCATCCTCAGCATAGGTCTTAGCCGTAGTTTCCAGGACGTGGACGGCGTTTTTGTATTCCCCGATGGCGGCATTTGCCTCCTTGGTGCTCGTGATTTTACCAGCATCCAATCCGGCGCAGATGGATTTAAAACCGTTTACGTAGGTTTCGAGGTGGGTCTTCATCGACTTGACGATTTCCCTGTCCTGCGGGGTGACCACTACCTTTTCCAGGTCGGAGATCCTTGCCGAAGCGTGCCCCAACTGTTCCTGCCATTTAGCCATGTACTCCTTGGTTTTTTCCGGGGAGCCTATGTTGATGAAAGTGTCCTTCTCGTACCGGCGCAGCCCCAGCACGTCTGCCCGCAGCCGTGCGGAACTTTCGGCAATCTTACCCTCGACGTGCAGCATCGAGTCGCTCGCCTGCGACATCGACTGGATCTGCCAGTACCCCGTCGCACCAACCGCCATGATCATCAGCAGTGCGACTGCACATCCGACCTTGAGCCTCTTACCTAAAGTCATAACTGTCTTTTCCATCTCTCCCCCCTTCAACCATGATGCGGCACCGTTTGCGACACTCTCCAGCGTATCGGCACCGCCCCGGGATTCTTGAGGGACGAGGCCCAGCATCTAGTTGAGATGGCAAGGGTGCAAGTTAAAGGGGAACAGAAATTGGAAATCTGGCCGCTACCTTCCCTTCGCCAGCATCTTGAAGAAATCCAGCACCTTGTCCGGGTGTTCCGATGCCTTGGGGACCTTGGGCCAGTGCTTTATCACCATCCCGTCAGGTGAGATCACGACCGTGGAACGGATGCTGCCGACGGTGGTTTTACCGTACTGCACCTTCTCTCCATAGGCGCCGTAGGCCTTCATCACGGAAGCGTCCGGGTCGGAAAGCAAAGTGAATGGGAGTTTGAAATCGACAGTGAACTTTTCGTGCGATTTGAGGGAGTCCTTGCTCACCCCTACGAGGACCGCCCCCAGTTGCTCGAACAGCGGCTGCAGCTTGGCGAAGCCGACCGCCTCGGCGGTGCAGCCGGGGGTGTTGTCCCTCGGGTAGAAGAAGAGCACCAGGATCTTCCCGGCATAGTCCTTGAGCGTATGGGTTTTTCCGTCGCTTCCCTGCAGGGAGAAACTCGGTGCGGGTTGTCCTTCCAAAAACATGTTTTCCTCCTGTCTGCTGCTGATTTGGAACAGCGATAGACGCAGCATGAGCGGCTGCGCGGCTCGCCTTTCATGAACGGGTAAACCATAGCAGACAGAGGGAGGGCGGGCAACGCTCCATTTATAATTGTGCGGTTGTCACCATGGCTTAATCGGGTTATGCTGCGCGCGCGTGATTAGAGGAGGGGGAGATGGATCCGGAGCGTTGGCATCATTTTGCCGGGGTGCTGCTGGTGATAATGCTGGCGGTGCTTCAGGGGAGGGTCGGGCGGGCCGGGGCGTTTTGGCAGATCTGCTGGGCCTTGCCGGGGACAATATTGCACGAGCTGTCCCACCTGATTGTTGCCGCGGTGAGCGGCGGCAGGCCCGTGGGGTTCAGCATCTTTCCGCGGCGCGAGGGGAGGGAAAGGTGGGTGCTTGGCTCCGTCACCATCAGCCGGCCGGGTCCGGTTTCCGCTCTCCCCTCGGCCTTGGCCCCCCTGCTCTTGAACCTGGTCGCCTACTATCTTTACCTGCAGTGGGGGCGTTGGTTCCCGTCCGACCTGGCGCACACCCTGCTCATGTATGTCGTCATCTACGTTTTTTGCTACAGCTCCGTCCCCTCCGGGCAGGACTTCAAGGTGGCTTTCTCCAGGCCCTCGGGGGTCGCGCTCTACGCCCTGTTGGGGGGCGGTGCGTGGTATTTAGCAATGTGAGGCGGGGTCATGGTTTCTTCCTGGAGAATGTGCGTGTGCGGTAGAGTCGTTCGGTGAAGCCCCCCTCTTTTTCGAAAGCGGCCGCCTGGGCAGTCAGCTGCCTTTCCAGCAGCGAGCAAGCCACCGCGATGAGCGTGAGCACAGCATTGGCCGCAATCTCGGCGTAGCCGGGGCGAGCAGCCCCAGTGGACCCAGTGGACCCAGTGGACCCGGTGGACCCGGTGGACCCAGTGGACCCAGTGGAACCAGTGGAACCAGTGGAACCAGTGGAACCAGTGGAACCAGTGGCGGTATGGCGTCCATCAGGTCCATGTTGTCCATTCGGTCCATGTCCACTGCGTCCACCGCGTCCATCCAGTCCACCGCGTCCACCCCCGCCCCTGCCGACCTCCACCACCCACCGTGCCACGTCATCGGCGGTTCGACACCTCCTGGCTATCAGCGCAACGCGGCGCGGGTCGGAGCGGTCCCAAAGGGGAAGCCCCCGCTGGCGCAGAAAATCCTGGTAGTCCAGGCGCAGCTCTTCCAGGCTCGCGCGGGCCACATTTGTCAGCTTCAGCTCGGTCTTCTTCGATGTCCCCGAGGCCTGACTCCCTTCGGCGATGTTCTGCACGCCGCTGCGCGCCGCCTGGACCATCTGGTCGTGGGTCCGACTCCTCTTGTCTATATACCGGTCGCAAAACCGGACTGTCACGTCGTAGGCCAGTTGCGCTACCTGGAAGCTCTTCAGGTTGCGATACCCGCCATGGGCAGGTATCAGCGCCTCTTTCTCCATGTAGCCTCCCTCCCTGCGCCTGAACCTTCACCGCATGCTCGCGAAGTTCCAGATTTTACCACACAGAACATCACGCCCCCAGGACGCAAAAAAGCCTCCGCAGCACCTGAGGTGGGGGAGGCCTTTCTTAGCTGTCTGTCAATGATTCCACCTGAAGCTTAAAGCGCCGCGTGGAACCTCTCGTATTCTTTTCTCGACCGCACGACGCAGTCCTCGATCGCCATGCCGGCGAAGTAATTGCCGGTGACGAAAAGCTGCTGCCCTGAGATGATACTGTCGATCTGACCGGTCAGCGCCTTGTGCCCGACTACCGGCGAGGGAAGCTGGCTTTCCCGCTGCACTACCTGCTCCAGATCAGCCGTGTTCACGCGCAAAACGGCCGCCACCCGTTTGAGCTTCGCCTCCAGCGGGAAACCGCCGGACTTGAAGTGGAAACTGAAGCCGCGGTAGCTTTCGTGCGGCACGGTGTCCCGGGATACTGCAGAATAGAAGTTCTCGCCAATCGGGATGATGCCGGCCAGGGGGGGAAGCGAAAGCTTCTCCTTTTTGACCGCGACCCCTACCGTCTCTATGTTCTCAACCTTGACCTGCGAGAAGAGGCGGGAGAGCTCCGGTGAGATTTCGCCGGCAAGCTTCGCGGCTGCGGGGGGCGGGGTAGCGAGCACCAGCCGCGGCGCCTCGAACCCTTCGCCGCCAGCGAGTTCCACCGTGTAGCCTTTCCCCCCCCTGGCGACACGCACCACGTCGACGCCGGTCAGAACGGTGATGCCGGCAGTGGTGGAGAGCCTGTCGATAACCGTGTTGAGCCCTCCTTGCAGGGTGAAGCTCTTGATGACGTCTTTTCTCCTGGGACGCTTGTTGAACAGCATGTCGGCAGGGAAGTCGTTGGCGCGTTGCGAGATGACCGCGTTGAAAGCCGGCGCAAAGACCCTGTCGTAGTTCTTGCGCCCCACGATGCGCCCGTAGTAGGAGGCGACGCTCTCACCTTCCTTTTTCAGGGTGAAGATGCGCCATGCGGAGCCGAACAGCTCGGGGAAGGAGAGCTGCGAGGTTATGCTCTTTATCTCGTTGTCGACCAGCATCTTGAAGGAGACCTTCTCCCGGGAAAGGATGCTCCCCATCATGCCGTGCTGCTCCATCAGGCCGATCAGCCCCTGGTAAGAGTTGTAACAGGTGTGCGCGCCCAGTTCGAGCCAGAATCCAGCCGCCTCACCGTCGAACCGGTGCGAATGGAAGCATCCCCCCACCCGGCCACTCTTCTCGAGGACCAGCGTGTTCAGTCCCGCAGCAGCGGCGTAGTTGGCAAAGCTGAGTCCGCTGATCCCTGCACCTATGACGATGGCGTCGAATTGCTTCATCTGGCAGCTCCTCGCGTTAAAAAGTCGTTAATCACGCGCTTATATAAGCCCGGCTGCTGCAGCTTGTCAAGGTTTACAACATGTTGACAACGCCGGTTCCAGCTATTACATTCTGGGCAGCTTATCCCATAGCAGCTGGAGAGGACATCGACCATGGCACAAACGGATTACTACGAGGTTCTCGGTGTTAAGAAAGGGGCCTCCATCGACGAAATAAAGCGGGCCTACCGCAAGCTCGCCGTGAAATACCACCCGGACAAGAACCCGGGGGACAAGCAGGCGGAGGAGCGCTTCAAGGAGATAAACGAGGCGTACGCGGTCCTTTCTGACCCGAAGAAGAAGGAACAGTTCGACCAGTTCGGCTCTACGAACTTCCACCAGAAGTTCTCGCAGGAGGACATCTTCAGGGGTTTCAACGTCGACGACATGTTCCGCGACCAGGGGTTCGGCACCGACGACATCTTTTCCCGGATCTTCGGCGACGCACTAAGGCGCCAGCGCGGCGGAGGTCACGGCCGGATGGCTGCGAAGGGTGAAGACTTCTCCATGGAGGTCCAGGTCACCTTCCGCGATGCCTACGACGGCGCGGAGAAAAGGGTCGCCTTCATGCGCGACGGCGTGCGCGAGGAGCTGTCAGTGAAGATCCCGGCAGGAATCGAGAGCGGCGCCAAGCTCCGGGTCGCCGGGCGCGGCGCGGCTGGGCGCATGGGGGGAAGCCCCGGGGACCTCTACCTCACCGTCAACGTCGGGCAGGACCCGCTCTTTACCCGCGAGGGGGCCGACCTCGTGCTGAACCACGAGGTGAGGTTCTCGCAGGCGGTGCTCGGCGGGCAGATCGAAGTCCCCACCATGTCCGGAACCAAGCGGATCAAGATACCCGCAGGGATACAGTCCGGCACCAAGGTGAGGCTCAAGGGACTCGGGTTCCCGCTGGTCGGGGAACAGGCACGCGGCGACATGTATGTCAGGATCGCCGTCCATGTCCCGGAAAAGCTGAGCCACCGCCAGCGGGAGCTGGTGGAGCAGCTGGCGGCAGAGGGATTGTAACTGCAGCCGCAAAAAAGCCCCTGCCGGAACCCGGTAGGGGCTTTTTCTGTTTGATCTGGCGCTAACAGAAACTTCAGCGCAGTTCGATGGCGGCGCCGGCACGCAGCTCCTTCACCCACTGGGCGAAGCGCTCGTCCGATTTCTTCTTGTACAGGACGTCCTCGATGGCGTCCTTGACCTCCTCGAAGGGACGTCCGGCTTCCTGCTTTTTCTGCTCCAGCTTGATGATGTGCAGCCCCGCGGGGCTCTGCACCACGGCGCTCACCTCGCCAGGCTTCAGCGCGGCCACGGTGTCCCCGATCTCCGGCAGCATGTCGGTTCTCTTGAAGGTCCCCAGATCGCCGCCGTCCTTGGCTGCTGCCGGGTCGTCGGAGTACTTCTTGGCAAGCGCCGCAAAATCCTCGCCGGCACGCGCCTTGGCCAACACCTCGGCGGCGCGCGCCTGGGCCTTGGCCAACTCCTCGGCGCCCCCCTTCTTGTCCACCTTTAAGAAGATGTGGCGGGCGCTGTAAAGCTCGCTCCCCCCGTAGCTTGCGAGGTTCGCCTGGTAGTAGTCCCGCATCTCCCCCTCGCCCACCTGGACCTTCGAGCGAACCTCCTGACTCATGAGCCTCAGGCGCTCCAGTTGCTCCTTCAGCTGGCCGCGGTACTGGGCAAAGGTCATCCCCTGTGCGGCGAGCGCCTGCTCCAGGTTCTCCTGGGTCAGGTTGTTCTGCTTCTTCACGTCCTCTATGGCAAGCCGCACTTCCTCGTCCGTGACCTTGATGTCCAGCTCGCGTATCTTCTGCTCGATCAGCTTTTTCTCCACAAGGCGGTTCAACGCCGCTCCCCTCAGCCCGCTCTTGTCTGAGACCGGGGCCTTGTCCGCCTCCTTCTGGAGTTGGAGGTACTCCTTGTCCAGTTCCTGGGTGGTGATGATCTCGTCGTTAACGATGGCGGCGATGCCGCTCACCGGTTTGGCGGTGGCAGGATAAGGGTGCAGCGCCAGAAGCGCCAGCGCGGTAATGCCGATCAATATCTTGGACATGGTGCTCTCTCTATTTCTTTGCTGCCGGTTAGTAAAAACGGCCGGGCTCACGCCCGGCCGCCGTTGATGCTGCCTGATCCCGCAGACGCTAGGGCGCCTTGGGTTGTGCCGGCTGTGCCGGTTGCGCGGGCTCCGCGCCGGAAGCGGCGCCTGCTTCCTTGCCCCCTTCAGCCGGGGCACCCTTCAGCTCCTTCAGGGCGTCTTCCTTGATGGAGAGCTTCGCGTCCTTCTTGAGATCGTCCTTGAGCTTCTTGAAGGTCTCCTGCTGCCGCTCGGGGACCATGGCCGCCTTGATCTGGTCCTTGACCTCCTCGAAGGAGCGGGCACCAGCCGGACGCTCGCCGGTCTTCTTGATGATGTGGTAGCCGAACTGGGTCTTGACGATGCCGGAGGTCTCACCCTGCTTCAGGCCGAAAGCCACCTTCTCGAAATCGGGGATCATGGAGCCTTTGCCGAACCACCCCAGATCGCCACCTTTCTGCGCTGCGCCGTCGATGGAGTGCTTCTTGGCCAGCTCCTCGAAGCTCGCGCCGTTCTTCAACTGGTTCTGGATGTCTTTTGCCTCTGCCTCGCTCTTAACCAGGATATGGCTCGCCCTGATCTGTGCGCCGCTTTGGAACTTGTCCTTGTTCTTTTCGTAGAACGCCTTCATGTCGGCGTCGCTGATGTTGGAGGACTCCTCGACCTTCTTCTTGAGGTACGCCTCGACGATCACGCGTTTTTTCAGGTCTTCCAGCTTCGCCGCCACTTCGGGGCTGTTGTCGATGCCGTCTTTTTTAGCCTGCTGCAGGATCAGCTCGCGCACCACCATGGTGTCCAGCATCTCCTTTTTCCCTTCCGGGGTCTCGGTCATCGGCTTGAGGTAGGGGGGAAGAGCGGCCTGCTCCTTGTAGAAGTCGTTATCGGTGATGGTGGCACCGTTGACCTCGGCCAGAACGATACCCTTACCCGGTCCCTTCTTCGCTTCGCTTTCTGCCTTCTGCTTGCATCCGGTCACGGCTACGCAAAGCGCGAGTAACAGCACTGCGGCGGTCTTGGTGAAATGCACGGTTCGCTCCTTTTTTAAAAAAATGTAAGTATCTTCCAATCCGCAGAACGCTAGCATATCAGCCTAGGCAATTCAAGAGTTTTCTGGCCTCGGCGAGGACCCCGTCGAAGGAGCTGTCGGCGATGCGGGCGTAGAGACGGAAGTCCGGCGTGAAGCGGTATTTCCCCTTCTCTTTCCTGAGCAAAGCCATGATGGCGTCCGGGGAAACTGGGGTCCTTTCGTGGAAGGAAAGCACCAGCTCGCTTCCGGCGAGTTCGATCTCCTTCACCAGGAGCCGCCTCAGCGTCACCCTCAGGCGCATCACCTCCAAAAGGTAGAGCGCGGCCATGGGGAGCTGACCGAAGCGGTCGGCTAACTCCGCCCGGATATCGTCTATCTCCGCCTCGTCGCTTGGCTGGGTCAGTTTCTTGTAGATCATCAGGCGTTGGTTCGGGTCCCTTACGTATTCCTCCGGTATGAAGGCCGGGATCTTCAACTTGATCTCCGGCTCGACCCGCTCCGGCAGGGCCTCTCCCTTGAGGGTGCGCACCGCCTCGTCGAGAAGTTCCGTGTAGAGCTCGAACCCCACCGCCGCGATGTCCCCGCTCTGCCGCGCCCCCAGAAGGTCGCCGGCACCGCGGATCTCCAGGTCGTGGGTGGCTATCCTGAACCCGGCTCCGAGCTCGGTCAGCTCCTGCAGGATCTTCAACCGCTCCCGGGCCTCCGGCGAGATCGACCCCTCCCCGGGTATGAGGAGATAGGCGTAGGCGCGGCTTTTGGAGCGCCCCACCCTGCCGCGCAGCTGGTAGAGCTGGGAGAGCCCGAAGGTGTCGGCCCGGTTCACGATCAGGGTGTTGGCGGTCGGGATGTCGAGACCGCTTTCGATGATGGTGGTGCAAAGAAGCAGGTTGGTCTCGCCGTGCATGAAGGAGAGCATCACCTGCTCCAGCTCCTTCTCGGCCATCTGCCCGTGCCCCACCGCGATCTTCGCCTCGGGGACGATGCGTTTGAGTTCCTCGGCCATGGCGCCGATAGTCTGCACCCGGTTGTGGACGAAGAAGACCTGCCCGCCGCGCCTGAGTTCCCTCAGCACCGCCTCCCGGATCAGTTCGTCCGAGGAGCGGGAGACGAAGGTCTTGATGGCGAGCCGGTCCACCGGAGGCGTATCGATGATGGAGAGGTCGCGGATCCCCATGAGCGACATGTACAGGGTGCGCGGGATCGGGGTCGCGGTGAGGGTGAGGATGTCGACCACGGCGCGGAACTGCTTGAGCCTTTCCTTGTGGGCCACGCCGAAGCGCTGCTCCTCGTCGACGATCAAAAGCCCCAGATCCTTGAAGACCACGTCCTTTTGCAACAGCCTGTGGGTGCCGATGATGATGTCGACCTCCCCCTTTTTCACCCCTTCCAGGATCTGCTTTTGCTGCTGGGCGGTCCTGAAGCGGGAGAGCATCTCCACCCGGACCGGGTAATCCTTGAGTCTCGCCGCGAAGCTCTCGGCGTGCTGCTGGGCAAGGACCGTGGTGGGGACCAGGATCGCCACCTGCTTTCCGTCCAGGGTGCATTTGAAGGCGGCGCGCATGGCGACCTCGGTCTTACCGTAGCCCACGTCGCCGCAGACCAGCCGGTCCATGGGGCGCGGGCTTTCCATGTCCGCTATCACCTGGTCTATGGCCGCTGCCTGGTCCGGTGTCTCCTCGAAGGCGAAGGAGGCCTCGAAGGCGCGGTACAGGTCGTCGGCGGGGGAGAACTTGAATCCCTGCTGCACCTCCCGCGCGGCGTGGATCTTCAAAAGCTCCGCCGCCATCTCCTGGACCTCGGCCCTCGCCTTCGCCTTGGCCTTTTCCCAACCGGCCGCGCCGAGACGGTCGAGCCTCGGCTCGATCCCCTCTGCGCCCACGTAGCGCTGCACCAGGTTGATGCGGTCCACCGGGAGGTAGAGCTTGTCGCCGCCGGCGTACTCGAGGAGAAGGAAGTCCCCCTCAAGCCCGGTGAGGCTCAAGTGCTCGAGCCCACGGTAGATGGCCACCCCGAAGTCGACGTGCACCATGTGGTCGCCCGGCTTCAGCTCGGCAAGCGAGGTGAGGAGCTGCTTTTTCTTCGCCTCTGAGAGCCCGCGCCGCTTCACCCTCTTGCCGAAGATCTCCTCCTCGGCGACCACGACCAGCCGCTCTTCCTCGAGCCTGAAGCCGCGGGAGATCTCGCCGGTCAGGATCTCGACCCGGCCCGGGGGACGCCCCGCCGCGTCGGCGAAGCAGTCCTGGGTGGAATCGAGCGGAAGCCGGTAGTGCGCGAGGAGCTCGTAGAGCCTTCTGGCCTGCCCGGCCTGGTGGCACGGGACGAGGACGCGGTTTCCCGCCGCAATCCAGGTGACCATCTTCTCGGTCAGGGGGGCCAGGACCCGGTCACCCTCGGGGCTCACCCCGAGCTTCAGGTCGCTGTTGGCCGAGCATCTAAGCCGGAGCGTCTCCCCCCCTTCGCCTGCCAGCTCCAGGCGGGGGAATTCCAGGAGGCGCCCGGCGCTCAGCATGCCGTCCAGCTCGGCGGGGGTAAGGTAGAGCTCGGCGGGGTCGCAGGTGATTGCGTCACGCAGCTCGGCGCGGGCAGCCGCCTTGGTCAGATCCGCCTCGAAGCGCTCGCCCGCTTCGGCGATGGCGGCAGGGTCAACGAGGACGCAGGTGGCGCCGGGGCCGGCGTAATCGAAGAGCGTCTCGAGCCCCGGATGAAAGAGCGGCTGCAGGAAGTCCACGCCGGGCGGGTAGATGGCCTGCTGCAACTGCTCTAAAAGCTCGCGGCGCCGGTCGGCCCCGATCCCCAAGTGATCGCAGCGCCGCTTGAGCCTGGGCGTCAGTTCCTTCAGCACCCCCTCCGACAGCATCACCTCGCGCGAGGGAAGGAGCACCAGTTCGGGAAGCGGCTCCAGGGAGCGCTGGGTGACCGGATCGAAAAGGCGCATGGTCTCAACCAGGTCGCCGAAGAACTCGATGCGCACCGGCCTCTCCTGGTCCGGCGGGAAGATGTCCAGTATCCCCCCCCGCACCGAAAAGCTGCCGCGGTCTTCGACGATCGGGACGTGCGAGTAGCCGAGCTTCACCAGTTTCTCGACCAGGGTCTCGCGCTCCAGCTCCTCCCCCGCCACCAGGTACTGGCAGACCCCTCCCAGCGTCTCGCGCGGGAGCACCCGTTGCAGCGCAGCAGCAAGCGGCGCCACGACGGCCCGCGCGCCTCCGTCCATAAGCCGCACCAATGCCTTGAGGCGTTCCCCCACCAGGTCCGGGTGCGGGCTCGCCGCCTCGAAGGGGGTCACGTCCCAGCAGGGGAAGGAAAGGATCGTCCCCTGGCTGCAGCTGAAAAAGCGCAGCTCCCGGGCGAGTTCGTCCGCGCTGTCCTGGTCCGCGGTCAGCACCAGAAGCGGTGGACCGGACTCGGCGACGAGCCGCGACAACAGGTAGGCGGGGGCGGAGCCGTCCACCCCCGTGACGCTGAGCCGGCTTTTTTCGGGGGCGAGCTTTTCCTTGATGGTCTTAAGGTAACCGGGTTCGGGTATGGTCATCGGTAGAGACAGAGCCTTTCTCGGATGGTGGGGTGGCACCGGTTGAGCATAGCAAAAACGGGGCCGATTATCCAGAAAATGGGTGGATAACTTTTGCTTCGCGCAACAAATAAAAATAAAGAAAAAACCGAGAAGGCCGAATAGTCTCCTAAGTAAGGAAACCGCCGTGAACGACCTTTCAGGGGAGAACCCCGGTGCTTACAGCCTCACACATAGGTGAACCGATGAAACAAGAAGACATACTGCACTCCGACGTGATCAACTACTTCACCGGGGAGTTTGCCGCACTAGAAGAACGCCTGAAGGCGGGCCGACTGGACGACTACCGGGAGCGCGTGCTGGTGAGCCGCAAGATCGCCGAAGCGCTGCATCTGCTCGCCCCCTACGTTCGCAGCGACCCCAGGGCCAGGCACCTGGTTAAAAGCGCCGACAGGCTCAAGAAGGATCTGCTGTCGGTCAAATCGATCATCGAAAAGCAGTTGCTGCAGCAAAAGGACCAGCAGTCGCTGTTGCAGGCCATCACCAGCAAACGCAAAGGGGTGCGCCAGCCAGACGAGGCGGCCGGCTGAACTCTCCCACCGTCGCCGGGCGCGGCCTGCGAGAAAGCCGCCCCGGCAATTCATTTCATCCCCGTGAAGAAAACGCTTTACAATTACCGCGTCGTATATTATATATCTCCATCTTGTCGTGGAGAGATGTCCGAGTGGTTGAAGGAGCACGCCTGGAAAGCGTGTGTACGTTAATAGCGTACCGAGGGTTCGAATCCCTCTCTCTCCGCCAT
>MTLD01002488.1_pt1 | contig 31747 bp, 28 predicted proteins | sample 1982471 | NCBI WGS metagenome assembly MTLD01 (sample SAMN05712604, study PRJNA340218) | biofilm metagenome | isolation source: sample SPM anode biofilm adapted to -50 mV | place: USA | collected 2012-02-03 | reverse complement strand
GGTGGCCTCGCGGAAGAGGCGGATGAAGTGGTCCGGCGTGCAGCGGGCCATGGTGGCCAGCTCGGGCACGCTGTTCTTGGAGCCGATCTGGGCCTCCATGTGGTCCAGCACCAGCTGCAGGGTGGAGCGGTTCAGGCGGTACGGGAAGCGGCCCCGGTCCTCCTTCTCCGTGAGGCGGGCCAGCTCGGCGCCCAGCAGGATGAGGAAGAGCTCCCGGGTCATGAGTTGCACGCCGTCGGGGTTGCTCAGCTCCTGCGTGAAGATGTTGAAGAGCTGCTTGAGGCTGAGGCTCCGCAGCACGGCGAAGCTGGCCTCCTGCCACTTGCGGGGCGGGTTCTGCAGCGAGGAGAGCAGGGGCTCGGGGAAGGGCCCCTCGAGAAAGAGGGCCGTGAAGCCGAAGTGGGTGCTGGGATGGTGGCGCTTCAGCGTATGGCCGAAGCCCGGCAGCAGCAGGGCGAGGTCGCCCGAGCGGATGACGCCCTCCTCCCGGTCCTCGCCGGTGCAGACACGCACGGCATGCGTAGGCTGCAGCAGGGTCCACGCATCACGCGAGGGCAGCAGCTTCGCGGGGACGGGATCCCGCTTGAGGAGGGCCAGTTTCAGCGGTCCGCTGGTGAAGGTCTGGAGATTCTTGGCTTCTGATTCGGTCATGGTGGGGGAAGAAATAGACATACCCATCGGGGTGCCCAGGAAGGATGACAGGAAATCTTCCTTCCGGGCATGGAAATTTAACAAACTCCCCGACTATCCCCTGGCCAGCGCCGATTCCAGGCTCCGGAAGATCCCCAGGCCACCCGTGGGGCCCAGGCGGGGATCCACGGCCCGCTCCGGGTGCGGCATCATGCCCAGCACGTTCCCGCGGAGGTTCACGATGCCCGCGATGCCATTCATGGCGCCGTTGGGCACATGGGACTCGCCGATCTCACCTGAGGGAGAGCAGTAGCGGAAGGCCACGCCGCCCCGGGCCTCCAGGTCCGACAGGTCGGCAGGCTCCAGGGTGAAGTTGCCCTCGGCGTGGGCGATGGGCACCCGGAACACTTCGCCGGCCTTCATCGCGGCGGTGAAGGGCAGGTCGGTCCGCTCCACCCGCAGGTGGACTTCCTGATGGATGAACCGGAGGGTGGCGTTGCGCAGCAGGGCGCCGGGCAGCAGCTGGGCCTCGCAGAGGATCTGGAAGCCGTTGCAGACGCCCAGCACCAGGCCCCCCTGGTCCGCGTGGCGCTTCACGTCGGCCATGACGGGTGCCAGGGCCGCGATGGCGCCACAACGCAAGTAGTCGCCATAGCTGAAGCCGCCGGGGATGAAGACCAGATCGGTGCCTTCGGGCAGGCGGGTCTCCTGGTGCCAGACGGGGATGGTGTCCCACCCGAACACCGTGCCGCAGGCATGGAGGGCGTCGTGGTCGCAGTTGGAGCCGGGGAAGACCGGCACGGCCACCCGCATCAGAGCACCTCGATGGAGGCCTTCTCCATCACCGGGTTCACCAGCAGCTTGTCGCACATGGCCTGGGCCTTGGCCTTCACATCGGCGGGATCGGTGCCCGGGACGTCCATCTCGATGAGCCGGCCGATGCGGACGTGGTCCACCGCGAATCCGAAGCCGTGGAGGCCCTGCTCCACCGCCTTGCCCTGGGGATCCAGGATCCCCGGCTTCAACTGCACCGACACGCGCACCTTCATGGCCCCTCCGCGCCTCCAGTGTAACCCGGAAGGCCCGTCAATCCTCGCCGTTCCAGCGGTGCGCCTCGAGATCCAGGTTGCCCTGGTCGTCCACCGCGATGCCCTCCTCCCGCAGGCGGCCGATCTGCTCCATCGCCCCCCACCAGCGGCCCCGGCTGGGCACATAGCCCCGGGTGTTCACCACCCGGTGCCAGGGCAGCTCCGTGCCCTCGGGCAGGCCGGAGAGCACCATGCCCACCTGCCGGGGTCGCTGGGGGAAGCCCGCCAGCAGGGCCACTTGCCCGTACGATGCCAGATGCCCCTCGGGAATCCGGGACACCACCGCCAGCACCGCGGTGCGGAAATCCCCGGGGGGGGCGATGCGCCGGCCGGGCCGGTTCGCGGGGGCCCTGCCCACCCGTCAGGCCTGGACGCCGGGACGCTGGTCGGCGGGCACGCGGGTGCGGAAGCCGCCCTCGTAGCTGTGCCAGTGCCCCAGGGTCTCCTCGGGGTAGGCCCAGCACCAGTAGCCGTCGCCGGAATCGAAGTCCACCAGCCAGAGGCCCTTCACCTCGGCCTCCAGATCCTGCATGGCGTGCTGCCAGCTCTGCACGAGGGTCTGGAGCCGCTCCCGCAGGGCCTCGGTCCGGGTCTCGTCCTTCTGGTCTTCGGCCTCGCGCAACTCCTCGGCGAGGCTGGCGGCCAGGCTGTACACCGGCTCCGTCATGGCCTTCACCTGGGGCATGAGCGCCTGGGCTTCCTCGAGGGTGAAAATGCGGCCCATGGTGCCTCCCGTGTCCCATGATAAGCCGTCCCCGGGCCCGGTGCCGCCGGGGGGCGGCTAGGATGAATCCATGCGGTTCGTCCCCCTCATTCCCTCCAGTCACGACCCCGCGCCCTGGCTCGGCCTGGGGCCGGTGGCCCTGCGCTGGGAGGGGGAGGCCGATCCCCGGTGGGAGGCGGAGGCCTTCCGCGGGCTGCCCATCCACACGGTCCATCTGCCGGGGGCGGCGCCGGTGGTCGAGGCGCTCTCCGTACTCCAGCGGCGGAACCTGGGCCCGGACTTCCTGGTGGTGCCCGTGGCGTGCCCGGCGAACCGCGAGGCGGGCTTCCGCTTCCTGGGCGACCTTGAGGCCCTCCTGGAGGCCACCGCGGGTCGGGGGGTGAAGCTGGCCCTGCGCCTGGAGACTGGCGCCACGGCAGCGGTGCTGGAGCTCCTGCGCCAGGCCCGGTGCGAGGCCGTGGGCTTCTGCTGGCACGCCGGCGGTGAGGACCTGGAGGCCCTGGCGGACCGCCTGTGGACCGGTGTCTGCGCACCCGGAGCCGACCTGCGTCCCTTGCAGCGCCTGGGGTACCGCTGGGACATGGCCCTGCCCGCCGCCGATCCGGCTGTGTTCCGCGACCAGGCCGAGGCCCTGGCGGCGGCCCACCCCCCCGTGCTCTTCCCGGCGGAGCTGCCGGCCACGGCCCTGGGCCGCCCCGTGGTGCCCGATCCGGACGTGGTGCTGGGGAAGCACTGGGACCGGTCATGAGCGGCCCCCTCCTGGTCGTCGCCGGCGAGGACTCCGGCGACCTGCATGGCGCCGAGCTGCTGCGGGAGCTGAAGGCCCGGCAGCCGGGTCTCCGGATCATCGGCGTGGGCGGTCCCCGCATGAGCCCCTACCTCGATCGCAAGCTGGCGGACGTGAAGGATCTGGCCGTGGTGGGCTTCGTGGAGGTCCTCAAGCACCTTCCATCCCTCAACCGGCTCTTCAAGGGGATCCTCGCCGCCGCGGAGGAGGAGGGCATCGCCGGCGCCCTCCTCATCGACTACCCGGGCTTCAACCTGCGCCTGGCGAAGGCCCTGCGGAAACAGATGCCCGGGATCGGCCTCCACCAGTACGTCTGCCCCCAGGTGTGGGCCTGGAAGAAGGGCCGCATCCCAGAGCTGGGGCGCACCCTGGACACCCTCTACTGCCTCTTCGACTTCGAGCCGGCCCTCTTCGCGGGCTACCCGGTGGACGCGCGGTTCGTGGGCCATCCGCTGGTGGAGGTGGTGAAGCCGGAATGCGACCGCGCGGCCTTCTTCGCGCGGACGGGGCTCGATCCCGCCTGGCCCGTGGTGGCCCTGCTGCCCGGCAGCCGGAAGGGCGAGGTGGCCTCCCTGCTGCCGCCCATGGCCGAGCTGGTCCGCTGGTGGGCCCACGAGCGCCCCACGGTCCAGTGGGTGCTGCCCGTGGCCTCCACGCTGGATCCCGCCTTCGTGAAGGCCCACCTCGGCCCGGCGCCCGTGCTGCTCCTGAAAGGCCTCCCCTACGCCGCCCGGGCCCATGCCGACGCGGCCCTGGTGGCCTCGGGCACCGCCACCCTGGAGACGGCGCTGCTGGGCACCCCCTTCGCCATCCTTTACAAGCTGAATCCCCTCACCTACCAGATGGCGAAGCGGGTGGTGAAGCTGCCCCACATCGGCCTCGCCAATGTGGTGGCGCGGCGCGAGGTGGCGCCGGAGCTGCTCCAGGCGGAAGTGAATCCCGGGCGGCTGGCGCGGGAACTGGCCCGGCTGCTGGATCCCGCCGAGGCCCCGCGCATCCGTGCGGCCCTGGGGGAGGTGCGGGGCCACCTGGGCGAGCCCGGAGCCGCCGGGCGGGTGGCGGAGCACCTGATCGCCAGGCTCTAGCAGGGAGACTCCCCGCGGACCGGGGAAGGGATTACCGTGGGGGAAGCTTCCGATCCCCATTCTGTCCTTTGATCCGGGCCCGACGGCCCGGCCTGCCCTTGTCGAGGTGAACGATGCCAAACCGGATTCCAGGCCTCGCGAAGGGGGCCCTCCCCCTCGCCCTCCTCCTGGCCCTGCCGCTGTCCGCGGCCCAGGCCCGGCCCGCCGCCAAGCCGGGCCCCCAGGCCATCGGACCCAAGCCGGACGATCCGCGGCAGGCGAGGCCCGCCGGGAAGAGCGGCGCCCAGGCCATAGGGCCCAAGCCGGACGATCCGCGACAGGCGAAGCCCGCCCAGGCCGCGCCGAAGGCCGATCCCCGCAAGGACGGCGTCAAGCGCTGAAGCCACCTCTCACCGTCGGGCCCGGGTTCCGGCGGCCTGCGCCCCCGGCAGCCGCTGGAGGCGCAGGGGGAAGGCATCATGGAAGACCCGGCGCAGTTCCTCCGGCGCCTTCTTCCAGGCCTGCAGGGCCTGGGCGCGGGTGGGGAAGGTCCCGTAGCAGGCCTGCCACCAGTGGAAGCCATCGCGGCGGACATAGGGCAGCACCATGACCTCCGGCGCCTTCGGACCCGCCGCCCGGGCCACCTGCTTCAGGCCGGCGGCATAGCCGGACACCACCAGGCGCAGGGTCCAGGAGCCGGCCGGAGCCGCGGCCCTGCGCTCGGCGCCCTGGCGGAGGGCCTCGGGCAGATCCTCCATGGCCAGGGGCTTCATGGCCGTCTCGGGGTCCACCAGGTCCCTCTCCGTCAGCACGCGGCGCGGCTCCTCCACCTGGACCTCCAGGCTGTGGGAGACGCCGCCCATCAGGTTGTTCACGCTGAGGGTGTACACCGTGGTCTTCTCGGGGATCACGCCGATGCTGGAGAGGCCGTCCAGCTCGAGTCCGCCGGGATCCAGCCGCACCTTGGCGTCACCCTGGCAGACCCAGCGGAGGATCACCTGCTCTCCGGGCTTCACCACCTTGGCGCTGGCGTCGAAGCTGCACACCATGGCCGGCGCGGGGGCGCCCTTGCCGTGGCCCAGCACCGCGACCTCGACGGTGCGGCTCTGGCCGCCCGCGGCGTTGTTGACGGAGATGGTGTAGCGCGTCGTCTCCAGGGGCGTGACGGTCACCTCGCTCTTGCCGTCCAGTTCCATGCCCCCGGGCTCCATGTGGATCTTGGCGCTGCCTGCGCACTCCCACTTGAGTACGACGGGCTGGCCCGGCAGCACCGCCTTGGCGCTGGCGTCGAAGCTGCACACCCGGGCGGGCTCCCCCAGGGGGAGGTTGGGGACGACGCGGATCTCCGCGCTGCCCAGCTCCGCGCCGCCGGGGCGCGTGTCGAAAAGCCGGTAGGTGGTGGTGTAGGAGGGGCGCAGGGTCACCTGGGCGCGGCCCGGCAGCACCATGCCCCCGGGCTCCAGGCGGACCTGGGCGGCCTTCGGATAGTCCCAGGACAGCAGGGTGCTGTCGCCCGGGCGGATGACCTTCGGCTCGGCCGCGAGGGTGCCGGGCCCCGGCGCCTGGACCAGGCCGAGGACCACGGGGAGGACGAGGGCGGGGAGCATGGGGCGAGTGTAGCGTTCCCGGAACCCTGGACAGGAAGGATAGAATGGCCGGGCACCCGAACCCCGGAAAGGAATGGCGCGCCGATCGGCCTGGGATGGCCGGCGGGCGCGTCCTCCAGTGCTCCCCATGGCCTCCCCGCCCGCCAGTCCGTTCCAGCCCGGTGATGTGGTCGGACGTTACCGGGTGGAGGCCTGCGTGGGCCAGGGCGGGATGGGGCAAGTGTTCCGGGCCTGGGACGCCACGCTGGAGCGCCGCGTCGCCCTGAAGATCATCCGCGCGGACCGGGTCGGCGAGGAGGCCTCGCTCACCCGGTTCCAGCGGGAGGCCCAGATCCTGGCGAAGCTCGACCATCCGGGCATCTGCCGGGTGTACGACTGGCTGGACCATCGGGGCACCCTCGTCATGGCCATGGAGTGGGTGGACGGCGCGCCGCTCTCCGCCGTCCTCAAACAGGGCGCCATGCCGCTCCCGACGGTGGTCCGGCTGCTCCGGGAGGTCGCGCACGCGCTGGCCGCGGCCCATGCGAAGGGGGTCATCCACCGGGACCTGAAGCCCTCGAACATCGTGCTCACGAACGAGGGGACGGCCAAGATCCTGGACTTCGGCCTGGCCAAATCCTTTGAGACCGGGCTGCAGGAAGGGACCGGCGACGGCGCCCCGGGGCCGACGGCCGAAGGGGACGCCCCCACGCTCACGGAAGCGGGTCCCGCGCCGGATCCGGACCCGTCCCTCACCCGGTCGGGGCTGGTGATGGGCACCCGCGGGTTCCTGGCGCCCGAGCTGCTGGCCGGCGGGCCCGCCACGGCTGCTTCCGACCTGTATGCCCTGGGGGTCGTCGCCTCGCTGCTCCTCACCGGCGATCGCCGCGCGGGCGGGGGCCGGGAGGCCGCGACGCCGCACCGGGTGGTCCCCCGCCGACGGACGGGATCCCGGGCCCACCCCCTGGGACCGCATGCCCTCTGGCACTTGATCGACCGCCTGCTCTCGCCCGACCCGGCCTCCCGTCCCACCGCCCGGGAGGTGGTCGCCGCCCTGGACCGCCTGCAGGCGCCCCCCTCGCCGGCCTGGTGGGCCGCCGGGGCCGCCGCCGCCACCCTCGTCCTGGGGGCCCTCGGGCTCTGGGCCTACGGCCGGGGGGCGATCCCCGAATTCTCCCGGGCCCACCAGGCCAAGTTGGTGGTGGTGCCCATCCAGAACCGCACCGGGTCCCCCGGCCTCGAGACCGCAGCCGGAACCACGGCCACAGAACTGCTGGAATACCTCCTGCGGGCCGTCCCGCAGGTGGAGGTGGTCCAGGATTTCTACAGCCGGAGCGGCGCGGCCGAAGCCCGTCCCCGGCTCCAGGCGCGGGACGAGGAGGCGCAAGCGGCCTTCATTCGGCGGGTGGTGGCCCGGACCGGGGCCGATCTCGTCCTGATGGGGGAGGTGGAGCCAGATCCCGGATCGGATCGGATGCGGCTGCGCGTGCGCTTGATGGATCCCGGAGGCCATCCCCGGGTGAGCCGGGAGGTCGTATCCCCGACCTCGACCTTCGAGCCCGGCGCGGCCGTGCCCGCCGTGGCGCGGGAGCTCGGCCGGGCTCTCTCCCCGCTGGGGCCTCCCCGGGGCCTGCCCCCGATCCCTTCGGCGGAGGTGCTTGAGGCCTATGGGCATGGGCTCGAGCGGTTCGTCCAGGGGGACACCCCCCAGGCGCTTCCCCTCCTGGAGAAGGCGGCGCTCGAGGCGCCCGGGTTCCCCCCCGTCGTGCTCAGCTATGCGTCGGCCCTCAACCGGGGCGGCGACGCCAGGGCCCAGCCGGCCCTCCAGTGGGCCCGGTCGGCCGCCCGGCAGGCGGGAGATGGCCATTCGGAGGCGAGGGCCGTGATCGAGATGGCCTTCCGGGCCCGGTCCGAGGCCCGGTCGAACGAGGAGGCCCTGTTCCAGGAGGCCCTCGCCCTGGCACGGGAGGAGGGGGACAAGGATCTCCAGGCCCGCGTGATGAACGAGCTGGGCGTCTATTGGATCAACCGGGAGAACTGGGATGCAGCGAGGAACATGCTCGATCCCGCGCTCGGGATGGCCACCCAATGGGGAACCCGGTGGCTGCGCGGCAGCATCCTGGTGAACCTCGCGAACCTGGCCAAATACCAGGGCCGGGCTGCGGAGGCCCGCCGCCTGTACGAGGCGTCCATCGCCAATGCGGACATCCTCGAGGATTGGCAACTCATCGCCACCACGCGGAACAACCTGGCCATCCTCGATTTCGAGGAGGGGGCGGTGGAGGCTGCGGAGCGCACCTGGCAGGAGGTGCTCCGGATGCGCAGGCTGCATGGCGACCAGCTGGGCGAATGCCGGGTGCAGCTGAATCTGGGCATCGCCGCCTTCATGCAGAAGCGCTTCGACCAGGCGCGGGCCCGGTTCGAGGGGGCCCTGGCCGGGGGCCGGCAGCTGAAAGCGGTCCAGATCCAGGGGCGGGCCCTCTACCGGATCGGGGATGTGCTTCGGGCCCAGGGGCAGCTGGCGCAGGCGACCATCCGGTTGCTGGAGTCCCTGGAACCCCTGAAGCAGGGCGGCACCCCGGCCAACCGGGCCGAGGCCCTGGCGGCGCTGGCGGAGTGCAAGGCCCGCCAGGGGGATTCCGGCGAAGCCGAGCGCCTGATCGAGGAAGCCTGGCGCCTCACCACCCGGGACTGCCCCCAGGTCTGGCGGGCCAGGGCCTGGGTGCAGCACCTGCGCGGGCAGCATCGGGAGGCCCGGGAGTCCCTGGCCACGGCCCTCGCCGCACCCCGGGACAAGGACCCCGAACACCAGGCCGAACTGCAGGCCCTGAGGTCCGCCTGGAGCCGGCGGCCTTGACGGGCCGGGCCCGCGAACCGATGGTGGTGACCCCGTCATTCAGGACGTCCCGCCTTCGAGCGAGGAGGATCCATGACCATGACCAGATCAGCAACGCCCAGGCGGAGGCTCCCACTGAGGCCGGGGCCTCTCTACCCCAGCAGGACCTTCGTGTTCGACCCGGACGATCCGAGGAAAGCCAAAGTCACCCTGACATTCCGGGCTCTGGAGGAATGGGAGATGAAGGGGCCGATGGGGACCAGCCTGAGCTTTCCGGCGGGTACCTATACGCTCAGATTCGTCCGGCATTCCCCTCAATCCCTGGCCCGCCTGACCATCGATCCGGATCCCGGGGGCGGCCGGGTTCCCTGAGGGCCCGGGTTCAGTTCCCCAGGTAGGTGAACCAGAAGCGCACGCCCAGGTACTGCCCTTCGTAGCCCTCGGGCAGGTGCTGGAGCGGGCCGGAGCGGAGGACCGCCATGCGGGCGCTCTCATCCAGGGCGGGGTTGCCGCTGGGGATCTCCACGCGCACGCGGTCGAGGCTGCCGTCCCGGGCGATGCGGAAGTAGATCTGCACGCGGCCCTGCTGGCTGGTGACCCGGCTCCAGTTGCCGGTGATGCGGGTCTGCACCTGCTGCAGATACCACATGAAGGGGAAGTCGCCGTCCACGCCGCCCACGAGGCCCGTGCCGCCCTGGACCCCGGCGGAGGGGTTCAGGCCGGGGATGCCGCTGCCGGCGCCGATGCCGGCCCCGTTGCCCTGGCCCGCGGCACCGGTGACGGGATGGGCGGCGGGGGCCTTGCCCTTGGCGGCCGTGGTGCCCGAGCCCTGGCTGGCGGCCTCGGGGTTGTTGCCCCGGGGCGCGGCCCGGGTGGTCTTCTCGGCGAAGGGGTTCGGCGCCGTGGCGGTGGGGGTGGTGTCGCGCTGCGGGGCCACCTCCTCCACCCGCCGCAGGCGCTCGCCGTTCTTGCCCTCCGCCATGGCGTCGGAGCCGCCGGAGGGCGTGGCCATGGCCGGGGGCAGGTTCACCCAGGTGACCTTCACCTCCTCGGGCTGGTCCGTCCGGCCGTGGGGCCAGAGGAAGAAGGCGCCCAGGGCCACATGAAGGGCCAGGCTCAGCCCGAGCCCCGTGCTCCAGGCCATCTCGCCCAGGCGTGCGCGGCTGCGCAGGTAGCCCTGGAGATCCTGGCTCACGGCTGGGCCGCTCCGGTGTTGGCGGCGAGGGTGGTGGGCCGGACAGGGACATTCGGCGCCGCGGCGGTGACGAAGCCCACCTGGGTGAAGCCCGCGTCGCGGATGACGTCCACCACCTGGATGACGCGGCCGTAGGGCACGTTGTGATCCGCCCGCACCAGCACCGGCCGCTTGCCGCCGGATTGGGCCGCCTGCTTGAGCTGGTTGGCCAGCACGGGCAGGGGCATGAAGGCCTTCTCGAACTGCAGCCGGCCGTCGAAGGTCACGGTCACGGTGAGAGCCTGGCTCTCCAGGTTCCGCCCCGTGCGGCTCTCGGGCAGCTTCACGTCCACGCCCGTGGTCATCATCGGCGCCGCGATCATGAAGATGATGAGCAGCACGAGCATCACGTCGATGAGCGGCGTCATGTTGATGTCGGCCATCGCGCCGCGCCTGGATCCTGGCGTGAACGCCACGGGCACCTCCGGGGAACAGATCCAGGATAGCGCGGCGGCGACCGAACCCACCCGCAAGCGAGGGCGAGGTGTCGCGGATTTCAACGCTGTGGCGACTTGCCGCGCTCCTTGGCGGTGGTCCCTCGCCGGGGATCCGCGGGGGTGGGCGCCGTTTCTCAGTCGAGGCGGGACACGCCGACTGGCATGGATGCCGCTTGCCGGGGGACATCCATCTCCGCAGCCGTCCCAGGGTCTCCTGGAGAACCGATGTCCGCCGTCCTTGAAAGGAGGATCCATGTTCCGTCTGTCCCGACCGGGCCTGGGGGCCCTGGGGCTCATCCTGGCCCTGGGCTGCACGCCGCCTGACTTCTCCCTGCCCACCACCCCCGGATCTGGAGGCGAACGTTCGATCGGTTCGCCCTTGGTGCGCAATCTGGCCCTTCCCAGGAGCCAGGTCTTCCCGAAGGTGGTGGAGGTCCTGCTGGACATGGGCTACCAGGTGCGAAGCGCCAACGCGGACCTGGGCCTCGTGAACCTCTCGCGCACCTGGTACGACGAGACTCTGGCCGCCCACCCCGCGATGTCCATGGAGGCCACGCTGCTGTTCCAACTGGATGGCCGGGGTGGCACGCGACTGCTCATGCTGCCCACCGGGCACTGGAGCGTGGTCAGCATCGGGGGGAAGGAATCCGCTTCTGCCACGGTGACGAGAGCCCAGCCGGCCCTGGAGGACAGGGCGGTCCAGCCCTTCCTGGATGAGCTTGCCCGGCGGCTGGTCGCGCCGTCGTCTTCCAACCGTTGACCGTTCCCCGGAGCCCCCATGCGAATCCTCCTTGGCATCCTCCTCCTCGCCTCCTGCCTGCCGCTGGCGGCCCAGGCGCCGCCGAACCTGCGCCGCGATGCGGCCTCGATCGGTCTGGGCTACGGAACCCAGGGCCCGATGGTCACCTGCATGCAGACCGGCGCCACCTTCGGATGGTTCACGGGGTTCGGCGTGGTTCCCGGAAGGGGATCCACGAACCTCATCGAGCCTGGAGACGGGACGCCCCGCTGGGTCCAGCACAAGGATGGACGGAGCGAGCTGCATCTGGGCCTGGCCTACCGCCTGGACGGCCGCTGGGTCGTGGGCGCTGGGATGGGCTTCGCGCAGGACACCTACGCCTACGACTACAACCCCGGCGCGAATGCGTTTCCCGTCGGTCCGCCGCCCGCCCCGGGGCCCCTCACGGATGACCGCTTCGGCCTGGTCGGGATGGTGGACGTGCGGATCGGGGACAACTGGGGCGTCGAGGTCGTGGGCGGGGTCACCGGCATCGGCCTGGCGGTCACGCGCCGCTTCTAGACCTGCACTGGGGTGACCAGGTACTTCCCCTTCGGATCCCGGCTCACGGTGCCGGCGGGGATGTCGGGGTCGTGCTCGAAGACGCAGACGGTGTCCGTGCCGGCGACCTCGTCGAGCACCTTCTGGCGCTCGTCCACGCAGGTGACGACATCCAGGTCGTACCCCATGACCCAGGCGGGTTGGATGTGGCGGGCGGTGGGGATGAGGTCGGCCAGGTAGACCAGGCGCTTGCCGCCACCCTCGACCACGACGTTCTGGAGCCCGGCGATGTGGCCCGGTGCCGGGCGCACGGAGACCCCGGGCAGCAGTTCGGCGGTGCCGTCCACGGTGTCCAGGAGACCCGCGGCCTCCAGGGGTTCCCAGTTCTGGGGCAGGTAGCTGGCCTTCACGCGCAGGTGGGGGCGCCTGGCGTCCGCCAGATCCCGGGCCTGCACCACGTAGCGGGCGTTCGGGAAGCTGGGCACGGGCCGGCCCATGCCGTCCAGGCGCGTGCTGCCGCCGGCGTGGTCGAAGTGCAGGTGGGTGAGGATGCAGAGGGTGATATCCGCCGGCTTCACGCCGTGCTTCGCGAGGTTGGCGTCGAGGATGCCCCGGCCCTCGAACTTGAAGCGGGCCATGAAGTCGTCGCTCTCCTTGTCGCCGTTGCCATTGTCCACGAGGATGACGTGGCGCTTCCCCCCGACCTCGCCGCGGATGAGCAGGCAGTTGGTGGCCATGGGGATCTGGTTGTCCTCGTCGGCGGGGTAGAGCTTGTGCCATACCACCTTGGGCACGGTGCCGAACATGGCGCCGCCGTCCAGCCGGAAGGTGCCGCCGCCGATGATCTGGACATCCCAGGGACCGAACTGCATGGGGACTCCTGCAAGAAAGACTGGAACCGCGAATGACGCGAATCAGCGCGAAGGGCGGAGGCTGGAGGGTGCAGGCTCTGTTGCCTTCCCGGATTCGCGCGCCCGAAGGGCGATTCGCGTCATTCGCAGTTGGATGTCAGAAGGCCAGGACCTTGCGGGCCGCCGCCAGCACCTTCTCGGCGTTGGGCAGGACGGCGCGCTCGAGGATCCGGTTGAAGCCCACGGGGGTGAACTCCGAACCCACACGCCCCACCGGGGCATCGAGCCAGGCGAAGCACTCGGAGGCACAGATCGCCGCCAGCTCGCCGCCGAAGCCCCCGAAGACCTTGTCTTCGTGGGCGATCAGCACCCGGTGGGTCTTCTTTACGGAGCGGAGGATCGCGTCGGTGTCGAGGGGGCTGAGGCTGCGGAGGTCCACCACCTCGGCGGACTTGCCTTCCTTCTCCAGCTTGGCCGCGGCTTCCAGGGCGAAGTGGACGGGCGTGCCGTAGGCGAGGATGGTGAGGTCCGTGCCCTCGCGGCGGATTCTCGCCTTGCCAAAGGGCACGGCGAACTCGGCCGGCACGAAGGCCTGGGCCATTTTCGCGTTGTAGAGGAACTTGGGCTCCAGGTAGAGGGTGGTTCCCCGGCTGCGCAGGGCCGTGCGGAGCAGGCCCGCGGCGTCGTCGGCGAAGGCGGGTACCACCACGCGGATGCCGGGCAGGGTGGTGAGCCAGCCCTCCACGTTCTGCGAGTGGTAGAGGCCACCGCCGATGTAGCCCCCGGAGGCCAGGCGGATGGTGACGTTGGGGGCGAACTGGCCGTGGGTGCGCCAGTAGTCGTGGCTGCACTCCACGATCTGCTCGGCGGCGGGCCAGATGTAGTCGGCGAATTCCGCCCCTTCCACCACCACGCGGATCCTGTCGTCCAGGCGGGAGAAGCCGTTGGCCGTGCCCACGATGTAGTCCTCGGCGATGGGGGCGTTGAACACCCGCTTCTCGCCGAACTCCTGCTGGAGTCCCTTGCTCACGTTGAAAATACCGCCCTTGTCCTTGTTGGCCATGTCCTGGCCCCAGATGAAGGTGTCCGGGTTGGCGCGGAACTCTTCCTTCAAGGTCTGGTTCAGGGCGGCGATGAGGCTGATGGGATCGCCCGTGGCCTGGTGGAGGCCGTCGGGGAACTGCTCCGACACCCACCCCGCGGGGATCACGAAGTCGTGGATGCTGGCGGGATCCGGATTCGGCGCGGCCATGGCCCGGTCGTGGGCCGCCAGGTAGCGGGCCTGGTTCTCGGTCTCGATGGCCTGGAGCTCGTCCTCCGTGAGGCCGTTCGCCAGGCAGTAGGCGCGGAAGCGGGGCAGGGGGTCCTGGGCCTTGGCGGCGGCCAGCTCCGCCTCGTCCCGGTAGAGCTCGTGCCGGTCGGAGTTGGAGTGGCTGCCGATGCGCACGCAGGTCGCGTAGACCATGGCCGGCCCCTGGCCGCCGCGGACGTAGGCCAGGGCCTCTTCCAGGGCGCGCATGGAATCCAGCAGATCCAGCCCGTCGCACTTGAGGATCTTCAGGTTGGGGAAGCCCCGGAAGTTGTCGCAGATCTGGGCATTGGCGCTCTGGTCCTTCTTGGGCACAGAGATCCCGTAGCCGTTGTCCTGCACCACGAAGACGACGGGCAGCTTCTCCCGGTCCGCGCCGTTGATGCTCTCGAAGCAGTAGCCCTCGGAGAGCGAGGACTCGCCCTGGCTGCTGAAGACCACCGCGTCCTTGCCGTAGTACTTGACTGCCCGGGCCAGGCCCACGGCGTGCTGGGTGTGGTTGCCGGTGAGGCTGGAGACATTCTGGATGCCGATGGCGGGCTTGGCGAAGTGGTTGCTCATGTGCCGGCCGCCGCTGGCCGGGTCCGTGGCCTTGGAGATGCCGTTGAGGATGATCTCCTCCGGCGTGAGCCCGGCGGCGAGGCAGGTCATCAGATCGCGGTAGTAGGGGAAGAGGAAGTCGCGCCCGGCCCGGAAGGCCAGGCCCAGGGCCAGCTGGATGCCGTCATGGCCGGCGCAGGGGGCGTGGTAGGACCAGCCGATGGCCTGCTTCAGGTAGTTGGGGGCCTTGTCGTCCAGCACCCTTCCCAGGTGCATGAGTTCGTACCAATGGCAGAGGTCCTCGCGGCTGGGCGTTCCGTCGGCGCCCATGGCATCCAGGGCCACCTTCACCAGGGTCGGGGTATCCAATGTCACCTCCTGAACCGGGACGGATCCCGGGGTTTCCTGAGCCCATCATCTTCCCATGCCCCTCCGGCGCCGGCCAGTCAGGGTCCCGGCACGGGGGTCTGCTCCAACTGCCACACCAGGGGCAGGCCCTGGTCCCGGGCCTCGGTCATGGCCCGCGAAGCCCGGCGGAGGGCCTCGCGCAGGGACAGGTCCTCGCCCTGGGGATCCCAGAGGGTGCCGCCCGCGGGATGGGTGCCCAGGGTCGCCCGCACCCGGGCCAGCAGGGTGGCCGCACCCTCCGGGGCCGTATGGGGCATCAGGAGCAGGTACTGATCCGACGCCAGCTCCACCAGGAGATCCTCGCCCCGGAGGGCATCGGAGATCGCCTGCATCCGGGCCTTCAGGCCCTTCTCCATGGGCTGGGTCCAGAGCGCCAGGGCCATCTGCTCGTTCCGGCGCCGGGCGAGGAAGACCGTGGCCCGCAGCCAGATCTCGAGGTACCGGCGGTTGGGCAGCCCCGACCGGGCGCTCTGCAGGGCGCTGTCCTGCACCACGGCGCTGCTCAGCTCCAGGGCGTCCTTGGTGGCCTGCAGCTCCTGCTTGAGATGCTCCGCCTCCAGGGTCTTGCCGAAGAGATGGCCCAGGGCCTTGAGCAGGGTGAGGGCCCCGCGCCCGAAGACCCGGGCCTCGCTGGCCTGGACGCAGAGGGTGCCGATCACCTTGTTCCCGTCGCGGAGCGCCACGCCGGCGTAGGCCCGGATGCCCAGGTCCGTCCAGGCCGGGCTCTGCTTCCACAGGGGCTCGGTCAGGGCGTCCCGGACCACCAGGGGCCGCTCGGGATGGGCCATCACCCAGGGGCAGTAGCCCTTCTCGGGATTCTGGAAGATCCGGTGCATGGCCTTCTCGTCGTCGGCGGCCCACCAGAAGACCTCGTGGCCCAACCCCGCCATCCGGGTCAGCATGGCCCGCTCCGCCTGGAGCCGCTCCATCAGGAGCGCCAGGCCATGCTCGAACAGGTGGGCGGGGTCCGCACTGTCCTCCGCCAGCAGGTTGGCCAGCGCCGCCAGATGGTCCACCTTCTTCCGAGCCTGACCGCCCGTCTTGGCCACACAGCCTCCGAGGACATCTCTAGAGTACCCCACTCCGGCGGGGAAGGCCCGGGCGGGCTACCAGCTGATCACGCGGATCGACGGGTCCACTTCCACTCGGCATGGCCTGCGGCCATGGCCGAGGCGCCGTGGGGTGGTTTGGGCCTTGTCCCATCCTGGCTACCAGCTGATCACGCGGATCGACGGGTCCACTTCCTCCTGCAGCATGCCCTCGATGTAGCGGAGGGTGCCGCTGGTGGAGGAGGGGCAGGAGCCGCAGGCGCCGTGGTAGCTGATCTCCAGGGTCTGGCCGTCGAAGGAGATCACCTCGAGGCCGCCGCCATCCCCGGCGAGGCCGGGCCGGATGCGGGTGTCCAGCAGCTCGTGGATGCGGGCCAGCTTCTCGTCCGTGCCGGCGCCTTGGGCCAATCGCGGGCCCTCGCCCGTGGCATCGTCGGGCAGCTTCAGGTCCTCGATGGCCTCGCAGATGGGATCGATGAGATCGCTCCACTCGGCGGAAGACTCCTTGTTCACGGTCACGAAGCGGTCCATGTAGAACACGGACGTCACCTTCCCGAGCCCGAACAGGGCCGAGCCCAGGGGATCGCCCACCGCAGCGCCGAAGTCCTTGAAGGAGCGGGAGCCCGCCTTGAGGACGGCCGGGTTCACCAGGAACTTCAGGGCGTCGGGGTTGGGGGTGGGTTCGATGTTGATGACCTTGGGCATGGACGGCTCCCAGCAAAGTTTACCATTTTCGTCAGGATTTGCGAGCCGCCCTCCGGCGGCCATACTTGGGACCCGGAGCTCCCATGACGGTCCCCAAGGCGCTGCTCAGCTGGTCCAGCGGCAAGGATGCGGCCTACGCGCTGCACCGGCTCCGGCAGCAGGGCGAGGTGGACGTGGTCGGCCTCCTCACCACCCTCAACGGGGCCTTCGACCGGGTGGCCATGCACGGCGTCCGGGAGAGGCTCCTGGACGACCAGGCCGAGGCGGTGGGGTTGCCCCTCTGGAAGGTCCCGCTGCCCTGGCCCTGCTCCGACGAGGCCTACGGGGCCGCCATGGCCGGAGCCTGCGCCCGGGCCGCGGCCGAGGGCATCTCGATGATGGCCTTCGGAGATCTGTTCCTGGAGGATGTGCGGGCCTATCGGGAGGCGCGTCTCGCTGGCACGGGGCTGGAGCCGCGCTTCCCCCTCTGGGGCGCCGACACGGCGGAGCTGGCCCGGGAGATGGTGGCCTCGGGGCTGAAGGCCTCCCTCGTCTGCGTCGACCCCGCGGCCCTGGACGCCAGGTTCGCCGGGCGGGCCTTCGATCCGGCCCTGCTGGCGGACCTGCCCCCGGCCGTCGATCCCTGCGGCGAACGGGGAGAATTCCACACCTTCGTTTGGGACGGGCCCATGCTCGCCCGCCCGGTCCCCGTGGTCGCGGGGGAGGTGGTGGAACGGAACGGGTTCGTCTTCGCCGACCTGGTGCCCGCATGAACGATTCGACGGCCTTCCTGCCCACGGGTGCGGTGCTGATGGACCCGGGCCGGGCTCCGGTGCTGGTCACGGGGGCCACGGGCTACATCGGGGGGCGTCTCGTGCCGCGCCTCCTGGCATCGGGACACCGGGTGCGCTGCCTCGTCCGCAACCCCGAGCGGCTGGCGGGCCGGAACTGGCCCGGGGTGGAGATCGTGCGGGGCGACGTCTCCGATCCGGACAGCCTGGGTTCGGCCCTGGCGGACGTCCACCAGGCCTACTACCTGGTCCACGCCATGGCGGACAAGAGTCCCGATTTCCGGGAGCAGGATCTGCGGCAGGCCCGCACCTTCGCCCAGGTGTGCAGCCGGGGGAGCGTCCGCCGGATCCTCTACCTGGGCGGGCTGGGGGATCCCACTCGGAAGCGGAGCCATCACCTGGCCAGCCGGCAGGAGGTGGGCGAGGCCCTGGCCTCCGCCGGCGTGCCTGTGCTGGAATTCCGGGCCGCCGTCATCGTGGGCAGCGGCAGCGCCAGCTTCGAGATGATCCGCCACCTTACGGAGCGCCTGCCGATCATGGTCACGCCCCGCTGGGTGAACACCCGCTGCCAGCCCATCGGCATCCGGGACGTGCTGGCCTACCTCCTGGAGGCCCTCGACCACCCGGACCTGTCGGGCATCTTCGAGATCGGCGGGCGGGATGTCCTGGACTACCGGGGGATGATGCTGGCCTATGCCGAGGCCCGGGGCCTCCACCGGATCATCGTGCCCATGGACGTGCCCTTCCCGCGGCTGTCGGTCCATTGGGTGGACCTGGTGACGCCCGTCCCCAAGGCCGTGGCGGGCCCGCTGGTGGCCGGCATGACCACGGAGGTGGTGGTGCAGGATCCCCGGGCCCTGTCGGCCTTCCGCGTGCGCCCCATGGCCTACCGCGAGGCCCTGGCCCTGGCCCTGCAGCGGTTGGACGAGGACAACGTGGAGACCACCTGGGCCACGGGCCTGGCCGGCGGCCCGGAGGGGATGGAACTGGGCGCCCACGAGGGCATGCTCCTGGAGCGCCACCACCGCCACGTGAAGGCGAAGCCCGAGGCGGTCTTCCGGGCCTGCTGCGCTCTGGGGGGGGAGGCGGGCTGGCCCGCGGGGAACTGGCTCTGGCAGCTCCGCGGCCTCCTGGACCGCCTCTCCGGCGGCGTGGGCATGCGGCGGGGACGCCGCCATCCCCGCAACCTCCGGGTGGGCGATCCGGTGGACTTCTGGCGGGTGGAGGCCCTGGAACCGGGCCACCTTCTGCGCCTGCGGGCCGAGATGAAGCTGCCGGGCCACGCCTGGCTCCAGTTCCAGGTGCGGCCCGAGGGACCGGGCTCCCGCCTCGAGCAGACGGCCTTCTTCGACCCCCGGGGCCTGACCGGGCTCCTCTACTGGTATTCGGTGCTGCCCTTCCACCGGTTCATCTTCCCCGGCATGGTGCGGGCCCTGAAGCGGCAGGCCGAATCGGGTGTGTGAGAATCGGGGCGGAGGTGGCCCCATGTTCGATGCCCAGCGGGAGGCCTGCGTGGCCGCGGCCCAGGCCGGCGGCCGGGTGCTGCTGGGGTACTTCCGGAAGCTGGACCCCGCCACCATCACCGAGAAGACCAAGAACGACGTGGTGAGCGAGGCCGACCGCGCCGCCGAGGCGGCCATCCACGCCGAGCTGGACGCCCGCTTCCCCCAGTACGGGTTCCTCGGCGAGGAGACCGGGGGCTCCGGGAGCACGGATATCCGCTGGATCGTGGACCCCCTGGACGGCACCCTGAACTTCGTCCAGGGCTTCCCCCACTGGTGCGTGTCCGTGGCCCTGTGGGACGCGGAGGGCCCGGTGGTGGGCTGCGTGCTGGATCCTCTGCGGGACGACTGCTTCCTGGCCGTGCGCGGGGGTGGCGCCACCTGGAATGGCCGGCCCATGCACGTCTCGCAGCAGCCGGGCCTCGACGGGGCCTTCCTGGCCACGGGCTTCGCCTACCAGCTCGGCGACCGCTGGCCCGCCTTCAACGCCGCCCTCAGCCGGGTGTTCCCCCGGGCCAAGGGCATCCGCCGCGCCGGCAGCGCCGCCCTCGACCTGGCCCACACGGCCTGCGGCATCTTCGACGGCTACTTCGAGCTGGGCCTCAAGCCCTGGGATCTCGCCGCCGGCGTCCTGCTCGTGCAGGAGGCCGGTGGGGCGATCACGGACTGGGAAGGCGGGCAGGCATGGTTCGAGACGGGCAACCTGGTGGTGGGGAATCCGGCGGTGCAGCGGGAACTGCGGGAGGGCGTGGGGGCTCCCTTGCCCGGTCTGGATCGGGAAACCGGCGCATCGGCCCAGGCGGCCCCGGCATTCCCGCGTGAGCTTCGGCCTTGATCTGACCGGAGATGGCGAAAGACTCTGCGCCGCTCCACCAGCGGGGCGTCTTCGACCGGACACGTAGCCACGACCGCGTCACTCCGCACCGGCCGCGGGTGCAGTCGACCTGCGGAGCCCAGGATCGTCTGCTGTCCGCCTCCGTCCAGCGGGAATCCTGCGCCTGCTACCGCGTTCTCCGCCAGGGATTCCTCCCATCCGAGGGGGCGGGTGCGGGCCTGACCGGCCCCTGCGGTCGCACCCGGGCCTGCACCGAACTCGCCTGTTCGCATTAACTTCAAGCCTTGGGTTTGTAGGCCACCAAGCGGATTGCGAGTGCTTCTTCGAGCAAAGGAAAACGCATGGGGGTAGGCAGGAGCTTGAACACGAATTCAGCCGTGATTCCTATCTGGTGGAACAGCTGGGTTGGTCTTTTCGGTAACCATGGAATCGTCTTTAACCAGATCACAATTCTGAATTTCTCGAATCCGATGTCCCTCATTAAACCGACGACTTCTCTATACGTGGATTCATTCAGGTGAAAGCCTAGGGCTTCCTTCGCGTTCGGGAATTCGGTTTTGGTGATGTCGTGGGGCCCTGTCAGGCGATTGGGCATTTGAACGAAATACCTCCCGCCCGGTTTAAGGACCGAAAAGGCTTGATATAAGTGTTCTTTAGCATCATCTGGATGAAGATGTTCTAATACATCAATACATGTGCATATATTAAAACGACTTGGTCCAAAATTATCAATCAGATCAGTGGCTGATATTTGTTGGAATTGAACATTTTCAAGCCCCATCTCTTTGGAGATGGTCTGTGATTCCTTGATGCCACTGCTTGATACCTCGACGCCAATGACGGACTTGACGTGGGGCGATAGCATGAAGCAGGTGTACCCACGACCGCTCCCCACTTCTAAAGCGTCATCATCCTTATTTACAAATTTTAAAATCAAGGAGACTGTTTTCGGGGAGGTGCCTGCCGTACGGTCCTCGGGCCGGTCGCTCTTGAACCTCTCCACCGCCAGTTCCGAGACGTTTGAATAGGCTTCGATATAAAGGGCCTTTCTGTCTTGAACGGGGCATTCCCGCAGCCGTTTTGCATATTCGAATTCCAAGGCCTTCCAGCGGCGCCTGACATCTTGCTCTACGATTTGTTTCGTGGAAGCCTTCGGAGGCACCAGATCGGGCTTATTATTGTCTAACACAATACACCACCCTTTGTATGTAGATATTGGTTAATTGTGTCATGATTATTCTTGTTCAATACCACACATGTAGGCACAAATTTATATCTTTAGGGTATGAACGCCGACAATGCCAGGAGTATAGGTTTGATGGCCCAACCAGCAAGTTTGGTTGATGCGACCCCTAGGTGTGCTAATTGGCTTGCCGTGCCCCACCTCCTGGGGCGCGGGTCGATCCGAACCTGGCTGACCGGTCTCCGGCCCCCACCGGGGCCCGGAAGCGACCCGTCCCGGGAATGGAAGCCTCGCGCTCTTTCCCCCGGGTGGTTGGGGCGGGATGGTGCAGGGCCGGCGGGGATCGGGAGGAGCCGTGCCGGGAGCCGGCTTCCTCCGCCCCACGCCGCTTCCTGGTTCGGCTGGTGCCGCCTACCTCGGGTCCGAGCTGTGCCTCGACCCCCGCCTCAATTCCCGGCCATCTGGGCTGTCCTACGCCTCGCCCCTCCGGCTTCCCACCACGACGTAGGTGCAGAGGGCGGTGAGGGCGATGATGGCGATCCACTCGCCTAGGGCACCGCCGGCGGAGGCTTCGCTGAGGAGGGGGAAGCCGTCCGGCCAGCGCATCTTCACCAGGGCTGCGACCACACCCATGATGGCGCCGCCGGCCATGAGGCCGCTGGCGATCAGCACGCCGCGGTTCTCCCGGGCCTTGGCCAGGGCCGGGGTATCGCCGGCCTTGGGGCGGTTCACCAGGTGGGCCAGGATGCCGCCCAGCAGCAGGGGGGTGTTCAGCTCGATGGGCAGGTACATGCCCAGGGCGAAGCCCAGGGCGGGCACGTTCACCATGCGCAGCACGAGGCTGAGCAGCACGCCCAGGCCGAAGAAGTACCAGCGCAGGGGCATGGCGGTGGTGCCGAAAACGCCCTCCAGGATGGCCTGCATGGCGCTGGCCTGGGGGGCGGGCACGGCCTGGCTGCCGAAGCCCTGGTGCGCGAGGATCCACATGGCCAGCCCGGTGAAAATGGCGGCCACGAGGGTGCCCACGAACTTCCAGCCGATCTGGCGGGCGGGGGTGGCCCCGATCCAGTGGCCGATCTTGAGGTCCGTGGCGAAGGCGCCCGAAGCCGCCAGGGCCGTGCAGACCACACCGCCCACCATCATGGTGACGAACATGCCTGGCCCGCCGCGGAAGCCCAGCCGCAGCATCGCCACGCCGGTGATCAGCAGGGTCAGCATGGTCATGCCGGAGATGGGGTTGGTGCCGATGGTGGCAATGGCCCGGGCCGCCACGGGAGCGAAGAGGAAGGCGATGACCATGACCAGGGCGGTGGCCACCAGGGCGGGCACCAGGGCCTTCTGGATGCCGATGCCGAAGCTGAAGAAGAGCAGGGTGAGCAGCCCGGCGATGACCAGGCCCGCGCCGATGAAGGCGCCGCTGAAGCTGCGGTCCATGCGGGGCACGGCCGTGGCCTCGCGGGTGTCCTGGTGCTTCAGGCCCTTCAGGTTGCTGACGATGGAGCGGGCCATGTTGGGCACGGAGGCCAGCACGCCCATGATCCCCGCGCCGGCGATGGCGCCCACGCCGACGATCTTCACGTAGTGCTTGAAGACCTCCTCCGGGCCCATCTGCGCGATCAGCTTGTTGCCCGGGGCCAGGATCAGGGGCACGTGCTCGCCGATGGCGTGCACGGCGGGCACCAGCACGAACATGCTGAAGAAGCTGCCGGCGGCGATGATGGCCGAGTAGTGCAGGCCGATGATGTAGCCGATGCCCAGGGTGGCTGCGCTGTTCAGCAGGTTGAAGCTGAGGAAGCGCCGCTCCAGCGCCTCGCCGATCCAGGCGTGGCGGAGGCGGATGGTCTCGGACATGCCCCGGAAGATGCCCACGAAGCCGTCATAGGCGGCCCCGATGGCCGCAGAGATGGCGAGGGTCTTGGCCTGGTTGCCGGCCTTCTCGCCCGTGACCAGGATCTCCGTGGTGGCGGTGGCCTCGGGCCAGGGGAAGATCCCGTGGTTCTCAATGTAGAAGTGGTAGCGGAGGGGCACCAGGAACAGGATGCCGAGGCTGCCGCCCAGGAAGCTCACCAGCACCACCTGCCAGAGGTGGGGCTGGACGACGCCGCTGCCGGGGATGGCCGCCAGCATGTAGAGGGCGGGGATGGTGAACACGGCCCCGCTCACCACATGGCCGCTGTTCGCGCCGATGCTCTGGATGATGACGTTCTCCAGGATGGTGTTCTTGCGGGGGAAGAAGCGGCTGAGGCCCACGGCCAGGATGGCGATGGGGATGGCGGCCTCGATGCCCTGGCCCACCTTCAAGGCCAGGTAGGCCGCGGCCATGCTGAAGATGGCGCAGAACAGGAGTCCCAGGGCCACGCTGCGGGGCGTCACTTCCGGCACGCCGGTTTCCGCAGTCACCAACGGGATGTAGCGCTCGCCGGGATTCAGGGGCCGCCGGGCGTTCTCCGGCAGGCCGTGGATCGCCTCGCTCGCGGGCTCGTGGGACATGGGGACTCCTGGGGTGGGGTATCCGACAAAGGTACTACCGGTTGGGGCCCGGGGGCAGGCTCAGGCTTCCACCTTCTCGCGGCAGCTATCCCAGTACAGGCCCCAGGCCAGCAGCAGGAAGACGGCCAGGCCGATCCAGTTGCCCCAGGCGCCCACGAAGGCACCGAAGCCCCCCCAGGCGGTGACGTCCGGGATCAGGTGGACGTGGGCGGAGTCCTCGATGAACTTGAGGAAGGCCGCGAGGACACCCACCAGGGCACCGCCCGCGATGAAGCCCGAGGCGATGAGGGTGCCCTTCTCGTGCCGCGCCTTCGAGAGCGCTGGATCCTGGGTGGACCGCTGCACGAACCACGCCACGGCCGCGCCCAGCACGAGCGGGGAGTTCAGCTCCATCGGAAGATACATGCCCATGGCGAAGGCCAGGCCGGACACGCCGCACATCTCCACCGCGGCGGCGATGACGGCGCCGATGACGTACATGAACCAGGGCGCGCCGGCGCCGCCGAAGACACCCCTGAGCACCGCAGCCATGGCGTTGGGCTGGGGCGCGGGCAGGGGATGGGGGTGGGCGGCGCTGGGGGAGAACCCGTACACCTTGGCCATGAGGAGGATGACGGCGGTGGTGGCGAGGGAGGCCGCCACGCTGCCCACGATGTTGCTGACCTCGATGGTGCGGGGCGTGGCGCCCAGCCAGTAGCCGATCTTGTACTGGGTGACCAGGGACCCGGCCATGGAGAGGGCCGTGCAGACGACGCCGCCCACGAGGAGCACTTGGAGCATCCCGCTCTTGCCGGCGAGCCCCAGGGAGGCCAATGCCACCGCCGTGACGATGAGGGTGGTGAGGGTCATGCCGCTGATGGGCGTCACGCTGATCATCGCCACGGCCCAGGCGCTCACGGCCACGAACAGGAAGGTGATGACCAGGGTCAGGGCCGTGGAGATGAGGGCGAGGTTCGTGCTGCCCGGAGTCCCCGCCAGCACGGAGAAGCGGAAGTAGAGGAGGATGGCGAGGGAGACGCCCAGGATGCCCAGGAGGTTCACGCTCATGGGCATGGCCCGGTCCGTGCGGACATCCTCCGCCTGCTTCGCGCCGCCCTTCAGGAGGTGACCGATCTCGCCGAAGGCCTGTTTCGTGGCCTTCCCGATGACGGGGGACATCTTCAGAATGGAGATGATCCCCGCCGCGAAGATGCCCCCGATGCCCACGGGCCTGACGTAGTTGGCGAAGATGACATCGGAGGACATGGTGCCGAGAGGGGGGGCGCCGACGGAGATGGCGCCCGGGATGAACTGGCCCAGGTGGGCGAAGAGGGGCACCAGCACCAGGAAGCTGACCATGCTCCCCGCCATGATGATGGCCGCGTACCGGATGCCCATGATGTAGCCCAGGCCCATGACCGCCGCCGCCGTGTTCATGGAGAACACCGCCTTGAACCGGGCGGTGAAGCCGTTCAGGACTCCGATGGAGGCGGTGCTGAAGTTCTCGGCCCAGCCATGCATGGCGGGGCCCACGAAATCGAAGATGGCGGCGGTGATGGCGGAGTAGGTGAGGACGATGGCGCTGTGGCCGCCGCGCTTTCCGGCCATCAGGATCTCGGTGGTGGCAGTCGCCTCGGGGAAGGGCAGCTTGCCGTGGAGATCCCGCACGAAGTAGCGGCGGAAGGGGGCGAGGAAGAACACCCCCAGGATGCCGCCCAGCAGGGGCACCAGGAAGATCTGCCAGAAGCTGGTCTTCAGCTCCAGGATGTGGACGGCGGGCATGACGAAGACGCTGCCCCCGGCGATGATGCCGCTGGTGGCGCCGATGGCCAGGATGTTCACGTTCTCGAGCAGGGTGGACGCCCGGCTCTTGAGGAACTTCACGGCGAACACGGAGAAGCCCACCGCCAGGATCGAGATGGGGATGGCGCTCTCGATGCCCTGGCCCAGCTTCAGGGCGATGTAGGTGGCGGCGGCCGAGAACATCACGGACCAGAAGAAGCCCGAGGCCACGCTGCGCACGGTCACTTCGGGCGGATGCAGCCCGGCCGGAACCACCGGCTGGTAGGCCTCGCCCTCCGTCAGTTCCCGGAAGGCGTTCTCGGGGAGGCGCAGGCCGTCCTGGTTCGTCTCATCGCTCATGGTTCACCGTGTCGATCCGGAGGTGGCAGGAGGCAGGCGCACGGAAGGCCGGGCCGGGACGGCCGCGGGTTCTCCATGGGGGGCTTTCAGGCGGGGTACTTTTCAAGAACCCCCTGGACCACCCGGCGCGACAGGCCGTGGTAGCCGGGGCTCGCGGCGGCGAAGATTTCCCGGGCCAGGGCCCGGGTGCGGGCATGGCCGCCCAGGGCGCCGTAGAGGGGGCGCAGGTACTTCATGCGGCCCACCTTCATGAGCACCTCGCGGATGCGGGGGAAGGCGGGTTCGTAGTCGGCGGCGGCGGCGAGGCTCAGCCACTCGACGAGGATCTCGTAGTTGCCGCGGCCCATGAGGGCGAGGTGCTGGTCCAGCCAGGCGCAGTCCGCCTGCGTGACCTGACGGGGCAGCTTCTGGAGGTACACCAGCAGCTCCGCGGGGGTCCAGGCGCCGATCTGGTCGGGCGTGGGCCGTCCCCCCTCCGCCCAGCGTTCCGCCAGGGCCGACAGGCGGTCCAGCTGGCCGCTGCGGAACACGGGGGCCGTCTCGGGCAGGCCCGGCTGGTGGAGGTAGGCGTCGGCCCCCACGGCCGCGAGCGCCCCGGGGAGCTGCTGCTCCACGAAGGTGCAGAACTGCTCCGTGGTGATCGAGGTGAAGCGGAAGGCGTCCATGTAGTCGCGGAGGAAGCGGTGGAAGCGCTCCTCGCCCACCTCCCGCTCCAGGGCCGCCACCAGCCGGGCGCCCTTCTCGTAGGGAATACTGGAGAAGGCATCGTCCGGGTCGATGCCCTCCAGGTGCAGGCGCAGGACGGTGAGGTGCGGCTCGTCCTTGAACCGGTCCAGGCTCTCCTCCAGGGCGTTCTGGCCCATGGCCCAGCCCAGGGCCTCGGCCTCGGTGCCGTGGAGGATGCGCAGGATGCGGCGTTCCGCCCACACGGTGAAGCCCTCGTTCAGCCAGAAGTGCTCCATGCTGGCGTTGGTGACCAGGTTGCCCGTCCAGCTGTGGGCCAGCTCGTGGGCCACCACGTCCACCAGGCTGCGGTCCCCCGCCAGGAGCGTCGGCGTGAGGAAGGTCATCCGCGGGTTCTCCATGCCCCCGTAGGGGAAGGAGGGCGGCAGCACCAGCATGTCGTACCGGTCCCAGGGGTAGGCCCCGAAGAGGCCCTCGGCCTTGACGATCATGTCCTCCACACCGGCGAACTCCCAGGCGGCGGAGGCCACCGTCTCCGGCTCGGCCCACACCCTGCTGCGGGGGCTCAGATCCCGGGATTCCAGCCGGCCCACGGCGAGGGCCAGCAGGTAGGTGGGGATGGGCTGGGGCATGGCGAAGCGGAAGGCATGGCGTCCGGGCCCGGCCGGGGCGTCGCCCGCGGGACCCGCGGACATCACGGCCGTCAGCCCCTCGGGCACGGTGACCTCGGCCTGGTAGGAGACGCGGACCACCGGCGTGTCCTGGCAGGGCACCAGGGTGCGGGCGTGGATCTGCTGGCACTGGCTGAAGAGGAAGGGGGCCTGCTTGCCCTCGGTCTGCGCCGGGTCCAGCCACTGGAGGGCCATGGCCTCCGGGGAGGTGAGGTACTGGACGGAGACCTCCCGGGTGTCCGCGGGCAGCGTCAGGCGCAGGCGCCGGCCCAGAATGGCATCCTCCTCCCCCAGGCTCCAGGGGATGGGGCCCTGGCCGGGCACCTTCGCCGAGAGGATCTCCAGCCCCTTGGTGTCCAGGTCGAGTTCGCCCTGGACGGCGTCTCCGAACTCCAGCGTGGCTTCGCCCTCGATCCGCTTCCGCCCGAAGTCCACCCCCAGTTTCAGTCGCAGCCGCCGCGTCTTCGGCTGGGAGGACTCGTAGAAGGAATGGGGATCGGGGCGGTGCATGGGGACTCCGGAGGGACCAGCCATTATCCATGGGGTCCCCGGGGGGGCGAGGGTGACCTTGGGCACGAAGGGCGGGCGCCCTGGCGGGCGGTCCCAATTTCTTGGCGGGCCTCCCCAGAGAAGGGAAGGAACCGGCCCCCTACTCCTCGTCCGCCGCCAGCCCCTCCACCTTCTTCATCTCGATGACCGGGCCGTGGTCTTTCACGATGCGGCGGTACCAGGCATCGGGGTAGCGCGGGAAGGTGACCTTCCCCTGCTCGTCGCGCACGTTGCCGTCGAGGTACTTCCAGATGAGGAACTGCCCCAGCTTCTGCCAGCGGGCCACCACTTCGGCGGTGGCGTCGGCGGCCCGCTTCGTCAGGAAGTCCCTGGCCAGGCCCGGATCCTCCTTGAAGAGGGCGAGGGCGCGGCGGTCCACGTCGGGCTGCTCGGCGGTGAAGCGGCCCTCGAAGCCCCGCTGCACCTTCTGGACGTCCTGGATCATGTCGCTCCAGCGAGTGTAGGTGTAGTTGCTCACGAAGTTGAAGGTCCAGAAGGCGCTGTCCCAGCTGAACTCGCTGAAGTTCCCCGTGCCCTCCGCGAAGGCGCGGGGCGGGGCCTGGACCCCGCAGGAGATGGGCACGTAGCAGGTGGTGTAGGTGTCATCCACGCCGAACCAGAGCACGCCCCCCACGGGGGCCGGCAGCCAGGACCGGCTCTGGGCCACGAAGGAGAAACCCGTCTGCTGGGTGCTGATGGCCCGCTCGTGCAGGTACTCCTGGCCGTCGATCTTCCAGGTCATGGGCCGCCAGCGGTAGGGGCAGGCGAAGGGACCGGCGCCCACGTCCTTGGTCATGTCGAACTCGGTGCCTTCGAAATGGTCGCGCATGAGCTCCATGGCGTCCCGAACGTCCAGCTTGTGGTCGGGCCTGATGCAGAGGGGCAGGGGCTTGGCTCCCTTCACGGCCTTCACGTAGTCGATGGGGAGGTCCTGGCTCGGGGCGGCGCGGCGGAAGATGCTCCAGACCCGGGCCTCGCAGAAGCGCAGGGCGCCGACGCTGAGGGGTGCGTAGGTGTCCGCGAAGCTGAAGTCCCTGTCCTCGCCCTTGAACCAGCCATGCGCCCGGGCGAAGGGGATGAGGTCCCTGCTGTACAGGGCGTTCTTCGGATCGTGGAGGGGAAACTGGCGGATGCGGGACTGGTTGGCGTGAGCGCTGATGGTGCCGTCCGGCAGCCGGTAGGCCACCCACAGGGCGCCCTTCTGGCCCTTGCCCTTGCCGATCATCTCCAGGATCCAGGCCTCGTCGGGGTCGGCGATGGAGAAGCTCTCTCCTTCGGAGGCGTACCCGTAGGTCTCGGCCAGGTTCGCCATCACATCGATGGCCTCGCGGGCGGTCCTCGCCCGCTCCAGTGCGATGTAGATGAGGCTGCCGTAGTCCACGATGCCGCTGGGGACCTGCAGCTCCTTCCGACCCCCGAAGGTGGTCTCGGCGATGGCGAGCTGGTGTTCGTTCATGTTGCCGACGCGGGTGTAGGTCACCGGCGCCTCGGGGATGCGGCCCAGGAACTTGCCGGTGTCCCACTCGACGATGTCCCGCATCTCGCCGGGCAGGTGGGTGCCGCCGCGCTTGAAGTAGAGCTCGCCGTAGAGGGTGTGGCTGTCCGCGGCGTAGGTGATCATGGTCGAGCCGTCCTTGCTGGCTCCCTTGGTGATGAGCAGGTTGGTGCAAGCCTCCAGGGCCGCGCCCGCGCTGAGCAGGATGGCGAGGAGGGCGAGGGGGCGGATGCGCATGGAACTCCCTGGGATCGGGCTGGCGGCCTGATTCCAGTGTAGAAAAGGCCGCCCCGGATCCGGGGCGGCCTTTGGTCACAGATGCCCGGGTCCGGGCTACCAGATGGCGGTGCGGGCCTGGCCGGCCGGGGGCTCGGCGCAGCCGAAGGCCTTCCGGAACTCGGGGAAGTCAGCCACGGGGCCGATCACCCGCCAGCGCACGGGGGAGTGCACGTCGGTGGTGACGCCCAGACGCAGGGCCTCTGGGCGCTGGTTGGTGCGCCAGCCCTGGGCGAAGGCGATGAAGAACCGCTGGTCCGGCGTGAACCCGTCGATGGGCTTCAGGTCCTTCCCCTGGGTGGCGAGCTTGAACGCCTCGTAGGACACGCGCAGGCCGCCGATGTCGGCGATGTTCTCGCCGAGGGTCTGCTTGCCGTTGATGTGCAGGCCGGGCAGCACCTCGAAGGTGTCGTACTGCTTCACGATGTGGTCCGCGCGGGCCTCGAAGCGCTTGGCGTCGTCGGCCGTCCACCAGTCCTTGAGGTTGCCCTGCCAGTCGTACTGCCGGCCCTGATCGTCGAAGCCGTGGGTCAGCTCGTGGCCGATGGTCGAGGCCAGGGCGCCGTAGTTGGAGGCATCGTCGGCCTTCTCGTCGAAGAAGGGCGGCTGCAGAATGCCCGCCGGCAGCACGATCTCGTTCATGCTGGGGTCGTAGTAGGCGTTGTTGGTCTGGGGCGTCATGTGCCACTCGTCGCGGTCCACCGGTCGGCCGAGCTTGGCCATCTGGCGGCGGAACTCGAAGGCGGCGGCGGCCTGCACGTTCAGGACGTAGGGGCGGCGTGAAATGCCCAGCCGGCTGTAGTCCCGCCAGCGGTCGGGATAGCCCACCTTGGCGCGGATGGCATCGAGCTTCTTGAGGGCCTCCTGCTTGGTGGCCTCGCCCATCCAGTCGGCAGCGAGGATGCGGGCCCGCATGGCCTCCTTGTGGAAGCGGACCATCTCGAGGACCCTGGCCTTGGCCTCGGGGCTGAAGGCGGCCTTCACGTAGAGCTGGCCCACATCGAAGCCGAGGGCGCGGTCGGTGGCGTAGAGGACGCGCTTCCAGCGGGGCTTCAGCTCGGTGGTGCCGGAGAGGGTCTTGCCATAGAAGGCGAAGTTCTCCTTCACGAAGGCCGAACCGAGATACGGCGCCGCGGCCCGCAGGACGTGCCAGCGGAGGTAGGTCTGCCACGTGGCCACGGGCTCGGAGGTGAACAGGGCGCCCAGGGCCTTGTAGAACTCGGGCTGGCCCACGAGCACGTCGGCCTGGGAGGCGGGCAGGCCCACCGCCGCTGCATAGCCGGCCCAGTCGAAGCCGGGTGCCAGCGCGGCCAGATCCTTGCGGGCGATCTTGTGGTAGTTGGCCTGCGGGTCGCGCAGGTCCACCAGGGTGCGGGAGGCTTGGGCCAGCTTCGTCTCGAGGGCCATGACGGCCTGGGCCTCTGCCCGGGCCCGGGCGGGCGCGTCCCCGGCCAGCGCGAAGATCCGGCCCATGTGGGCCACGTAGGCCTGGCGGATGGCCTCAGCCTCCTTGCCGGGGCGCAGGTAGTAGTCGCGCTCGGGCAGGCCGAGGCCCCCTTGCCAGAAGCTGGCGATCATGGCCGAACTGTCCTTGTCGTCCACCTGGACACCGAAGCCGAAGCCCGCGTGCACGCCCTGGGTCTGGAGCCGGCCGATTTCTGCCACGAGATCAGCCGGGGTCCTGACGGCGGCGATGGCGGCGAAGGCCGGGGCGAGGGGCCGCAACCCCGCCTTCCCGATGGCGGCCTCATCCATGCCGGAGGCGTAGAAGTCCCCCACGCGCTGGGCGGCGGTGCCCTTGGGGCCGCCCGTCCGGGCGGAGGTCTCGAGGATGCGCTTCAGGATGGCCTCGTTCCGCTCGTCGATCTCCTGGTTCACGCCGTACGAGGCGTACTCGCCGGGGATGGGGACCTTGTCGAAGGCGCCGTCGGCGTAGGCGTAGAAGTCCCTGCAAGGGGAGGCGGCGGGGTCGATGTAGGTACGGTCCACACCGAGGATGGGTTTGGGAGCCGCGGCGACCAGGGGCGCCGCGGCCAGGGCCAGGGTCAGGAGGGTTCTGGACAGGTTCATGGGGCTTCCGGAGAAAGGGACGAGCCCGGGGAAGGGGCTCCGGGCTCGTCGCGGGTCGGTTCGATCGGGCCCTACCAGATGGCGGGGCGCAGCTTCTCGTCGCGCACCATCGCGCTGCCGTTGGCGCAGCCCCAGGCCTGGAAGAATTCCGGCAGGTCGCTCATGGGGCCGATGACGCGCTCGACGCCGGGGCTGTGGGGATCGGTCTTCAGCCGCACGGACAGGGCGGCGGGGCGGATGTGGTTGCGCCAGATGCTGGCGGCGCCCAGGAAGAAGCGCTGCTCGGCGGTGAAGCCGTCGATCTTCGCGGGCTCGGGCTTGCCCTGGAGGCTCTTCCTGAAGGCCGCATAGGCGATCTTCATCCCGCCCAGGTCGGCGATGTTCTCGCCCAGGGTGAGCTTGCCGTTGACGTGCTCGCCCTTGAGGGGCTCGTAGGCGTCGTACTGCTTCACCATCAGGTCGGTGCGGGCCTGGTAGGCCTTGCGGTCCGCCTCCGTCCACCAGTTCTTGAGGTTGCCGTCGGCGTCGAACTGGCTGCCCTGGTCGTCGAAGCCGTGGGTCATCTCGTGGCCGA
>MTLD01003016.1_pt2 | contig 31791 bp, 45 predicted proteins | sample 1982471 | NCBI WGS metagenome assembly MTLD01 (sample SAMN05712604, study PRJNA340218) | biofilm metagenome | isolation source: sample SPM anode biofilm adapted to -50 mV | place: USA | collected 2012-02-03 | reverse complement strand
CCTCGGCAGGTATTGGCTCGCGAGCGCCGGTGGCTCCGCCATCGCCGCCGCCACGCCCTCCCTGATCATGCGTTGCGCGACATTGGGATGCACCGAGATCGACGCGTTCCCGACGCCCCTGCTCACCGCCGCGGTACGGATTCCCCAGCCCATACCCTCGGCGAAAGCGCACAACGCCTCGTCGCCCGAGAGGAAAAGCACGGGCACCTTGAGCGAGGCGGCGGTATAGGCGTTGATCAAGAATTCGCTCGCCTGCACGCCGTTTATCTTCACCCAGACGTTCCCGCCGTTCATCGTGTGCGCGAGCGGATTCCCGTCGGAGCCGGCCGGCGAGTGATAACCCGTAAAAAGCACGCCCTCGAAGCTCGAGTCGAGCCCGGCCATCATCACTTGCGGATCCCTCGTCCAGGAGCGCAGGATGCGCGCCCGCTCGGGAAGGCGGGAGGGATCGATGTTCCTGCCGCTGCTGTGGGCGTCCTTCACCAGGATGTCCTCCGCCCCCGCCGCGATCGCCGCCTCGCAGGCGGCGGCGACTTCCTTCGTCATCTCGGCGCGGAAATACTCGCCCTGCGCCTCGCCGAGTTCGGTCTCCTTCCAATCGGCGATGCCGCAGGTGCCTTCGATGTCAGCGCTTAGGAACAGCTTTTTCATGATGTCGAACCTCCGATGTCAAAGTTTGATCGCCCTGGTGGCGATGAACGTGTCGATATAGGGATCGAGCAGGTCTCCGCCCGCGGAATCCTCGAAGAATCCGGTCAAGGCGAATCCCGCGTCGAGCTGGCCGCCGATCAGGTCGGCGAGCGGGTGCCCGAATTCCAGGGCTTCGTTCGCGGCCATCCTCGAGGCGAGAAGTTCCGGCGGAAGTTGCGCGATATCGGAATAGGGAATTTTATATCGCACGCTCAGCGTCCCTTTCCGATCCCATTCCTCGAGATCGAAAATATAGAGCAGCGGGTTCAGGAACCCCGCCAGGAGGACGCCGCCCTTCCGCAGCACCCTCGCGCACTCCCTCCAAACCGGCTTCACGTCCTCCACGAAAATATTCGATACGGGATGGAAAATCAGGTCGAAGCTGCCGTCCGGGAATCTGGACAAGTCGGCCATGTCGCCCTGTTCGAGCTTGATGTCGAGCCCTTCGCGCTCCGCAACCATTCCATCGGCCGCCAGCTGCGCCGGGCAATTGTCGAAAACGGTCACCCTGGCGCCCGCGGCGGCGAAGATCGGCCCCTGCTGTCCCCCGCCGGAGGCGAGGCAGAGCAGGTTTACGCCTCGCAGGTCGCCGAACCATCCGCGCGGAACCGGCTTTATCGGCGTCAACAGCACCGACCAGTCGCCCGACCGCGCCGCCGCCACGAGCTCTGGCGATACGGGGAGCGTCCATTTGTTGCCTTCGGCGACTTCCTTGGTCCAAGCCTTTCTATTATAGCTGACGATATCCACGAAATTCTTCCTCGCATGCGTGCTGGCGCATAGTATACACGCGGACGGCCCTCGGCGAAACAGGCCGCTCCGCCGTCCGCCGTGCAGCGTATCCTCGCGGCGTATCTTCGCGGCGTATCCTCGCGGCGTAGCAGCTCCGCCCGCCGCCATGCTATAGTGAGGTCGCATGAACATCCTTTCCATCTCAGACGCCGCCGTCGCGCTTAAGGACGGCTTCCTTTTCGAAAATCTCGACCTCGGCATCGACTCGGGCGAGCGGCTCGGCCTCGTCGGCAAGAACGGCACCGGCAAGACCACCCTCCTCAGGCTCATCGCCGGCGACCTGCCCGCGGACAAGGGCGAGCTGGCGAGGCGCCGCGGACTCGCCGTATCCATCCTCGAGCAGATGCCGGCCTTTGCCGCCGACACGACCGTCGCGGAATTCCTCTACGGCGGCAGGGCTCCCGAGATCGCGCTCAACGACCGCGCCCGCCGCGCCTCGGGAGCGCAGCTTTCCCGCATCGAAAAAGAGCTCGACGCCTACGGCCCCGTGCCCCTCGAAAACCGCTACGCCGCCCTCTGCGCCGAACTCGGGCTTGAAGACATGGACCGGCTCATGTCGACCATGTCGGGCGGCGAGATCAAGAAAGCCGCGCTGGCCAGGACCCTGGCCCCGAAAGCCGACCTCGTCCTCCTCGACGAACCCACCAACCATCTGGACCTGGACACGATCGAGTGGCTTGAATCCCGCCTGCTCGCCGCAAAGTTCGCCTTCATCCTCGTCACCCACGACCGCTGGTTCCTGGACAGCGTCGCCGATTCGATCCTGGAGATCGACAAGCGCCGCGTCTACCGGCACCCGGGCAACTACAGCGCCTACCTCGAGCGCAAGGCGGAGCGTTGGGCGGCCGCGGAAGCCGCCGAGAACAGGCGCCTGGCCAATCTCAAGGTCGAGCTCGCCTGGCTCATGCGGGGCGCGAGAGCCCGCGCGACCAAGAGCGAGCGCCGCAAGGACGATATCCGCGCCAAGCAGGCCGCCGCTCTGGAGCGCCCGCCCTCGAACTTCGTCTTCTCCTCCGCCGAGAGCCGGTTGGGGAAAAAGGCCGTGCTCATCAAGAAAGCGTCCGTGCGCTTCGGCAATCGAACCGTTCTCGATCAGGCGGAATACGTCATCAGCCCCGGAGCGAGGCTCGGCATCGTCGGCCCCAACGGTTCGGGAAAGACGAGCCTTCTCAAGCTGATCACGGGCGAGATAACCCCGTCGTCCGGCGCCGTCGAGCGCGGCGACACGGTCCGCATCTCCTGTTTCGAACAGACCGCCGACGACGCCGATCCCTCGGTCTCGGTGATCGACTACATACGCGGCCACGCCGAGCGAGTCCGGATGTCGGATGGCGCCGCGCAGGACGCCGTCCTCCTCCTCGAGCGATTCGGCTTCAACCGCGACTTCCAGGCCATGCCCATCGGACGCCTATCGGGCGGCGAGCGGCGGCGCCTGCAGCTGGTGCGCGTGCTCGCGGAAGCGCCCAACGTCCTCCTCCTCGACGAGCCCACCAACGACCTCGACATCGATACGATCGAGGCGCTGGAGGATTTCCTCGAAAGTTTCCAGGGCTGCGTCGTCGCGGTCTCGCACGATCGCGCCTTCCTCGACCGCATCGCCCGCTTCCTCCTCGTCCTGGACGGCAGCGGGAAAGTTCGGCCCTTCAACGGCTCCTACCTCGAGTGGAAGGCCAGCCTCGAGGCCGCGTCCGTTGAAGAATCCGACGCCAAGGCCGGGGCCGATGGCAGGAAGAAGGCTCAAGCGAAGGATAAATCCTCGTCCGTGCCGGGCGCTCCCGGCGCCGCCGAGCTTCCCGCCGCGCCGAAAAAGAAAAAGCTCAGCTATGCCGAGAAGCGAGAATTCGACGCGCTCCTTCCGGAGATCGAAGCGCTCGAAGCGGAAAAGACGGCCCTCGAATCCCTCTTCTCGCGGCCGGGCGCCCCGACCGCGGAAATCCGGAAATCCCACGAACGTTACGACGAAGTAGTCCCGCTCATCGAGACAAAGACGCTGCGCTGGGAAGAGCTCGCCCAGCGGGAGGCCGATTCGTGAACCGCGCCGGCGCCTTCGACGCCCTTTCTCCCGAAGCAGTTTTCGAGTCGATTGAAGCCGCGTACGGGATTAGGCCCGAAGGCAGCCTCTGGCCTTACTCGAGCTACGTCAACCGGGTCTACGGATTCCGCGGCGACGATGAGAAGGAGTATGTCGCAAAGTTCTATCGGCCGGGCCGCTGGTCGGAGGAAGCCATCCTCGAGGAACATCGCTTCCTCGCCGACTGCGCGGAGGCCGAACTTCCCGTCGTGGCGCCGCTGCCCGGCCTCGATGGCGACAGCCTTCCCTCTTTCTCCCTCGATGAGGACGATACTATTGGCTTTTCTTTCGCGCTCTTTCCGAAACGGGGCGGCCGCAGCTTCGACGCCGAAACGGACGACGACTGGCTTCGCCTCGGCGCCCTCGCCGGCAGGCTCCACGTCGTCGGCGCCAAGCGGGGCGCCAAGGCGCGGCTCACGCTTGGCCCGCAGCTCTCGCTCGCCAATCTCGACGTCGTCGAGCCGCTCGTCCATCCCGAATTCCGATCCGAGTTCGCGGAACTCTGCCGCGAAACCATCGCCCTGACCGCTGAGGACGTCTCGTCGCTCGGCGCCAGGCGAATCCACGGCGACCTCCATCGGGGCAACATCCTCTCGCGCCCCGGAGAAGGCCTCCTTCTCCTCGATTTCGACGACATGATGATAGGCCTGCCCGTCCAGGATCTCTGGCTCCTCCTGCCGGGCCGCGCGGACGACGCCTCGCGCGAGCGTTCCCTCCTTCTGGAAGGGTATTCTGAGTTCGCCGAGCTCGAATCGGGCAGCGTGCGCGTCATCGAGACGCTGCGGTTCTACCGCATGCTGCATTTCCTCGCCTGGCGCTCGCTCCAGCGGGACGACCAATGGTTCAAGCGCGACTATCCCGATTGGGGCGGCCGCGCTTTCTGGATCGGCGAACTCGAGGATTTCAGGGATCAGGCCCGCGTCATCCGGGACGGCCTGTAGCCGCCCCCCGGCCTCCCGCCGTCCTCCCCGCGCTTACTTGAGCGGAATCCAGTACTCGCACCAGTAGTCGGCGGCTTCCATGTCGGGCAAGTCCGGGTAGAATTCGATCTCCGGAGTCCCCGCGTGCTCCCGCCCCGAAGCGGGCAGCCATTCCGCGTAGATGCGCTTGATCAGGGGCTGGAAGTTCGCGCTCAGCGGCCCGCGCGACGTGAACTTCGCCCAGGTCGAGGCCGGCACCAAGATCTCGACGCAGCCCTCGGGCAGCCGCTCCAGGCTCGCCGCCGTCTCGATCGCCACGCTGTAGGTGAATTCGCCCGAAGCGTCGTCGCAGCTGTGGCAGACGCCGCACATCCCGACGCTGCTTCCCGCCGCGGCGGCGCAGAGCGCCGCGCAGCGCCCGTCGCGCATCAGCCGGTTCCAGAACTCGGGAATTTCCTTGAAGCTGGTTCCGTTCGCCCCGCTCGTCCTCATGCTGAACCCGCAGAGCCTGAGCGCCTTGCCCTTTTCGATCCGATATTCCATGGCGGTATCTCCTTTGAGCGCGACGGTGAAGGCTAGTTTCGGATAGATGTGCAGGATGAGGCCGGGCTCCCTCGCCTCGCTGGGCGTGCAGCCGAACTCGCGCTTGAACGCCCTCGCGAAGGCGTCGGGCGACTCGTAGCCGCAGTCCAGCGCTATGTCCAGTATCCTGTCGGCGATCCCCTGGGTTTTCCCCGAAGCCAGCTCGAGCGCGGCGAGCGAGAGCCGCCGGCGCCGGACGTACTCGGCGACGCCGATTCCCGTCACCATCTCGAACATCCGCATGAAGTGGAAAGCCGAGCAATTGGTCTCCGCCGCGGCGGCGCCCAGATCGATGTCGTCCTTGAGATGTCCTTCCAGGTAATCGAGCGCGGCGCCCATCCTCGTTTGCCAGTCCAATCCAATCCCTCCCGTCGTGTCGGGCCCAGTCTATCGGAATGCGCCGGCCGTACTCCCGACTTTTCCTGCCGACCGCGGCAGGTCAAGCCGCCCGTTCAAGCCGCCCGCTCAAGCCGGCCGTTCAAGCCGGCAGTCCGCGGTCGCTGGTCGAAGCGCCGACGCGGCTCACGTCTTCCGCGCCTGAATGGTCGAAACCCACTTCACCCGCGAGATCAGCGCCATCGCCAGAAGCGCCGCCGCGTAATTTGACAAGAGGTTCCCCCAGAACACCGCGTAGAACTTCAGGTAACGTTCGGTCGCCAGGATGAAGATGTAGCGGAACAGCCAAATGCGGAGGATGCCGAGCACCAGCGGAACCCTCGTCCTTCCCAGACCGATGAACGCCCCCTGAATGGTCATGCAGAGACCGAAGCCCACCACCGAATACGTGTAGATGTGAAGCGCCCTGTTCGCTATCGCGAGAACATCGGCCTGCCTCGTGAAGAGGACCGTCATCCGCGAAGAGAGCGGCACCACCACCGCGATCACCAAAACCGCGGTTATCGCGCTCACCGCGCAGGCGTAGAAGCAGGAACGCTTCGCCTTCGCCGGTTTCCCCGCGCCGACATTCATGCTCACCATGGTCGTGGCCGCCGCGCTGAAGGCTCCCGGCAAGTTGAAGCACACGGCCGAAATGTTGCCCGCGATGCCCTGCCCGTTCAAAACCACCGGCCCATACTTCTGCGTCTCGCTATTTATCAGAAAGAAGCCCAGGTTGAGGAGGAAGGAATTCAGCATGGCCGGCGCGCCGATCCGCGCGAGCTGCTTCAATATCTCCGGATCGAACCCAAATCCCCTCAGCTCGAGCCGATCCGGACCTTTCCGTACGAAAAGCTCGTGGAACATCCAGAGCGTCACCGAGAAATTCGCCAGCAAGGAGGAGAGCGCGCATCCGACGATTCCGAGCCTGAACCAGTAGATGAAGACCACGTTGAAGACGATCTTCAGCATCAGCATGATGATCATGCGGATGAAGGGCGCCTCCGGCTGCCCGTTCGCGTTCTTGATCCCGTTGTAGATCGATTCCATGAAGGAGAACGGAAGCACGAAGGCGTAGAGGGTCAAATAGAGAAAGACGTTGTGCGATATCTGCGGGTTGACGGAGCTCGAAATGATCGCCCCCGCCCCCACCAGCAGCGGCGCCGACGCGCAGCCGAGCACCGAACCCGCGACGACGATCTGGGTCGAGGTGCGCTTCGACTGGGCGAAATCCCCCCTGCCGTTCAGCTGGCCTACGATCGCCATGGCCGCGACGCTCAACCCCTGCGCGAGCGCGGTCATCATGTTGATCACGGGTTCAGAGAACGTGACGGCGGACGCCACCAGCGTTCCCGCGATGTTGTTGACGAAAAGCCCGTCCATGAGCGGCATGAGCGACTGCACGATGCCGAGCATGAGGCTGGGAATGGAAAGGAATATGACGCTCCGCCAGATTGAGCCGTTAAGGATGAGCTCTCTCCGCTCCTGCGTCGATTGATGGAGAAACTTTAGATGCATCGCGGGCCAATCATACCCCATGACGCCGAATGCCGCTAGGCGGGACGCCATCCAGCCGCGAATCCCCGCGCGCTCAGGAAAGCGCCACGGCGTGGCCGCCCGACTTCAGCGCGGCGATGGCGTCCTCGAGGCGCTGTTCCTTCACGAGGATGTAATCCGTGTCGAACGTGGACAGGGCGAAGATGCTGATGCCCGCCGAGGCGAGGCGTCCGCTCGCTTCGGCGAGAATCCCGACTAGGCCGAAATCGAGGGGGCCGTCGATCCGCAAGGCCCGCCATCCGTCTTCGACGCGCGCGGCGCCGGCCGCCAGGCCCGAGCGGCAGACTACTGAAGTCTCATCCGCCGTCCTCGCGACGCACATCAATTCCTGTCCCCGAAAATCGAGGGCCGGCAGCTTCTCCGGGCCATATCGGCACACCGAATAGCCGCCCCGCAGCAGCGTGAAATTCATGGACTCGCTCCTATGAAAGCCTAAGCCGCATCGCCATGAAGCTTCCGGCGAATATCAAGGCTACGCCTGCGGCGCGGCCGATGCTCATCACCTCGCCCTTGAAAAGCATTCCCATCAGCAGGCCCGACGGTATCTCGAAATAGGAAAGCGCGCTGTACTGGAAAAGCGGAAGCCGTTTCATGCCCACGAAATAGAGGCCGAAGCCCACGAGCCCCACGGCCAAGCCGTAGATTATCCCGATGCCTACGTGAGCCGGCGGCGCGCTCGGTATCTCGGCGAGGAGGAAGGGCAGGAACACGATCGCGCCCACGCCGTTCTGGAAATACACCGCGTCGATCTCGTCGATTTCGGCAAGCGCCCCTTTGAAGATGATCGTGCTCCAGGCGAAAATCAGGGCCGAGGCGATCATGCAGAGGCTCCCCGCGACATCGCTCCCCGAAAGGGAAAACCGCTTGTCGATATTCATGGCGATCACCCCGCCGGTAGCCAGGAAGAGCACGCCGAGCTTCGCCGCGCTCAACTTCTTCTTCTCGAGGGCGCTCTCGATCAGGAGGGCGAATACGGGCCAGAGATAGAGCAGCACCACGGCGTTCCCTATGGCGGTCAGCTTGTAGGCGAGGATGTAGAGGTAAAGGCGCACGGCGTTCATGGCGCTCACCAGGAAGAGATTCTTCCTCATTCCGGGGCGCCCCAATAGAAGCTTATGGCGCGCCGCGAACGGCAAGGCGCATATGAACGGCACGGTCATGCGCAGCCCGCTGAGCGCGAGCCCGGAAAAGGCGAGGCCCTTTATGTACAGTCCGCTGGAAGCGCCCAGCACGGTCGCGACGAGCACCGCCGCTATCGCGGCCGCGCGGGAACGCTCTTTCGATGGCATCGAACCCCTCACTTGCGGAACATACTACGCTTCATCGCCCGCCTCCGCAACGACCGGTGGAATTTCTTCCCGGACTGGGCTATGGTGATGGAACGAGGAGGCCGCCGATGGGTTTGAATATGAGGGCGCGGGTAACCGATATCATAGCGACGACGGGAGCCGATGCGGCGGCTCGGCCGATAGTATCCGCGGAAGGCTTCGAGCTTCGCTGGTCCATCAGGGAGACGCCCTTCGGACCGGCGCTGGCAGCGGCGACCCCTTTCGGGCTCTGCGCCTTCGAATTCCTCGGCGGAGACGATTCTTCCCCATCCGCGCGGCGCGCGGCGCTCCTCCGGAAGCTCGCCGCCCGATGGAGCGACGCTAACCTCGCGGCCGACGATCCAGCCTCGTCCGCTTCCGCGCCGCTCGCCTCGGCCCTGCTCGCCGCGGCGTTCGAGTCGGTCTCCTCCGGCATCCCTCTTGGCGCGAGCCGCGCTCCCCTGCCCCTGCACCTGCGGGGAACGGCGTTTCAGATCGCCGTATGGCGGAAGCTCCTGGCGATTCCCGCGGGAGGGCTCGTCACCTACGGGGAGCTCGCCGCGTCGCTCGGACGGCCGAATGCCGCCAGAGCGGTCGGCTCAGCCGTCGGCGCCAACTCGATCGCCATTTTCGTGCCCTGCCATCGGGTCGTCGCCGCCTCGGGAGCCTTGGGCGGCTATCGCTGGGGGAGCGCGCTCAAGCGGGCCCTTATCGAGGGCGAGCGGCCTGATCCAGCCGGCAGCCAGCGCGCGTAGCCCAGCCGCTCTCCGGACCGTCCCGGCCTCCTCGCCCGAAATCCCGCCTCACGCGGTCGGTTTTCTCTTCCTGTGCTTCATCAGCAGCTTCTTGGCGACCACATAGTCCTCTTCAGCCACGTAGATCGACACGTCTCCGCCGCCCTTGCCCTGCTTGCCCTTCGACTGCAGCTCAAAAGCTATCGCCTTGTTCTGAAGACTTATAATGAGCGGTTCCGCCTTTTCATTGCTCTCGAATGTCCACAAAAACTCCACTCTCACCTCCCTATGTCGTGCGCCCGATCTTCCTTCGAATATATCTGGATCTCGCTCAGCGCGCCGCGTTCTTCCTTGTACAGTTCGAGGCTCCGCCTCTTCCCCTCCCGGATCCGAACGATGCACCGGAGCCCCATTCCGAACATTTCCTCGACGTCCTGCGCCGCGCCGAGCCGCTCGCGTTCGCGGCGCTCGAGATATCGCCTCGCCTCATCCCTGCCCGAATAGACGCCCTCCGGCGCATCGATGCGGCACCGCTCGCTCAGCAATCCGACGGCCCCGTCGAAATCCCCGCGCGCCAGCCTCTCGCGGAATTCGATCGCCAGGCGGATCGTCGATTCTATCTTCTCCATCCGTACCGCCGCCATCTCATCCTCCAGGCGCGACTTTCGTTCCGCGCGCTACAGGAACGCTTCGATATCGTCCCTCACCGTCTCGAGCCACCGCGCCCGCTCCTCGGCGCCGCTCTCCGCGACGACCCTGAACATCCGCCGCGAGCAGCGCTCGATTCCGCAAAACCCGAACACGCACTTCAGCCATTCATGCTCGAGCGGATCGTGGAAATACTCGTTCTCCCGGACTTCTTCGGTATTCGAAGTGTTGAACACGATGCCGATCTTTCCAGCGAGCTTTTGCGTGATCTCGGTCGATCCCGCCGCGCCTGTCGCGTCGTCGTAGGCGTAGGGCGGCCTGAATACGCGGTCGATATAGCCTTTCATGATCGCGGGCGGCTGCCCCCACCAATTCGGATGGATGAAGACGAGCAGATCGGATGCGACTAGCTCCCGTATGTACCGCGCCGCGAGGGGATCCGACGTCTCATCCTTCCCCAGCTCGGCCCGGGTCAGCACGGGATCGAACTCTTCGGCGTAGAGGTCATGGGCGAAGACCGATAGCCCCCGCGACCTCAGCGCCGCCGTCGCCGCGGCGAATATCGCGTGGTTGAAGCTCTTCTCGTAAGGATGCGCCAGGATGACCGAGGCCGTCTTCGCCTCAGCGCCGCCGTCCCGCATCACTCGATCCGGATCATGTTTGAATAGTCGTTCTCGATCCCCAGTTCGTCCAGAATGCAGCTCACCTGTCCCCGATGGTGCGTCTGGTGGTTGAAGCAGTGCAGCACCGCCTTCCACACATCCTTCTCCGTGCGTTCGCCCTTCCTGTTCACCCTCACGACCTTCTTGCCGAAGAAACCGTCGTCGATCAGGTCGGCGTAGCGCGCGATGAATTCGTCGAACGCGGCGCGCTTTTCGCGGTACGCGTCGAAATCGGAAAAGAGCGCGTCCTTGTAATCCGGAGTCGGACCGAGTTCCTTCTCGAAATCGAGGCCGCAGCTTTCGACGGTGCCGAACGCCTTGATCCAGACCATGTCGGCTATGTAGATGTGCTCGAGCAGCTTGCCCAGCGTCGGGAAGAAATAGCCTTTCAGGGCGAGGCTCATCGGATTTTCGATCTTTTCACCGATGATCTTCGCCATGTTCGCGTTGATCTCCCTGTTGCATCGAGCATAATATCGCATAACTTCTTTCATCATGTCCCCCTTTTCTCGGCGCGCGCTATCGATCCCTCATCACCAGACATTCCTATGGATGTTCCCCGGCTTGTACTTGTCCTTCGCCGCGCCGGCCACGTCGTTCGGCACGCCGACGGGTATGACGCAGAGCGGCAGGTACGCATCCGGAATCCCGCATTCCTTCCTGACCGCCGCGATCCTGTCTTCGTATGGATATGCGGCCGTCCAAACCGCCCCATACCCCAGGGCGTGCGCCGCGAGCAGCAGGTTCTCCGCGGCCGCGGAGCAATCCTCGACCCAGTGATGGGCGCTCCCGTCCCCGCATACGACGATGGCCGCCCCGGCCTTGTCAAGCATTTTCGCGTAGGGCAGCTCCTCGCGCAGCGCGTCCATCCTGCGCCGGTCGGTTACGAGGATGAAGGCCCACGGCTGCAGGTTCATCCCCGTTGGAGCCGCCATCCCCGCCCTCAGCACGAGCTCGAGATCCTCCTGTCGAACCGGAGCTCCGGAGAACAGTCGAACGCTGCGCCGTGTAAGTATGCTCTCTATAACGCTGTTCATGATACCGTCTTCTCCTCCCGGCGGGCTCGCTAAGGCTTCGTCAACGCCTCCAGGGCGGTCAGGTACTCGCGCGCCTGATTATCGTCGTTTCCGCACATTTCTTCCGACGCCGTGAAATTCCTGCAGACGGCGGGGTAGTCGACGCGTCCGTGAATGCCGCATCGATTTTCCGCGTCAAGATTCACGCAGCGGATGCCGGCCGGCTTTCCCTCCGGCATCCCGGGGATCGCCGAGGAGATGGAGATGTGAATGCAGCAGCCTGCGCAGCCGGGTCTACACTCCATTATAGATTTTCGTCGAAACGGCGGCAACCGCTCAGCGTCCTGTGCCCGGATCCATGACTTGCATGGGGCGCTCGGCGATCACCTTGTTCCTGTACGTCAGATCCGGCCGGCGATCGAATCCCATCGCCTCCCAGAAACCATTCCCGATATCGTTGTTCTCATAGACGACGAGGGCCACTTTGTTTATCCCCTCGGCGCGAAGCGCGTCGAGCGCGCGTTCCGCCAAGGTCTTGCCGATACCCTTCCCCCGTTCGGCGACCGCGACCGCCGTATGGTAGATGAAGCCCCGCCGGCCGTCGTGGCCGCTCAGGATGACGCCCACGACGCGGCCCCGCTCAACCGCGACGAAACAGGTGCTCGGGTTGCGCTCGAGATACTTTTGTATCCCCTCCCTGCTGTCATCGAGATTGTTGAGTCCCATTCCTGGCGTCGATATCCACAGGGCATGGACGGAATCGTAGTGATCCATGGTCATCGTCTCGATATTCATGCTTCCCCTGCCTTCCTTGATCCGATCCCGCTCCGGCAGCTGAAACCGAGAACGGTGCCCAGCGAGCCGTCGAAATAGCGCGCCTTCTCGCACTCGGCGACGATCGCGTAGTCGTCGCCGACGATCGCTTCGGCGACCGCCCGCCAAAACCCTATCGATCCTTTGTTCCTCGGATGCATCTTGATTTCCCATTTCCCGGGATGCCGCGTGATCGCCTCGATCGCCGCCCTCTTCCCTATTCCCATCCTCCTGTACTTGTGGAGGATGAAGAACTCGGAAATCGCATGATCGCTGTCGGTGAAAACGTCGAAATCATCGTCGACCAGGACGAATCCGGCTATCTTGCCATCGAGCAGCGTGAAGTATGGGAAATGCCGCTCGCGCGAAAAGAATCGGTCGAGATCCCGCTCGAAGGCGTACTCCCCGTTTTGATCGATGTCGATTCCATTATACTGCGACCATTCATAGCAGTACATTTTCACGAGATTCTTCAGCGCCTGCTTCTTTTCGGGAAGAACTAATTCCAAATCAACGTTCATTGGACCGCCTTCTTGCAGCTTTCTCGCCGCCGTCCGCGCGGCCGCGCCCCGGGCGCCGCCCATCCGACATCATTTCTTCGCCGTCCGCTTCGCCGCCAGCTCCAGTTCCTTCTCAGCCACTCTCGTCCTCACGATTTTCCTGATGATCTCGAGAGGCAGGTCCTCGTCGTTCTGGAATTGAATGGAGCCTTTCCCCTTTTTATAGCGCTTCAGGTCGTCCTTCAGCGTCTCGATGGCCCGCGGTAGCGGATAGATGCCGATGTGGTTCTTGAAGGCCGCGTAATGGATCAAGTTCCCATGGAGCACGAAAGTCGGCATCTGGTACTTGATCGCCTCTTCGGCTTCCGGGACCATATCGGCGATGATCTGCCTGACGGCGAGCAGCCGTCGCTGCGTCTCTGGAGGGAACTGGCCGATATATGCCTTGATCGCCTCGTCGATTTCCCTCATTTCACCTTCCTCCGATGATCGCGCCGCGTCCGCTCATCCTTGCTCCTTCCCTTCCGTGCCGCCTTCTGGATGTAGAGCGGATAGACTCTTCCGAATTCCATGGCGCGCAGCTTCATGCCGCTCTCCGTCGCATTCATGATCAAGCCTCCCCGCTCCGCGAACGGATCAAAGGATCATCTCCGTCTTGAAGACGATCACCGCCTCTCCGCTGATCGTGACCTTCGCGGGCTTGCCCTCGCTCACGGCCACTTCCACTTCGACCTTTCCCGGTCTTTTCATCGCCTCGCCCTGAGAGCCGACGAACCGGAACGATTCGCCCTTCGCCTCGACGAGCCCGTTGTGCACGAGGTAGGCGCCCAGAGGCCCGTTCGCGTTTCCGGTCACGGGATCTTCGCTGATTCCGATCGCCGGCGCGAACATCCTGCCTTCCGTCATCGTTCCCGGCTTGTCCGTATCGAAGGTGAAGACGAAAAAGCCGTTGCAGCCTATCTTCCCGCTCAAGGCGATGAGCTTCTCGTTGTCGGGGCGGATCGCGTTCAGCGTCCGCCTGCTTTTTATCCCCGTCAGCACTTTCGAGTGCCCCGTCGAGGCGATCTGTATCGGGCAACGCTGATCGAGATCGAGCCGCGAAATCCTCAAGCCTCGCAGAAGATCATCGACGAGCGAGTCCTCCAGCGCCGGAGAAACCTCGAAAGCGCCCTGCGTCATGGAGATATGGTAGTCCCCCGCGATCCTGGCGATTTCCATGGGCAATATGCCCACCTTCGTCTTGATTCGAAGCTTGCGGTCTTCGAGCTTTTCCTCGACCGCCTTCGCGTAGAGCGCGGCTATGGTCGCATGGCCGCAGGTCGGAACTTCCGTTTTAAGGGTGAAATAGCGCAGCTCCCCATCGTAGCCGGCATCCGCGGGCTGGAAGAAGAACGCTGTCTCCGAGTTGTTCAGCTCCCTCGCAATATTCTGCATTTCGACTTCGGACAAGCCATCCGCGTTCAGCACGACCCCCGCCGGATTGCCGGAAAACCTTGCCTTCGTGAAGGCGTCGACTTGATACACCGCGTAGTTTCTCATTATTCCCCTCATCGCATGGCCGTTGCCCTGGTGCGTTCCCGTTGGGCTTCAGCGGCCACTCGCGCGGGACCGCCGCTGCGCGTCGTCCTCGCATTCCGAAACCTGGAGCGCGAATATGGCGCCGTGGCTTGGAAATATCTTATTAGCCCCTCTCGCCCTGATCATGGCCCAGCTCGCTTCGCTCTCCCCGTCGTCCATGATCTGATCCGCCGGCGCCAGATCACCGATTATAGCCTCGCCGCCCGCCGTCAGATAGCTGATGCTGTCAGCGGAATGTCCTCTCGTCGCGATGACTTCTCCCGGGAACCCTGCATCGGAGAGCGATTTATTGATGCCGGCCAGCGTGGCGATCGCCAGCTTGCTCTTGTCGATATCCCGATACGCCTTGTGGTTCCTCTTGATGATCCGTTCCATGTCGTCGATCCGCTGGAACGACTGCTCCCCGATCAGGAAGCACGTGATGCCGCATTCCAGGAATTCGCCCAACAATCCCGCGTGATCCAGATGAAGGTGCGTGACGATGCAATGGGTTATTTCGCTGAAGCCGAGCCCGATGCTTTTCATTGAGCGCTGATATTCCCGCAGCGTGCACGGCCACCCGGCGTCGACCGCCAGGCATGCGTCCCCGCGCTCGCCCTTAATGAAGAAGCAATTGGTGTTGTGGTATCGCATGTACAGCATATCGTCCGACATCCGGTCGCGGAACCTTCGTCACTCCCTGTTGAACGAGCCGATTTCAATCAGATTCCCTTCGGGATCGGCGACATGGCTTGTCCACTGCCCCCAAGGTTCCGTCGTCGGCGCGAGGATCGGCGCTGCGCCCTTGCGCACCACCTCTCCGGTTGAAACGGACCATCGCCGCCATATCTTCGACAAAAAGCCCGAAACCGTCCAGTCTCATCTGCCTATCCTCGATCGCTCGACCGCTATCTCCAAATCCCGTATCGCCGCATGGGCTTCCCTCAACAGATCCGTTTCGGACGTACCCTTGAATTTCGGCAGGATTTCAAGATTCAGCGGCCCGTCGTAGCCTTTCGGAAATTTGTCGGCGAAGTCCTTCCAGATCACTTTCCCCTGATGGGGGATCCAATGGTCATCCTTCGCGCCATCGTTGTCAGAAATATGAAAGCAGAGCACTCGGTCGTGGTACTTCTCCATTATGCCGAACTTCGGATCTCCATAGAGATTGTCATGGGAGGTGTCGAAACAGAGCCCCAGGGCCTTGTCGTCAATGACATCGAAAACCGATTCGAGAACGATGTTCTGCTTCGTATTTTCCGCCGCTATCGAGACGTTGCTCTCCTTGGCGTACTCGACGAGCCTGCGGATCGCTCCGATGCCATATTCATTCGCTTCCTTCACTTTGAAGCCTTTCGTGAGGTGGATGACCAGGATGGGAATTGAATGTCTGCGGCAATAATCGATATAGGTTCTAATTTCCCTTTCCATATCGCCGGCCTTGAACTGATCCCAAAGCGCGTTGATCCCCGAGTACGGCGCATGCGCGTACTCCAGGAACAATCCGTTGTCGCGTATGATCTTCGGGATATCGTCCGGATCGATTTCCCATTTCCCGTCACCGTCGATCCACAGGGATGTGGAATCGAAGCCTGCATGCTTGATCGCCTTTATCCTGAGTTCAAATCGCTGCGGTATGCCGTACCAGCTGAAGATTCCTACCATAGGCTCCTCGCCATCATCGTCCCGTGCTTCCGTGACGCGCGCTTTCCGCGGCTAACGGAGCCCGTGCGGTTTTCCGTCCGCGCTCATATCCATCCCAATATTCCCGCGAAGACCGCCATGGCCAGCGCGTCGACGCCGATCAGCGTCCCGATAACGAGCTTCTGCTTCCTGGGCTTCCAATCATACGCGAAATTGGCCATCAAGAAGAACGGGATGTAGACGGTGATGAAAACGGGAATCGCCCCCCACCATCCGTACACCCAATGGAAAGCCGGCGTTTTAGCGAGGAATATCTCGATGATCGAGAAGAGTGCCGCGTTGCCTATCGCGATCGCCACCCTGTTGTTGATCCCGAGAATTTTCGCCTTCGGATCGGCGGGAAGAATCTTCGAGAAGATTACTCCGGCTACAGCGAACATCATCGAGAGCTCCCAGCCGACCCCGATCAGGAGCAGGAAGGATGTCCCGGTCGGCACCGTCCAGAGCGCGTGTCCCGAGAAATGCTGGATGAGAGCATTGGCGATCTCATAGGCCCAATGCGTCGCATAAAGCGCCAGGCCCGAGGCGACCGCCTTCCAATTCTTCTTCTCGATTTCGGTGAAGTAGACATAGACGGCGAAGGCCATGAGCGGGATGAAATACCACTGGAAAGTGCTGCCGTTTCGAAGAATGCCGAGCGCCGTCTGCGTCAGTTCTGGATGGTTGAGCTCCATGAGGCCTCTCCTTTAATGCGTTCGATGATGCTTCGCGCCGTTTCGCCGTCGCCGTCGATGAGCTTCGGCAGAATCACCGCGTCGCTCTCGTCCCAATAAATGTAATAATTCCTTTCGGATTCCAATATCGTTTTGACCTCGGCGAACGTGAACTTCTTCGTCCTCTTCTTTTCGAAATACTCGATATAATCGTCCTTGATCCTCAGCCTTTTCCTGTTCTGCCCCGGGTCGCCGCCCGCGCCATCAATCAATTTCCTTGAAAGTCTCCTCACTCTCATCTCGAAGATCCTCCGGACCATCGCGATATGCGCCGTTCCCAACGCCGCGAGAAGACCGAGCACGATGAAGCGGGCAATTCCCGCGAACATATGGTAGAGGATGAGGATGAGAAAGACGTAGAAGCTCGCCAGGTTCAGCCTCGATTTCAGGATGTTTTTCTTCACCGCATCGGAATGCCGATCATGCGTCACCTGGGCGTCGATATAATCTTCCGGACGCAATTCGTACGAAATGGAATAGTCCATGGACACAGCCTCCAATAGGCGGTGAAAACTATCGCGGCGCACCTCGCCGCCGTTTCCGCCAGGCTCCGCGGCCGCGCCGTCGGAACCCGGACGGCATGGCTGCGTCTTCGCATCATTGCTTAAGCGCCAACCTCAGCTCATCAAAACTCTCGCGAAGCGTCGCGTGCGCGATACTCTTCGGGTCGAAATGCAGCAGTCCGAAGGTGCTCTGAATGCAAAACCCTATCGCGAATCCGGAGAGCACCGTTCCTATGCCCACCATGCCGCCGAGCGCCCAGCCCAGCATCGTCGCCGTCAATTCGATCACGCTGCGGATGACGCCGATCGGCAGGCCCGTCTTCCTCGCGAGCGCCACCATCAAGCCATCGCGCGGGCCGGCGCCGAAGCCCGACCCGATGTAGAAATATGAACCCAAGGATATGAGGTAGAGGCCGATGATCAGCACGATGATGCCTAGAATCGCGCTATCGATAACAGGAACCGCGTCGATCAAAAGCAGCGCATCGAGGAACGATCCTATCAAGACCATGTTCAGCACCGTTCCTACGCCGATCTTCTCTCCCATCAGCAGCGTGACGAGTATGATGACGAGCCCGACCGCGATGCTCGCATTGCCGATGCTCATTCCCGCCGCCTTCCCCAATCCAACATGGAAGACTTCCCAAGGCCCGTAGCCGATATTCGCCTTTATGGTGAGCATGATCCCCAAAGCGTAGAGGAACAATCCGAATATGAGCTTGCTCAAACGCAGCAGAATGCTCTGCATGATGGAACCATCCTCCCGCATTCAATCTTCGAACACGCGAACGTCGGGGAAATAGATCGTGGAAAAGGAGAAGCACATCTGGGCGAATTTCCATTCGCCCCCCTCCTCCGTCACCACCGCGGTGATCCTTATCGGCCAGACGAATTTCTCTCCCCTGCTCAGCTCGAATACGGTATTCGTTCCACCGCGAAGGATGTTGTGAAGCCTTTGCTTCGCGGGAATATCGGTTCGCTCGATATGCTCCTTCGCATATTCCAGGTAGCTTTCGTAGTTTTCCTCGCCTATGCGCTTGGTCACCGTCCCCGGCATGGCGATCCATCCCACGCCGTCGCGCGCCCTGATGCTCGCATCGCCGATCTTCAGCCTCAAATCTCCCCAATCTTCCCAATCACCCCTGACAAGATCTCGCGCTCCTTCCTTGTCCAAATGCCACTCATCACTGCCCGGGAAAGAGCCGTTGGTTCCGATTACTTCCACGTCATCCCGGAAGAGATTCATGAAGCTTTCCAGCCTGCCGGTATCCCTGGCGACATAGCCTTCCTGAAATTTCTCGATCAATGCCGCTATTCCTTCCCGTGGTCCCATCGGAATCTCCTCTCTGTCAGCAGGTCAGGGCTGCGCGATCTGGTTGAACCTTCGGATCTTCCACACTGCGTTCTCCAGCGCCACTTCGGTTATCCCGCAATAGTCGTATTTGAATTTGTACCGGTGATAAACCGGAATGCCCAGGAGATTGCACATCAGGATTCGTATATATCCCTCGTGGCAGAACAGCACATGGGTGCCGTCTTTCCCCCGAATTTCATTCAAAAGATCGTTCTGTCTCGCCCTCACCTCTTCGCCGGTCTCTCCGCCCGGGAACCTGCAATCATGTCGATGCTCGAAGAAATCTCGCCAGAACTCGGGGAATTGCCTTTCAATCTCCGCGTCGGACATGGTTTCAATGATTCCGTTATCTATTTCATTGAGCCTATCGTCGATGGCGATCGGGATGTTCCTCTCCTTCGACAATGGCTCCGCCGTCTGCTTGACTCTCAAGTATTCGCTCGAATAGAGATAGTCGACTTTTTCACGTTCGAAATAGCGCAGCAGCGCGTTCGCCTGCGCGACGCCATTCCGGGTCAGCGGAGGGTCCGTATGGCCAATGAGCGGATTGATCAGCGAAGTGGTCTCCTTTTCCCCATGTCTGATAAAGTAGAGCTTCATTCTTCCCCTCGCGTCATCTTTCTTCGGCGAGCAACATCGCACATCGCGACGTCCTCGGCAATACTTCCCGGGCCGGCGGAAGCGGCGCTTGCCTCATCCCTCCATCACGCGCTCCCAATAACCCACGTCTATCCACTTATTATTCTTATATCCCACTTCCCTGAAATGCGCGGCTTTCACAAAGCCATTCCGCTCATGCAGGCGCGCGCTCCGATCGTTCGGCAGAGCGATCACCCCCATGACCGCATGGAATTTCTTATTCTCCCCGACTTCCTCCATCAATGCTTCGAACAGTTTCCGCCCAATTCCCTTCCCTCGCTCGCTCTCCTTCACGTAGATAGTGTCTTCGACCGTGTGCCTATAGGCCGATCGTTCCTTCCACGCGCCGACATAGGCGTATCCCAGCACTTTCCCGTCCTCTTCATAGACAATCCATGGATACTTCCCGATCTTGCTTTCAATCCTGCCGGCCATGGCCTCCACCGAGATGGCTTCCTCCTCGAAAGAGATTTCGGTATTCACGACATAGTAGTTGTAGATTTCGGCTATGTCCTCGGCGTCTTCCCTGCGCACGAATCTGATGTGCTTATCCATACGAGAAATACCCCCTTCAGCATCGCTCACTTCCATCGAACAACCTCTCGAACCCATCATACGGCCGCAAGCCGACGACTTCGTAAACAAGCAAATCTTCGGCTACCAACGGAGCGCTATCCATCACTTCACGAACTGCTCGTTCTGATTCCGCTTCGAAGATCAAAATCGCGTCCTTTGTTTTCTCGGTGAACCAGATATTCCTGACGATGCCCTTTGACGCAAGCTCCCAAATATACTTGGCCTCCTTTTTCAAGGTAAGCCCTTTTTTCTTCCAATCGATGCCGCCCTTGTCCGACGTCGTGACCAGATATTGCATGTTCGCATTCTCCCTTTTCCATAGCAAGAAGATGCTGGAACCTCATCGCAAATACAAGGTACTTGCAGAGCCCGATCGCGCCGCCCTTCTTCGCGCCTCTTTCCGATCCACTGCCTGCTCTATAGTGTTTTCTCCATGAAGACGGCGTCTTCGATGGGATTTTCAACGTATTGCTCTATTTCCTTGAACCCGAAGGCTCTATACATTCCAAGCGCTTTCCCCAAGCGTCGCAGCGTATCGAGCCTCATTCTCTCGTAGCCTTTTCCTTTCGCTTCTCGAAGTATGATCTCAACCAGGCGTTTTCCTATTCCGAAGCCCTTATACTCATCGCTGACATAGAGTCTCTTCATCTCACATACGCCATCGCCCAGAGACTTCAATCCTACACATCCAACGACCTTATCCTTGTCTTTCGCCACGAAAAAGGCTCCGGCGGGTTCCTCGTATTTTTCCGGGAAACGCTCGAGTTCATCATCGATATTTTGAAAGCACAGATCGATGCCGATAGATTTCACGTAGGCTTCTATTATGGATTTGGTCTGTTCGATGTCTCGCTCATTGAGCTTCCCATAGCTGATGTCCCCTCTCATCATAAGCCAATCTCCCTTCTTTCCTCTCCGCGATCGGTTCCATCGATGATCCTGTCATACTTGACATTCTCAGCCTCGAGCAGCCTCGCTCTCACCTTTTCCTTCTCTATCTCCAGCTCGAGCATTTCCTTCTTGAGACGCATCACTTCGACGGCGCGCTTGTTTTTTATATTGAGGTAGATGAAACCGAAGACGATGACAGGTATCCCGATCAACGAGGACAGTATCGCTATTATGCCAGCGTAATCCATGGATGTGCCTGCTCCTTCATAAAGTATTGGCGGCTGAGAAATGAGGCCGGCGCTCCTCAGACCGCGCCGCCAAGCTTCCTGCGAACGATCTCCTCCCCTCTTCGCGTCGGGGAAGCGTCAGCCCAGGTCTCGAGCCTTCCGTCATTTCTCAATCACATGCTCCGCAATCACCAACACATCGCCATCATCGTTCCTCACAACGCCTTTCCGAACGAATCCATGGCTCGTGTACATTTGCCTCAAGTAAGTCCTCTCTTCATTATAATCCAATCGGACAAAATCCTTCCCCATTTCCTTGGCGTACTGCTTTACCCATTCCAGAATATGCCCCGAGTATCCTTGCGCTTTATACTCGCTCTTGACGACGAACTTGTGGAAATAAAAAGCTTTGTCGTCGATATGGTCCTTCCAGTACCTCTCATCATATTCAATCAATAAGAAGCCACCGACTATTTCGCTTTCATTCCGGCACACGAAATACTCTGGGTTCCGATACTTCGCTTTCAACGTCTCCCTGCTGAACTGAGAAGGATCCCACATCGGCATATTGTTCGCGACGAGCCACTTCGCCTTCTCTAGCCATATTTTCATCAGACCATCGATTTCCTCTTCTGACGCTTTCTTGACAACAACATCGGCATTCATAAACTATCCTTTCATCGGCAGCCTCTGCAACGCTTCGCGATTCTTCCATTCACTTCTTTTTCGTTGCCCCAAAGCTACATAACTATATTCGCGACTTTTCTCGGTTCGATTCTATACTCGCCATAGGCATAATGCAGCGCTCCGGCGATTCGCTCCACTTTATCCCATCCTCTATGACAAGGTCTTTAATTTCCATTGGCAATTGATCTTGCTGCCATTTACATTCGCTTTCTACGTCGTTGATTCGACATCCTGTTCCATACGCCTCTTTTATTGCGCGCAGCATATACGCCGCCGCTCCCAACTCATGCGCGGCGACATGCGGTACGACCGCCGTCTGTCCCGCCGAGAAGGCTGCGTATTTCGCTGGCCCTATCTTTCCGCAGGCGGCATTATTGGCCGCCCATGCTCCCTTACTTGCTTCATCGGACGCGATCTCCCTTCTTGTCCATTTTCTTGCCGATTCAATCGCCGTTCTAGGCCTATCATCGTCTGGATATGCTTCCTCGAATAAAAAGAGGACCTGTTCTGAACATTTCACCGCCCAGAGAGTCAGCAGATAATGATATTCATCGGTGAGCGTCCCGCCCCGCTTAATCGTTATAAATCGGAGAAAGCGCCGGGGCGATGATCGCAGGCGTCATGATTCTTCAATTCCCTTCAAGAATGCGTTTGCTTCTCTTGGACTTTTCATTATGATGAATTTGCTAATCCTGTATGGGTTTTCCTTCACCATCATGGAATATTGCGCCTTTCTCTTCCCGTACGTATTCCATGCCCACAATACGATCGAATCTTTCTCCAGGAACGATTTTCTGAAAGTCTCCCTGTTGCCCGCCCAAAGCTCTTCTTTCGACAGGATCCTTCCGATAGTCCTCTTAATAACTCTCCACATGACGATCACTCTGCTGTAATCGAGCCAGATCACCGTATCGACGTTGCCCCATGTCAAGTCTTGAACCTTGTTGTAGTTTCCGTGAAGCACATATCCTTCGGCTTCTTTGATCGAATCGGAAATTTTTCTCCTGAATTCTTCAGTGGTTGATTGCGTCCAGTTTTCTTTCCAGAAGAGCGCGTCCAATTCAATATTCTTGATCCCCAATCGCGCGCTTAGCTTTTCGGCTAGCGTCGTCTTGCCGGATCCGCTTGTGCCGATTACAAGAATTCTCGATGTGCGATCCAAGGTGATTTCCCCCATATCTTCTCGCGCGCAAAATAACATGCCCGTCCGCGCTTGGCCTATAGCTTTCGAGAAGCCGCTCCCTCTCTCTCCAGGTATTCGATTCGTTTGGGCAAGTTCGGATGGCTATTCAGCTTCTCTACAAGCTTCACCGCGAACGAATTGTTTTTCTGATAATCCATTACATATTGTTCTATATTGACATCACGATACAGATGCTTCCCCGCGGCGAGCATTGCCAGCCCTTTTCTCGCGCCTTCTCGTGCGACCACGTACCCATTCATGTCGCACGTGTATTCGCAAGCCCTCGAATATGCCTGCGCGAGAAAAGGAACGTAGAATGACAGCCCTGTCCAGAACATCTTCTGAACATGCCGCTCTTGAACGTGCGCCATCTCATGCGCGAGTATGAACTTCAGCACTTCCGAATCTTTCCCGACTTGCTCGAAGACATCCGCGTATATCGCGACATAGTTCTTGCCGACGAAACGCGCTGCGTAGGCATTGAGCGCGCCGCCCTCCTGTATCAGGAAGACCTGCAGGTCGGTTTTCATCCGGTAGGTGTTTTTAATCTCTTGAATCATCATGTATACTTCGGGGAATTGCTGCTCGTTGATGCGTATGCCATTACCCCTCAGGTAGCCGATCATCACCATATTGAAGAATCGTAAATATAGGATTATAGCCGCTATATAAATGATGAAGGTCGAAAATGCGCTTCTGGCGGCGATTGATACACTTTTTTTCATCAGGTATACGATCGCGAAGAGCAGGACAAGCCCGATCGCCGAGAAAATGACCCGAAGACCGAAGTAAAGGGATTCTTTCGGATGATGTTTCATACACACTACCTCTTTCTGCTCTCTAAAGCTAGCAGGCGGCATTTTGCGGCCCGCCGTATTGCCGCCTGCCTTGCTTCTTCGTCTTAACTTTCAACGCCAAAGCGACGCTTTCGCAAACTCTCCAATCGCTCCGCGTTTACTCCTTCTCTCCCGCCATGTTCTCAAGGCTTTTAATTTCCTTCTCCATATAGACTATTCCTAAGTCCTTGCCGAACTTCCTCCAGCAGCGGTTCAATCTTCCATACTCCTTGAAGCCTTTATTTTTATGGAAGCATATGCTCGTTTCATTGTCATCGGCGATATCGACGACAAGCTTCTGGATTCCCAATCGCCTCGCGTCATCTTCGAGCCTCGCCAAGGCTCTCGATCCGACTCCTTTCCCAGTGTATCCTCTTTTGATGAAATACATTGCTTCAGCTGTCGCTTTGAATGGCGAGAAGCTCTTGAAAGGTTCCAGCGTGCAGAAGCCGATTACTTCATTCTTGCCATTTTCTATCGCATAACCATTATAGACATTCTCTTTATTGAGGAAGCTGTCGAAGTGCGCGAAATCGACGACCTTGTCTCGATAGGCGGCGGTGGTGCACGCTATATAATGATTCAAGATATCGATGACATCTTTTCTATGCCGCTCCGCCAAGGGTTCAAAAACAACGCTCATCGTTGTGCTCATAGCGTCTTTCCTTTTTTCTTCGAAAGCAGGCCGAGCGATGGTCCTTCGAACAAGTTCGAAGCGATCGTCAGGCTAGCTCTAGTACAGCATCCCTTTATACTTAGTCGTCAGCGCTTCGATTATCTTTGCCTTTCTTTTTTCCCGTGTCGCCTCAGTCTTCGCTTCGCCATAGAAGCCGGCAAGCTGTCTTTTCCTCGACGGCGGCATGCTCTCAAAAAGCTCCGCTACGACTTGATTATTCCGAAGCGTTTCCTTCAAATTGCGAATGTTGATGGCATTCTGATCCGCATTCTTCGCGACATCCTCTTGATCAGGCGCTGGTTTGAATGCTTCGACTCCATATTCCGTAAGCAGCCCTTCTTCGGCAAGTTTCTTGAAGATGCTTTTATTTTTCTTCGACCAGTTCGCCTTATCTTTTCGCCGAGAAAAGTATTTCTTATACCGATGTTCATCCATCGATTTCATGATGCCATCGATCCAGCCATAGCAGATCGCTTCTTCCAAGGCGTCATTCGCGGAAAATCCACCGATCCCCTTCGCGAAGACAATCCATATGCCGTCTGATATGCCATGGTTCTTCTCCAGCCATGTCCTGAATGCCTTTCGAGTCTCGAACTGTAAATTGGCTACATCATCGTTCATGGTACGCTCCAGCGAACATCATTGCTCGTTTTTTTGCTCGATCAAAAGGGATTGAGCGGTACGCCAGTCCCCTGCCTAAAACTCTATTTCTTTCGCCAATAGAGCTTTATTGCTTATGCCGGGATACTTCAGCCACGACATAGCTATATTGAATTCCATAATAATATCTGCCGCGAGGATTTCCTTGCCATTTCCAAGCTCTATCGATTCAGTGGTATGCCCATCGCTTATCAAGGTCACGTCAAATCCTCGATCCAAGGCGCCATACGCTGTCGCTCGTATGCACCAGTTGGTCGCAGCTCCCCCCAATACGATTTTTGATATGCGTAATTCCTGCAACACCGTTTTGAGGCATGTTTCCTCAAATGCCGAGTTGTAGCTTTTGGATATGATCCTATCTCCATTTTTCACATCGAGTTCTTTGACAAACTTCCAGCCTTCGCTTCCCTCGACGAGTTCTTCATCGGCGTGTTGTATGAATATTATGGGGACATTCATCGCACGCGCCTTAGCCTGAACCACATTGAGGTTTTCAACGATCTTTTCTCGCCTAAAGGCTTTTTCAAGCGCCGCATTCTGAACGTCGACGATCAGCAGCACCGTCCCGCTTCCTTTATTGTGATTCATTTTCCCTTTCATTTTCTCAACTCGCATTCTACCCCCAGTTCCTCCGCCCTCTTCCTGATTATCTTCGCTGCTACTCTTGCCCTTTCCCTATGTTCCATAGTATCTAGTTCCTTGTCGTTCTCAATGGCCTCCATCAATTTTAATATGTCATCGTATTCCATGTTGTTTACGACGACGCAATAAAAGTATTTCAATCTTCCATCATTGTATGCATCTATGAGCTTTTGAAGAAATGCATATTTCTCTTTCAGCTCACGCAGGTATTTCTGAAGATCATTTTTTGCTTCCGCGAAGTTTTCGATTACCTTAGAATATGGCGCGAATGAATCCTTTCCGCTTGGCTTATCATATTTCTTGCAGGGATAGTCCGAACATTCGCAACAGTATTCGATGCTGCCATGCTTAATGCCGCAGCCCATGACTGCGCATGACGGATGTTTTTCAGGGAACCCCGTTCCGCCGCACCCAGGGCATTTTGATGCGCCATTAGTGTTGAATCTGGGACACAAACAGCAATTGAGCCCGCAGAGCGCATAATAAGGTTCTTTTCGAGAAATGAAAGGCATTTCGCCCCCATAATGGATAATTCATGCAGTATTCAACTGATTATTTACCATTTGCTCACGAGTTCTTCGATTGTATTGACATTCCTTCCAGTTACCCTACTCTCTAGGCCTCTTTCTATTGCCGCGGTTGTCAGTTTTGACCTTCCTACTCCATTTTTGTAATGCACATAAAAAATCTTCTCGGCATACCAATACTCTTCTTCTATCCCTTTCATTTTCCCAAATTCAAGAATTCTATCTGCTAGAATCTCTTTCTCTACTATATATAGTATCGTTTTAGATTTTTCATATCCAGATCCTGCAAATGGATTCTTTTCTAGAGAATGATTCAGTTGATCCTTATCTCTGCCTAAAGCGGCTATATCGATCTTAAAAAGATTCTTCACGGATTCTTCTATATTTTTAAGTACTTTATCTTGATCGTTCGGATCTTTGACTATGATGTTGCCGCTATTCTTATAAGTTTCTACAGAAATATTATATGTTTCTTTTAAATGCCGCTTAAGCAGCGGCATATCTACCTTCGTAGAAGGTCCTACATTTACAGCTCTTAAAAAAGCATAATACACCATAGTTATACCAACTGTCTCAAATATCCTTCAATTCCTCTATCACTATCTTCTTCATTCCTAGCATCTTTTCCATTTTTATTTTTGCTTTATTTGGGTCCGTTGAATACATCAACTCTCCCATATTTTTCGGAACTACTTGCCAAGATACTCCATATTTATCTTTAAGCCATCCGCATTGTACTTCCAGTCCTTCCTCGGCAAGCTTCTTCCAATAGTAATCTATCTCTTCTTGATTTTCACAGGCTATTGAAAATGATATTGCCTCGTTGAATTTGAATTCATTCCCTCCATTCAATCCTATAAAGTCCTGTCCTCCTATAGAAAAGCTTACAGTAAGGATATTTCCTTCAACATCGTCTGCCGAATCGCTCTTATGCAATATCGATTCAATCTTCGAATCTTTAAATATTGTTGTATAGTAATTTGCCGCAGCTAATGCACAATCATCAAACCATAGGAAAGGAGTAATCTTGTTCATTATATCCCTACTTATCGACATGCTTTCGCTTAGTGAGTTCACCTAACATAAGCTTAACCTATAAATACCCTCTTGAACATAGCGAAGTCATGTCCTGGTTTGTGCATAGTATACTGAGAATTTCATGGCAAAATAGATATATTTGGAGCTGGCTTTGCATCTATTTTATTCTAATATAATGATATCTTTAGCATCATTACTTTTTCAATTTCATCGAGCACATCCATTGTCCTTAGCTCAAACATACATGGTACCGATTTGCCAACTCTCTTTACAGCGAGGATCCTAGCTTTAACATCTTCCTTGAGCTCTAGTCCTTTGAGTTCAGCTATATGCTCATCTGGAATATAGATTGTCGCCTGCATATATTCTTTCCATGCCGACATCCACACTATAGTCTTTTTCTTCTTCTGCACCTTGCATAACCAGGCTTTCCCGTCTTTGTAATATCTCCACTCATATTCCATATCCATACTACGATAGAGCTTCTGAAAAGCTTCATACACTTCATATGAGTCTCCCAGGATGCGCTTTAATACTTTTGAGTCGGGATATATTGCTGCATCTTTTAGCTCTATGTTATTTATCTGTTCCATATAGAATCCTTGCAATTCAGTATTAGCAAAACGATCCTTTAGAATTGTACTTATCAATAATTTCTTCTATTTTATATACTCTATCAATCAGCTTGTTTTCTTTTATTAATCTATTACATAGATATATTTTATTCTCTTTTGAGTCGTATAGAAATGTTTCTCCTTTATTTTTCTCTTCTTTTGTCAATTTCTTTTGTCCAATCCAATTGATATTCTTCAAAACAGATTTATCTACCATAATACTAAACATGTATTTCCTAAGGGTTTTATTTTCTTTTTCAAATTCTTGATATAGTTCTGCTAATGGATACTTAAGACAATGTACATATAAGATTATTGATTGAGATAGACGAATTTCTCCAACGATTCCTTGTTTCCATGTTTTCATTTTTGGCGCTTTCACCTCTGAATCGATTTAAGCTTTTTTTCTACGATACTAAAAATCTCTTCATTCTTCTCTTTTCCTAAGCCCAAAATTACCTTATCTGTCTTTCCTATAATCAGAACATAAGGTTTTTCTTTCTTTATCTCGAATAACCGTACTTTCCCAAATTCCTTATACGTGAACATTCCTATATTCATAAACCCTAGATTGATGCCATTCGTCTTCAGACCCCATATTGGCATTGCTTCAAGCTCTTTAACATCTTCTATATCTTTATATGCAATTTCTGTTCCATATAATCCATTGATCTTGAGTGAATTCTCTAGAGGATCTACAGTTATTCCCTTACTAAGCAATACTGAAGAAAGAATGATGAATGCCGTTATTGCTAAAGCGAGTATGAGCGACTGTATGCCATTTTTCTACTGTTTGTATGACCTGATGAAGATCTGGTAGTTTTATGCTATCCTCTACTAGAAATCTCCGCCAAACCATAGGTTTTATATACTTAAGGCTTATTTTTATCTGATATACATTCTTATTGGCACCCATAGCAAATCCCCTCTTAGTAGTATTTCAAATAGACTATCCAATTTTTACGCACGAAGTGCGTCCGGCGAACATTAACTTCACCTTTAAATCCGCACCTGAGCTTTCGTTGCGTAGCAACGCGCAAAGGCTTGACGCGGTTTATGCATGAAGGAGCGAAGCGACTCGTAAAAACCATGACAATAGGCGTTATAGGGTTGAAGCGGTTAGTAGATTTCTTTTCTCTTTTTATCTACTATGGTTTTATATATGCATAGCCTTTCTGTTGCTTCTCTATTATCTCTTTCACTCCTATTGGCACTATCCTCACATAAGGGTATATAGTCTCTCTTTCTATCTTTAAACTATTAAGTGCATTATTACATGCTACAATCTGTACTCCAATTCTACTTAATTCCTCAAATATGCTTTCTTCGTTTTCTTGATTTTTAACATATCTCATTACTGCTTTTGAATTTGCAACTATTTCTATTTCTGATTCGGTAATTTCAATCCCGTTAAGTAAATTTCTTACATTAGCTATTACTAAGCCCCATTTTTCCATTTCATCAATATGAAACACCACCTTGATACCCATATTTTCCTCTTTAAGATCATAATTGCAATTAATCTTATCTAAACACTATAGTGTTATATTCTCAATTATTAATACATAATGTAATTACTAAAGATAGTAATAAAATAGTGATAATACAAATTTCTGTTATATGATTCTCTCATTTTTCTTCTAGCGCAAAATCCCCAATCTAGCATTTTTATCAATAGGCTTACTATGTATCTTTTTGCGCCGAAAGCATCAATCTGGCATTAGCTTAACCCTTAACGCCTGTTCCCAAGCGAAGCGAAGGCTTGGCGTGGTTTGTGCATTTTTGTTCTTGCACAAACCATGTCAAAGGATTTATAAGGTTGAAGCATGTGTTAGGTGAATTCTTTGTACACATCAGGGACATCGTTTACAAAACCTCAAGGACATCGTTTACACCTTAAACTATGCTTTCTTTAAGGAGAAAGCATATGCCTTGGAGGAATACAACGATCATGGACAAGAAATACTTCTTTATCAATGAGTACCTGGCTCACAGGAATACTATATCAGAAACCTGTAAGCAGTTTGGTATATCACGAACCTTAGGGTATAAATACATTGATCGTTATAACCAATCTGGTTTTAAAGGGCTTGAAGAACTCTCAAGAAAACCTAAAACAAGCCCTACTAAGACACCAAACAAAGTGGCCAGAGATATCATCTCTCTACGAAACAAGCATCCTCGATACGGTGCTGATAAGATTAAAACCATACTCGAAAGGGACAAACCAGATATAAAGTGGCCATCTCAAACGACAATTCACACAATCTTAAAAACCGAAGGATTGATCCCTGAGAGGAAAACCAATCGTCATATATATCCCTGCAATCCCAAGTTTGATCCAGAAGATATAAATGATATCTGGAGCATCGATTACAAAGGGAAAATGCGATTGATTAATGCTGCTTACTCATATCCCCTTACCATTACCGATTCATTTTCCCGTTTTATACTAGCTGCCGATGCTCTTGAAAGCCCTACCACAGAAGCTACAAAAGCAGTATTTATAAGGGTTTTCGAAGACTTTGGCTTGCCGATTTATATTCATAGCGATAATGGAGTGCCTTTTGCAGGATCAACATCATTGGCTCGTTTGTCAAGTCTATCTGTATGGTTCATTGAACTTGGTATTACGCCGGTGTACTCAGATCCTGCTAAGCCCGGTCAGAACGGAAGGCACGAACGAATGCATAAAGAGCTGAAAGCAGAAACAGCAAGTCCGTTACCAAAATCTCATAACGAATTACAAAGACGCTTAAATGCTTTTATTACAGAGTATAATGAATACCGACCTCATAATGCACTTAACAATAAAACACCAGCAAGTATCTACAAACGATCAGAGCGCGTATACACTAAACGTATTGAACCATGGGATTATCCAGGAACGTTCGAAGTAAAAAGGGTTCTGAAGAATGGCGCTATACGTTGGGGCAATGATAACTGGGTAATGGTTGCTACGCCGCTTATTGGCAAAGACATTGGTCTCGAAGAAATCAGTGATGGTCTCTTTCGTGTTTATTTTCGGTTCAAGCTCCTTGGCTATCTTGACGTCAGGCGGCTTAGAATACAAGATATTCAAGGACGTTTTAAGCGACAATAAAAGTGTAAACTATGTCCTTTTTAGTTCACTTTTTACTATTTCTCAGTTATATAGAATGATATGTTGTCCCCTGTCCAAGTATCTATTTCAGGAAGTACTTTACTATCGCTTTCAATGTTTTTGAAACCACTACCCTTCAACAATAATGCAATATCCTCAAAATCATAATACGTACTCCAGAAATGATATGTCTTTACTGTATCATCTTCTGTAATGACTATATGTTGATTTAATAAGACTTTATCCTCTTTATAGTGGTAGCCATTATTCAGGACTATATATGGCTGATCACTCCAAAATCCACTTTTACAAATGTCCCAAGATTGTTTTAATACTTTACCCTCTACGTTATTACTATTTACTACATCAAATATAAAGACTCCACCATCTTTTAGCGACTTATATATATTGTCTAGGACTATTTTGCGTTCTTGAATATTAAGAACACAAAAATCAAGGTAGATCAGTATAACTAGATCAAAAGCCTCTATAAAATCAATATTTAAGTAATTCTTACATAAGTAGGTAATGTTGCTTTTATTTATAAGAGTTGCTTTCTTAGCATATGATATAGAATTGCTCGAAAAGTCTACTCCAGTAACCTTATGCCCATGGCGAGCAAGCTTTTCAGCATAGAGACCAGGTCCGCATCCTAAGTCTAGAATATCCATTTCATTTTTATTTGTATGTTTCTCTATCCAATCAATTACAAGATCGATTTTATCATTACTTCTACTAGCCATATCATTATTGGTATTGAGATGGCACTCAAGCAGCTGTTTTGATATATATGGATCTGTCCACATTATTGAGTTGCCTGGCTCGTAAAGCTTCGGCCTTCTTGCGAACTCGTATAGTTTATCAAATTGCATGTTTACGCCTTGACTTTAACTTAATATGGCTAACATTGGCTTAACCTTTAAATCCACGCCTGAACGAAGTGAAGGCTTGGCGTGGTTTGTGCATTGTTGTTCTGCACAAACCATGACAAAGG